>Ga0209986_10000189_pt1 | contig 56760 bp, 61 predicted proteins | sample BlataG_FD_183168 | JGI IMG/M metagenome (GOLD analysis project Ga0209986, IMG submission 183168) | Deep subsurface microbial communities from Black Sea to uncover new lineages of life (NeLLi) - Black_00105 metaG (SPAdes) (version 2) | ecosystem: Environmental > Aquatic > Marine > Oceanic >... | reverse complement strand
AACCGATGTTTCACCGGTAGGGGTGGTGTTCATGACCTTCCACTTTGCTGAAAGCCCGGCTAATCGGCTGACCAACCCTGCTCTTGACCCGGTGGCTAAAATACCGGAATATAAGGTCTGTGCGGTTAGGATTGAGAAAAACCATTAGTAGCTGGCACCCCGGTTTCCCCTGGCAGAACCCGCCCGTAGTCATATTCAAGATTGACAGTAAGCTATACACTCCATTTCAACAAGCATAGTTGGTAGAGCCAAGCCAGCTATTACCGTTGAACGGGCTGGTTTGTCCTCAGGAAAGTAGCCCTGATATACCTCATTCATTTTAGCAAAGTCTTCCTCATTTCGGAGAAAGACGGTTACTTTAACCACATCATCCAGAGGTGCACCTGCTGCTACTAAAACTCGCTTCATATTCTCTAAACATAGCCTAACCTGAGCCTCTACTCCCTTGATTTCATTACCTTTGGCATCTACGAATCCAGCCTGGCCTGATACAAAAATGTAGTCGCCAGCTCTTATGGCTGGGGAAAATGGGAGCTTAGGTGCACCGGGTATAGTGATAACCTTTTTTGCCATGGCAAACCTCCTTCATTAAATGAATCAGAATAACCCCTGCCTATCGGAAGTGTTTCTGTCCCTTTTCTGCAAAAACCAACGGGGTCGCCTATAGCTCACCTTGCACAAGCGTAGTAGTATCCTGGACACCCTGGATACTGCGCACTTCGCCAACGATTACCTTGGCTAGCTCAAAAAGGGTCTTAGTTTCGGCTATAGCTATTGCGTCCCACTGTCCGAACACGAGGTTGATATCTGTGATTCCTGGAATGACACGAATCTGGGACAGAGCACTGGATTCTAACCCTGGAACCAACTTGATGAGAAGATAGCCCTTCACCATTTGGCGGTATTATATTCCCTCTCGGCTTGGTTGACAAGCTTCTTCTCCTTTGTTACTTTATATCGGGCACAATCTATGTTAGCTATTGACAGATAATGAATATTAGAATATAATCAGGCGAAATAAAGTAAAGGCTGTGAACAAGACTAGTAGGCTTCAAAGCGAGGCACAGAGAGTCGGGTAAGGTGTGAGCCGATGCCTGAGCAGAAGCTGAATGGACTTGGGAGCTGCAAACCGAAAGTTTAGACGAGTAGGCTTTGTCGCCGGGGAAGCGTTATCAAATCCCAGGGTATTGGAGTAGACATCTTCTGTACCTGAAAGAGATGGTTCTTCACCCGTGAAGGACCAAGAAGGGTGGCACCGCGGAGTAACCCTCTCGTCCCTTTAAGGCGAGAGGGTTTTTTAATTAAGGAGGTAAGTATGTTTACTTTATCGGGGAGGTGGCCCCGTGCGGGGCCGGAAGAACAAGATACTAACCTAGAAACTAAAAAATAGAAGGAGGAAAAAGTGGCAAAATTAGAGAGAGGAATGTTCTTTCTTGACCAAAAGGACATGCCAACTCACTGGTATAACATTATGGTTGATATGCCTGGGGATATGCCACCAGTGCTGCACCCAGGAACGGGAAAGCCAGCAACCGTAGATGACGCAGCAGGTCTATTTTCCAGAGCGTGTGCTGAGCAAGAACTCAACAAGACAGACCGCTGGATTGAAATCCCTGAGGAACTGCAGGCGGTTTACCGTACCTGGAGACCAACTGTGTTGCATCGGGCATATCGGCTGGAGAAGGCTTTGGATACGCCGGCCAAGATTTTCTATAAGTATGAAGGGACAAACCAGGCGGGGAGCCACAAGCCCAATACCGCAACGGCTCAGGCATACTATGCAAAGAAACAAGGGCTCAAGGGCTTATGTACTGAAACCGGTGCTGGGCAGTGGGGTAGTGCTCTAAGTTTGGCTGGGGCCTTCTTCGGTCTCGAGATCAAGGTGTTTATGGTCAGGATTAGCTATGACCAGAAGCCATATCGCCGCATCGCTATGGAGACCTGGGGGGCTAATTGTGTCCCCAGCCCCAGCCCCGAGACCAAGTCAGGGCGAGCTATGCTGGAAAAATGGCCTGATTGTCCCGGTAGTTTAGGTCTGGCTATTAGCGAGGCAATAGAGTATATGATAGACCATCCAGACTATAAATATTCAATTGGCAGCGTGCTTAACCATGTCCTGCTTCATCAGACCATCGTCGGCGAGGAATGCCGGAAGCAAATGGAGATGGCCGATGCCTACCCTGATATTATCGTTGGTTGCATTGGTGGTGGCTCAAACTTCGCCGGGCAATTCTTCCCGTGGATAAGGGATAAGATCAGCGGGAAGAAGCCAGACATGCGCATCATCTGCTGTGAGCCGGAAAGCTGCCCTAGCGTGACCAAAGGACTTTATGCCTATGATTTTGGTGACCTGTCCGGGATGACTCCCCTGATTAAGATGTATACCCTGGGGCACGGCTTTATCCCGCCACCAATCCATGCCGGTGGACTACGCTATCATGGGATGGCACCTACTATATGCCATCTCCATAGACTGGGCTTGGTTGAAGCTGTGGCTGTGTCTCAAACTGCCGCCTTTGACGCTGGGGTACAGTTTGCCCGTATTGAGGGCATTATCAGCGGTCCTGAGCCATGCCACAATGTCAGGGTAGCTATTGATGAAGCCCTTAAGTGCAAGGAATCAGGTGAATCAAAGACCATCCTGATAGCCCATAGCGGGCACGGGCACTTTGACCTGACTGCCTATGAGAAATACCTAACGGGTCAACTCGAGGATTTTGCTTATCCTGAGGAAGAGGTGAGAAGGGCACAGCTTGAACTGCCAAAGGTACCTACGGCATAAATAGCCAGACAAGGGGCTGGGCATGAGCCCAGCCCCTTGTCTTTACCCCTCTAGCTTGCAATGTTTTCCTCTTTGCCTTCGAGAGCGTTGGTAACGGCTTGCACAGATATGCTCACTATCATATAATTCAACTGGCTGCGATGGTAATGACTGAGGAACAGGCTAAAGTCAAACAGCAAACAAAGCGAATTCTAAATAGGTTTGGTAGAAAAAGAGGGAATCTTGTCCCCATCCTGCAAAAGGTTCAGGGCGAGCTTGGTTATCTTCCCCGGGAAGCCATGCTGGAGATTGCCCAATTTCTTGATATGCCAGAGATAGATGTTTATAGCGTGGTCACCTTTTACAATCAGTTCCGGCTCAATCCTCCTGGGAGGCACTCAATAAGGGTATGTTTAGGCACAGCCTGCCATATGAAGGGTGGTTACATCACACTGGATGCCTGGAAGAGAAGGTTGAGTGTTGACCGAGGGCAGACCACCCTTGACCGGGAGTTCGACCTGGACACTGTCGCTTGCGTAGGCTGCTGTGTTATGGCACCAGTAACTGTGGTCGATAATAAGCCACAAGGTAAGGTTGAACCTACTAAGGTAGATGGAATCCTGCTCTCGTTTAAGCTTGAAAAGGAGAGGCAGGGTGAAGAAAGCCGGTGAAAGCAACCGGGTTTCAAAGTGTGGCCTCAACCTTCCGGGAGATAAAGAGTCGAGCTGAATCCCAATGGCGGGGACTCCGGGATGGTGGCAAATCAGTAATTATGGTGGGTGCAGCCACCTGTGGTCGGGCAGCCGGGGCTCTGGAAGTCCTGCGGGCAATAAAAAGGGAGCTTAAAAAGCAGAAGCTTGACTGCTCCGTAATCGAGGTCGGCTGCATGGGGCATTGCTACGCCGAGCCGATAGTCATCATCAGCAAGCCGGGCTACCCGCCCATCTGCTACCGCCATGTCAATCCAGTGATAGCCGAGAGGCTAATCAGGGAATTTATCCTCGGGGATGACCCTTGTCTTGAATTCGTCCTTGCTGCTCTGGAAGAAAACGACCTTGCTCCTAGCTTTTCCGATTTCCCTCGAGCCAGGTTTGAAAAGAAGGTTATCCTTAAAAACTGCGGACACATCGACCCGGAACAGATAGAGCACTACATTGCTAATGACGGCTACGCCGCTCTGGCCAAGGCGCTCCAGATGCAGCCAGAGGAGATTATAGATGAGGTCAAAAGGTCAGGGTTGAGGGGTAGGGGTGGTGCTGGCTTTCCCACCGGACAGAAGTGGGAAATCTGCCGTAATGCCGTAGGTAAGCCAAAATATGTAATTTGTAATGGGGACGAGGGTGACCCTGGTGCCTTTATGGACCGTGCTATTCTGGAGAGTGACCCGCACTCATTACTGGAGGGCATGCTCATTGCTGGCTATGCTATTGGTGCCCGATACGGCTATATCTATGTTCGTGCTGAGTATCCCCTAGCTGTCCGTCGAGCACGAATTGCTCTTCGCCAGGCGCGGAAGCTAAACCTCTTGGGCAGGAATATCCTTGGTAGCGATTTCAGCTTTGATATCAAGCTGTTTCAAGGCTCAGGCGCCTTTGTCTGTGGTGAGGAGACAGCCCTTATCGCCTCACTGGAGGGGGAACCTGGCATCCCATGTTACCGCCCACCTTACCCCGCAACCAATGGTCTGTATGGGAAGCCGACTCTTATCAATAATGTGAAGACCCTGGTTTCCATAGGCCACATAGTTCGGAACGGGGCTGAGTGGTTTGCCAGCGTTGGTACTGAGAGGAGTAAAGGGACTGCCGTTTTTGCTTTGGCTGGTAAGGTAATTAATACCGGGCTGGCAGAAGTGCCCATGGGCACCACCCTGCGTCAGGTCATTTTTGATGTTGGCAGTGGTATTCCCGGGGGCAAGCGTTTCAAAGCAGTGCAGATAGGGGGTCCCTCTGGCGGCTGCCTCCCTGAATCTGCTCTGGATTTGCCCATTGACTTCGACTCCCTTACCGATGCTGGGGCTATGATGGGCTCCGGGGGGATGATAGTGCTTGACGAGGACGACTGTATGGTGGAGATATCCCGCTATTTTTTGGAGTTCACCCAGAGGGAGTCCTGTGGCAAGTGCACTTTCTGCCGCTTGGGGACGAAACAAATGCTGGAAGTCCTGGCTGAAATTACCAAGGGCAAGGGGAAGATTGAAGACCTTGATATGCTCAGCCAGTTGGCGGAGGATATAAAGGCTGGCTCGCTCTGTGGTCTGGGAAAGACCGCACCCAATCCGGTGTTGAGCACCCTGCGTTATTTCAGGGACGAATATGAGGCACATATCAAGGAGGGGCGATGCCCAGCACTGATGTGCAGGGACCTCATCGCCTATTACATCGTCCCGGAAAAGTGTGAGCGCTCCTGTGATGCCTGCGTTGGGACTTGCACTGTGGAAGCCATATCCAGCCACCCCAAGAAGCGGTATAAAATTATTGACCAGGAAAAGTGTGTCAAGTGTGGCACCTGTGTTACTTCCTGCCCTCCCCAATACGATGCCATAGTGAAGCTATCGCCTCCAAGTCAGGTGCCAGCTTCAAAGTAGGAAGATGAAGACTGTATCTTTAACCATTGATGGCGAGAAAGTAACCGCCCGCCAGGGAGAGAAAGTCCTGTGGGCAGCGTTGGACAAGGGTATTTACATACCCAATCTCTGTGTGCTCCGTGACGCTTTAGGAATTACTGCTGCCTGTCGTCTGTGCTTTGTGGAGGTGGAGGGCAAGGAGCAGCCTGTTACTGCCTGCACTGAGACAGTAGAACCAGGCATGGTGGTAAACACTAGAGGTCCCAGTGCTTTAAGGCTGGCGCGCACTGCCTTTGAGCTACTTATGTCCAGCCATCCGGTAGACTGTGCCCATTGCCCTGCTAATGGCTCCTGCGAGCTTCAAAAAATAGCTCATCACCTCGGCACTAAGCTTAAGATGAGGCGTTTCAGGAAACTTCTGCGGGAACTGCCGGTAGACTCCAGCAGCCCGGTATTTATCTATGACCCCAATAAGTGCGTGCTCTGCGGCAGGTGTATCTGGATTTGTCGGGAGCGGTTAGGCATAGGAGTCCTTGGTTTTGCCCACCGTGGCTTTGAGAGGGTGGTCACCACCTTTGCTGATGAGCCAATTGCCGAATCGGGGTGCCGAGACTGTGGTGAATGCGTAGTTGCCTGTCCTACAGGAGCGCTGACTTTTAAGGAGAAGCAGGGCACCTCAATGCACTAAGCGGTGAGATTTGGTGCGATGAGGGGAAAAACCCAAAGAAGCGTATTAGTTCTATACATTATTCCAATCAATACGTTTGTAGATCTCCTCAGATGTCCGTTCTATTTCGGCTATTATTCTTGCTGAGACTTCGTGAAGGCGGTAGTGCCATCTCATATGGTATGGCACATATGAGGCTAGCATCTTGTTAAAGTCAAGGGGACTTGGTATAATCGCAAAGTTTTTCCATAAGTCTGTATTCATGACCGCCTCTATAGTTCCGCCTTCACCTTTATGCGCAAGTGGGTGGCGTATTTTACCCACTTGATCCTTTTTGGATACTAACGATTCCACGAGTGGCCTCACAATGTCTTTATATTGTGGGTTATTGGGTTTGATTAATTTCTGGCCTACTTGGCTTACCAGTGCTATCTCCTTATCTAGTAAGCTGCTTATCCAAAACGACCAAGTCGTATACTGATAATCTATCCAAGCTCCCTCGGACATAGAAAACGCGTTTAAGGTTTCTTTTGAGGGAATTGTTTTTAATAAGTTGAGGGCACTCCTTACTCTGTGCATAGTCAGTTCTGTCTCTAAGATTGCAGTTAGAAGTTTCTGCCATTTTGCCAATTGACTCTTGGGGCGTTTTTGCTTTAAGTCTTGGATAGCTCTTTCTCGTATAGAGTTGCATAGTTGGTCAAAATTCTTTAGCGGCATTTGTCTTTCCTGCCCCTCCTCCAGAAGATGTTCCTATAGGTAATCTATGACATACTCGCTAAATAGCGCCAGACTTACTGTCTAACTCGTCCGTAGTCGTCTTCCAGCCTTATTACATCTTCTAGCTCAGGGGTTGAGACTTCAAAAAATGTGGTGTCCTCTATAGCCTTTAGACGATGCTTGGTGAGTGGAGGAATCCTTATACACTGACCGGGCTGAAATATGGTTGAAACCAGATGCCCATCGCTTCCCTCGATTTCCAACAATGCCTTTCCTTGATATATATACATAGTTTCGTCCTTCTTTTCATGATATTGAAGGCTGAGCCTATGCCCTTTTCTAACGAAGATTAACTTGCCGGCATACTTCGGCGTATGAGCAAATAGCAGCTCAAACCCCCAGGGCTTCTCTGTTTTCCGGGGAAGTTTATCTTCCATATTCCATTCCTTTCTCAGACCCCAGCCAATTCCTTGCCCAGTTCAAGCAGCCTTTCTACTCGAGCCGGGCTCTCACTTTCGGCATAGATGCGGAGCACCGGCTCAGTTCCAGAAAATCTGATGAGCAGCCAGGTGGTATCAGCCAAGGTAAGGTGGAAGCCATCGGTGGTGTTTATCTTTGCCACCTCAACCCCCTCAATGGACCGGGGCAAATTATCGCTGATGCGTTTAGTTATCGTCTGGCGCTCATCCTCGGGGAAGGTGAAGTCCCGGCGCTGATAGTAGTGAGGACCTACTTTGCTGTAGAGATAGTCTATCAGTTGCGAGGGAGTTTTACCTGTCTTGAGCATGAGGTCAAGGAAATAGATGCCAGCCAGGAGTCCATCTCGTTCTGGCATGTGACCGCGGAAACCATAGCCCCCGGATTCCTCCCCACCGATGAGGGCATTCTTGGCGAGCATTATGGGGGCAACATATTTGAAGCCCACCGGCGTTTCGTATACGGGCACATTGAATATCTCGCCCAGGCGGTCGACCATGGTGGTACTGGTGAGTGTCCTGACCAAAGCCCCCCGCTCCTCGCGCACTTCCAGCAGATAGAGGCAGAGCAGAGCAAAGACCTGGAGCTGGGTCAGGAATTCTCCATTCTCATCTACGATGCCAAGGCGGTCGGCATCACCATCAGTAGCCAAGCCAACATTTGCCTTCTGCTCCTTGATTGTAGCCGAGAGCTTAGCCAGGTTAGCCGCAATTGGCTCGGGTTGTATCCCGGGGAACAGGGGATTGCGCTCACTGTTTATCTCCACTAGCTGGATAGCTCCTCCGCCCAACAGCATGTTGAAGTAGCCGGCGCCAGCCCCATACATAGGGTCAACCACTACCTTCAACCTGGCTTGGCGTAGCTGGGTTAGGTCGATGAGCTTGGCTAACTGTTGAACATAGATTGGAGCTAGGTCAAGGTATTTTACTATTCCTTGGTCTAACGCCTCGGACAGCGGCACTCGGTTTATTTTTCCCTTCTCCTGAAGGGTCAGGGTATGGGAGAGATGCCTTTCTATCTCGGTGGTAACCTCGGGTGAGGCACTAGTCCCGTCCTCACTCTTATACTTGAAGCCGCTCCAGCTCGCCGGGTTATGGCTGGCAGTGATGATGATAGCCCCGCCAGCCTTTTTGGCTAGGATGCCAAAGCTTATCGCCGGCGTTGGGGTAGCCTTAGGACAGAGGTATACCTCTATCCCATTGCCAGCCGCTACCTCAGCAGCGGCTGAGGCGAAGTCCTCAGAGGCAAAGCGGGTGTCATAGCCGATAATCAGCCCCCGGCTGGCTAAGCCCGCCTGTTTAAGGAAGTCAGCCACCGCTTGGGCACAAGCCCGCACATTATCAAAGGTGAAATCTTGGGCGATAATCCCTCGCCAGCCATCGGTGCCAAATTTTATAGGATTTATCTACCTCACCCCCTCGGTCCCCCTCTCCTTCAAAGGAGAGGGGGAAGATATTTTATGAGAGGGGCTTCGCCCCTCTTAAACTCCCTATTTTATATGAACTACAATTTCTCCAGTCGTTTGTTAACTAATTCCTGAACTTCGGTAATTCTGGCGGTGTTTCCTTCAATAAGATTCAACGAGTCTTCGAGTGCCTCTTCGGAGGCATAGTCCATAGCACTAATAAGTGCTTTTTGAGAATTATCCAATATTTCTCTCGCCTTGTTCTTAAGTTCTGCATCAAATTGCATAAACAAAGCCTGAGCAAATTCTCCACTTCTCAGATAATCACTGCACTCGTCTGCAGTCTCTTGTAATTCCTTTTTCGCCACTTCCTCGCTAATGCCAATTCGAGCATGCTGTCTATATCTGTATACAAAAGCCACTAATTTATGTTGCTTGGCAGCCATAATAGCCACCTCAGCCCTTAGTCTCAGTAGTGGTTCACTCCTGACTACCCATCGTCTCTGCCGAGACTCTGCCTTTCTCTGCCTTTGGAGTTCCTTTTCCAAGCGTTTATCGGAATGCCTTACTTGCATCTTCGTAATGAGAAATGTCAAAAGAGCAGAGATTGCACTTGCCCCTAGTACTAATGTCACAATTGCCCAAGTCTCCATTATCTTGCCACCCCCTATTTATACCTCTTCACCTAAACCACTTAACATAACTCTAAAAACAATTCTCAAAGCTAGTCAGATACGAATTGTTTCCCAAATTTTAGTTTACTCGTAATTTTGCCCTAATCAATTCCCCCTTCGTTACTTCCCCAGCGCCTCTTTCTTTAGAACTTTGGCTTTGTCGGTCTTCTCCCAGGGGAGGTCTAGGTCATCCCGCCCAAAGTGCCCGTAACAGGCAGTCTGTCTATATATGGGACGGCGCAGGTCAAGTGTTCGGATAATGGCTTCCGGTCTGAGGTCAAAGTGCTTATCTATCAGATTAATGATAACCTCGTGGTCAACCTTGGCTGTGCCGAAGGTCTCAATAGAGATGGAGAGTGGGTGGGCGACACCAATAGAATACGAAATCTGTAATTCCAGGCGCTCAGCCAGACCGGCAGCGACCATATTCTTGGCTATGTAGCGAGCAGCATAGGCTGCCGAGCGGTCGACCTTGGTTGGGTCTTTGCCTGAGAAGCAACCACCGCCGTGCCGAGCAATGCCACCATAACTATCAACCAGAATCTTACGTCCGGTGAAACCGGTATCGGATACCGGACCCCCGATTACAAATCGACCGGTAGCATTGACATAATACTTGGTTTTATCATCTATTAGTGCGGCAGGGATGACCACTCCGATTACTTGCTTGATGATGTCCTGCTCAATCTGAGCGTGGTTGACATCGGGGTCGTGCTGAGCTCCCAGCACTACACTATCTACTCGTTTGGGGATGCCATGGCTATATTCAATGGTTACCTGTGATTTTCCATCGGGGCGAAGGTAGGGTAGGGTATTATCCTTTCTCACTTGAGCCAGGCGCCGGCATAGCTTGTGTGCCAGGGAAATAGGCAGTGGCATAAGTTCAGGCGTCTCATTACAGGCAAAGCCAACCATCATTCCCTGGTCGCCAGCACCAATACTATCAAGGTCATTAGCCGAAGCTGCTTTGGCTTCCAGCGATTTATCCACTCCCATAGCAATGTCAGGGGATTGCTCTTTGATGGAGACCATCACTCCACAGGATTGATACTCAAAGCCATATTCGGGATGGGTATAGCCTATATCATGAACTACCTCCCGCACTGTCTGAGGAATCTCAATATAGCAATCGGTGGTAATCTCTCCAAGAACAATTATCAAGCCATTGGTCACCGCTGTCTCACAGGCTACTCTGGCATAGGGGTCTTGCGCCAGAATGGTGTCAAGGATAGCATCTGATATCTGGTCGCATAGCTTATCAGGGTGCCCTTCAGTAACCGACTCTGAGGTGAGCATATAGGTTGGTGAACTACTAAAGCTACTTGGCATTTTTTCTCCTTTTCTATGTCCCTTCTTTCCAACTGGTCAGGTATTCCTTTTGCTCTGGGGTCAGACTATCAATATCGATGCCCATGGAGTTTAGTTTCAACCGAGCTACCTGTTTATCTATTTCTTCAGGCACTGGGTAAACCTTAGTCTCAAGGCTTCCCCTATTTTTGACCATATACTCCAGACATAGAGCCTGGTTGGCAAAGCTCATATCCATAACGCTGGCTGGATGCCCTTCAGCAGCAGCCAGATTAACTAATCTCCCCTCCCCCAATAGATAAAGGTGGCGACCGTCATTCAAGGTGTACTCATCGACGGAGGGTCTTATGCGTCGCTTACTGTGAGTTAGGCTTTCCAAGGCTGGAATATTTATTTCTACATTGAAATGCCCGCTATTGGCTAGGATGGCTCCGTTTTTCATCACCTTTAGATGAGCACTATCAATAACATTTTTATCCCCGGTGGTGGTAATGAAAATGTCCCCCAGCCTGGCTGCTTCTATTAGTGGCATGACCTGATAGCTATCCATAACTGCCTCCAGGGCTCGGACAGGCTCTACCTCGGTCACAATCACCTGGGAGCCAAGCCCCTTGGCTCTTAAGGCTATGCCATGCCCGCACCAACCATAGCCGCAAATCACCACCTTCTTGCCTGCCCACAGGATATTGGTCGCCCTGGTAATACCGTCGATGGTGCTTTGCCCGGTGCCGTAGCGATTGTCAAAAAGATACTTGGTCTGGGCATCATTTACCGCAATTATGGGATACCTTAGCCCTCCAGCTCTCTCCAGGCTGCGAAGTCTTATAACGCCGGTGGTGGTCTCCTCAGTGCCACCAATGACATTGCTGATTAAATCGCTTCGCTGGGTGTGGAGGGTGGTAACCAGGTCAGCGCCATCATCTACAGTAAGCTGTGGTTTATTGTCCAGAGCAGTATCGATGTGCTTATAATATGTTGCCTCATTCTCCCCCTTAATGGCATTAACGGGAATGCCATATTCTACCAAGGCGGCGGCAACATCATCCTGAGTGCTCAAGGGATTAGACGCACATAGAATAATGTCAACTCCGCCCTCCTTTAGAGTCAGGGCCAAGTTTGCCGTTTCACTAGTGATATGGAGGCAAGCCGAAATCCGAATGCCCTTTAGGGGCTTCTCGGCAGCGAACCTCTCTCTGATTAGCTTGACTACTGGCATCTCCCGGTAAGCCCATTCTATTCTCTGCCTCCCAGCTTCGGCTAGAGAAGGGTCTTTAATATCATACTGTTTAGGTGAGGGCATTGGTTACTCCTTTAGGTTAATTTTTTCCCAGCGCAGCCTGCAATCGCTGGAAGTGCTCAGCCACCCAATCGGGTATATCCACTGTGCCGAGAAGGATTGGCTTTTGATGACAATCGCTACCCCCGGTCATAACCAGACTGTGTTTCTTGGCAAACTCAATGTAGTGTGCTGTAGTCTTGGCATCATGTCTTGAATGCCAGCACTCGACACCATCAATATAGTCTAGCATATATCTCTCGATAATCTCAGTCTGTTGGTTCAAATCACCGGTTATACTTACTAAGGAGGTCCCATTGGGGTCATTGGGGTGGGCATGCACCAGTATACCGCCCGCATTCCTGACCAGCTCTGAGGCTTCAGCAAGTGAAAGCGGGTATTTAGGCACATCGCACTTGACCAGATATTTAGAGAAGGCTTCCTGCTTACTGCTGACAATTCCCTTTTCTATCAGGTAGTTGGCTATATGGGGTCGACCAAAGGCGCTATCAACACTGTCCTGTATATTGTTGAGGTCTTCCTCAGTGAATCTCTCGATACTCTCTTTATCGAACTCCACATTCAGCTTCTCCAAAATTTGATGCGCTCTTCTCTCTCTATGTTCTCTTATGAGTTGAAGCTTACTTTTTAGCGCCTCATTATTGATATCATACTGGTATCCCAGAAAATCCAGGGAGATGGACTTGCCGCCGGTATACTGGAATATCACATTCAGTTCTACCCCGGAAATGTAGGTGATGCCATATTCCCTAGCCAGAGCGATGGCTCTGTCCTGGGCGTCTATTGAATCGTGGTCAGTTATCGACATTAAATCGATGCTTCTCTTTTTAGCTTCCCTGAAGACCTTTTCAACAGATAGATTACCATCTGAGCCGGTCTTGGTGTGGATGTGCAAATCTATTTTCATCTCTACTTCTGTAACAAGCCACTCTTTGATTTCTGTCACAAGGAGGGATTACACTATTAATTATCTATCTCTTTTCTACACCAATGATATACCAGTCTTCAGGCGGGTCATACTGGGTATCGACAATCAAGTGGGTGATACCGAGATTTGGGTATGAGACCTTCAAGTCATCTAAATCCACCTTTTCAAACCTCTTTTTATTGTTGAGGTAGGCTTGTTCGGTCAATGCGTTTGATTCGTAATCCTCTTTAGTCCGCTTTAGTATCCGTCTGATTGATACTTCCTGCGGACAATCTGTTTGCAGAATGACGAACCTCCGGTTATGTTTAGCTGCTATTTCAGCAGCACGTCTCCTTAATGATTGGGTGACAAAGGTGGCATCAAGTATCATCCCTTCGCTCTTGTTTAGGCTCTCATCTGCCTGTCTGAACATCTCATCATAGACCATGGTTCGCTTAGTCATATTTGAGGCTACCTTTTCGTCGAAAATATCCTCATTTTTCAGTACCTCCAGTCTAATCAGGTCGGAACGAAGGAGGGGATAACCCTTAATCCTGGATACCTCCTCAGTGGTCTCGGTTTTCCAGCTACCGGGAAGGCCACAGGCGATAAGCAAAAAACCAGTGCCTAACTCACTTTCTATGAATTTCACGAACGGCTCTTTCAATTCATCGCCTCCTTTATCATGTATATGATTCGGCAAGCTCAAAATACCTCCTGGCGATAGCTAAGACCCCTACCTTTCCCCCTTTTGAGATATAAGGGTCATCAAGCTTGAAGCTTTCCACCTTCCCCCGCACATAAGCCCGATAGCACTTATAGAAATTAAGTAGCTCTTTAAGCTCCCTATCCCGGCTCTTGGCTACATAGGCGCTGACAAAAATATGGGAAAGGTCAGCCCGCCCGTAGTGGTCTAAATCCATAGCCAGGAAGGCAACCTCCGAGGCGACATCGCAATATCTAAACCTATCGTTAAATTCTATACAATCGTAGATGCAGATGCCATTACTAAAGCAAATATGGGCGGCGTGGAGGTCTCCGTGGCAGTCCCTGATTCTGCCATCTGCGAGCCGCTTGCCGAATAGAGAGGCATTTTCCTCAATAAAGCTATCAGTGTAATCCTTGATACGCTGATACTTCTCTGGTGAGAGGGTATTAGAGATGTATTTTTTGGTTTGGCTGAAGTTTTCCTCGGTATTTTGGGTGATAATGTCAACCTCGCCAAAGGCACTGATATCGGCGTTGGTCTTCGCCTTTCGGTGAAATTCTACCAGCTTTTGTGCCACACTGGTTATCATTTCAGGTGATACCCGATTATCGGCCAGCAGCACATCCATCATTGCTTCCTGGGGGAGGCGGCGCATCTTTACTGCATGCTCTATAACCTCCCCCCGACCTTCCACCAAAATAGCACCCCTATCTCGGGTTATGGGCACCACCCCCAGATAGACCTCAGGGCAGAGACGACGGTTAAGTTCAACCTCCCGCTGGCAATAGAACTGGCGCTTTTCCTTGGTGGTGTAGTCCAGGTAGCCCAGATTTACCGGTTTCTTTACCTTATACACATAATCATCGGTCAGGAAGAGGAATGACATCTGGGTCTGCACCAGCTCTATTTTCCCCGGAGCCTCTGGATAGGCTTCGGGCTCTAGCAGTGCTTGTGCCATTTCCGGTAGCATCAAACTTTGTTTTCCTTCAACCTTTGTTGTAAGATTTTTTATCAACCTCACCCCCTTAGTCCCCCTCTCCACTCTTGGAGAGGGGGACTTTACTTAAAGAGGGGCTGACGCCCCTCTTAGACGCCCCCATTGAACAACCCCTCCTAAAACTCAAGCTTTAGGGTTATGAGCTCAAAGGGTTTCACCTCAAATCCAAATCTGTTTCTTTCAAATGGCAGTTCGCGCTCTTCTCTCTCAAGTAAATCTACCAGTGTCAATCTTTTAATTGCTCTAAATAGCTCCACCTCAGCCTGTGTGACCTCTCCCTTGGTCTCAAAGAACCGCAGGATTACCTCATCGCTGTCTTCTGCTTTCTTTAGGGCGGAGAGGATGAGGTTATTTGGCGAAAGCTTTAGAAAGGAGGATTCGGAGGGTAAATCTCCGTTGCCATCAGCTTGGATGGCGATGGGCAAACGTTGAAATTCTTGTGCCTGTTTATACATCTCAGCCTGTCGCCAATCTCCATCATGGGGTTGCACGGCGTATTCAAAGGTGTAGGACTTCAGCTCTAAAGCATCCTGAGTGGGGACTAAAGGTCCAGCTATGCCATCGGCGGAGAGTCCGTATACGCTCCTGAAGAGAGTGATATAGACGGAGCCTTCTTCTATACGCCCTGCTGGTAATCCCTTGTTCATAAAGGTTATCCCCCTTGTCCCATCGCTTACATCAAACCAGCTCATAAAATTAGGTATCCCCGAGGGTTGGGCTCCCCCCGCCCTGGTAAAGTACTCTGTTGACTCAGGAATAACCCCAAATTGCGTCTCCCGGAAGTAGATTTTCCTCTCTATACCGGTATCGAACTTAACCCTTAGCCTTATATTGGGGTATTTATTATCAATTTTGGTAATAAATTCAATGCGCGGGATGTCGCTATAAATCACCACCTCTTTGCAAATATCCAGCGTTTTGTACTTGTAAAGCATGGGAGGAAACCTTTTCTTTAGCCTATAGGGCCAGGTGAGGCAGTAGTACTCGCTTTCAAAAACTACCCTTACCCTTGAGCCTTCCTCCTCTATCCGAAAGCCTTTAGGCTTGAAGCTTCCATAGGTGAGGCCTTCCCCTGATTCGCTCTTTATCAACTCAGGGGAGAATCTACTGCGATGATAATAAAGGTCACCAACCTCATCCTCAATAATAATCTCATTTCCACTTAGTAACAGATTTCCAGCTTTATCGGAGACCTTAACTATCCCGGTTTTGTCATCTACTTTCAGCCTAAAAAATGGCGTTTCTATCTCATTCCCTTCAATTTTTATCCTATCCACTGGCTCCTTTTCTTGGGGGACAGACTTATACACCTTATAGCCCAGTGGTGGAACATCAGCAATAAAACCACCCTTTGCTGATTCAACCCAATTCTTTGTCTGCCAGGGGAGGGAGTTGAAGACCACCATCCCTTTGCCATCGGTGTTTATCTTTTCGGTTATATAGGTTAAAGATTCAGTCAAGATTTGGGTAAGCCCACTTTTAAGAGAAGCAAAAATCCCCCTCACCTCTTCATAAATCTCATCCACACCGCAGCCGGTGATTACATCATGAAAGGCAACGAACAAGACCTTCTCCCAAGCCTCCCGGAATTCATTGACAGGATATCCAGCGCCAAGAAGCCAGGCAATGGTGGCAAATTCCTCAGCGGTTATAAGTAGACCTTCGCATTCCCTGGAGCCTTGCACTATCCATGTCCGACTGGAGCATACCTGCGGGAATACATCAACAAGTTCGTCATCATATAACTCGCCTTCTATTACTTCAAACCTCTTTCTGGAGCTCTCCAGTGCTTGGAAGAATTCCTTTGGAGCAGCTATCTTCATTTCAATGCTGGGTTGAGTTTGGTTCCAATTCTTTACTGCTGGGATGATTTCAGGCTGTGGGGGCATGGAGCCGCTGCCGCAGGGCATTAAGATATAAGGGGTAGAGGCAAATTTATTAAGCTCAACAAATGATTCCTCCCATTGGTCGATATCCAGCCCCGCCCGGTAACCGAGGGGGAACCAGTGAGCCAGGATGGTGGTTCCATCCAACCCCTTCCACAGGAATTCGCTCTCCTTAATGTCTGCCCGGGCACCCCTTCTAAAAGCGAGCCATTTGTATCCCGCTTTCTTATAAATTTGAGGAAGCTGAGCGTTCATGCCAAAGCTATCGGCTGCCCATGCCACGGGAACCTCAATGCCAAATTTCTGCTCACAGTATCTTTTACCAACAAGGATATCCCTTACCAGCACCTCACCGGTGGGAAGCATGGCATCGGGCATAAGGTATTGCCCGTCGACTATCTCAAGTTTGCCCGCCTTTATCATTTTCTCGATGCGTTTGGAGAGGGGGGGATTCCTCTTCTCTATCTCTTTGAGCAAGAAGGTTTGCTCTATGCAGAACTTAAATTCCGGGCTCTCCATCAGTCTTAAAGCTTCCTCAAGAATTGCTTCATTTATCTTGAGATACTCCTCCTTAGAGAAAGCCCAAGCCACATCATAGTGGGTATGTGGAACAAGATAAATCGTCGGCATCTTAACCTCCTGTTAAGGGAATTATACTATAATTTGGGGGATTCTGTGGCATTTAGCCAGTCTTGCAGCTCCTCCAGCACCTGCTGGTGGTTGGTTCTGGTTACGGTTACCAGATTTACTTGAGGCTGGCGCTTGATAGCATCGGCACATGGGTGGGGGCTGAGCATAATAGTTGCCAGGAGCCTCTTCTCGCTCTTAAGTATGTGTAAAACGGCTTCCCTGAATTTAGCCGAGAATAGCTCCATCTTCCCAATTTCGTCAATGACCACTAAATCGCACTCCTGGATTGCCTGGTTAATGGCAGAAACCCCCACCTTATCCAGGCTATCAACGTCAACACCATACTTGCTTACCCGATATGGGCTGTGGAAATAGAGGTGAGCCATTACAGCAGTGCGCCCATCCAGGGTAACCAGCCTGAAGCCCTGTCTTACCCCCTGGCTTCGTATTTCCTCGGTGTAAAACCCGCCAGCTTTGCCTTTGAGCTCGGCTATGGCTTGTTTTATAAGGCTGGTTTTCCCTGTTCCCGGCTGCCCGGTGAGCAGATAGACTTGCTTCATAAGCTGTTACCGCCTTGGAGTTCTGCTTGAGCTTTCTTTTTTAACTTCAGCTTCTTTACTCTTGTTCATTTGCCAATAATATAACCTAAATTAGCTTGTCTTGCCACTATTAGCCTTATGGGTGAAGACCTGGACAAACTTGGCGAAAGAGCGGTCGTAGGTCTTCTCCACCTCAGGTGGGAACACGCAAGCGGGAAGCTCATCGAACTGCAGATGGTAGGCGATGCAGTCACAGCACTTACCTTTTCTGGAGCACGGCTCATAGGTGCAAGGGCATTTGGCTTTATTGTCTTCAATCTGGCATTCCATTGGGTTCGAACTCCATAAAATACTTTTATAAAAAATAGGGAAACAATTCCTATCTGATTAGCTTTGAGAATTGTTTTTCATGTTATGTTAACTTATGCGTTTTCTTATCTTTGCCGACAATCCAGTCAGTAGCTCTAGGGCTTGGGCGGCTGCCTCGGTGGTATTTAGCGATGCCAGTCCACAGCTAGGGGTAAGTAGCCCTTGCTGCAAGAGTTGCTTGAAGCGGACGCCCTCTCTGGTGAAGGGTGCCATCGCCTCCTCCAGACGGTCTTTCAGGCTGGCTACCGTTTCCTTGGCTAGCGATTGTTCATCGTTGGGAACGATTCCCCAGGCAATAGTGCCTTTCCTGTCCAGGAAACTCTTTATTTCAGAGGGATATAGGCTCAGCGACTGTGCATAGTTGTAGGCGTCAAAGCTGAGGATGTCAATACTGGTCTCGAGCAGAACTGACCAGTCGGTGTTGCCGCAGCAGTGGACTCCCTTGAGCCCACTAATTCCCCTAAAGACCTCTTCCAGCAGGCTGATAACCTTTTCTTTGGATAAGGGCACCGCTACCGAGCCGAAGGAAGCCATGTAAGGCTCGTCAACGAAGATAATGGTGTTCTTGGAGATTTTGCTCAGCTCCTTTTCCTGCCAGCTTGCCTTTAGCCTGAGCAGCTTGACCATGGCATCGCCTAGAACATCGTCGTAAATTATAGCCTTACCTTCATTGTCGGCGACGGTTAGCCCCCAGGTGACTGGTCCGGTGAGCTGACCTTTGACTGCCACTGGCGTCAGGTTGGTCAAGCCCAGAAAGCTGTGGAGACCGGCGGCGTAATCAGGGCTGATGGGGTATTGGTCAACATCGTCCTCCAGATAGGCGGCGTAGAGCTGTTCCAGCGGCTTACTCAGGTCCTGGGAACGGTCAACATATACCTTATCCCCCGTCACCGTTATGCCGGGAAAGCCCTGGCTGTACTGGGCATACATATTCTCCTTGAAGGAGCGCCGGGGCAATTGCGGCCAGACCGGGATTTCCTTCAGGTACTTGAGAATCTGTGAGCATGCCTCCGCCGGGTCGGTATGGGGCATACTGCCAATAGCCGTTGGTAGGCAGCTAAATTCAATCATGACGCCTTTACCTATCTCCCTTGGTTAAATACTTGCCTATTAGCAGGTTTAGTTTTTCCTTCTGCTCTGGAGGCATAAACTTGGGGGCAGTAACAAAGGCCGCCTTCAGCGCCGTAGCACAGTCGCAGTCGCGCTTTTCAGGTATTCTGGCGACCGCTAGCTTGATGATTCTCCTGATGGTATCAATGTTCTGACGCTGTCTATCGAGGATGGCGTCCACCGTAACCGGCTGGCTGCGCTCCTTCCAGCTATCGTAGTCGGTAACACCAGCAATAATAGCGTAGCAGATTTCTGCCTCCCTTGCCAGCTTGGCTTCGGGCAGCGCCGTCATGCCGATAATGTCAGCCTCCCAGGAGCGGTAGAGTCTTGATTCAGCCCTAGTAGAGAAGGCGGCACCTTCCATAGCCACATAGGTGCCCTTAGGATGGACACTAGCTCCCACCTCTCTAGCTGCCTCAAATACAATCTGGCTCAGCACCGGGCAGAAGGGCTCGGCAAAGGGGATATGGACGACGATACCTTCGCCGAAAAAGGAATTCGCCCGACTCCGGGTACGGTCGATGAGCTGGTCGGGGATAACCAAATCACCGGGCTTTATCTCTTGCTTAAAGCTGCCCACCGTGTTAATGGCGATAATTCGCTCCACACCCAGGGATTTGAGGGCATAGATATTAGCCCTTGCCGGGATTTCGGTAGGGGAGATGCGGTGCCCCCTGCCGTGGCGGGGGAGGAAGGCGATTCCCACCCCCTCCAGCCTGCCGATGGTTATAGGAGCACTCGGCTTGCCAAAGGGCGTATCTATATTAACCTCCTCAATATCGGTCATTTCCTTCATCTTATATAGCCCGCTGCCCCCAATCACCCCGATTTTCGCCTGCGGCATTAAGTGGCCTCCTTTTACGTCATGTATGTCTTGACAAAGTCACTATTTTTATACTACACTTATAGTAGCGGGTAAGTCCTGCGTTAAGTGTGTCACCGGAAGGTGGCATAAACTAGCTGTAAGCTAGTCGCTCGCAGGAGCCGCTTTTTATTTACCAAAGAATAACCTCTTGTCACTTTTCACTTTGTCTTGAAAGATGTTGAATAACTTATAGTTATTTGAATTATATTTTCTAAAGATGCTGTTGCAAATAATATCTATTCCTTGGATAGTCAACGCGTGATGTGAATCTAAATGGTGGATATTTAAGTCGATATCTCGTCGTTCTTTTTCATACCAGATTTTATATCTTAGATATTGGTTGAAGTTGAAGCCAGAGGTTATAGCAATAATTCTCCTATCTACATTAACAATTACCTTTACGTTCGCTGGTTCCTCTAGAATTCGCTCAACTAAGGACAACCCAACCATATAATTGTACAAAATATTTGTGTCCTTTCGTAGCTTTGGCTCGACGTTTCTTTTCCTTACCGTTATGGCATGTACTTCTATATCCAGTTTGGCAAACCCACTGAGCAAATCTCTCTTGATATTCTCCCTGGTGGTATATCCCTTAAGCTCTACATCCCGTGGAATATGATACTTTACCTTTGCTTTCCTAACACACCTTACAAACAAAACAGGGTTCTCCATAACAGCGAAGGCAATAGTAAAATATTTAGTACTTCGTTCCCCAAATCCCAAATCCCCTGATTCATCTAGGTAAACGTACATCATGGGTTACCGAAAAAGTTTTTTCATCCCCTTCCCATACGGTTCTCTTATTATACCACGCTCGGTGATGATGGCGGTTATATATTTATGGGGGGTAACATCAAAGGCGGGGTTGGCGGCTTCAACACCCTGGGGGGCAATAGCTACCCCCTGAATATGGGTTACCTCCTCCGGACTTCTCTGCTCAATTGGGATTTCCTCACCTGAAGTCAGTGACAGGTCAATGGTGGTGATGGGGGCAGCAACATAGAAGGGGACGCCGTTCTCCTTCGCCAGCACCGCCAGGGTGTAGGTGCCTATTTTGTTGGCGGTATCGCCATTGGAGGCAATCCTGTCGGCGCCAACAATAACGCAGTCAACCTCCCCCTTGCTGATAAAGTAGCCTGCCATAGAGTCGGTGATAAGGGCGAATGGGATATCAGCCTTCTTTAGCTCCCAGGCGGTGATTCGGGCACCCTGGAGGAGGGGGCGGGTCTCGGTGGCTAGAACCTTGAGCTTTTTGCCCTGCTCCCTGGCTTGCATGATTACCCCAAGGGCAGTGCCATAGCCGGCGGTGGCTAGAGCACCGGTATTGCAATGGGTCAGGATGGCGAAACCATCCTCAATCAGCTCGGCGCCAAGCTGGCTGAGCTTTGTGGTTGCCTCAGCCTCTTCGGTATGTATCCCGATGGCTTCATTGACCAGCGCCGCTTTAATTTGCTCTATCTTACCGCCAGCTTCGGCGACTTTGAGCATTCGGTCAATAGCACGGAAGAGGTTTCTAGCGGTAGGTCTGGTATCGGCAATGGTCCGGCTGATGCCCCGCAGCCTTTCCAAGAACTCGTCTCTGGACTTAGCCTTGATTTCCAGGGCACCGAGGGCAATTCCGTAGGCACCAGCTACCCCAATGGCTGGAGCACCCCTGATTTTCAATTTCCTTATGGCAGAGGCTATATCCTGATAGCGGCTGAGCTCCAGATAGACCGCTTCCTGGGGAAGCCCGGTCTGGTCAAGGATTCTTACTCTATTGCCAAGCCATTCAATAGCTTTCATATTCTTGGTTAAATGTAGCCCAGCTTAGCTCGTTCGTCAAGGGCAAGGCTTTGGCTTTTTCTGAGCTGGTTCAGATAGATTGGCGACGCCGATTATTATATTTCGCTTCTCTATGGCATTGCCCCCACCCCCTCCCTGTTTTTCACTTACCTCTTTCTGTCCACTCTATAATCGTCCTTTTTGGGGGCTATATACCCCCTAGCCCCCAGTTACTTTAGCTATTTTTCCCACCCACCCGCCCTATAGAGGCTTCGCCTCTTTAAAACTCTCCGAATAGGAGGGGATAGTTAAGGCGCAAGACGAAATTTATTACGGGGAGTCAAAGAGGGGCGAAGTCCCTCTTCTACAACTAATTCCCCCTCCCTTGTAAGGGAGGGGGATAAAGGTCGAAGACTCTTCGAGGGGAGGGTTGCTAAGTAAATGTCTAAGGGGATGAGGTGCCCAAAGTTGAAGTGTCACTAATCATACGAACGAGTACGCTTCCTTGACATAGCTAGTCTGGCAAAGTAAACTTTTTGATATGGCTGAGGGTTCATCGGGCATAGAGAGGTTGAGGAGTAGAATTGGGGTGGAGTGGGAGCCCAGAGAGTATGAGATTGAGAGGGAGATGATACGGCGGTTTGTCCGAGCAGTGGGCGACCCCAACCCCCTGTGGCAGGATGGTATTATCGCTCCTCCCACCTTTATCCTGGCTATCGGCTTTGAGCAGTTTGTCGAGGGCTTAATGTCCTTAGCCCCCTTTAACACGGTGCTTATGGGTAACACTGAGCTTGAGTGCCATCAGCCCATCAGGCGGGGCGATGTAATAACGGCTGTCTTTAAAATCAGTAGCCTTCGTGAGCGAGAGGGTCAGATGGGCAGGATGGCGTTTATGACCTTTGATGGCAGCTATAAAAACCAGAAACAGGAGCTGGTAGCCAAGTGCCGCCAGATGATTATCGGCTATTAGTATGACTGAGCAACTTTATTACGAAGATGTTATTGTGGGCGATGAAATCACCCCACTGGTCAAGCAGCCGACCACTCGGCAGTTGGTGATGTGGGCTGGGGCGGTAGGTGACTATTTCCCCATTCACTATGACAAGGACTTTGCTCAAAGCCGAGGTCTGCCTGGCGTTATCGTCCATGGTCAGCTAATAGGCGCTTTCCTGGGTCAGCTAGTGACTGACTGGATAGGGGAGCGGGGCAGTCTCAGGAAGTTGAGTTGCAATTATAAGGGTATGAATTACCCCGGCGAGGCTCTTACCTTTAAGGGTAAGGTAACCAAGAAGTATGTCGAGGATGAGCACCACTATGTAGAGTGTAGGCTCCGGGCAGAGAATTCCAAGGGGGAGAAGACAGCTTCAGGTGTGGCTATTGTCATTCTGCCATCCAGGGGCTGATTATAATCAGGCAAAAGGAAAGGGAGGCCGAACAGATGGGTGATAGGTTAAAAGATAGGGTAGCAGTGGTTACCGGCTCGGGGCAAGGGATTGGGAAAGCAATTGCTATAGCTCTAGCCAGGGAAGGTGCCAGGGTGGTGACTAATAACCGCCGTCCCGGTACCGAGGGTGGAGATGCTGAGACCACTGCCAGGGAGATTATGGATATGGGTGGTCAGACGGTGCCGTTCTTCGGCAGCGTCTCTGAATTTGACATAGCTCAGAAGCTAGTCCAAACGGCAGTGGATAGCTTTGGCAGGCTGGATATTTTGGTGAATAATGCCGGTGCTGATGCCCCTCGCATGGTTTGGAATATGACTGAGGAGGACTGGGATAGGTGCGTGGACTCCTTTCTCAAGGGCTCTTTCAATTGCACTCGGTTTGCCTGTGGCTTGATGAGAGAGCAGAGATGGGGGCGGATAATAAATACTACCTCAACTGCCTGGCTAGGCACGGTGGGGCACTGTAATTATGGTGCGGCTAAAGCTGGGCTCGTCGGTTTAACCAGGGCGGTGGCCAGGGAGATGGGCAGGTATGGAGTAACCTGCAATGCCTATGCCCCAACAGCAGCTACAAGATTTACCCTTAGCGATGAGATAGTAGCTGGTTTCAAGAAGAGATATGAGGCAGGGCTTATGACCAAGGAGCGGTATGAGGAGTTAACCAGTCCACCAAGCCCGGAGACAGTAACCCCATTAATCGTCTATCTGTGCACCGATGAGGCAGCTGATATAAATGGGCAGGTGTTTGATGTTACCGGGGGCAATATCGCTATTTACTCGGAGCCACTAAAGAAGAAGTCCATCGTTAAACCGGAGGGATTGTGGACGGTGGAAGAGTTAATAGAGCAGGTGCCCAGGATATTGCTGGAGGGATACCAGAACCCGGCATCACCCCAGCCAGCTAAATAGGAGATATGTGGTAACCCTTCCCCTTATCAAGGGGAAGGGGAAAGATTATTTTTTAAGAGGGGCTTCGCCCCTTCATTCTTCCCTAGCCTCCACCACATTCTGCTGCTCTAGCCACTGCTTACGGTGCAATTCCATAAGCACAAAGTTATATCCGTCCTTATTCAGGTGTCCGTATGGGGTGAAGCCGCATTTCTGGAAGCACTTCTGTGCTCTGGTGTTTGAATTAAGGGTCTTCAGGTAGACTCGGTTGAGCTTTGTCTGGCGGAAAACATGGTTGAGCAGGGTGGTTACCGCATCGGCACCATAGCCCTTGCCCCAGTAGTCACGGTTGCCAATTATAATGCCTAGCTCGGCTTCGCCCTTGGTCTCATCAACGCCATAATATGTGCAGTTGCCAATGTGCTTACCCTCCAGGGTTTCTATGGCGAACCGATGTCTAATTGGGGGAGGGTAGCGCAATTCGCTGGCGTAGTCTGATAAATACTGCGGGAAAGTAGTGGTTGACAGTGGAACAGCGTCAAGTTGAGCTAGCTCGGGGTCTGTTTGCCAGGCATAATCATCTGGGGCGTCGGCTAATCTTTTTCCCCGAAGCTTAATCTTATTGCCAACAATCATGTCGCCCTCAATAGTTTCAAATTTGGAAAGATAGCGGCTCTTCCCCAGCCTCTAGCTCGTGTAGGGCTTGCTCCGCCGCCTGCTGAATTATCTCACTGGGATTATTCAGACACTGCTCAAGGCAGTCTTTAGCCTCAGGACCACCTATCTCGCCCAGCGCCTGGATAGCAGCTAGCTGAACATCAATATCAGGGTCAGTGATAAGCTCTAGGAGATATGGGGCTGCCTCTTTCTCCCCCAACTCACCGCATGCCCCGGCTGCTTCATAGCGTATCTCGGCATCAGCGCTGGCTAGCTCCTTTAGCAGGATTGGTAGCCAGGAGTGGTTACAGCTCTTACCCATAGCGAAAAGAGCGCTGGTTCTCAATTTGGGATTACCACTTTGATAGGCTTTGACAATGGCTTTCTTCATCTGGGGCAGGCTTAACGGGGCAGCCGCCTCTAGGGCACGGCGTTGGACTTCTATTGGCTGGCTGCTGTCATTGATTGTCGCCAGTAAAGCCTGACATACCTTTGATTTATGGCTGGGGCGCAGCTTTTTAAGCTCGGCTAACATGGCAAACTTGCCCAGCGCCGTTGCCGCCGTCGCCTGGACTTTCTCCGAGCTATCTTGCTTCAGTAGCTTGATTAGAGGGTCAATCAGAGATGCCTCCTCGCTTTCCCACAGACCTTCAATAGCCTTGCTCCGCACCTCAGCATCTTGGTCCTTTAACCGACTCTTGAAGACGCTGTCAAAGTCGAGCTCAAAGTTATCCTCGGCTAGCTCGACCAGGCGATACATAATTTGCCTCCGCCGTTTTGGCTCAATTGCTGCCCATGCCTGTTCAAAAAGCGCTAGTTCTTCTGAGTTTAGGTTTGATAGTTCGGCTAGCCTTGAATTGAGCAACGGCTTATCACTGTTACCCAGGTCGGCAATGGTCTCCTCAATGGGCAATGACATAGCTGCTCCCTATTGCTATTCCTCCTCTTCCTCTCCGTATTCCCAGATAGGTCTGGTAAAAAGGTCGATATACTCTCCCATCGCCTCAGCTGCAATCTCCTTCATCCTGTCTGCGGTCTCCTCAGCTATTTGAGCCAGCTCGGCGACATCAATTTCAATATCCAGCATCTTGGTCAGCACCTTAAGCACAGCCAAGGCAGCCATAGGGTTCTGGATTCGGGTAGCATACATTGGCACCTCGCCCAAAAGGCAGATACCCTCAATTTCCCTCTCTTTGGTTACACCCAGCAGTAACCCGTTCAACCCTGCGATTTGTAGATTACCCCTTTGCACCAGACCATATCTCTCCAAATCCTCAGTCATATGCTGGCTGGTGACCACCCCCCACACCCTGGGCTGCTCCGTGTGGTGGATGCGGCTCAGAGCTGCGGCACAGGTATATATCCTCTTAACCCGAAACCTCTGCGCCACATCAAGGACGCAATTAGCCAGCTCATATCCCTTGGTGAATGGTTGGTCCTCACCGATGAATAGTATTATATCACTTCCCCCGCCCTTGTTTTTCCAGTAGTAGAACTTGCTCTGTGGGAACTGTGGAGCCTCTACTACATTGTCCTTAGCCACTACCCCGATGGCGTCAAAGAAATACGAGGGCTCAATTTCGCCCAGTTCCTTAAAGTCTAGCTTTCTCTTTAGATAGGTAGCTACTATAATTGATACATTGCCGATGCCGGGCCAGGAAGCCAGCATATTGGGCGAATTGAGCTTTGGTCTGGCATAAAGCCTAACTAAATCATTCATTTTATCAACCCTATCCCCTTTGTCCCCTTCCCCTTGATAAGGGGAAGGGGAAGATATTTTTTTCAGAGGGGCTTCGCCCCTCTAACACTCCCTTTTATTAGGGTTTGCCCTTCTGGATACCCCTCAATTTTCTTCTGTTTGCTTTTCTGTTAGTATAGCCTCCGCCTCTTGCTCTACTGAGGTTGGCTTACTCTTAGCAACTTTTTTGGTCTTAGTATGCTGCTGTTTTGCCGGTAAGGATATCTTAATTTTGTCCATTTCGGATAGCGCAGCCTCATTTAATAAGTGACGAAAGGAACCGACAATATCTTCAGGAGACACAGTTACGTCAGTAGCTTTCTTTATCTGGCATCATTTCTCATATTTCTTTACCGCCTTTATAATATCACTTAGCCTAACTGGCTTAAATCCAGTAACATCAACACTAACATTTATTGTCTTATGATCGTAATTTATAAATGGCCATTTCTCATGAACATGTCCATGAATCATCCATCCAATCCAATCACCTCTATTGTGAGGGAAATGCGACAGCTTAAAATATAAATTGCCTACATGAATTACTGTTTCTTTATATCCTCTTTTGTCATGATTTCCTCTAAAATATATAATATGTCCTTTCAGCTGATTAAACCAAAAATCAGCCGGTCTAGAATTTCTGCCAAATGCCATATCACCAAGAAAATACACTAAACTATTGTCTTTTACAATCTTGTTATAGTTCCTAAGTATAGTGTTATTCATTTCTTCAACGTTTTTAAATGGACGATGAGCATACCTAATTATATTAGCATGGTCGAAGTGTGGATCACTGAACAAAAAAGTATTCTTTGGATTAATTTCTATCATTTTAACCTCCTCCTCACCTCAATACTGATGTTACCCCTTGCTCGCCACCGACACACTGGGGCAGTAGAGGGGTGGGGTCTGGAGAAAGCCGCCTACCCACTTGGCTTCGCTGCCAATGGCTATGATTTCTTTAAGAACCTGGTAGACATTGCCTGAAACCATGGTGTCTTTAACCCTACCTACTATTTTACCACTTTCCACCTTATAACCTAAAAGGACATTGCCACTGAAATCGCCGCCCAAAATATTGCCCTGTTCGGCTCCCATAAGCTGCTCAATAACCAGCCCCTCCTTTATATCGCTTACCATTTCATCAAAAGTGGTCTTGCCCGGGGCGATGACCAGGGCGGTGGGTGAGGGGACAGGCAATCCACCACGATTTCTACTGCCGTTGCCGGTGCTCTTGGTGTGGGCTAGGGCTGCTGTTTGCAGGTCGTAGAGAAAGCTGGCTACCTTCCCCTGCTCAATAAGAGGGGTGCGTTGACTGGGTATTCCTTCATCATCGCAGGGGCGGCTGTGGGGGCGGTAGGCTATGGTGGGGTCATCCCACAGCCATAGCTTTTGGTCAAACACCTGCTGACCAAGTCTATTTCCGATGGGTGAGGCTCCCTCGAGGACTACTTTGCCATTGAAAGCCGCCATTAATGATGGGATTAGGGCGCTAGCTACCCCTCGGGGGGTAAAGATTACCGGCAGTTGCCTGGTTGGTGCTGAGGCTCGGTTTCTGGCTAGCTCCAACTGCTTGAGCACCGCCTCGGCTACCGCCCTGGGTTGGGTTAAGGGGTGGCAGGAGCTTTGGCTTTCGCCGACAAAGAGCATATCTGTTCCCTGAATCAGGCTACCTTCAATACCTAGGCCGAAGATGCTTTTCCTGTAGTTCGCTTGCCCACCGCGAGAATTTATAATTTGGAGTGAGATTATGCCCTTGGTCACGAGCGCCTCACAGATAATATCCGGGGTATGCTCGGTAACCAGTGCGATGAGTTTTTCGCCAAGCTCAATCATTTTCTCTGTGGAGGTGGACTCAATATCAGGGTCAAAGACATCAATCTGAGGGTATGAGGCTGGGGAGGGAAGCTCAAACCTGGCTGGCGTGCCGAACTGGGCTGTTGCCACGGCATTATCCACCAGGCTCTGGATGTCACTCGGCTCAGTAGTAGTTGCATAGCCGAGCCTGCCTTGTCTGACAATGCGCAGAGCCACGCTGCAGCTCTGCTTACTTTGAATATGCTTCAGGCGATTGGCTTCAAATTGCACTGGGGTTTCCTCTGAGGAAACCATGAAGACCTCGGCTTCCTCAGCTACCCTTTTGGCTTGAGCTAAGATGCTTTCCATTTACCTGCCTCCAACCAGGCACTTGCGAATTCTGATATGGGGGCTACCGTTGGACACCGGCAGGGGCATCTGTCCCCCCTTGCCGCAGCCACCGCCTTGGTTCATCTCTAGGTCATCGCCGATAGCATCTATATGGTTAAGGGTGGTGAATACGTTGCCGGTAAGCACTACCGGTCGCAGTGCCTCAGCCAGCTTGCCATTGCGAATCATATAGGCTTCACCAGCGGAGAAGGTGAACATCTCCATACTGGTAGTGCCACCAAACCAGTTCTTGGCGTAGACCCCTTCCTTGATATCAGCTATTATCTCCTCAAAGGAGGCTGAGCCGGGCTCAATATAGGTATTGGTCATGCGCACAATAGGTGGGTAATGATAGTTGATGGCTCTGGCATTACCGGTAGGCTTTTCTCCCATCTTGGCGGCAGTTTCCCTGGAGTGGAGCCTGCCCACCAGTTCGCCTTCACGGATAAGGTAGGTTTTAGTTGCCGGCACCCCCTCATCGTCATACTTATAGCTGCCTCTCAGCCCGGGTATAGCGGCACTGTCAACGATATTAAGCTGCTTGCTGCCAAATCTCTTGCCCAGAACCATAATCTGGCGCAAGCGGTCGTTTTCATAAACGAAGTCCGACTCCGATAGGTGGCCAAAGGCTTCATGGATGAAGACGCCAGCCAGAACCGGGTCTAATACCACAGTATATTCTCCACCCTTTACCTGCGGGGCGGATAATAGCTCTACGGTGTGCTTTGCCATCTGCTCTACCTGCCGGTGGAGACCCTGCATCGAGCTGAAATCACCTTTACTGCCTACGCTCAGTCCTACCTGCTGCACCTCGCTGCCTTCAGTGGCTACAGCGGTCAGGCGCAGGGCGATATCCGATCTCTCCTGCTCAATATAGCTACCCGATGAACTCAGAAAGACGACCTTTTTATGGCTATCACCATAGGCGATAATTGAAGTCTGGAGCTTTGGGGTGCGCCAGATAAGAGCATTATATTCATCCAGCAGTTGCTTCTTTTCAGCTAAGGGGATAGTCAGTGGGTTTTTATCTATCTCCGGGAATACAATATCAACTATAGGTTCTACTGGGGCTAGCTTGCTTTCTTCCTTGCCCACAAGTTGGGCCTGTTTTACTGCCAGCTCTATTCTGCGGGGGAGGTCACTCAGGTTATTGAAGCTAACGAAGCCCCAGCCGCCTCTTACCAGAGCTCGCACATTGCCGCCGACGGCGGTTGCCTGACCGATGGATTCCAGTTCCTTGCCGCGGTAGGTGATATGGCTCCGTTGGCTCTGCTCCAGGCGAGCCTCTATATAGTCGGCGCTGTATCCTTTAACTGCCTCGGCTAGCTGACGACCAACGGCTTGGATATCGGTCATGATAGGACTAGTTTACCTAGCCGCCAGTGGGGCTGTCAATTGGGGTGGGGGAATGGGGGTGAACAGAGGTGGGAGGGCGGAGAAACTATGGTGGTATTTATAGACAAATCAGCTCATTTGGAGCTAATCATGAATTCTGCTCAGGTACCAACAGCCAGTTGGCATATCCCGATAGATATCATAAACCAGACCTCGATTGGTCTTAACCCTGAAGTAATTTCTTGAAATCTCCTTTCCCCACCACTCCTCGACTACACGCCAGTTTTGATATACTTTGGTCACACGTTGTTTCTCTCCATCTCTGACCAGGGTTAGAGGCACACCCTGGATGTTCACACTTACCTTCAGCTCCTCCGGTTTTTCCAGTAGCTTAACCAATTCTTGAACCCCCCTTGATTTATAGCTTCCGTAAAACTCCGATTACTTTACCTTGAATCTCCACGTCCTCTGGCTGGTAGTACATTGGCTCCATTTGCGTGTTGGCTGGCTGCAAGCGAATCCGACCAGCTTCATGATAGACCTTCTTTAGGGTTACCTCCTGCTCTATCTTGAGCCAGACCGCAGCCACCTCCCCATCTTCCACCGTGCTTGTCTGTTGTACCAGGACGATGTCTCCGTCACCAACCAGGGCATCAATCATGGAAAACCCCTTTACCCTGAGAGCATAGATACCTTTCTTACCCCGAGTCACCTCATCAGTTAACTGGAGTGTCTCCTCTGGGATGGAAGTCCAGGTATCTGAGGTGGGCACCGGTATCGGTTTACCAGCAGCAATGGTTCCCAGTAGGGGCACTCGGGAAATGGCCTCTCGTTTTCTCTCAACAAGCTGGATGCTCCTGAATACCTTCGGGTCGCGGTGGATATATCCCTGCCTTTCCAGCGTATTCAGATGGTGTTGAACTACGGACGGTGTGCTGATGTTGCACCCTCGGGCAATGTCCCTGACTGTAGGGGTATAATCCCTTTCATCAAGGAATTTGCGGATAAAGTTCAGGATGCGCAACCGGGTATTGGAAATGCCAGCCATCGTTGCCCCCTTAATACATTTGTTCTTAAAACAAGTGTATCATATAATTGGCTGGCTGTCAACACATTGGCGAAATGATTGACAGCTCCAAGCGGTAACGCTAAAATTGGTTGAAATCGACGAATTTTTGTATTCTTTATTCTCCTGTTGATATGACTTGACACTATCTATCCTGACTTTATTCTTGAGGCTTTGGCTGGGGGTGTGGTGGGGTGTGTATTGCACTATTACTCTGAGGCTTATTAGGACAGTTTCACCTGAGATGAGAGAGGGGGTTATATTGAGCGAGCAAATTACCGAGCAAAGAGTAGCACTCAAGCTAAATGAGGAGTATTGTAGCAGTTGCTCTATCTGTTCCTCCCTCTGCCCCTTTGAGGCGATAAAAAGGGATGCTGAAACTGGTAAGACCCTTCTGGAGATAGAAAAGTGCCAGGTGTGCGGAATCTGCTACTCCGCTTGTCCGGCTAGAGCCATCGACATCATCTATTATGACTGTGGTTCTTTGCTCAAGTATCTGGAGAGGGTGAAGCAGGAGTATGACAGTGATACGCTGGTTATTATGTGTAAGGGGAGCGCCCCCGACTTTGTGGGGATAGAGAGGCTATTTGGGGTGTCAAAGTTTATCCCGCTATCTGTCCCCTGTGTCGGTCGCATTTCCGAGGAGTTACTTTTGCAAGCTATAGCTATGGGGATAAAGGAAATTTATCTCCTTGCCTGCGATGAGAATTACTGCCGGTTTGGGAGAGGAAGCCCGCTCACCGGGCGCAGAATCCTGGCACTCAATCGCTTGTTGGAGCAACTGGGCTATGGGAGAGAAGCTATAACCCTGAAACGGAATAGTCTGAAGGTAAAAGCGGATAGAGACCTGTGCATAAGCTGTGGCAACTGCGCCTTTTACTGCCCCTATGGTGCGGCTAAGCTGGAGAGCCCGGGGGGAGCCGAATTTGACCTGGATGCCTGCCGCGGTTGTGGATTATGTGTTGCTATTTGTCCTGCTATAGCTTTGGACTTGGATAATTGGGAGCGAGAGCGTATTTCAGCCTTGATTTCCAAGCTATTATCGGAAATGGAACAGCCAAAGATTTTGGTATTTCGCTGTCAATGGGCTGTTTTTCCTCCGCTGGATGGGGAACTCAGTCCTAATATTCACGCCATAGATTTGCCTTGTGCAGCAAGGGTTGATGCCTTTCACATCCTGGAGGCTTTCCAAAAGGGTATAGATGGTGTTTTGATAGCGGCTTGCCCTGAAGAGGATTGCAAGCAGGAAGGGGTAAGTGCGAGGGCACAGCACTTGGTAACGCGGTTAAGGGAAAGGCTGAGCCAAATAGGCTTTCAGGATAGGCTTCACTTCTGCTCTGTGGCTCCGAGATACCCTGAGGGGTTCGATAAAGAATTACGGCAGTTTAGACAAAGAATAGAAGCTATTTGTTCACAGAAGGAGAGGAAATGATAGTAACAATACAAAAGCCTTTGGATGAGATTTTAGATTCTATCTCCCCCTATAGCAATATCTTGATAGCCGGTTGTGATGGCTGCACCCAGCCGCCGAGAGGCTTAAGGGAGGCAAAGACCTTGAGCCAGTTGCTCGAGCTTGGTGGCAGGCTGAGGGACAAGAATTTCATCTTTAAAGTGATTACGGTGGTGAAACAGTGCGATTCCTTTTTAGCCGCTTCTATGCTTAAGCCTCAGGTGGATGGTGTAGAAGCGGTGCTCTCCTTAGCCTGTGGAGCAGGGGTACAAACTGTAGCTGAACTTTTCCCTGACCTTCCTGTTCTTCCAGTGCAAAATACCCATTTTATAGGGGTGGAGGACAGAGAGGGGGGTATTTTGGAGGAAAGGTGCTCCGCCTGTGGAGATTGCCTCCTAGACCTGACGGGCGGTATTTGCCCTGTTACCAGGTGTGCCAAAGGATTACTTAACGGTGCTTGTGGGGGTGCCAGGAACGGCAAATGTGAGATGGACCCGGCAAAGGACTGTGCTTGGGAACTTATCTTTCAACGCTTGGAGAGACAGGGCAAGCTAGACCTTCTCAGGGAGTTTCGCCCTCCCAGGAATTACCAGCTAAGGGCTTGGAGGCTCACGCCATAACAAATTCAGCGGTGCAGTGGTCGGTTAGGTTTTATCTGGTGAACCAGAGAAATAGGCTGGTTCCTATAAGTCCGGCACTCGCCCCGAAGTAGAACACCAAGTTAATACTTGCAAAGTCGGCTATTACCCCACCTAAGAGTGGTCCTATAGCAAAACCTATGCTCATTGCCATAGCGAATATTCCCATAGTTGAGCCCATGCCGAACCTTCTGCCCTCCTCTACAATCAGGGCTGAGGCGGCAGGCATAGCAATGGCACCACCAAGACCACCAAGAGCACATATCCCCAATAGCTGCCAGAAGTTGCCTCCTAGGGGAATCAGAGCCAGGAAGGTGAGGTTGATAAGGCTGCCCAGGGCTACCAGGACTCTCCTATTGAATCTGTCGGCAATTTTACCCGTAGCAGCCCCAAGTAATGACATCAGTAGGATATTAACTGCCACCAGAACCCCTATGAGAGTTGGGCTCAAGCCAACATATATAGTGGCGAAGATAGGTAGGAAGCAAGCAAAGGCTCCTATTCCTGTGGAAAATGATAATCGGAAGCTAACAAGACCTTTGATTATCCCGCTAGTGAGCATCTTTTTGAAGGAGAAGTGAGGGCTTGTTGCTATGTTCTTCTGTCTAATTTCAGGGAGGAAGAGAACAGATATCAGGAAAGCCAGCAGATTAAGACCACCCATAGTGGAAAAGGCGACACTCATGCCGAAGTGTTCAGTTAGTGCACCACCCATTAAAGGACCAAAGCCCAAGCCACTGAAAAAGGCGGCATTAAAGTAGCCCATCCATTTTCCCTCCTCACCCTCTGGGGAGATATCACCAACATAAGCCTGGGCGATGGGGATAATCATCCCAGAAGCGGCACCATGAATTAAGCGGACTAAGGTTAGCTGTGAAACATTATCTGCCCATATATAGCCTAGCGATATGATGGCGTAAGTAAGAAGGCCGATGCAGATGAACAGCTTTCGCCCATTCCTGTCGGAGAGCCTGCCTATAATAGGCATAAATATAGCTCGGGAAACAGAGAAGCCAGCAAAGATTACCCCTAGCCAGATTCCAGTGGCTCCCAGGTTCTCGGCGTAAAGAGGCAAGAGCGGAGCTATTATGCCAATTCCTAGCATGGCGGAGAAGGTGGATAGAGCTAGGATGGGGAAAACTTTCTTTATCATCTGGGTATCTCAAGCATTATAGTGTTTTGCCACCGAGTCTGGCAACTCAAGCCAATTGCACATATAGCTCGTAGCTGATATAATCAAACAGCTTTCATTTAACGGGTGGCAGGATTTTGACTATGGTTCCTGATAAACAGCAGAGGGCAACTGAGGGTGAAAAGCTGGAGATAGGGCGACATTCCGCAGCTCATGTTCTGGCGGAGGCGGTTCAGTCTATATTCCCTGATGTCAAGTTTGGTATCGGTCCAGCAATTCAGGATGGCTTTTACTATGACTTTGAGTTACCTCGCTCGTTGACCCCAGATGATTTGCCACTCATTGAGGCTAAGATGAGGGAAATAATCGCTTCCGATGTCCCTTTTATCGGCCAGGAGGTGACCAAGGAAGAGGCCCGAGCGCTATTTGCTGCCCAGCCCTATAAGCTGGAGTTAATTGATGAAATCCCTGATGAGAAGGTCGGCTTATATCGGCAGGGTTCATTTCTTGATTTGTGTCGTGGACCTCACGCGGGTTCCACCGGGGAGATAAAAGCTTTCAGGCTGGTCAGTATTGCCGGTGCCTACTGGCGGGGGGATGAGCATCGCCCTATGCTACAGCGGGTATATGGCGTCGCCTTTGGCACCGAGGAGGCTCTGGCGGAGCACCTGAAGAGGCTTGACGAGGCGGCAAAACGCGACCACAGGAAATTAGGTAGGGAGCTTGACCTATTTAGCATCCATGAGCAGGCTGGTCCGGGGCTGGTTCACTGGCACCCTAAAGGGGCAGTGATACGCCGTGTCATTGAAGATTTCTGGAAGGACGAACATATCAAGCGTGGCTATGACCTTATATATACTCCCCATATCGCTAAACTGGATTTATGGAAGACCAGTGGTCATTGGGAGTTTTATCGCGATTACCTGTATAGCCCTATGGAGGTGGAGGGGCAGGAATATATTATCAAACCAATGAATTGCCTGGGGCATATCCTGATTTATAAGACAAGCCAGCGTAGTTACCGAGAGCTACCGCTGCGTTATGCTGAGCTGGGCACGGTGTATCGCTACGAGCGCTCTGGTGTGCTGCACGGTCTGTCCCGGGTCAGAGGCTTTACTCAGGATGATGCCCACATCTTTTGCCGCTTTGACCAGTTAGAGGATGAGGTAGTGGGGGTACTGGACTTAGCCCTGTTCATGGTAGATACCTTTGGCTTCACCAATTATCAGGTATTACTTTCCACCCGACCTGAAAGCTATGCCGGCACCATCCAGGCTTGGGATGAGGCTACTGAGACCTTGAGCCGGGCTTTGGTTCGGCAAAAGCTTGCCTATGATATAGACCCCGGGGAGGGTGTGTTTTACGGACCTAAAATAGATATTAAGTTTGAGGATGCTCAAGGCAGGGGGTGGCAGGGTCCCACTATTCAAGTTGATTTTAACCTCCCCCAGCGCTTCGATGTTACCTATATTGGTGAGGATGGTCAGGAGCATTTGGTAGCCATGGTGCATCGCACTGTGCTGGGGAGTATGGAACGCTTTCTCGCCTCACTGATTGAGCACTATGGGGGCGCCTTCCCGGTGTGGCTGGCGCCAGTTCAGGCGATGGTGATTCCAGTGGCGGACCGCCACCTGGATTATGCTCGTAAGCTGGAGGATGAGCTTAAAGGTGAGGGGGTGCGGGTGAAGGTTGATGCTCGCTCAGAAACAGTAAACCTCAAGATTCGGCAAGCGCAACTTGATAAGATACCATACATGCTTGTTGTGGGTGACAGGGAGGTAGCGGAATCCACCGTTTCCGTCCGTTTGAGCAGCGGGGAGCAACTGGCTTCCCTGTCCTTTGATGGCTTTAAAGAAAGCATCAGGGAGGCTATAGTAAACAGGGCAAGGGAGTTGAGGTTATAACTTGACTAGTGTAAGGGGTTATGCTATAGTTTTTGCCCATAACATAGCAAGGGTTTGGGGGAGGTAAATAGGATATAGTTAAGCCGCTGCGAGTTAACCTGGGCATTAGAGCTAGAGAGATTCGCTTGGTGGGGGAGAAGGGGGAGCAGTTAGGGATTATGCCTTTGAGCCAAGCGCTGGAGGCGGCGAGGAAGCATAATCTTGATTTGGTTGAGGTAGCTCCTACCGCAGTACCCCCGGTATGCCGTCTGCTTGATTATGGGAAGTATAAATATGAGCAGGCTAAGAAAGAGCGTGAGCTTAGGAGGAGCCAGAGGGTTTCACTTTTGAGGGAGGTCAGGTTACGACCTAAGATTGATAATCATGATTTTGAGTCTAAGATTAGGTCAGTCAGGAAACTGCTGGGTGGTGGGGACAAGGTTAAGGTGACGGTGAGGTTCAGGGGGCGTGAAATCACACACCCTGAGATTGGCTGGAGGTTACTTCAGAGGATGTCAGAATCGTTGCAGGGGGCGGCTTCTATTGCCAGGCAACCGGTGATAGAGGGGAGGAGTATGACTGTAATCCTCTCGCCGGCAGTTACCCAGAAGACTAAAACAAGTGAGGAAGTAAAAGGGTCTTAGAGTGCCGAAAATCAAAACCCATAAAGGGGCAAAGAGCCGCTTCCATATCACAGGTAGCGGCAAAATTATGCGAGTCAAGGGTGGCAAAAGCCATTTGCGTCGCCGAAAAGCGAAGCGGACCAAGCGCCTTTATGATGAGACTATACCGATAAGTCCCAGTGATAGGGCTCGGATAAAAAGGCTTTTACCCTACGGGGTGAAATAAATAGGGGGATATTTTGCCCAGAGTAAAGAGAGGTGTAACCACTCACCGCCGCCATAAGAAGGTATTAGCTCTGACCAAGGGGCATAGGGCAACTAGGCACTCCCTTTATAAACGAGCTCATGAGTCTATGCTTAAGGCATTGAGCTATGCTTACCGTCACCGTCGGGAGCGGAAGGGTGATATGAGGCGACTGTGGATTCTACGGGTCAGTGCTGCCAGTAGAGCCCAGGGTCTTACCTACAGCCAGTTTATCAGTGGGTTAAAGAAGTCAGGGGTTGAAATCAACCGCAAGATGCTAGCCGATATGGCAGTCAGGGAGCCTGGAGCCTTCGCCAATCTGGTAACCATAGCTAAAGGCAAAGTCCAGGACTAAAATATTATTTAGGTGACCCTATCCCCTTTAATTTCCGGGAACTATTTTATCCATTCTCTAGAGATTATCTAGCAATCTATCACCCTGACCCCTTTCCTGTTTTTAAATTAGCTCTTTCTTCCCACCCACCCACCCTTTGGGGCTGACGCCCCGCTTAAACACTCCAGAGGATAGAGAGTCCAAGAGGGGCGAAGCCCCTCTTTTTAATATCGTCCCCCTCTCCAAGAGTGGAGAGGGGGATACAGGGGGTGAGGTTGATAAACAATTTCACTCTATTTCCTTGACCCAACTGTTGCTGATAACCTATAATCTGCCCAAAGATAGGAAGATGTTAAACCAGCTTGAGGAACTAAAACAAAGAGCAGCGCAGGAACTAGACGGCATTAAAGATATTAAGGAACTGGAGGCGTGGCGAGTTCGCTATCTAGGTAAGAAGAGCGGGCTAACCAGGATTTTGCGCAGTCTGGCTACATTACCTCTTGAGGAGAGGAAGGGGGTTGGCGCTTTTGCCAACGAGGTTAAAGCCAGATTAGAGGATAGCTTGAAGCAAAAAGGGCAGGTTCTTCGGGAGACGCAGCTGGTAACCACCATCGAGGAAGAGCATATTGATATTACCCTGCCCGGTCGTCCTTTTCCTGTAGGTCGTTTGCATCCTATCACCCAAACCCTGCATGAAATATGTGACATATTTGTCTCTATGGGCTTTCAAGTGGTGGAGGGACCAGAGGTGGAGTGGGATTATTACAATTTTGAGGCACTGAACATTCCCAAGCACCACCCGGCTCGCGATACCATGGCTACACTTTGGGTTGATGCTGAGACTGAGGGTGGCGAAAGAACCATGCTACTGCGCACTCACACTACCTCGGTGGACATGAGGATTATGGAGAAGATGAGCCCTCCGATACGAGTAGTTATACCGGGTAAGGTCTATCGCTATGAGGCTAGTGATGCTACTCATACCCCTATGTTCTATCAGATTGATGGTCTGGGCGTAGATAAGGGCATTACCATGGCTGAGCTAAAGGGTACCCTCTATGAATTTGCTCGTCGTTTCTTTGGTGAGGATAGGAAAGTGCGCTTTCGCTGTGACTACTTCCCCTTTGTTGAGCCCGGCGTTGAGATGGCTATAGAATGCTCGGTCTGTGGTGGTGCTGGCTGCCGATTGTGTGGTAATAGCGGCTGGATTGAAATCTTGGGGGCGGGAATGACCCATCCCCAGGTGCTGGAGCGCGGTGGTCTTGACCCCGAGGTTTATACCAGTTTTGCCTTTGGTATGGGCATAGACCGCCTGCCTATGCTCCGCTACGGGATTGATGATACCAGATTATTCTATGGCAGCGACCTTAGATTCCTAAGGCAGTTCTGAGGTTTTAGTTATGAAGGTTTCACTGAAGTGGCTTGAGGAATATGTAGATGTTAGCTTGCCCCCGGCTGATTTAGCCCAGAGGTTGACCATGGCAGGCACCGAGGTCAAAGGGTGGCAGGTTATTGGTGGCGATTGGGAAAGTATCGTTGTCGGGCAAATTGTTGCTATCAATCCTCATCCCAATGCTGACCGCCTCACTTTGCCTACTATAGACTTAGGCACTGAGCGGCAAACAGTGGTCTGTGGGGCACCAAATCTCAGGCTCGGCGATAAGGTAGCCTTTGCTTATGTCGGTGCCCAACTTATAGATGGGCATAGCGGTCAGGCATTTTGCTTGAAACCAGCTAAGATTCGCGGTGTGGTCTCCACTGGGATGGTCTGCTCGGAGAAGGAGCTTGGCATCTCTGATAGCCATGAGGGAATTATGGTTTTGCCTGCAGAAGCCCCTGTTGGCACCCCGCTGGTTGATTATATGGGTGATGTTATCTTTGACCTGGATATAACTCCAAACCGCCCTGATTGCCTATCGGTAATCGGAGTAGCCAGAGAGATCGCCGCCCTGACCGAGCAAGAAGTTCATCTCCCCGATGTTGGCTATAATGAAGCGCCGCTTCCTATAGACCGTCAGATATCAATAGAGATTGTTGACCCTGACCTATGTCCCAGGTATTGCGCCAGCCTGATTGCCGGGATAAAGGTGGCTGCCTCCCCTGGGTGGATGCAACAGCGACTTTTGGCTTGTGGCATGCGCCCGATAAATAACATTGTAGATATCACCAACTATGTCATGCTGGAATATGGACAGCCACTGCATGCCTTTGACTATCACCGAATCGGAGGTAAGAAAATCATTGTCCGCCGGGCTGATAAGGGCGAAGCTTTAATCAGCCTAGATGGGGCAAAACGGGTTCTTTCTGAGGATATGCTGGTTATTGCTGACCAAGAGCAGGCAGTGGCTATCGCTGGGGTTATGGGCGGTGCTGATAGCGAGGTGACCCAGCAGACCACTGCCATACTGCTAGAAGCGGCTAATTTCGACCCGGCGAGCATTTATCATACCGGTAACAGTTTAAGTTTACCCAGCGAGGCTCGCTTGCGATTTGAGCGGGGAATTAGTCCTGAGCTGACTCTACCAGCGGTTAAACGGGCTACCCAGTTGCTCATCCAGCTAGCCGGTGGCGAAGCAGCCAAGGGCTTGGTTGATGCTTATCCCGGAAAGCAAGAGCAGGAGCCCATCTTGTTATCAACTGGCAGGGTAAGCAGCCTTTTAGGTGTTGAGTTCAGTCTTGACCAGATAATAGGCGCGCTGGCTTCCTTGGGCTTTGATTGTAAACCAGCAGGTTCAGCTTCAGAGGTTTGGGTTACCGCCCCTTATTGGCGAAGCGATATACATCTGGCTGAAGACCTTATAGAGGAGGTAGCCCGTATTATTGGCTATGACCAGATTCCAGCTACCATGCTCAGCCAGCCGGTGCCCAGACAAGACCCCGAACCTATCCTCCGCCTGAAGCAGGAGGTGAGCCGTAGCCTTATGGGCTATGGCTTTCAGGAGGTGCTCACCTATTCATTAACCAGTTTGGAATTGCTAAACAAGCTGTTGCCCGAATCTCATCCCCTTGAACCTGTGCCCTTGCGTGTGGCTAACCCCATGACTGCAGACCAGGAGTATCTTCGCCCTAACCTACGGGCTAACCTTTTAGCTGCCCTTTGGGCAAATAGGAGGCACGAAGACGGCAGTATCAGGCTCTTTGAACTGGGTAAGGTATACCTACCGCGACCGAATGACTTACCCGATGAGCCTGAGGTGCTGTGTGGCATACTGAGTGGACCTAGATTTGAAGAATCATGGCGTGGTGGGGATGAGGCGCTTGATTTCTTTGATGCTAAGGGAATAGTTGTGGGCTTACTCCGCCACCTGGGTGTGGAAGCTAGCTTTGAACCGGGTGGGGATGAGAGCTTACACCCGGTTAAGCAGGCAGCTATAGCTATAGAGGGTAATAGACTGGGCGTTATCGGTGAGCTACACCCCAAAGTGTTGGACGCCTTTGAGATTTCGGGGAACGTTTATCTATTTGAGATTGACCTGACGGCACTTTTGCCCTTTACCATAGGTCATAAATTATTCCAGCCTATACCACGCTTTCCTGCCATAGTTAGGGATATTGCCCTGGTGGTTGATTCACGAGTAGCCCATCGCCAGGTGCAGGATATTATCGGGGGCTTTCCATTAGTGAGTCAGGTTATCATATTTGATGTCTATACTGGGGGGCAACTTCCGTCAGGCAAGAAATCCCTCGCCTATAGAATTACCTTCCAATCGCCGTCTCATACCTTAACTGATGAAGAGGTCAACAAGGTTCAGCAGCAAATCCTGAGCAAGCTATCCAAACAGCTTGGGGCTACGCTGCGTAGCTGATATTAGCTTCAGGTCGTTTGTCAAAAGTTAAGTGAAATTGTCCTTTCGCCCCTTAATAGGTATAATGATGGTGAGGGCAAATAACTTTAGGTAGATTGAAAATGAGGAAAGAAGAAATAAAGAAAGTGGTAAGAGAGGGCTATGCTAAAATTGCCAAACAGGATAGTTTCTGTTGCGTTCCTGTGAATTCGTGCTGTGGAAGCGCTGATTTAGCACAGGATATTAGTCAGAAGATAGGATATACTGAGGAAGAACTTAAAGCAGTTCCTAAAGGGGCAAATTTAGGCCTTGGCTGTGGAAACCCCGTTGCTCTTGCCTCGTTAAGGGAAGGCGAGACTGTTCTTGACCTTGGTTCAGGTGCGGGATTCGATTGTTTTCTTGCTGCTGACAAAGTTGGTAAGAATGGAAGAGTTATCGGTGTAGATATGACACCAGAGATGATTGAAAAGGCAAGAGAAAACGCCAGGAAAGGCAACTACCGGAATTTAGAGTTCAGGCTCGGAGAGATTGAAAATCTACCGGTGGCTGATAATTATGTCGATGTAGTCATCTCAAATTGTGTTATCAATCTTGCGCCTGACAAAAGAAGGGTCTTCAAGGAAGCGTTCAGGGTGCTAAAAACAGGTGGTAGGCTGATGATCTCAGATATAGTTTTGCTGAAGGAACTTCCGGATTTCAAAAAGAGCTCCATTGAGGCATATATTGGTTGTCTTTCTGGAGCACTAATGAGAGACGAATACATAGGGGCTGTAAAAGCGGCTGGATTTCAGGAGGTCAGGATTATGGATGAGACGTCTTTCCCAATAGAGTGCATGGCTAATGACCCAACAGCAAAGGCACTCATTGAGAATTTAGAAGTACCACTGGAAAAAGTAGAAGAGGTTGCCAGTTCGGTTATAAGCATAAAAGTTTATGGAGTTAAACCGAATTAGACAACGTGGATAAACTCTCGCTAACAAGCTCCTTGAGCTTTATAGCTATTCCCTCTAGTGGCAGGAGCTCAGGTTCTTTCTCGGAGCGCTTTTTTATCTCTGCGCTGTTACTCTCCAGGGTGCGGGGGCTAATGGTAACCCGGAGCGGTATTCCCAAGAGGTCGGCGTCGTTGAACTTTACCCCCGGCGATTCTTTGCGGTCGTCAAAGAGCACCTCCAAGCCTTGCCTCTCTAACTCGCTATAGACTTTCTCAGAGGCGGCTGCCACCTTTGGGTTTTCCAGATGCAGGGGGCAAAGATAGATGTGATACGGGGCGATAGACATAGGACAGATAATGCCTTGAGCATCGTGGTTCTGCTCTATGGCGGCTGCCAGCAGCCGGTCAAGACCAATACCATAACATCCCATGATGATGGGGTGAGACACGCCATTGGGGTCAATAAAAAGGGCGCCTAATTTTTCGCTGAGGAAGGTGCCAAGCTTGAAGATGTGCCCCACCTCGATGCCGCGGGTGGATAATAATTTGCTTCCGCACCTGGGGCATTCCTCCCCGGCACGAGCCTGAGCTATATCTACCACCAGGTCAACCCCGAAGTCTCTGGGGTAGTTGACATTTCTAAAGTGGGTATCGGGTTTATTGGCGCCGGCAACAAAGTTTGCCCCTGAGGTTATGGAATCGTCGGCAATGATTTTGATACCTTTTATGCCTATGGCTGATGCTGACCCAGCTACTATACCGGCTTCTATAACCTCAGCCTCGGTGGCTAGGCGGAGTTCAACGCAGCCCAGAGCGTTCTTTAGCTTTACCTCGTTTACCTCAATGTCTCCCCTGATGACCACAAAGACTAGCTTGCCATCGGCGATATAGAATACTGCTTTAAGGGTATGGCTTTTGGGCACCTTGAGGAAATCTGATACCTGCTCAATAGTGCCGACGCCTGGTGTGGCAACCTCTTCCAGTGGCAACGGCTCCTCTGGTTCTATTTTGCCCTTGATGCTCTCAGCCTTATCCACATTAGCTGCGTATCGGCAATTGTCACAGTAGATAATCTCGTCTTCACCGCTCTCAGTGATAATCATGAACTCGTGGGACTCCTTGCCGCCGATGGCGCCACTATCAGCCTCAACCAGTAAGGTGGGCAGACCACAGCGAGTATAGACATTCTGGTATGCCTGTAGCATCTTATCGTAGCTCTGGTTTAGCCCATCTTCATCGGTATCAAAGCTATAGAGGTCTTTCATGGTGAACTCACGGACTCTAATCAGCCCGGCTCTGGGGCGAGGCTCGTCACGGAACTTGGTCTGGATTTGATACAGAAGCAGGGGCAGGTCACGGTAGCTCTGGACGTTATATCTTACCAGTTCAGTGATTACCTCCTCATGGGTTGGTCCCAGGCACAGTTTGCGCTCCCGGCGGTCGGAGAGTGTGAAAAGCCCTTTGCCGAAAGCCAAGTCTCTTCCTGTTTTCTGCCACAGTTCCAGAGGCTGGAGAACGGGGAGCATTAGCTCCTGCCCGCCGGCTTTATCCATCTCTTCCCTGATTATATTCTCTATCTTTCTGAGCACCCTCCAGCCCAAAGGCAGATATGAATAGATACCAGCGGCTACCTGATGTATCATACCTGCCTTCAGCAGTAGCTGGTGGCTGACCGTTTCCGCCTCAGCGGGCACCTCTCTTTGGGTCTTACCAAATAGCTTTGATATGCGCATCGTTTTTATAAAAACAGGCTCTCGAGCTTGCCTTGGCACCTTTTTCAAGACATACTGAATGGCGGATATTTATCGGTTAAATAGTAAGAATAGCCATTCACTCTCACTGTCCAGCGCAGATAGCCGGAAACAAAGTCAAACGCCCATCTAGGATATCTGCCAATAAATAAGATAGCCCACCAGGAGATAAAAAGGACGATGCTAGCAGCTATACCAAGAGCAGCTATGACGATAGACTGAGGTATAACCATGATACCCCTGAAGAAGGTGGTCAGCCGTGAAAGTCTTTCTGAATACTCAACACCAATAGTTATGGGATATTCCTCCATTTTTGGTTTCCTCCTTTATTGTTTAGACTACGGGTAGCTCGAGAACCCCCAGACATTAAATCATATTGAACAGGTTTATTCTAGTAGTTTAGGTTGTTACTACCTCACCCCCTCGGTCCCCCTCTCCTATCAAGGAGAGGGGGAGGGTGTTACTAAAAGGGGCTTCGCCCCTTCAAACTTCCTCTCTATCTGGTCATTTTTCTAACAAAGGTTATCAAGAAGAGTGCTATGGTGAAGACCCCTATAAACGACTCAAAGGCACCGATTCCCTTCATCCAAGTATTACTGATTTCAAACCAACTACCATAGCCTAAAGCGGTGAAGGACACCATACTAAAATAAAGAGAATTCCAAAGAGCCCACCATTCCCATATTGAGCCAATGATGAAATAAACAAGTGCTAAACCGAATATTACCGAAGCACCCCATATAATAGCTCTTAATGGTCTTTCGCCATAGCCACAGGTAAAAGAAATAAACTTAGACCATGCTCTGGGGATGGGATTGGGCCGCCATTCCAGCACCTTTCTTCTTGCCGTCATCTCACGAAAGAAGAACTCGCCGGCTATGTTATACATGCCTTGTTCAGTATGCCATCTTTTGAGGTTGCGATATACACTCGCCGCTTCCTTTATCAGCTCATGCTTTCTGTCTTTCTCCGTTTCCTTTTTAAACTCTTGTTCTTCCCCCACTATATACTCGGAGCCCCAGTTTATTCCTTCTATGTCGGCTTGAAAGAGGTCAGCGGCATAGAGTTGAGCTCCTTCCAAGTCAGCTTTAACCAGATTGGTCTCAACACCTCGTAGGTCGCAGTATCTCAGGTTGGCCTGCTGGAGGTGAGTTTCATGCAGCGTTGCCCCCCGCAGGTTAGCCCTTTGCAGGTTTGCCCCCTCAAGGTGTGCATCCGATAACCTGGCTCCCTCAAGGCTAGTGCCCTCTAAATGAGCCCCCTCAAGGTGGGCGCCGGTTAAATCAACCCCCTCAAGGTGAGCGTTCATTAAATAAGCCTTCTCAAGGTGGGCGCCGGATAAATCAGCCCAGTCAAGACGAGCTTCCTCTAAATCAGCCCCTTCAAGGTGGGCATCCGGTAACCTGGCTTTCTCAAGATGAGCTTTCAGTAAATCAGCCTTCTTAAGGTGGGTGCTCGATAAATCAGCCCCGTCAAGGTGAGCGCCAGATAAATCAGCCCCGTCAAGGTGAGCGCTGGATAAATCAGCTCCCTCAAGGTGGGCGCCACGTAAAATAGCCCTCTCCAGGTGGGCGCCCTGTAGAATAGCCCCCTCAAGGTGAGCATACCATAATGGGGCTTCCTTGAGTATAATCCCAGAAAGGTCTAACTTACTAAGGTCAATGCCTTCTTCAAATTCTCTTCTAGACAGGTCAAGACCTTCAGCCTTTCCGCCATGTTTCTCTATCAGTCTGAGCAAATCCTCATGGGTTAGAGGTTTCCCTTTTGCTTTTGCCAAAGCTACACCTCCTTTTCCTCTCTATTATTTATCTACCTCACCCCCTTAATCCCCCTCTCCATGATAGGGAGATGTATTCTTAGCATGAGGGGGAGGGTGGTTTTATAAGAGAGGCTTCGCCTCTCTTTGACTCTCCTTTATGAAGCCCCTTCAAACTTCCCCTGTTTAATCGTAACACTAGACAATATTGTATTTATAGGGGAAACGGTTTTTAGCTTCGATTTTGGTTAACTTTTGTGAATTATATTTCAACTTCTCAGTTTTATAGCTCTCTCATGCCACCTTATAAATCTGCCAATTATCCCCTCTGGTATCGCTCTAGGGCAATCAACTGGTAGACCTAGGACTTCTTTTATCTTTTCTACAAGCTCCTTTTGACCGAATGGGTATACCTGTGTTTCAAATATCATTGCATAGCCACCCCTCTGTATAATCTCCCAGTTATAACTCTTAGGTGAATTCCTCATTATGAAAAGCGGCTTTATACCTAAGAAATCACATATCTTCAGCTTTATTTTTAATTCGTCTCTTTCTATGTAGTCTCACCTATTCTTTACCTCACACCCGTAGACTCTGTTATCTTTTTCTATAATGAAGTCTAAGTCATGTTCCGTTTCCGTCCACTTTTTGCCACCATATTCATTTATGCTTTGCCCTTTGGACAAAAATCCTTTATTCGTTAGTGCGTTGAAAAACAGAACTTCAGCCTGACGCCCACAGGCTATTGCAATAGTAGGATTAGCGTACTCTCTTATTATCTTTAGGCACTTTCTAATTAGCATTTTATGGTATCGGAGTCGTTTATTAAAGACAAACTTTACACTGGTTCCTTTCTGTAAAGGTACTTCCTCTTTTCCTAAAAGCCCCTCTTCTATCAGTTCATTAACTGCTTTAGCAGTAATCCAGTGAAAGAATTGTCTCTCGAAAAGTACTTCTAATTGCTTTAGATAATAAACTTTCTCGTCATTTTCATTAAAAAACTTTACTAATTCCTCTCTTGCTTCATCTACCTTAACATCCCTTGGCCAACTTTCAAGCCATTCCTCTTCCCCAATATCTTCGTAGTCGTAAAAGTCATAGTCCATTTTCCTTAGAACCTCTCCACCTCTGCCATTAAAGCTACCACAAAATCCTTTTCCTGAATAGTCTTAATCTTTTTGCCCTTCTTAAACAAAACGGCTCTGCCTTTGCCGCAGGCAATGCCGATATCGGCGTCCTTGGCTTCACCGGGTCCGTTGACCACACAGCCCATCACCGCCACCTTGAGCGGTTTATCAATCTTTATTAGCTCTTCCTCTACCGCCTCGGCTAATTTTATAATATCAACCTCAGCCCGACCACAGGAGGGGCAACTGACCAGTATTGGACCATGCTGGCGCAGGTTCAGGCTCTTCAGGATTTCATAGCCAGCAATAACCTCCTCTCTGGGGTGGGCGGTGAGCGAGACCCGGATAGTATCGCCTATGCCCTGGTAGAGAAGGGTGCCAATGCCCACCGTGCTGCGGATAATACCCGTTCTGGGCGTGCCGGCTTCAGTGATGCCTATATGCAGGGGATAGGGTATCTTCTGGGCAATGCTCTGGTAAGCTTCAATAGTAGTCGGGACATCAAAGGCTTTAAGGGAGACCTTAATCAGGTCAAAGTCCAGGCTTTCCAGTAGCCTTATCTGCTGTAGGGCAGCCTCTACCATTTGCTCAGCGACGGTCAATTCGGGATTAGTTGACCTGGGCAGGCTCCCTGCATTTACCCCGATGCGAATAGGGACTCCCCTTTCCTTAGCGGCATAAGCTACTGCTCTGACCTTCTCCGGTTGGCTAATATTGCCTGGATTTAGCCTCAGTCCATCGCAGCCAGCCTTCAGCGCCATCAGGGCGAGGCGGTAGTCAAAGTGAATATCAGCAATTATGGGGGTCAAGACGCCTCTTTTAATAGCTGGTATTGCTTGGGCTGCTTCGGCATCAGGCACGGCTACTCGCACCAGTTCACAGCCGCAGTCCTCAAGCTCCTTGATTTGCTCAATAGTTGACATAACATCACTGGTATCTGTTTTAGTCATAGATTGCACCACGATAGGGGCACCCCCGCCGACGGTTACCTTGCCAATTTGAATCGGTTTAGAGACTCGCCGTGGATTCATGGTATTAAGCTTTCTCCACTGATAATGCGGATAATATCATGGTATGTGATTGCCAGGATTGCTGCCATTAGCAGAATAAAGCCAATGGCATGCACCAGCCCTTCCCTCTTTGGCGATACTCGCTTGCCCCGGCGAACCCATTCTAGGAGAACAAATGCAATTCTGCCACCATCCAGGGCGGGGAGTGGAAAAATATTGATTATAGCCAGGTTTATGCTGATAAAACCGGCAAATTCCAGTAATGGACTAATCCCAGCCTTAGCTACCTCCCCTGTCAGTTGGGCGATACCCACTGGACCAGCCACTTGGAGAGATGTAGCCCCGATAAATATCCTGATTATCTCGTTCTTAAATAAGACGAAGGTTTCTATACATTCGCTTGCTCCCATAGGTATTGCTTTCCAGAAGGGGTAATGCTGGCTGACAACGGTTGGATTTAACGTGCTTACCACAACACCAATCGCCCCCTGACCCTCCGGAGGCTTCCACCTGGGTATCGCCTGAACCTCCTCTGTGGTTGAATCACTATGCCTGATAATCATAGTCGTTTCCTTACCCAGATTGCGCTGAATATTGCGGTGCAGGTCGCTGATATTATACACCGACTTATTATTTACGCTGAGTACAATATCTCCAGCTTCAATGCCCGCCCCGGCCGCTGGCGAATTGAGGGCTACTTCTTTCACCAGCACCTCCCCGGTTACCACATCATGGGGAACCATAAAGGCAATGGAAAACAAAAGTATGGGCAGCAGGGCATTCATTATTGAGCCGGCACTGAGAACTATTAGCCTGGTGCCAACGCCCTTGCTGGCTAAGCTCCTCGGCACCTTGGGGTCTTCCTCGCCAGCCATTTTGGTAAATCCACCCAGGGGTATGGCATTCAGTGAATATCGCGTTTCGCCCCTTCTTACCGATATTAACCTCGGGGGAAAGCCCAAGCCGAACTCATCTACCCTTACCCCAAAGGCTTTGGCGGTAGCAAAATGTCCCAGTTCATGGGCGATGATAAGCACTGCCAGAACGGCGAGAAAGATTAATATAGTAATTATCACGCTCATGGATTATCCTCCACCGACGAGAGGCATAACCTTTTCTCTACCCCAGTTATCAGCCGCCATAATTTCCTCCAGGGTGGGGTGAGATGTAGCTTGATGCTCCTCCAGCGCCTGTTCAACAAGCTTGGCGATATCAGTAAATTTGATGCGTTGAGATAAGAAGAGCTCAACAGCTACCTCATCGGCGGCACATAGCACTGCGGGATAAGTCCCCCCTTTCTTCCCCGCCTCAATAGCTAACTGGAGGCAGGGGAAGGTATCAAGGTCAGGCTGCTCAAAGGTTAGGTTTTTGATACTCTCCCAGTCGAGCCTGGGGAGTTGAGGGTTGGCTAGGCGTTCGGGGTAAGAAAGGGCGTATTGAATGGGTAAGCGCATGTCTGGGTAGCCTAGCTGAGCTTTAACTGAGCCATCGATAAATTCCACCATGGAGTGGACGACGCTCTGTGGGTGGACTAGAACCTTGATATTGTCAAAGGGCATATCAAAAAGCCAGTGGGCTTCAATTACCTCAAGCCCCTTGTTCATCAGAGTAGCTGAGTCAATGGTGACCTTTCTTCCCATCTTCCATGAGGGGTGTTTCAGGGCTTGCTCTGCCGTAACCTCATTTAGTTGGGCTGATGAATAATGGTGGAAGGGTCCCCCTGAGGCAGTGAGGATAAGCTGGGTCGCCTTCTGTGTTTCACCCTCAAGGCATTGCCATAAAGCGCTGTGCTCGCTATCAATGGGCATAATTTGCGCCCCATTTAGCTTGGCTTCATGGGTGATAATCTCACCGGCCATAACTAATGATTCCTTGTTGGCGAGGGCGACCTTCTTGCCCGCTTTTACCGTAGCCAGTGTCGGGCTCAGCCCCCATTTCCCCGAGGTAGCCATAACCACGATATCTACCTGAGGATGGCTAGCCATTTCTTCCAGTGATAGAAATTCATATTCAGCATCGGTCAGGCGAGGCTGTTCTTTTCTATCCTGATAATAGACAAACCTCGGTTTGAACTCATTGATTTGATTTGCCAGCAAATCGGTGTTCTTGCCAGCAGCCAGCCCGATTATGTGAAATCGGTGGGGTAGGGCGCGGACTATTTCCAGTGTTTGGCGACCTATGGAGCCGGTTGAACCCAGGACAGCTACTTGCTTTACTATATTGCCCATATCACATAATAGTATACCACGACACCAGCAAAGACAACGCTGTCTATCCTATCTAGGAACCCTCCGTGCCCTGGCAGTAGCCTGCCTGAGTCTTTTACTCCCATATTGCGTTTGAGCAAGGACTCTGTCAGGTCGCCAAGTTGTCCAAAAATGCTAATCAGTAAGCCGAGAAGTATTGCCTGCCCGTAACCGAGAGGCAAGCTGAGAGGTGATGGTATAGTAAAGAGCAGACCGACTATGATAGCGCCCAGGACACCGGCTATTGTCCCTTCCCATGTTTTGCCTGGACTGATACTTGGGGCAAGGTGGTGCCTACCCAGCGCTCTGCCCACGAAGAAGGCGGCGGTGTCGGAGCCAAAGGTGGCAAACAGGGCAAGAAATACCCAGTTTCTGCCGTCATCTAGACCTCTTAATGCTACGAAGTGGCTTAATAGCCATCCCACATAGAGAATTCCGGCTATTGTCCACGCCCAGCCGATGAAAGCCCCTTCTTTTTGTGGACGCAGTAGAAGCCAGATTAGAGATAGCACCACGGCTGAGGTCAGCAGCAGTGGTATAGTAACGGCATAGTTGAAATGAGGGCTCAGGATAAATAGCAGGGTCCAGATTAGTCCAAAGTAGGTGAGTGGTGGTGCCTTTGCCCCAGCCACCATTTTATAGAATTCAAAGACAGCCAGTAGCCCCCAGATAGCCACCAGTAGCGTGAACCAGGGTAATGGCTGGTCAAACCAGACAGCAGCGATTAGGAGAGGGATACCCCACAGCCCAGTTATAACCCTTCTCTTTAGCATGCTTGTTTTTGATTATAATGCACCGAAGCGCCTTCGCCTCTGGCTGTAGGATAGCAATGCTTTGTCAATCTCTTTGTTACCGAAGTCAGGCCAAAGAATCTTGGTAAAGTAGTATTCGCTATAAGCTGCTTGCCACATTAGGAAGTTGCTGAGGCGGAGTTCGCCGGCAGTGCGAATGACCAGGTCAACTTCAGGTAAACCGGCGGTATAAAGATAGCTATCAAACAATTCTTCATCTATGCTTTGGGGAGGGATGCCTTCGGCTATAATGTGACGGACTGCATCCAGAATCTCAGTGCGCCCCCCGTAGTTGAAAGCAAAGCTCAGTGTCATTCCGGTATTGTTTTTGGTAAGCTCTAGCGCTTTATTTATTGCTTGCTGTAGACCTTGCGGAAGCTCATCAAGGCGACCAAGGTGACGAAGTCTGACCCCTCTGTTGTGAAGCTCAAGGGTCTCCTTATCTATTATCTCTTCCAGAAGGTGAAGCAACCCAGCAATCTCCTCTTGAGGGCGTTTCCAGTTTTCTGTAGAGAAGCCGTAAACTGTGAGGTATTTCAGCTTAAGTTTGATAAAATATTCAATTACAGAGTGCATATTTTCTGCCCCTGCCTGGTGACCCCCGAGCCTAGGCAATCCATGCCGTTCTGCCCATCTACCATTGCCATCCATAATAATAGCTATATGGTTGGGAAGACGAGTAATTTTTTTCATTGTTGATGAAGCAGCTATCAACTCTGTCACTCCTACCGAATAATAAAGGTGTAGCAATCACACCTGGTGCCCGAATCTTGGCTGTTTGGTGAACCTCTGCAACCCGGGTTAGACCTCCATGAGTTCTGCTTCCTTATCTCGGGCTATTTGCTCAATATCGACTATAAAGCTGTCGGTAAGCTTCTGTAGCTGGTCCAGGGCACGCTTATGCTCATCCTGTGATATGTCCTTATTTTTTTCTAATCCCTTTAGCTCACTCATGGCGTCACGCCTTAGGTTGCGTATCACTATCTTTCTCTCCTCAACCCTCTTTCGCACCACCTTAGTTAGCTCCTGTCGCCGTTCCTCGCTGAGTGGCGGTAGATTTAACCGAATTACATTCCCATCACTGGTGGGATTTAGTCCCAGGTCAGACTTCAGGATAGCCTTCTCTATGCTGGGTATACTGCCTCGGTCCCACGGCTGGATGACGAGGAGCCTTGCCCCGGGTGCGGAAATGCCAGCAATTTGATTGAGTGGGGTGGGAACGCCTGCATATTCTACCTTGATATGTTCTATTAAGGCAGGTGTAGCGTGCCCGGTGCGGATGGTAGCTAATTCCCTCTTCAAACCCTCAACCGAGGCTCGCATCTTTTCCTCAATATTCCATAAAATGGGGCTGACCATCTTACTTCTCGCTGTATACCAGGGTGCCAATAGGGTCACCAATTACTGCCCGTTCTATGCTATGAGGTGCTTGAAGGTCGAAAACAATTATAGACAGCTTGTTTTCTAGGCATAGGGAGAGGGCGGTGGCATCCATTACTTCCAGGCGCATGTTTAGTACCTCAAAATGGGTGAGTTTGTCAAACTTCTTGGCATTACGGTCTATGAGGGGGTCAGCGCTATAGATGCCATCAACATTATTCTTGGTCATAAGTAAGACCTCTGCCTCAATCTCTATCGCTCGTAGGGCTGATGCGGTATCAGTGGTCATATATGGGTTACCTGTGCCCCCGGCGAAGATAACCGCTCTACCTTTCTCTAAGTGACGAATAGCGCGGCGTCTGATGTAAGGCTCAGCCACCTGTTGAATACCTATAGCTGACTGGATTCTGGTAGCCACTCCTTCTCTCTCCAGGACATCTTGGAGAGCAAGGGCATTTATTACTGTAGCAAGCATCCCGGCATAGTCAGCGGTGACCCTGTCCATTCCATCCTCCTCAGCCTTAGCCCCGCGCCAGATGTTGCCACCACCAACAACAATTCCTACACCCACACCCATTTCCATCACTTGCTTAATCTGCTTGGCTACCTTGGTTAGGGTAGTGGCATCAATACCATAGGCTGCTCCGCCACTAAAGGCTTCGCCACTAAGTTTAAGTAGAACGCGCTTATATTTGGCAGTGCTCATTTTCCCGATTCCTGATCGCCTAGTTCGAATCTAGCAAATCTGCTTACTTTGATATTCTCTCCTACCTTGGCGATAGTTTCCGCAATAATATCCTGAACCGACCTATCTGTGTCTTTAATGTAGGGTTGAAGGAGCAGGCAGGCTGTTTGAGGTTCTATGTCAGTTCCTTCGGAGACTTCTTCCCTTGAGATGAATTGGGGGTGCATGGCTGCTACTTGCATTGCCAGGTGATGAGCTAGTCCCCTGAACTCAGCGGTGCGGGCGACAAAATCGGTTTCACAGTTAAGTTCCACCATGGCGCCAATCCGACCCCCGGGGTGGATATAGGCTTCAACTAACCCCTCGGCAGCGGAGCGCTCTGCCTTTTTCTCTGCCTGTAAAAGACTTTGTTCTTTTAGAATCTCAATTGCCTTTCCCATATCTCCTTGAGCTTCAATGAGGGCATTCCGGCACTGCATAATGGCAACTCCAGACTGTTCCCTTAACTCTTTTACTCTCTCTGCCGGGATTTTCAAACTTCCCCTCCTTTATTACTCATCGGGGGTGAAGATACGAGGTTCGGTGATTTCTGTAATCTCAGACTCCTCCAGTCCCTCTCCCTCACCTACCTCTGCTGACACCAGCGCCTCGCCAGTTCTACCTTCAATAACTGAATCGGCAATTTTACTGCATATCAGTTTGATGGTTCTGATGGCATCGTCGTTGGCTGGAATAGGGTAGTCTATATCATCGGGGTTACAATTGGTATCAACTATAGCCACCACCGGTATTCCCACACGCTTGGCTTCAGCTATAGCAATCCTTTCTTTGGTGGGGTCAATAATGAATAGGGCGTCTGGTAAATTAGTCAGCTCCTTAAAACCGCCCATCTGTCGATTGAGGCGCAAAATTTCCTCCCCCAGCTTTAGGGCTTCCTTTTTGGGCAAGCGTTCAAAGTCCCCCCTAGTTTGTTGGTCTTCCAAGCGGACGAGGTAGTCTATTCGGGCTTGGATAGTGGCAAAGTTGGTCAGCACCCCTCCCAGCCAGCGTTGATTAACATAATACATACTACAGCGTTGCGCCTCTTGTTCTATAGCCTCTTGAGCCTGCTTTTTAGTGCCAACAAAAAGGATGTTGCCACCTTCAGAGGCTACTTGCCGAACAAAGTCGCAGGCCTTGTCTAACATAGCAGCCGTTTGTTCCAGGTCAATGATATGAATGCCATTACGCTTGGTGAAGATGTATTTCTTCATAGCCGGGTGCCAGCGGCTGGTCTGATGCCCAAAGTGAGCCCCAGCTTCTAAAAGCTCCTTAATGGTGGCTGTATCTGGCAAGCTTTAACCCCTTTCCGATTATAGTTATCTTTTGTAGTTAGTTTAACAGTATAGCATACTGTCTGGCTGGTAACAATATACTGCTGTCTTTCTTCCCACCCTCCCACCCCATAGGGTTAGCACTCCTCTTAAACACCTACTCAAGCACTATACATTGATAAAAATTTGAAAAAGCTTTATTATAGGATTATCAACATAGGTTAGAGGAGAAGCGAGAAGCCAATGATGCAAATTAGGAAAACATATAGCGAGGTAAAGCCTGAGCTGCTTTATGATGAGGTCAGGGACTTTATTCTCAAGCAGGGAGCGATTTTGGGTGAGGCAAAACTGGAAACATACTCCTTACCTAGTGACTCCTCATCATTTATCTCCCGGGGCATATTGACCTTCAACATTCAGGGTGAGCAAGGCGGGGTGGGAAAAGAATGCCTGAGAGTACACATCGTGGGCTCAGCCAGAGGCGAAACGAAGCTGATACTTGATATCAATGAGGAGCTTTTCCCCAAAGAAAAGGTCTCTGCTTTACAAAAAGACCTGGACTTTATTTTTGACTCATACGAGGTTAAGCATCGCTGAGAAGCATATAGCTTACCCCGCCGCCTTCCTTAAATTTTAGACAACCCCCGGTTTCGAGCTGACTTTGATATGTGATATAATTTAAGTTGGGGTTGTGGTTAGAAAGATAGTAGCTACCAATCGGAAGGCTTATCACAATTATCATATCGGCGATAGCATAGAAGCCGGCATTGCCCTTACTGGCACAGAGATAAAGTCAATCCGAGCCGGGAGAGTGAGTTTAGGTGATGCCTATGTTAGACCTGAGGCTGGTGAATTATGGTTGCTGAATGCTCATATAGCTCGCTATGAGGCAAGTAGCTATTTGAGTCATGAACCAAGGCGACCTCGGAAGCTTCTACTGCATCGTAAGCAGATTGATAGTCTTACTCGCAGGGTATTGGAAAGGGGCTTTACTTTGGTTCCACTCAAGTTATATATTAAAGATAGCCTTGCCAAGGTTGAGGTGGCGTTAGCCAAAGGCAAGAAGCTTTATGATAAGCGAGAATCCATAGCTCGCCATGAGACAGAAAGAGAGATTGAACGAGCCATAAAAGGGCAGAAGCTTGGAAGGAGGTAGTTTACATTTAACCATCCATAATAAGTGGGGACGCGTGGGTTCGACAGGGGAAGTATGGTGCAGGATTGCAAGCTGAGGTGCCGCTAACCTCATAAAACAAGTGGCAAAAAATAACTGGCGAACCTGAATTCGCTTACGCAGCCTAATTAGATAGGTTGCACGCTCAACCCGACCTCGCCCCAATGGGTTGGGATTGGGTGTCGAAAAGTTGGGGTGCCACCATCCCGACGTCGATAAGGGTGGTGAAAGAATCATCGATTGGCTTGGCTAAACTCGGTCAGCAGAGGCTAGCCAGGCGAGATTAAATAGCTGACTAAGCTTGTAGTATATTCTGGGCAGCTTCTTTTGGACGGGGAGTTCGACTCTCCCCCGTCTCCACCAGAAATCCAAGCTCCGGCAGCGCCGGAGCTTTCTTTATGAGCCTCAAGGGGGAGTAGCTCTCCAAAGCCTTTCGCAGCTGAACCGTTGAAAAACTAATATAGCGTTCATTCAGCCCAGGAATCCTGTCCCTGATTAACCTCATCGCTACGAACTCGTCGCCGCTTGTGTCTCTTCAACTTGAGCAGGCTGTCAACTACAAGGTGGGTTGGGATCGCCAGCTTGCTGGGGGAGCTATCCTCTTGCATGCTGACCTGCGATGCTGCTGCCGAGGGTAAAGGCTCAATAGCATCATCTGCCTGCTGCCGCAGATAATCAAACACACGTCTGACTTCAGTGAGGAGAGTAGGGGGAGGGTTTCGCCGTATGTCATGTAACCGGTAACTATCAACTACCTCATTAATGTACTGCTCGTCAGAGGCATGGATAACACCGATAGGTTTTAGGGAGGTTGTTGGTTTTTTATCTCGAACGCTGTGCATACTTAATTACTAACATAACAGGCGGGGTTTGTCATTGGCCATTGAACTTGGGCATGGGGTTTGTCCGTCTATTCACTCTTACTTTCCGGAAAGCTATCACCCCCTTTCGCCAAAACAAAAACCGACCTCAAAAGGTCGGTCTCATTATTAGTCTTGCACTGCCGAAGCCACCGGCTGCACGTGCCGCCTAGACGCACCGGTGCTAGTATGATTCCGGTCAAAATCCCGATTTGTTTCCCGCCCCGCCCACGTCAGCCCTTCCCTCAGAATCTTTTGTACCAGGGTTATAGCACATATAATGGCGAATGTCAATGTAACTTATCCTGGCTTTAGCTCGCCATGAGGGGGCTATTTGTAGAGATAGCAACCCCAATTATGGGGTAACATTCTGACGTTTTGTGTAATCTACAGGCAGGTTACAAATAAGAGCCCTGTTGCGAGCTAGTCTACAGCCACGCAGGGTGACGGAGATAGACATTAACTTCTCGCTGAGGCAAATTTGCAACTCACACGCCGTATGCTGCTGTCAAGGGGGATGTTATTGCAAAATGTCAGAGGAAGAGGATAGAGGAGATAGAGTTGCTAAATTAAGCCCAGCTGCCTAAGCTTGATGCACATTGCTGACTTTGGAACAGCAAAGATTTTCGCCATCCTGTCCAAATCCTTAACCTCTGCCCACTTTTCCTCTACCCATTCTCTGGGCAT
>Ga0209986_10000188_pt1 | contig 56940 bp, 59 predicted proteins | sample BlataG_FD_183168 | JGI IMG/M metagenome (GOLD analysis project Ga0209986, IMG submission 183168) | Deep subsurface microbial communities from Black Sea to uncover new lineages of life (NeLLi) - Black_00105 metaG (SPAdes) (version 2) | ecosystem: Environmental > Aquatic > Marine > Oceanic >... | reverse complement strand
CCTGAGAGTATGTAGACAGAAATCCCCCGGTCCCCTCTCTTGGCCCGTGTTTGTAGCTAGCTGCGCTTTGTGCTAAACTTCGACTTCAGAACAAGTGAAGCAGCGCGTTTTTTCCGGTGCTCGACCTACCGGTAGGCAGCATATCGGTAACTATCTGGGGGCAATTCGAAGCTACGTTGCTCTCCAAGAGCAATATGATTGTATCTACTGCATAGTTGACATCCACGCGCTGACGAGCCTGGAGGAGACGGACAGGCTTCAGGAGAACATTCACGAGATGATGCTTGACTGGCTAGCCGCCGGTCTTGACCCGCAGAGAAGTATCCTCTTCGTTCAATCCCATGTTCCCCAGGTCATGGAGCTTCACACTCTGCTGAGCATGGTCACCCCGCTAGGTTGGCTGTTGCGGGTACCGACTTTCAAAGAGAAAGCGCGAATGCAGCCACAGAACGTCAACTATGGACTGGTGGGCTACCCCGTGCTTATGACCGCGGATATTGTGCTCTACAAAGGTGAAATCGTGCCGGTAGGCGAAGACCAACTTCCTCACCTTGAATTGGCGCGGGAAATAGCCCGCCGCTTCAATTCTACCTTTGGCCCGACTTTCCCCGAGCCTCAGTCAAAGCTCACCTCCTCCCCTCTGGTCTTAGGATTGAATGGCGCTCAGAAGATGGGCAAGACGTATGATAACTATATTGAACTGGCGGCGACACCTGAGGAGACGTCGAAGCTGGTGATGACTGCGGTCACGGATCCAGCTCGGCGGTATCGCTCCGACCCAGGTCATCCTGAGGTGTGCAATGTCTTCAATCTCCATCACTTCTTTAATCCAAGTCGCGTGGACGAGATCGCCATTGAGTGTCGGTCGGCAGCCATCGGTTGTGTTGATTGTAAGAAACTACTAGCTCAAGGAATAAACTCCGAACTGGAAGGCTTTCGAGAGAGGAGGGCTGCTTTTGCGGCAAGGCCGCAATGTGTAGCTGAAGCCCTTTGCGATGGGTCTCGCCGAGCTCAGGTAATTGCCAAAGAGACCCTGGCAGAAGTCAAACAGAAAATGGGGCTTGTTCAGCGGTCTGTTTGAAACCCTGGTTATGAGAGCGTTTAGCAACCATACCTGTCATTCTGAGCGAAGCGAAGAATCCCTCATTTAGCCTCTCCCTTGACGGGACTTGTCCTTGACGAAGTCCAAGGAGAGGAATAAGGTGAGGGCGACAAAATAAACAACCTCCTATGAATAACTTACCCTTAGCACGAAGCGGCAGCAGTGCCCTCGAAGTAGCTGTTCAGGCCGCCGAAGAAGCTGGCAAGATTCTCCTGGCCCATTTTCGGTCCGAAAAAGAGATAAGGCACAAGGGTAAGGGCAATCTAGTCACCAAGGCAGACATCCTGTGCGAAAAGCGCATACTGGAAACGCTAGAGCCAGAATATCCTGACCACAACATCCTCTCTGAGGAATCGCATTCCTCTACCCCGGTTGCCGGCTATACCTGGATAATTGACCCGCTGGACGGTACCAACAATTATGTGTTTGGCATTCCCTTCTTCTGTACCAATATCGCTTTGGCCAAAGATGGAGACATCGTGCTGGGAGTGACCTACGATCCACTAAGAGGGGAGCTTTTTCGAGCCGAGAAGGGACAGGGGGTTTATCTAAACGACTCAGCAATCCATGTGTCCAAAGAAAGCTCACTTGGGGCTTGCTTGGTAGCACTTGACCTTGGCTATAGCGATGAGCGAGGCAAGGAACTGCTTGACATAACTGGTAAGTTATGGGGTCACGTACATTGCCTGAGAATTATGGGGTCGGCATCCTTAGGGTTAGCTTATGTTGCCTGTGGGCGGGTTAACCTTTACTTCCACCGCTTTGTTTACCCCTGGGACATCGCCAGCGGGCTCCTATTGATTAGAGAAGCTGGCGGCGAAGTTACCGACTGGGAAGGGAAGCCAGCCACTTCTCAGGACGAGCAAATCATCGCCTCAAATCGTGAGCTTCACCAAGAGTTTACGGCATACTTCGGTTAACAACTATATGGGCATCATGGCCGATAGCGGACTTCCGTGCTACATTCTCCATCTACGGAGGTATAATCGGGAAGGCAGTAGCCGCTGACAACCACAAGAAGGCGATGCTGACTGCCATAGCGGTGTCGGGTGCCTTATTACTACTCGGCCTAACGTTGAGCGCGATATTTCTTTTCCATTGAAATAGCCTGCTAGCTGTCCATGAAGCTGCCACGGGGAGGTAGGTGAGGGCGTGGTGTGAACGGGATCGGAGTTGGGTGAACATTATGGCTTTTTGTTCAGCCTTCGATAGGCGATGTAACAAAGGCGATGAATTGTTTGCCAATGTCGGTGGTGCGCGAAGCTAACATACCTTCTCCTGTTACCGTTGTATGCAAAGAATCGGTGCTTAACAATCCCCTAGAGTACAAGTCTTTGACGAAGATGTCATACAATTGGGGCTTCGCACGAAGTTCAGGAAAAGCGTGCTCTAAGGCAGCATTGGCACCACCCATAGACCAATCGGGATAGGTTATTCCATGCTTCCGCCCCCATTCGGTTGGATTATCCAAAAACTTGAGCACTCTTAAATGCCAAGGTGTTAGCGAGTCAACAAATTCTAGGAACATCAATTGCAAATCGTCCTCGGGGGCCTTTGGCAAAGCAGCGTTTAGAACCGCGTTTCGTAAGGCTTCCAATTTCTCATTGTGATGATTGCGTATTGCCACCTGAGTCGCATGTGTGACTGCCGTAATAAACGCATCATTTTTGGAAAGTTCCTCAATCTTGAATCCATCGACCTTTTCCTCAAGTCTTTTGAGATCCTCGGCTATGCCTTCGATCCACTTGTCGCGCCTTTTGGAGAGCGGAGGAGCAATGATAAGCGAGAATATTTCCGCTGCTGGTCCAGCTATAACTGGAATTCCAGATATGCCAGCCTTTGCGATTGCATGAGCTATATCCCCCCCAGTCCTTTTAAGCCTATTTTCTGACCTATCCATCTCTTATTCGTGTCTTCTTCCTATTTGTATTATAGCTGAATTTCCTGAAGCGTTGCACTCTATGACGCCTTGTGCGATGTGCTGAATTATGGTTGAACAAGACTGACTTTTGTTACCCCGTGTTAAGCGACGCCGGATTTAGGGAAGTGTCTTGGCATCTCGCAGCCAGCCCTGGAGTGGAGATTGCATAAGCAGGTTGTTTAATATAATCTGAAGATATGATTCATGTAACTCGCGCCATTGCGATCGACGACAATGAGATCCAAGAGGAGTTCATCCGGGCTTCGGGGCCAGGTGGGCAGAATGTAAATAAACTCGCCACCGCCGTCCAGCTTCGCTTTGATGTTGCTAACTCCCACTCTTTGCCCGATGAAGTTCGCAAAAGGTTATTCTCGTTGGCTCGCAAGCGGATTACTGAACAAGGTGTACTCATTATTGACGCCCGGCGATTCCGTTCTCAGAAAGCGAATCGTCGTGATGCGATGGAACGTCTTGTGCGATTGATTCGTAAAGCGGCCCAAAAGCCACAAATCCGCCGAAAAAGAAAGCCTACGCTGGCTTCGAAGATGCGGCGGTTAGAGGACAAGCGGCGCCGCGCCGAGACTAAACGCTTACGCCGTCCAATCCAGGAAGTGGCTGACGGATAATAAGTTACTTATCTATTTGGTAACAAAAACTCATATCGTTGCCCGCTAGATTTTCACAACTAACAATGATGGAGCCTGTGAAGATACTTACGGTACAGGGGATTCTCTTCTTGAGCTCCTCCTGACTCGTCACCTCGTTACGTCTTTGAGAGCACAGGTTATCCTTCCGAAAAGGCTACCGACAGGACAACTTTTGAGGCGGGACCTAATGTACTATTGGTTCCTGGTCTTCACGGAAGCGCCAAACAGTCAAGCAACATGCTTGTTGTGGTTTCATAATAAATCTGACCGATAGTGCTATAATAGGACTATATAAGGGCTTGACAAGTGTTGATGCTAATGGTATTATAGTGCTAGAACCACTATATAGGAGGTCATTATGGCAAAGGTCACGATAACCATTGAAGGGACTCCAGACGAGGTAACGGAGTATCTCAAGAAGCTGACTGGAGGCAAGGTGCAGCTGCAATCGACAGGCGTAAGGTGGCTGCCGGAGGAGATCGAGAGCCTCTACACGAACCTCCAGCCTGAAGCCAAGCGCATATTGGGCGAAATCGCAACGAGTCCTGAGGGCTATGATAGAGATGCCTTGGTTAGCCGGCTTGGTATAACCGGGAGAGGCCTGGCAGGGAGGCTCTCCTCTGTGGAATTCAACAGAAAGCGTCTCTTTCCTAGCAAGCCAAGACCCGTTGAGTTGGACTGGGAGAGTTGGAAGTACAAAATGCTTCCAGAAGTCGTTGAGTGGATAAAGGAGAACACTGCGCCCTAACTCGAAGTGCTACTACCTAATTGAACGAAATAGCGTATTGTGTCACCTGGCTAATGTGAGCACCCTCTCCAAAGCTGTAACTACCTTCCGCGCGCCCACCGGTTCATGGCACAACTAGCCGACAAGGATTCCATCAATTTCTTGCTCAGCAGTCATGCGAACGAAAACATACACATGGTGTTTCTAACATCCTGATTTGCATTCTCCCAGAATTTCAGCCACAGGTTTTGATGACTCCATAGGCACCGTAGACACACAGGTTCATCTCTGCATGTGGGGTACTGAACAAGAGCTGCACTACCCGGAGGGTTCACTACCAAGTTGTGTCATTGATGCCGACAAAGCACAATTCTTGCCTAGACTTCATTTGAGCTTTCGGCTGAGGTGGTTTGGCTTTTGCGGCAGACTATGGAAAAGGCACTTGCCTGACGGGTACTACTGCCGGTTTGAGCGCCTCATCCCGTAACTTCTGTAAGATTGACCTCAGTTGTTGGCGCTCTTCCTTAGAAAGACAAGACATTATCCGATGAACGGATTCCAGTTTCATTGAGTCACTATAGGTTTGCCGCCCCTTATCTGTTATGGTGACCCTTGTCACGTTCTTCCTGTCCGGGTCCCTGGTCCTTGCAACAAGCCCTGCCCGTTCCATTCTATCCAGAAGGTCGGAGACCGTGTTGGGGCTTCGCAGCAGCCACCGTGCTATCTCGGCAGGCATTGCCTCGCTGCCAATAGCCTGCATAACGAACAGAACCGCAGCATGCATGGGTGAAGTGCCGTACGGCCGCAGCTCCACTTCTCTGGCAGCAAATATCGTATCCCTGACCTGGCGCAGCAATACCCAAAGTTTGTAGTCCTCGTCTACGTTTGTAAGATCTTGCATAGTCTTCTCCTCTTCAGAATTCACCAGCGTTGACAAGACAGCAAGCATCCTATGTCGACGAACCGACTTCCAGATGGTGCAGGCCTGCCCCGCCAGTTAAACCACATATTGTATTATAAGCATCTTACAATGAACAGTCCAACGTATTGACAGCCACTATGAGCGAGGACTAGAATGCGCTAGAGATATACGAAACAGGTCTACGAGCGATATAAGCTGGGTTAGGAGGAGATAGGGGGATATGAACTGATGGCACTGAAATAAACCGGGATCGGTATTTGGTCATTAAGGAGTATAAACATGATCGAAAAGGTGGTTATACCAACTCTCACAGCAGTACTTACCCTGGCTGTGGTAGTAGTCTTCCACAGTTTTCTAAATGAGCCACAGGATGTGGTGCCTTTGTTCCTAGTACCGATATTCCTCTACATCGGTTACATAACTGCTAAAGCCAGCCCTAAGGTCTGGATAGGGGTGACTGTGGCCATTACACTGGCCTTAGCTATATTGTATGCCCTGCTTTAGCCCACAGTTGTTCTAGATGACTAATTATCTTAGTTGGAATATCTCGTAATGCAGAATGAAATAGCGATACTGGCTATGTCAAGTATGCCTGTACCTAGAAGCCCAACGGACTCAAACCAGTCACGTGGCACATGACGACTGCACAATTGGGCGGAATGTTCAGTGCCTCTCCAGATGATGGTAGAACTTAGAAACTGGAGCAGATTAGGTGAACCGAGAGTTCGTATATGCCCTTGTTAGCCAAAATGCTAGAATGGGTAAGTATCAATGAAATCATTCATAGTAGAGATATGGTCCAAGCTATTCAGTGTATTGCGGTGGATATCGCCGTTTCAGATAATCTGTATTTCAATTCCAGCTACCAAGGGAAGTTATCGCTTTGTCGAGGGATGGGTTCTAGGAAATTTGCTGCTTTCAATTGTTCTATTATTGATATGCGCCACTCCAAATCTACGTTGGTGGGAGGCTATCGCTATTGGCTATGGGGGGATTCGAGTTTTTGAAGTCTTTATTTATCTAATCAACGTGCTGTTGTTTAACGAGTACAGGGTAAGAAAGGCTGGAAAGACCTATGCTCTCCGAGGCTATCGCCGGCTCGTGATCCTTTTACTGCATAACTATGTTGAGGTTATCTTTTGGTTCGCTCTCTTTTATCGTAACTTGGGCTGGGCATTCGCGGCTGGTGAAATCACTCTTGACTCGTTTCTTGCGTCCCTGAACTTTAGTTTTCTTACAATGACGACTTTTGGCTACTCTGCTATCTTTCCCAAGGAAACTCTGGGCGATATTCTTACTCTTATTCAGTCAGTAATTGGTTTATTTATGGCGTTACTAATTCTTGCAAGGTTTATATCTTTAATCCCTAAACCTCAAACTCAAGACGAATTTGAAAGGTGATACTCGTCTTTACACTTCGGCTAACATCGCGTGAAAAGATTACGCTTCGCTCTGTCCAAATTCGATTTCGCCGAACTTCTTTACAACTGAGGACGTTAAGCATAAGTGTGATAGCCTAGAGGAGCAGCCAGAAGTAACAAATGTCCAGATTGTGCAACCAAGGCTATTTCCAGGCGCAGAGTCTGGCAGTAAGGTTTGTCTCGTGTTGCTTGAGCCACTTCTTATACTCTCGCCATCTGGGACAGTATTGAGCTACCAGCTCCCAGAACCTCTTTGAATGATTCATCTCTTTCAGATGGGTAAGCTCGTGGATGATGACATAGTCGATCACGGGCTCCGGCGCCATTATTAGTTTCCAGTTAAAGCTAAGATTTTTCTTATGGGAGCAGCTGCCCCAACGGGTCTTTTGACTTCGTATGACAATTCGTTTGTAGCTAATGCCCATCTGAGAGCTCAATTTATCTGCTCTCTCGTTTATCAGCTTGGTAGCCGCGGTCCGATACCACTGTTCCAAAGCGAACTCCAAAATACCATTCTTGAATAATCCGGGGTTCACTGCCAGTGTATTCCCGTCTAGCGTTACACTGCCAACCCCTCTGTGATTTTCCCGCTTGGCGAGCTCCAAGTCTCGGCCAAGATATGGGACGGTATCGCCACTGCTGAGTTCCTTCTCGGCAGAAAGCGATTGTAAATGGCTACATCTTGCCAGGTGACTTGAGATCCATCGTTCCTTCGATTCCAGAAGTCTAGCGAGTTGCCCAATCTTGTAAGAATGAGGAACAACTACCGTAAGCCCCGTTTGTCGTCTCACCTCGAGGCGGACACGCTTTGCCCTAAGGCTTCGCTTGACTGTATATGTGATGGTCTGCCCATTAATACTGGTTTCACGTCTCTCTACCATGGCTGACTGATGCCAAGTTTCTTGTGCCATGTCTATAGTCTAATTGTTCAACGTATTATCTGTCTAGAACAGAGGGCACAAAAAGCACAACGAGGGCTTAAAGTCACAAATGCCTGTTTTGTGTTGTCAACAAGACTAAAGAATAAGAAGAGGTCGTGGATTTCAATCCACGACCTCTTCCGGGTTCCCATCATCACATTCTGCGGTGTTTATTGATGAACCTGCCTATCCTTTTCAGAGCCTCTTCAATCTCGAGCGGAGAAGTAACACTGTACGCGGCTCATTTTGACTTCGAGCAGCTATGAGGCTAGAATGCATGCATTAATCGCTGGCAATCTGCGATGTCATATTTGCGATGAAAGGATATATCGAAGTCGACGGGTTGCCGAGAAAATTGGCGCGAAGCTCACCGAAGTAAATGTACCAGTGCCAGGTAAGAATAGGGTTTACGTCGGTGTGAGATACACAATCCCAGCCGGAACCAATCTCACATAGAAACGTTGAGATCACGTAGCGGATTGGTGAACATTCTAGCGAATCGTGCAATCATCCATATGCATAACAGGAAGGCAGGGGCTCCTCCTTAACCTAGTGCTTGGAACAATATATGCTAGTATATTACAATGCGTCGGATAGAGTTGAGGTCAGGGGGTGAGCGAACCGTGAACGTTTTTGCGGACAACTGCATTGTTAACCGGATTCTTGACCTAGAAGAAAGTCGCCCAGACGAAAATTGGGAAGAGGATCGTAAATACTTGATGAAGTTGCGGTATGGCCCAGTAGCCTCCGGAAAAATAAAGCTGTTCATCAATCCTAGCGTTGTGTCACAAGTGGAAGCCACCCCGGACCCTGAGCGTAGGAAAGAACTTATGGCTGTAGCTGAGCAGTTCAAGTTCATAGAGTTCAATATGACCATCTTCCCATTCTCATTTCCTGCTCATTTCCTCTCCACAACTCAGAAGGCCGAGATTCAAAAACTATGCATGCAGCATCCTGCGCTGGCACGGGATGAAAAAATATTGGCTGATGCCGCATTCAATGAGAGAATTGAGGTATTATTGACAACCGATCGCGACCTCGTAGGCCAAGGGGCACAACTTGGTAAAGTCAGAATCATGCTGCCAAAACAACTATGGGACTATTACACCATAGATGGCTGACTCAACAAAAGGGCGGAATCTTCAGCGTCTGAGCTACCCGCCTTCTGGCTGTGAACCCTTGCCAGCAGCATTTTACCACACAAAATCATACTCATGGCTGATTCACTTCAGGCAATGTACATGATAAAATCAGTTAACCTACTCTTAGATAAGCGGCTAACACGGCATATGATATACACTGGATATTCAGTCATGTTATCATTTTGCATCGCGTTTTCAGCTCAAGAACAGAGGTGCTACAAGTGTCGGAAGACAAGAACCTGACCTGCCGCCAGTGTGGTAGGGAATTTGCGTTCACACAAGGCGAGCAGGAGTTCTATCGGCGGAAGGGCCTAACCTCACCCAGTCGTTGTCCAGAGTGCCGCTCAGCAAAACAAATTCAGCCTCAACCTCTGATTTGCTCTCAGTGTAAGACTGAGCTAGATAAGGGCACATCGATCTGCTGCACCGCTTGTCTGGCAAGCGTTCACCTTCAGACTCAGCTAGAAATTAGGCAAAGCCAAAAAGCAGCGGACGAGGCACAATCAAAGCTACGGGATAGTGAATCTGACAAAGCAAATCTCGCCGAGGCACTTGGCCAGAAGGAGCGAGTGATTATACAGTTGAAGAAGGACGTTGATAATCTAGGCCAGGATTCAATGGAAGCCAAAGAGGCAGAATCAAAGCTACTGGTTGTACAATCTCGGGAAGCGGAACTCGCGGAATCACTTAGGCACAAGGAACACGCAATAGCTGAACTGGAGAACAGGGGTCGCACTTTGAGCCAAGAATTGGAGAAGCTACGTCAGTTTCATACTGATTTGCAGTGGATTCACCCCGCAGTGGATGGAATACGGGAGAGACTGGAAGCTTTGGAGCATGGCCAGAATAAGACTAACCAGAGAATGCTCCAAGTGGTCGAAAGAATACATGAGTTATATGAGAACACTGGCATACTCGGAATGGTCAAACGGATTTTTGGACGCTATCAGAATCAGGCTGCCCATTCCAAATGAACCTTAGCCTGTTTTGTGTTGTCACCAAGACTAAAGAATAAGGATAGCTCGTGGATTCCAATCCACGACCTCTTCTGGGTTCCCGTCGTCACATTCTGCGGTGTCTCTTGATGAACCTCCCCATCCTTTTCAGAGCCTCTTCAATCTCGAGCGGAGAAGTAACACTGTACGCGGCTCATTTTGACTTCGAGCAGCTATGAGGCTAGAATGCATGCATTAATCGCCGGCAATCTGCGATGTCATATTTGCGATGAAAGGATATATCGAAGTCGACGAGGAGCTTTGCAAGGGGTGCTTGATATGCGCGTCGTTCTGTCCAAAGAACGTGATCTCTTCGTCCGATAGGATAAATGCCAGCGGCTACTTAGTAGTTGCCTTTAATGATGGTAACGGCGAATGTACGGGCTGTGCTATCTGTGCGCTGGTATGTCCGGATGTAGCAATAGAGGTTTACCGTGAGTAGAGTCCTGATGAATGGAAATAGCGCCATTGGAGAAGCGGCTATCAGGGCTGGCTGTCAGTGCTATTTTGGTTATCCTATTACGCCGCAGAATGAGCTGACCGAGTATATGGCTACCCACTTGAGCAGAAGGAATGGGTGCGCTTTTGTCCAGGCAGAAAGTGAGATTGCGGCCATAAATATGGTGTACGGAGCCAGTCTTTCTGGAGCCAGAGCGATGACCTCTTCTTCCAGTCCTGGAATCAGTCTAAAGCAGGAAGGGATATCGTATTTAGCAGCTTGTGAGCTTCCTGCAGTAATTGTCAATATGTCCAGAGGTGGTCCGGGATTAGGAAGTATATCTGCTTCTCAGTCGGACTATTTTCAAGCTACCCGTGGTGGGGGACACGGAGATTATCGCACTATAGTTCTGGCACCGTCATCGGTGCAAGAGCTGGCAGATTTGACACATCGTGCATTTGACCTCGCCGACAAATATCTGATTCCTACGATTATTCTTGGGGATGGCATGCTGGGGCAGATGATGGAACCGATAGAGTTCAAACACGAAGCTCCTGAAACATTGCCGATAAGAAGCGGTGCTCTAAGGGGGGCGAAGGGACGACCGAGCAGGATTATCAAGACCTTTACCTCAAAGCCGACTGAGCTGGAAGAGATTAACTGGAGTTTGTTCAGAAGATACCAGTTGATCAAGAGGGAAGAGACCACTTACGAAGCGTTTCTGGTTGAAGATGCTGAGCTGGTAGTTGTTGCTTTTGGGATAGCAGCCCGTATTGCCAAAGGGGCAGTTAAGAGTGCGCGGGTAGAGGGGTTAAAGGTGGGGATGTTGAGGCCAATTACGCTGTGGCCATTTCCTACCGACGAAGTTCGGGAGCTAACCAAGAGAATAAAACATTTTCTCGTTTTCGAGATGAATATGGGTCAGATGCTGGAGGACGTGCAGCTGGCGCTGGAGGGTAAAGGGGAAGTTTCCTTCTACGGAAGGCCCGGTGGCGTAATCCCTACGCCAAGCGAGGTTGCTCGAGTGATTTCACGTATTTATCATCAGAAGGGTTTGAAATAGGAGATGAAAAAAGTATTCACTCGTCCAAAGTCGTTAAAAAGAAATGTTTTTCATTATTGTCCTGGATGTGGCCACTCCATTGTCCACAGGCTTATTGCTGAGTTGATTGATGAGATGGACCTTCAGGATAAAGCTATCGGTATCCCACCACCGGGATGTTCGGTCTTTGCTTATAACTATCTCGATGTGGATATGGCGGAATCGGCACATGGCAGGGGAGCGGCTGTGGCTACCGGTATAAAGAGGGCATTTCCCGAGGCAATAGTCTTTACTTATCAGGGCGATGGCGATCTCGCTGCCATCGGCACTGCCGAGACTATACATGCTGCCAATAGGGGGGAAAATATAACCGCCATTTTTATCAACAACGCTGTCTACGGAATGACCGGAGGACAGATGGCTCCCACTACGCTTGCGAAACAGAAGACCACAACTACTCCTTACGGAAGAGATGTAAAGATAGAAGGGTATCCTGTTAAGATGAGCGAGATGGTAGCATTAGTTAAAGGCGCAATATATATTGAGCGCACCGCGGTGAATTCTCCAGCCAACATCAGGAAGACAAAGAAGGCTATCCGCAAGGCGTTTCAGGTGCAAATCGACGGTCTTGGTTTTTCACTGGTGGAGATACTCTCCCCCTGTCCTACTAATTGGAAGATGAGTCCATTGGAATCATGGCAGTGGGTTGATAATGAAATGACGAAGGAGTTTCCTTTAGGAGTAATAAAGGATATGACTGGAGAAAAAGATGCTGATTAAGACAGTCTTTGCCGGCTTCGGCGGGCAGGGAGTTCTCTCTATGGGGCTCAATTTAGCTCAGGCAGCGATGTTAGAGGGAAAGCAAGTGACTTATCTGCCGTCTTATGGTGCTGAGGTTCGTGGCGGTACTGCTAACTGTACGATAGCCATCTCGGATGAAGAGATTGCATCTCCGGTTGCTTCTTCCCCTGAATTTATTGTGGCTATGAATCAACCTTCTCTTATTAGGTTTCAAAACCAGATTCAATCAGGAGGTCTGTTTTTTGTCAATTCCTCTCTAGTGGAAGCTGAAATCTCCAGGGGGGACGTTGATATTATCAATGTTCCAGCAAATAGAATTGCCGAAGGACTGGGGAACCCCAAATCGGCTAACATTGTTATGCTTGGCGCTTTCACCAAAAAAAGTAACATAGTTTCCCTTTCCAGTGTGATTGAAGGGCTGAAAGGCGCTTTTAAAAGTAAACAAAAACTGATAGCTATTAACGAGAAGGCATTGATGGCAGGATACGATTTGTTCTAATCCAAGTTGTGGGTTTTGGTTAACTGTGGTCTTTGAATGATAGACTTTGAGTGAGAGCTTTGGTAAATGAAGAATCGTTGGAATGTATATTTATTCAGGAGTAGCTTATGTGTATAAAACAGATTTCGGTTAGTCTGGAAAATGTGCCCGGGAAGTTCTTAGATGTAAGCGAATGTCTGGGGGCTGAAGGGATAAACATCAGAGCTATTTCAGTAGCTGACACATCTGATGTTAGCACTGTGAGATTTGTAACAGATGACCCGGAAAAAACCGCCAATGTCCTAAGAAGTCATGGCTATTCTGTAAAGGAAACCGATGTAATTGCAGTGGAAGTCCCTGACCATCCTGGTGGGCTTCAGGCCGTACTTAAGCCCCTAAAGGGAGCCAATATTAATGTCACCTATTTCTATCCCTATTTGGGCAGGGGTGAAAGCGGGCAGCCCATAGTCATTGTGGGCGTGGATAAAACTGATGAGGCGGTGGCGGTTTTGAAAAAGAACTGGGTTCGTACCTTTGGCAAGGAAATCTACGCCCTGTAAGCGGTTTGCTCAAGGCTCTTTATCTATGTTCTGCGATGTTTCTTGATGAACCTGCCCATTCTTTTCAAGGCCTCTTCGATTTCGGGTAGGGAGGTGGCATAGCAGCAACGGACGTAGCCTTCGCCGTGCTGGCCGAAGGCGGAGCCCGGAACTACAGCCACCTTTTCCTCCGTCAACAGTCGCTCGGCGAATTCCTCTGACGTCAGGCCGGTAGCTTTCACCGATGGGAAGGCGTAGAAAGCGCCCTTGGGCTCGAAGCAGGATAAGCCGATATCTCTCAAACCCTTCACCATGACTCTGCGCCGCCGGTCATACTCCCTCACCATTGCCTGTACTTCGCTGCTGCCTTTTTTCAAGGCTTCAATGGCTGCCATTTGCCCCATTATTGGGGCGCAGAGCATGGTGTATTGGTGAACCTTGGTCATGGCCTGGATGATTTCGTGGCTTCCGGCAGCATAGCCGATTCGCCATCCGGTCATAGCGTAGGCTTTGGAGAATCCATTTAGCAAGATTGTTCGGTCCCTCGTCTCTGGCAGACTGGCGAAGCAGGTGTGCTGTATACCGTAAACAAGCTGGTCGTAGACCTCGTCGGAAATCACCAAAAGGCCGTATTGCTGAGCCAGTTTGGCAATTTGAGTCAGCTCTTTCTTTGCCATGACCGCGCCGGTGGGGTTGGCTGGGTACCCAATCAGAATTGCCTTGGTTCGCTGCGTAATCCGCCGCTCGATGTCCTCAGCCGTTACTTTGAAGTCGTGCTCCTCAGTGGTAGGCACCAAGACAGGCACTCCTCCGGCCAAGCTAGCGGAGGCCGGATAGGCAACATAACAGGGATCAGGCATTATGACCTCATCGCCTGGATTGAGTATGGCTCTGAAGGCAAGGTCGAGTCCCTCGCTGACCCCGACAGTAATGAGAAGCTCGCTATCGGTATCGTAGCTGAGCCCGTAAGAAGACTCGAGGTACGTTGCTAGTTCCTGCCGGAGCTGAGGTAGCCCCTGATTGGACGTATACATGGTGTACCCTTTTTCGAAAGAGTAGATGGCGGCTTCTCGGATGTGCCAGGGTGTGACGAAATCGGGTTCGCCTACCCCGAGCGAGATTACTCCCTCCATCGAGGAGAGCAAATCAAAAAATCTCCTGATGCCTGAAGGTGGGATATTGCGCACCTTCTCAGATATGTAGCTGTGAGGTACCTCGATGCGAGTCGACCCGGTTTTCGACACGAAAATCTCCTGCCTCTGAAGCGTAGAACGGGATTCCGGCTAAGGAGTTACCGGCAGGCGCTTGATCCCCTCTCCGCCTTCAAGGATTTCGCCGTCTTCCTTATACTTCTTGAGGATGAAATGAGTAACAGTGCCCTCCACTGTTTCTAGGGGGGCTAGCTTCTCCGACACGAAAACAGCAACCTCCTGCATGGTCTTGCCTGCCACAATTATGGCCAAATCATAGGTGCCAGAGGCTAGATAAACGGAGCGAGCTTGGGGGAAGCGATATATGCGTTCAGCTATGGCGTCAAAGCCTACATCGCGTTGAGGGACGACCTTGACTTCGACCAAAGCCCACACCTGCTCTTCGCCCAGCTTGGCCCAGTCGATGACAGTCTTGTATCGCAGGATAGCTCGGTCCTTTTCGGCTTTCTTGATCGTTTTCTCTACCTCAGCTGCCGGGATACCAGTCATCGTAGAGATCTGCTCCGGTGTTAGCCGCGCGTCTTTTTCCAGGGCTTCAAAAAGCTGTTTCATTTTACCTCCTCACCTGCTATCGGGTGAGCCGCCATCGGTCTTGACTCTCATTATAGCAGAGCGTGAAAACCTCCTCATTCTCGGTGGCGACCCTGAAGAATCTTCTGTTTGGCTCGCGCCATTCCTTTTCTAGCCGCGATACTCTGTGCTTTTCACCCAACCATATGAAGGAGTCCGGTCTCTCCGGATAGGTGTAACCTGAATAACACTCCACGTGAAGCAGTCGTTGCTGTCTCATCGCAGGTGCCCTACACTGGTGATTTTGTTTTACGCCAGTCAGTTGCTTGCTCATAGGCAAAAGCCACGTGAAGCACCGTCTCCTCGTTGAAAGGCTTGCCTATAATCTGCATGCCTATAGGCAAACCATCTGCGAAACCGGCGGGGATTGAGATAGCCGGAACACCACCGATATTGATGGGGAGGGTGCAAACATCGCTCAAATACATTTGCATAGGATCGTCCACCTTTTCGCCTATCTTGAAAGGTAGCGTGGGGGATGTTGGCGTAACCAGAGCGTCGTATTTCTCGAAAGCTTGGTCAAACTCCATCCTTATCAGAGTGCGGACCTTCTGGGCTTTGAGGTAGTAGGCATCATAGTATCCGGCAGACAAGGCATAGGTTCCAAGCATGATTCGTCTTTTGACCTCGGGTCCGAAACCATGTTGTTTGGTTTTCTCCATAGCCTCCCACATGTTGCTGGTGTCTCCATAAGAAAAGCCGTATTTCACGCCATCGTACCGAGCCAAGTTAGCCGAAGCCTCAGAAGGGGCCAGAATGTAATAGGCGGCAAGCGCATATTTGGTATGGGGTAATGAGGCCTCCCAGTCTATTTGCGCTCCCAACTCCCCCAGCTTGTTTATGGCTGCCTGCACGGTGGTTCTTACCTCGTCTTGCATTCCCTCAACGAAATACTCCTGAGGAACGCCGATACGCATGTTCTTGAGGTCGGGGATCAATGCTTTGGTATAATCTGGCACCGGATAGGGAACGGATGTTGAATCCCTTGGGTCAGGACCCGCGATGGCATTCATTACCAAAGCGGCATCGGCAACGGTCTTAGTAATGGGGCCAATCTGGTCCAGCGAACTGGCGAAAGCAACCAGGCCAAAACGGCTCACTCTGCCGTAGGTTGGCTTTAGCCCAACTACGCTGCAGAACCCCGCGGGCTGACGGATGCTTCCTCCGGTGTCTGAGCCAAGCGCATAGATGGTCTCATCAGTAGCTACAGCAGCGGCTGAACCGCCGCTGCTGCCGCCAGGGACGCGGTCCAAGTCCCACGGATTACGAGTTGGGAAGAAAGCAGAATTCTCTGTTGACGACCCCATGGCGAATTCATCCATATTGGTCTTCCCCAGAATCACCGTGTTGTCCGCTTTCAGCTTCTGTATGACTGTCGCATCATAGGGAGGAACGAAGTTCTCCAGCATTCTCGATGAGCAGGTGGTTCGGATGCCATTAGTGCACATAACGTCTTTAATCAAGACAGGTATACCCGCCAAGGGCTTGATTGCACCACTATTTATGGCTTTATCTGCTTCTTCCGCCTGCCGTAAAGCCACGCCGTCGCAAATGGTGACGCAAGCGTGAACCTTGTCTTCGATCTCGGCCAGACGTCTCAGGCTTGCTCTAGTCAATTCGACGGAGGATACTTCCCTTGCCTTCAGAAGCTGATGGGCCTGGCTGATAGTCAGTTCATGAAGCTCGTCCATGATTTATTCCAGGACTGCGCGTATCTTGAAATAACTGTCGGCTTGCTGCGGGGCGTTGGCTAGAATGTCTTTCGTCGGATAGGATGCCTTTGACTCGTCCGGCCTTAGGATATTTTGTAGGGTGATAACCTGGGCTGTAGGTGGAAGGTCAGTAGTGTCTACTTCTTTGAGTACTTCGAAATTCTCCAGAATGTCAGACAACTGGAGCTTGAACCTCTCGATCTCAGCTTCGTCCAGTCCCAATCTGGCTAAGAGGCTGATGTGTTGTACTTCTTCGCTACTCAGCTTCACTTCGGTTCACCCTCGGAAGTAATGCAAAAAACGTCCGTTTTGACCTGACTGCTGTAGTGCATATTATAGCACAAAGGGCTAGTTGCAGAGGCGCATTTCACGAGGGCGGCAGGGTAGTAGCTTGACTGTCAGAACCAAGCATTGCTACAATGCCAGAGCGTTTCAAGCAAAAACCACGATTAACGTTGAGGTGGACAAAGTGCACGACTATGAATCAGATAGAGTGCGGAACATCGTTTTGTTGTCTCATTCAGGTGCCGGCAAAACCTCTCTGGCTGAGGCGATGCTTTTCAATGCGGGGATAATCAGCCGCCTGGGCAATCCTGAGGATGGTACGACAACTTCAGATTACGACGCAGACGAGATCAAACGGAAGATCAGTATCAGCTTGTCTTTACTCCCGTGTGATTGGAAGGGTTCTAAGCTGAATCTTATTGATACCCCAGGCTACCCCGATTTTGTGGCTGAAGTTAAGGTGGGACTGCGTGTTAGCGAGGGTGCTGTTGTTGTAGTCTGTGCCGCCTCAGGTGTGGAGGTAGGTACTGAACAGGTATGGGCACATGCCAGCGAGGCGAAACTGCCTTGCCTTGTTTTCATCAATAAGCTGGACCGTGAGAATGCCAACTTCTACAGCGCCCTGGAAGATGTGCAAAACAGACTGGGGGCTAGATGCTTGCCTATCCAGTTACCGATAGGTTCGCAGAAGGATTTCCAAGGAATCGTGGATTTGGTGACGAGAAAAGGTTATACCGGTACTCCTTTGCAGGAGACCGAGGTGCCTTCGTCCCTTCTAAGCGAGGTTGATTCCCACCGGGAGAAATTGGTTGAAGCAGTAGTAGAAGTTGATGACGAACTTATCGCTAAGTATCTGGATGGGGAAGAGATTGGCGAAGACGAGATTTATCGCTGCGTAGGAGAGGCTACCAAGCTGGGCAAAGTTGTGCCAGTCTTGCTCGGCTCCGCCCTGAAGAATATCGCTATCGCCCCTCTCATGGACGCTATTCATGATTATCTGCCCTCACCAAAAGACAGCGGGGTCGTAGCGGTGGTCAACGCTTCGACTGGGGCTGAAGAGACGGTGGAGCCAACTTCGCAATCACCTTTGTCTGCTTTGGTCTTCAAAACCAATACTGATCCGCGCGCTGGCAGGATTAGCTGCTTTCGCGTTTATTCAGGGTCTGTTTCCAGTAATTCTCAGGTATGGAACGTTAACAAAGGCGCCAGTGAGCGAATAGGTCAGGTTTTTGTGTTGCGTGGCAAGACGCAGGAACCGGTGTCTCAACTGGGTGCTGGCGATATCGGCGCTGTAGCCAAGCTAGCCTCGACTGCCACAGGGGATACGCTGGGTTCACGCGATCGTCCACTGAAGCTCGCCCCTATTGAGTTCCCGGAGCCAGTATTGAACATGGCGGTTCATCCGAAGTCGAGGGCTGACCTGGACAAAATGGGCACGGCGCTAACTAAGATTTGCGAAGATGATTTGACTTTGAAGGTGCAGCGTGAGGCCGATATCGGCGAGATGCTCCTCGGAGGAATGGGGGAAACACACCTTGAGGTTGCCGCTGACAAGTTGTCACACAAGTTTGGCGTAGAAGTCAATCGGGAGTTGCCGAAAGTCCCTTACAAAGAGACTATTACAGTGCCAGTCAAGGCGGAGTATAAGCATAGGAAGCAGACGGGTGGCCATGGTCAGTATGGTCATGTCTTTCTAGCGCTGGAACCTTTGCCAAGGGGTACCGGTTTTGAGTTCACTGGGAAGATAGTCGGTGGATCGGTACCGAGGAACTATATTCCGGCCGTGGAAAAGGGAGTCCACGAAGCCAGGCTTGAGGGAGTCTTAGCTGCGCATCCTGTCATTGACGTTAAGGTAACGCTTTATGACGGGAGTTTTCACCCGGTGGACTCGTCAGACATGTCCTTCAAGATTGCTGGGGCACAGGCTTTGAAGAAGGGGCTAGCCCAGGGTAAGCCTGTCCTGCTTGAGCCGATTGCCAACATGACAATCACTGCACCCGGCGCTTTTACCGGTGACATAATCGGCGACCTGAATTCCAAGCGGGCGCGCGTATTGGGAATGACACCGGCAGACGGAGTGAATATCATTGAAGCGCAGGCTCCAGTAGCAGAAATACTTCGCTATGCCATTGACCTAAGGTCAATGACTCAGGGACGTGGCACTTTCACTACTGAATTCAGTCACTATGAAGAGGTGCCAGCAGCCATCGCTGAGAGGATGATAGCCCAGCGTGGTTAGTTCCTAGTGCTGGCTTATAGCTGCCTAGCCAGCCAGAAGCTCTTTGACCTTTTCGGTGAAGGCCGGCAGTACCTGTTTCCAATCGCCTACCACCCCGAGCCGGGCCTCTTTGAATATGTTTGCCTCGGCGTCGCGGTTGATGGCTACTATGTTCTTTGCCCCGGAGCACCCAGACAGGTGCTGGCTGGCCCCAGAAATAGCTACCGCGATATAAAGCTCCGGTGTGACAATCTTGCCGGTAAGCCCAACCTGCATTGTGTCTGGCACCCAACCATTGTCACAAGGCGGCCTGGAAGCCCCCACGGCTCCCTTTAGCACTTTGGCCAATGCTTCCAATTGCTTGAAGCCTTCGGGGTCGCCGATACCTCGTCCTCCGGATACTACCGCTTCGGCATCTTCCAGCTTTATTCCCTCCACTTCCTCTTTGACTGTTTCTATCACCTTTGTTCTTATTGCTGCTGGGTCGAGGGCAATCTCGAGTGGTGCAATCTCGCCTTTTCGTGATTCATCAGGTTCTAAAGGTGACATCGCTTTCTGCCTGACCGTTGCCATCTGGGGGAAAGAATCTGAAGAGAAAACGGCCCGGGCATTCCCGCCATAGACCGGTCGCGTCTGCTGCAGCAGCTTTGTCTCGGGATCAATCTTTAGTTCAAGACAGTCCATGGCCACGCTGACGCCTAACCTAAACGCCAGCCTGGGAGCCAAATCGCGTCCCACGGATGTTTGTCCCATGAGCAGAATCCGCGGCGAGATATCTTTGACCGCCTTTTCCATTACCGTAACATAAGAATCTGTTTGATATTCCTTGAGCAGGCCATCTTGAGCTGTGTATACTTTGTCGGCCCCGAAGGCTACGGCCTTTTGAGGAGCTTCCCCTAATTGGTCTGCGATTAGTATACAGAGCAAATCTTCTTTTGACTCATCAGCGAGCTGTCGACCGCAGCCCAACAGTTCGGTTGTGATTGAAGATAGGCTCCCCTCTACTATCTCGCCGTAGACCATGATACCTTTGGATTCAGCCATAATAACCTCCTATGGTTAGTTTGCAGTTTTCGCTAGATAAGTTTTGCCTCTCTGAGTTTGACAGCCAGGTTAGCGCCAGCTTCTGCTGGGTTATCTCCCTCCACCATTTCGCATTTGCCCTCTCGAACTGGCTGGAAAAGCTTGACGAGTTTGGCTCGCCGTCCGGCGGCGCCGATTTGTGATGGGTCAATGTCGATATCAGCTGGTTTCCAGATGGTTGGCTGCTTCTTGGCCGCTGCCATAATCCCTTTAAGGGTGGCATAGCGGGCTTCACCCAGTTCGTTGCTGACCGTAATCAGGGCGGGCAGTGTTACCTCGACGACTTGATAGCCATCGGGGATGACTCGCTCTACCCTGGCTTTGCCGTCGGTAACTTCCACCTTCTTGGCTACTGTTACGCTCGGAATCTCAAGTAGCTCAGCGATGCCTGAGCCGACCTGCCCGGCATCCCAATCAGCTGCCTGTCGGCCGCAGAAAATAAGGTCAAATTCACCTATTTTCTTTATTGCCATAGCCAAAGCATAGGCGGTAGACCAACTGTCGCCGCCTTCAAAAGCTTCGTCTTCCAGCAGAACAAGCTCATCAGCTCCCATGGACAGTGGCTTCTTGACCACATCACGAAGCAGTTTGTTACCCAGGCTTAGGACTGTGATTTTGCCGCCTTGGCTGTCCTTGATTCGGAGTGCCGCCTCCACGGCTTGTTCATCGAAAGGACTGATAACAGGTGGTACGCCGGGGGTTGGCACCACCTGGTTGCTAGCCGGGTCAACCTTGAAACTGGCTGGTGGTGCTTCAGGGTCGGGTACTTGCTTACTACAGACTATCATATTCATGGCCGTCTTTTCCTCCTTTGAAGAATTCTGTCGCCGCCGAGCTTGACCAAGCAGATACTTTAGGATAAATCCTGACGTTTGTCAAATGAAGCTGCTAGAAGCCGATTCTGATTACTCTCACTATGCTGCTCAAGTCCAATATAAACTCGGGCTTGGCTTTTGGGAGATAGCGGTTGACCAGAGAAGTCACCGCCTGATGTTGGTTCTGTCCTATCTCGAAGAGAAGACAACCTCCGGGATGAATTCTTTCCTCAACTTGTTCTAGGAGACGGCGTATGTGAACCAAACCGCTTGGGCCACCGTCCACCGCCACCCTTGGCTCAAAATTGGTTATCTCTGGGCTCAACTCCCTCAACTCTGAACTTCTGATGTAGGGTAGGTTAGCGACTATTAAGTCAACAGGCTCGGGTAGTGGTGCCAGCAGGTTGCCCTGGAGAAGAACGATTTGCTCCGCGACATTGTGATGCTCACAGTTCAACCGGGCGACCTCAAGAGCTGAAAACGAGATGTCTGTAGCGTAGACCTTGCTCTTGGGCAAATTGAGAGCAAGGCTGACGGCGATGGCTCCGCAGCCCGTACCCACATCAGCTATCAGAAGCGGTCTCTTCAAGAGCGACAAATAGCTGGAATGGTCATTGACAAATTCAAAGGCTTTTCCAATAAGGAGTTCAGTCTCCGGCCGGGGGATCAGAACACGGGGATCAACATAGAAATCAACCCCATAGAATTCCTTGCGGCAGGCAATATACGCTGTGGGCTCCCGGCGGAGGCGACGCTGAATTACTTCCCGCAAAGCCTCTACCTCTTCTTGGCTCAGGGCTCGCTCCGTGTGAGTGTATAGCTGGGCAGTCGAAATCCTCAACAGATGCTGTAGCAGGAACCTAGCTTCAAGGTGGCTATCCTCTATGCCGTTGAGACTGAAGATGCGAGCGGACCGTTGAAGCGCTTGCGCCAAAATCATAGTCGAGCTTCTTTGAGGTGTTTGGCCCGCTCACTGGCGGCCAGAGCTTCGATGAGTTGGTCAAGTTCACCGTCGAGAATGCGTGGCAGATTGTGGAGAGTCAAGTTAATACGATGGTCAGTGACGCGGTCTTGAGGGAAGTTATAGGTGCGGACTTTTTCAGCGCGGTCACCGCCACCTATTTGAGACCGGCGTGCCTCGGTTGTCTCTTCAACTTGTTTACGTTGTTCCTGGTCGAAAAGGCGAGCCCGGAGTACTGCCATAGCCTTCGTTCTGTTTCTCAGTTGAGAGCGTTCGTCCTGGCAAGTTGCCACTATACCTGTGGGCAAATGGGTAATGCGGACTGCGGTGGTTACCTTATTCACATTTTGTCCACCAGCTCCACCGCTGCGGAAGAAATCCATTTTCAGGTGATCAGGGTTGATGTCTATCTCTATCTCCCGGGTTTCAGGGAGCACAGCTACAGTGGCTGTTGAGGTGTGGATTCGTCCCGAGGCTTCAGTGACGGGCACTCGCTGTACTCGGTGGACACCGCGCTCGTGTTTCAGCTGCCTGAATGCCCCTTTGCCCTTGACTTCAAAAACGACTTCTTTGAAGCCACCAACCTCAGTCTGGTTACTATCCACAATTTCCACCTGCCAACCTTTATCCTGGGCGTAGCGACTGTACATGCGGAAAAGGTCAGCGGCAAAAAGGGCTGCTTCTTCGCCGCCGGTCCCGGCTCTGATCTCTACAATAGCATCTTTAGCTTCGTTCGTGTCCTTCGGCAGTAGGGATAGCTTCAACTCCTGGAGAATGTTGTCTCGGGTTTGCTTCAAGTCATTCAGTTCTTCTTTGGCCAGAAGCATCATGTCGGGCTCGAGGCCGTCGTCAAGCATAGCTTGGGTTTCCTCCATCGTCTTGGAAGTTGCCTTATATTGCCGATACTTGGCAACGATATCTTCAAGACTGGCCTGCTCCTGAGCCAATGATTGGAAGCGTGCTGGATCGGTGGACACCTCAGGTGCCATCATTAGCTGGCTGAGCTCCTCATAACGCTTTTCAATTGACTCCAGCCTGTTAAGCATAGATTTGCCTTCAGCACAAATTATAGCACAGCTTCAAATAGCCGCCCAAATGCAGAGCCGCGGAGGATTGCGTGAAGCGCCTTTTGCTTTAGTCCTTGGCCAGTTTTGACACTGCCTTGGCGTATGCCTTCACAATGTCGCGTCGGCGGAGGAGGCCCACAAGGCGAGATGGTGCCTTTCTGTCGACCACGGGTACTCGGCCTACCTCGGTGCCTCCCAATCTGTGGACTACATCGTGCAATGTCTCATCGGGGTAAGCTGTGATCAGGTCTGTGGTGGCTATATCGGCTGCGGTAAGACTCTCGCTGCTGCCCAAGTTGGCCTCTACATCAGCTAAGGCGACGACACCCTTGAGATTACCTTGTTTATCGACCACAGGGAAACCGTGATGCCTGCTTTTGGCAAACCTGTCTACTATTTGGGCTAGCGTTGTCTCGGGTGACACTGTGGGGAAGTTGCGGGTCATAACCTCTCTGACACTGACCCTTTCCAGTAAGTCAACTTCCTCCCGCGGGCGGAACGTAATACCTTGACGCCTCAATTTCAGGGTATATATGTTGTCGCGACTGAGCCTGTAAGCTATCAGGGTGCTGACCACCACCGCTAACATAAGGGGCAATATGATGGCATAGTCTCTGGTCATCTCAAACAGGATAATTATCGCCGTAATCGGCGCCCGGGCAGCAGCGGAGAAAACGGCTGCCATGCCGACCAAGGCATAGGCTCCAGAGGGAGCCACGATGCCAGGAAAGACGCGGTTAGCTACGTTGCCGAAAATGCCTCCGAACATTGCCCCCATGAACAGGCTGGGAGCGAAAATGCCCCCGCTGGCACCACTCCCCAGTGTGAAGGAGGTGGCCAATATCTTCAGTAGCACTAATGCCACCAGAGTGACGAGGCCGAGTTTGCCTAAAAGGGCCTGTTCGACTCCGTCGTAGCCAACGCCGAAAAGGTAGGGATTGTATAGTCCTATAAGGCCAACGGCAATGCCGCCTAACGCTGGTTTGACATATCCAGGTATTCTGGCCGCATCGAAGATGTCTTCAGTCTTGTACAAGGTGCGTATGAAGACCACGGCGATCAGGGCACAGGCGGCACCAAGTACAAAGAAAAGCGCGAGTTCCCAGTGAGTATTCAAGGCGTAGGTGGGTATGTTAAAGGACTGGAGGTCACCGAGGAAAGCGTGGGCAATGACACCGGCAAGCACTGAACTGATGACCACGAAACCAAAATGCCGAGTGAAGATCCTGCCCAGGATCACTTCGTGGGCGAAGAACACTCCGGCAATAGGCGCGTTGAATGTGGCTGAGATGCCGCTGGCTGCACCGCAAGCGACCAGCGTCTTTATCCACTCTTGAGACAATGTGAGACGTTGTCCCAAGATTGAGCCGATGGTTGAGCCGATCTGCACTATGGGTCCCTCTCTACCTGCTGAACCACCGCTGCCAATCGTTATTGATGAAACTAACACCTTGACGGCGCCTACCCGGGCCCGGATGCGCCCTCCTGCGGTAGTCACTGCTTCCATCACTTCGGGGACACCATGCCCCTTGGTCTCTCGGGCACCACTGAAATGGATGAGAAGTCCAACGATGAGCCCGCCGAGCACCGGCAATAAAATGACGTAGTACTGTCCCAGAAAGCCTAGTATGTCGGCGCCATGGTCAAAGAAGAGCTCATGAAAGAACCTGATTAGCCACCTGAAGGCGACAGCACCGAGTCCAGCAACGATTCCGACTGTGACAGCCAGGGTAGTGCCGAAAGCAAATTCCGAGCCGCGGAAACGCTGGATAAGAGAGGCTAGCTGAGACGTTGCAAGGATGTTCATTGGTCGCGATAGCGAGAACTGTGCGATGGACTGCGGAGGCCCGTCGGACGCTTCTTGCAGCTCTAATTCTAGCAGGAGACATCAAAGGGAGCAATAAAGCGGAATGTTCTGGGTAAGCCAAAATGATGTTTTTTTTTGCGCGCAAGCCGGAATCGTGCTACCTTCTGTGAGTGAATGAATTGACAGGCGATGAAGCCTGTGATATATTTCTCAAGGCCCAACGAAACTTCTTGAGGAGGTAAAATGGCAGGTATTACATCATATGGGGCTTATATACCGCGGTATCGCATAGACCACAACACGATTTTCTCAGCGGTGGGGTTCTTGGGGACATTCCCCGCGCCAGGGGAGAAGGCAGTCGCCAATTGGGACGAAGATACCCTCAGCATGGCGGTAGCTGCGGCTATCGACTGCTTGAGTGGGATAGATCGCCAGAAGATGGACGGTCTGTATTTCGGCACCACTACTCAGCCATATATGGTGAGGCAGAATTCAGCGATAGTAGCTGCTGTTCTTGACCTTCAGCCCAACATAAGGACTGCTGACTTCGTTGGCTCTACCAAGTCGGGGACCGGCGCTCTCCTCGCGGCTCTTGACGCGGTAAAAGGAGGAGACGCGACCAATGTGCTGGTCTGCGCTTCCGATTGCCGGGCGGGTAAGCCTGGTGGGCCTCAGGAGCACCTCTACGGTGATGGTGCGGCAGCGCTTCTCGTAGGGAATGACGGGGTGGTCGCTACTCTTGAGGGGCACTACTCTGTTTCCTATGACTTCCCAGACCGCTGGAAGTCAACTGGAGAGAGATTTGAGCATGCCTGGGAAGACAGGTTTATTCGGGACTCGGGCTTTTCAAAGATTATCCCTGAGGCGATTTCTGGGCTATTGAAGAAATACAACTTAACCATTCAGGACTTCGCCAAGGTAGTTTACCCGTGCCTCTATCCCAGGGAACATGCTGCTATAGCCAAACGCCTGGGTGCCGATCCGAGCCAGATTCAGGAATCAATGCTGGCCACTGTGGGTGACACGGGATCGGCTTCGCCTCTAATGATGCTGGTAGCGGCGCTCGAGGATGCCAAGCCAGGAGATAAGATCTTGGTCGCCAGCTTTGGAAATGGCAGTGATGCCCTGTTCTTCCAGGCGACTGATGGAATTGCCAAGGTGGGGGCTAGGCGGGGGATCAAGAACAGTCTGGCCAATAAGAAGGAGCTTGCCAGTTACGAGAAATACCTCGCCTTCCGGAGCCTTGCCCCGATGGAGCTGGGGATGCGCGGCGAGGAGAGTGCTGCTACTTCGATGTCTTTGTTGTTCAGAGAGCGAAAAACGGTTTTGGCCCTTTGCGGCTCGAAATGTAAACGTTGTGGCACGCCCCAATATCCTTATCAGAGAATATGTGTCAATCCTGATTGCGGGGCCGTTGATGAAATGGAAGACTATCCTTTCTCTGATAAGAAGGGGATCCTGTTCACTTACACGGGTGATAACCTAGCCGCCAGCATCGACCCGCCAGCAATTTACGGTTTGGTGGATTTCGAGGGGGGAGGAAGATTCTGGTTCGACTTCACTGATAGTGACCTTGAGTCAGTTAAGGTAGGCCTGCCCGTGGAAATGACTTTTCGTAGAAGGTATCTTGATGAGGCCCGCGGCGTTCATGGCTATTTCTGGAAGGCAACGCCGGTGCGTGCTTAGTAGCTCGAAAAACAGTTAGGCAGGAGGTAAAAACAGATGGCAGAAGGCATAAAGAACAAGGTGGCCATAATAGGTATGGGGTGCACCAAATTTGGAGAGTTGTGGGATAAAGGCCCTGAAGACCTGATGATTGATGCGTACAAAGAAGCTATCGAGGATGCAGGCATAGAGAAGAAAGATATCCAGGCGGCCTGGTTTGGTACACACTTCGAGGAACATAGTGTGGGCAAAGGCGCTACTTCTCTGTCGACTACGCTGAAGTTGCCGTTCATCCCGGTAACCAGAGTGGAGAACTTCTGCGCTACTGGCTCGGAAGCCTTGAGAGGTGCCGCTTATGCGGTGGCCGCGGGTGCTTACGACATCGCTTTGGCTCTGGGTGTAGAGAAACTCAAGGATACTGGGTACGGGGGTCTTCCCGGGGGGCAGAACTTGATGGGGACAAAATTCAGGCTTATCGGTCCAAACATGACTGCTCCAGGGTCTTTTGCCATGATGGCCACAAGATACTTTGCCCAATACGGCCTCAGTCCCGAGGAAGGCAAGAACATGTTGGCCAAGGTGTCAGCGAAGAGCCATCATAATGGTTCTCTGAACGCGAAAGCCCACCTGCGCCGAGAGGTAAGTGTGGAGCAGATAATGAATGCTCCCATCATTGCCTGGCCGCTGGGGCTGTTTGACTGTTGCGGAGTCAGTGACGGTTCGGCAGCAGCTATTGTGACTAGGGCGGACATGGCCGAGAAGTTCAGGCCTGACCCTGTCTATATCAAGGCCCTGCAGATTGCTCTAAGTTCAGGCGAGGAAATGATGTACACCAACTGGGATGGGGCTCACGTTGAGACGACCACTCGTGCTGCGGCCAGAGCTTATGAGGAAGCAGGAATAAAGAATCCGCGTGAAGAGATAAGCATGGCCGAGGTTCACGATTGCTTCTCAATCACCGAAGCAGTGACTATGGAAGATTTGCAGTTCAGCCCCAGGGGAAGGGTTAGAGAGGATATTGATGCTGGCCGTTTCAATCTTGATGGCGAGCAACCTATCCAGACTGACGGAGGGCTGAAGTGCTTCGGTCATCCTATCGGTGCCTCTGGGCTGAGGATGATGTATGAGATGTACAAGCAGCTCCAGGGCAAAGCTGGGGAGAGACAGGTGAAGAATCCCAAGTTCGGTGTGACCCATAACCTCGGTGGTTTTCCGGCCATGAATGTTATCAGCATGTTTATCGTGGGCCTTTGATATAAAGCGAGCTGAAAGGAGCTTGGGCTATGGCTGAAGGTTCCATAATAACTGATGAGTTGAGGAAACTGATTGGCGCGTCGACGGAGCCGACCACATACAAAGTGGAAGAGGGGGCAATCCAGAGGTATTCACAGGCCATAGGTGATCCGAACCCTCGCCATAATGACGTTGAGTATGCCGCCAAGAGCAAACATGGTAGGGTGATGTGCCCTCCGGGGTTCACCGGCTGGCCAGTCAAAACTGGGAGCTCTCTTTTCGAATTGGTCGAGACTGTAGTCAAAGCTGGCGCACCACCCCGATTGCTCGATGGGGGCATCGAGTATGAGTTCTTCATACCAATAGGAGCCGGGGACATATTGACTGCCACGACTAAGATCGCCGATATTGTTGAGAAAGATACTAGCATGGGCAAGACAATGTTCACGACGGCGGAGACTACTTTCGTGAATCAAGGGGGCCAGGTGGCGCTGACAAGCAAAGCGACGTTCATCAGTTTTTGAGTTGTTCCTGCGTCATCTTCTGATTGAGGAGGAAATATGGCCGAACAGCTTCACTACGAGGATGTTGAAGTGGGGACTGAAGTCGCTCCGCTGGATAAAATTGCAACAACGAGGATGCTAGTCCAGTGGGCGGGGGCCTCGGGAGATTTCAATCCTTTACATTACGACGGGGATTTTGCCAAGTCTCAAGGTGTGGGTGCGCCTATTGTCCACGGTGCGCTTAAACGAGCCTGGCTGGGGCAGTTGATTACGGACTGGATCGGCGAAGAAGGGGTGCTGAAGAAGCTATCCTGTCGGTACCGCGGTATGGACTATCCACGCAAGATGAAGACCATGGAGCAACCACATGACGGCGAGACGTGGTGGTGTAAAGGCATGGTGAGCAACAAGTATGAGGAAAGCGATGAGCACCTTGTTGAGTGCCAGATCTGGGTGGAGAATGAAAAGGGGGAGAAGACCACGCCGGGATCAGCCGTGGTTGCGCTGCCTTCACGAAGTAAAGGATAGGTAGGGCTGCTGGTCTCGTTGAGTGTCGGGCAAGCGCTTTGCTCCAACGGCCACAACATGATGGAGCTCTTGTGAATCAGCCAAGAGCAAGGACTCGGATAAAGGAGGTACAACAAATGGGGAAAAGACTAGAAGGTAAGGTAGCGGTGGTTACTGGTGCCGGACGTGGTATCGGCAGAGCTGAGGCGTTAGCCCTGGCTGCCGAAGGAGCCAAGGTAGTGGTCAATGACCTCGGTGGGGGTGCCGACGGTACTGGCAGCGCCAGTTCTCCAGCTGACGAGGTAGTTGAGGAAATCAAGAAGCAGGGTGGCGAAGCTGTTGCCAACTATGACTCGGTGGCCACTCCAGAGGGTGGTGAAAACATCATCAAGACAGCCATTGATGCCTTCGGCAAGATCGATATGTTGGTCAACAATGCTGGTATCCTGAGAGACCGCATGGTGTTCAACATGTCGGAGGAGGAATGGGATCTGGTCATGAAAGTCCACCTGTATGGCCATTTCCATTGTGCCAAGCCGGCTTGTGTCTACTTCCGGCAACAGAGAAGTGGGAGGATAATAAATACCTCATCCACATCTGGGCTCGGCAATATGGGGCAGGCGAACTATAGCGCTGCCAAAGAGGGAATCGTTGGTTTCACCAGGACAGTAGCCAGAGACGTGGGTAAGTACGGCGTGACCTGCAATGCCATCCGACCCAATGCTGGGACGAGGATGACTTTGTCACCGGAGCTGAAGGCTGCCTGGGAGAAGTCTAAGGCCGAAGGGTCAGCTTCAGTCGGCGCGGGGGGAGACATTGTGGAAATGCTTGAAAGGGCTACACCTGAGATGATAGCTCCCTTGGTTGTATATTTGTGTACCGATGAAGCGGCTAATATCAACGGCTGCAATTTTTTCGTCGGCGGTGGCCAAATTGGGATTTTCTCCGAGCCAGAAGTCACGGCGAGTATTCAGAAAGACGGCGTTTGGACCCTGGATGAACTGATCGATATCATGCCCAAGAAGGTAAGCGGGGGATTGGTGAATCCTGCGCCACCGCAACTGCCGAAAGAGTGAGTCGTTTTCCGCTTGGCTTTTCCGAGATAAGTAAGAACTAGGGTTCGCTTCCCTGTGGTTGATTGCTAGATGAGTGGTCGGCTGCAAGGAAGGTGAGCCCTAGTTGCTAGTTGTGCAAAGAACGCTGGGAAGAAGTGACGGCGTGGAAATACTGCGATTGATGGCAAGGTGGGCCGTCTAGCCCAACGGATGTTTCGAGTGACTAGGTTTTTCTCTGTGGTGGGCATGGACGGCGGGTGGACTGCTTAGTAATTCAGCATCAAGGAGGGAGGTAATGGATTTCAAACTCGGTGAGAAAGAGCAAGTACTGATAGATGAGATTCGCGACTTTGCGAAAGCGGAGTTACCCGCCGGGTGGGTTGGCGCTACTCCCATTGATCAAGAATGCAGAGACTGGGAATTCGAGAAGTCTATGTCCAGGAAACTAGCCCAAAAAGGATGGCTCGTTATGAGTTGGCCAAAGGAATACGGGGGCCGGGACGCTTCTCTTTTGGAGCAGACCGTATACGAGATGGAGATAGGCTACTGGGGGATACCTGGAGCGTTCATGGGCATAAGCGGAGTACAATGGGTGGGGCCCTGTCTGATGTTGTTTGGCACTGAAGAGCAGAAAAAGAAGTACATGCCACTGATTGCCTCGGGTGAGCCGGACGGCGTCTGGTGCACCTGCTATAGTGAGCCCAACGCCGGCTCCGATCTTGCCAATCTCCAGACCAGAGCGGTGAGAGACGGGAACGAGTACGTCATTAACGGGCAGAAGGTATGGACCAGTGCTGCCCACCGGTCAAGATGGTGCTGGCTGCTGGCTAGAACAGACTCCAAGGCTCTCAAGAAGCACCGGGGACTTAGCCTCTTTATCGTGGATATGAAGAGCCCAGGAGTTACGGTCAGCCCCATCTTGAATTACTATGGTCGTCATCATTTCAATGAAGTATTCTTTGATAATGTGAGGATTCCTGCGTCCAATCTGGTTGGCGAAGAGAACAGAGGGTGGTATCACTTGATGCAGGCGCTGGCCTTTGAGAGACGTAGCTTGGCTCCTATCACGTACGGAAGCTTCAAGAGAATGTTGGAACAGCTAATCCAATATGCCAGGAACACCCAGTATGAGGGCATACCTCTGTCCCAGAATCCTGTGATTCGGCGCAAGTTAGCTGATATGGCTATCGAGCTGGAAATTCTGAAGTTGTTTGCCTTGCAGCTGACCTGGAGGCTGAGCCAGGGCGAAATTCCCATTTACGAATCATCGAGGAACAAAGTGATGAGTGATGATGTAGCTGCGCGGCTTGCTATTGCGGCCGCTGAGATTCTGGGGGCCTTCTCTCAGGTGGACCCAGATTCCGAATGGGCCAGGCTTGCGGGTGTTGTACAGGGCTCATACCTGGGTTTCCCTGGTCAGGCGATCGCTGCTGGCACTACTGAAGTGGAGAAGAGCATCATAGGTCAGTTCAGGCTGGGCTTACCCAAGTCATATTAGAAGCTTGCAGGAGGTTGGCATGGACTTCGGTTTTTCAGAAGAGCAAGAGATGCTGCGAACCCTAGCCAGGGATTTCCTAGCTGAGCAGTGCCCGAAAGCTAAGGTCAAAGAGCTTGAGAAAGATGAAAAAGGATATGACCCACAGATGTGGCACAGTATGGCTGAACTGGGGTGGATGGGGCTCGTCTTTCCCGAGGAATATGGAGGAGCAGGTGCAAGCTTCCTGGAGTTGACCGTTTTAATGGAGGAGATGGGGAGGAATATCCTGCCCGGGCCTTTCTTCCCTACGATTGCCCTCTGCGCGTTGCCTATATTGGAGTATGGTACCGGTGAGCAAAAGGCGAAGTTCCTTCCCCCGATAACCAAGGGTGAAGCGATTTGGGCTTTTGCCTTAACCGAGTCGTCAGGCAGTTACGGGGCCTCAGAGATAAGACTGCGCGCCAGCTTGGAAGGTGAAGACTACATTCTTGAAGGGGAGAAATTCTTCGTTCAGGATGCGCACGTAGCCGATTATCTTTTGGTGGTAGCCAGGACCGGAGATGAGAAGGCTCCTGAAAAGGGGATCACGCTATTTGTAGCCGATGCCAAGGACCCGGCTCTAAAGGTGGAGGTGATCCCGACAATAGCTGGGGACAGACAGTGCCGGGTCAGCTTCAACAGGGTCAGAGTGTCCAAGAGCAGCGTCTTGGGTGATGTGGGTCACGGATGGGACATAGTGGACTTCATATTGCAAAGAGGGGCTGTCTTGAAGAGCGCTGAGATATCGGGGGCGTGTCAAGCTGTTCTTGACATGACCAGCGCCTATGCCAAGGAACGGGTCCAATTCGAGCGGCCCATCGGTTCCTTCCAAGCAGTTCAGACCAAGCTGGCCGATATGCTCATCGATGTTGAAGGAATTAGCTATCTTCTTTATCAGGCTGCGTGGGGGATAAGTGTTGGTTCTCCATCTAGCCTGCAAATCTCCATAGCCAAGGCGAAAGCAAGTGAAGCCTACCAGCGGATTTGCGTTGACGGTATCACGGCTCATGGGGCGATCGGATTCACTATGGATCACGATATTGGTCTTTACTACCGGCGTGTTAAAGCGGCAGAGTTCGCCGCTGGAAACATCGATTTCCACCGCGAGACCATAGTAGTTGAGCTGGGACTCTAGCTTGTGTTGTGACGTCCCGGATGTTCTGTGATTGACGTTGCAATCGAGATTCGAAAGGGCGAAAAGCCAATTGCCTGCGCAAGGGGGCATAGGGTGGCTTTAGTCAGATGTCTGGGGGGAATCCGGTAGCTATTGACAGAATATAGAGCATTGTGCTAATATAATTGGTGCTTTCAAAGGCAGCACCTTAACAACTGGATAGTGGAAGGAAGTTTTAATTCAGAGAGTTTGATCCTGGCTCAGAATTAACGTTAGCGGCGTGCCTGATGCATGCAAGTCGAACGCCCTGATAATCCGCAAGGATCATCAGGGAGTGGCGGACGGCTGAGTAACGCGTAAGCGACCTATCTTTGAGTGGGGAATAACCTGGCGAAAGGCAGGCTAATACCGCATGTGCTGCTAAGCTGAGGCTTATCAGTAAAGCCTTCGGGCGCTCGAAGAGGGGCTTGCGTCTGATTAGCTAGTTGGCAGGGTAATGGCCTACCAAGGCGATGATCAGTAGCTGGTCTGAGAGGACAACCAGCCAGATGGGGACTGAGACACGGCCCTGACTCCTACGGGAGGCAGCAGCAAGGAATTTTGCGCAATGGGCGAAAGCCTGACGCAGCGACGCCGCGTGGGGGATGAAGGCCCTCGGGTCGTAAACCCCTTTTCTCGAGGAAGAATAATGACGGTACTCGAGGAATAAGTCTTGGCTAACTACGTGCCAGCAGCCGCGGTAATACGTAGAAGGCGAACGTTATTCGAATTTACTGGGCGTAAAGCGGGTGTAGACGGCCCCTTAAGTCGGGTGTGAAATCTCCTGACTCAATCAGGAGAGGTCATTCGATACTGAGGAGCTTGAGGGCAGCAGAGGAAGGCGGAATTCCCGGTGTAGCGGTGATATGCGTAGATATCGGGAGGAACACCAGTGGCGAAGGCGGCCTTCTGGGCTGTTCCTGACGTTGAGACCCGAAAGCGTGGGGAGCGAAACGGATTAGATACCCGTGTAGTCCACGCCCTAAACGTTGGACACTAGGTATGGGGAGTATCGACCCTCTCCGTGCCGCAGCTAACGCTTTAAGTGTCCCGCCTGGGGACTACGGCCACAAGGCTAAAACTCAAAGGAATTGACGGGGGCCCGCACAAGCAGCGGAGCGTGTGGTTTAATTCGATGCAACGCGAAGAACCTTACCAAGGCTTGACATGCCAGAAGTAGGAACTCGAAAGAGCGACCACCTGTATCCAGTCAGGAGCTGGCACAGGTGCTGCATGGCTGTCGTCAGCTCGTGCCGTGAGGTGTTAGGTTAAGTCCTGTAACGAGCGCAACCCTCATTGCTAGTTAATTTCTCTAGCGAGACCGCCCGCAAAACGAGGAGGAAGGTGAGGATGACGTCAAGTCAGCATGGCCCTTATGCCTTGGGCTACACACACGCTACAATGGGTGATACAACGGGTTGCCAAAGAGCGATCTGGAGCTAATCCCCAAAATCACCCTCAGTTCGGATTGCAGGCTGAAACTGCCTGCATGAAGGTGGAGTTGCTAGTAACCGCAGGTCAGCACACTGCGGTGAATACGTTCTCGGGCCTTGTACACACCGCCCGTCACGTCATGGAAGTCGGTAACACCTGAAGTCGATGGGCTAACCTTCGGGGGGCAGTCGCCGAAGGTGGGACCGGTAACTGGGACGAAGTCGTAACAAGGTAGCCGTACGGGAACGTGCGGCTGGATCACCTCCTTTCTAGGGAGTTCTATCTCCTAGGTCGGTCGATAGCTCGAATGCTATCGTTTGGCTACGAAGCTCACTTCCTTCCACTATTCAGTTGTTAAGTTTTTTTATTTGGCCTGCCAATTGACAGTTGACTATGGTGGTAAAATAGTAAGCAGGATCGGAGACAAAACGTTAAGCGAGCACGAGTCCCAAGCGTAACTGGTATTGTCCTGGCTGGCGGCAGTGGCCTGCGTCTAGGACGAGAGAAAGCTTTCGAGAGAATAAGTCAACAGACCCTGATTGAGCGGACCGTAGACTGTCTTTCCCCAGTCAGCCAGGCGATACTAATAGTAACTAGCCAAGAGCAGTCTCGTCTTGTTGCCGGTGCTCGCTTGAGAGGAGAAGTGATAGTTGATGTTTACCCTGGCGGGGCGGCGCTAGGTGGTATTTATACTGGGTTGGTAAAGGCAGACACGCTCCATAGCTTGGTCGTGGGTTGTGACATGCCCTTTCTCAACCGCGCCTTGTTGCAGTATCTGATTGGCCTGGCTCCGGGCTTCGACGTAGTTGTTCCCAGGATCAGGGGTCTGACAGAGCCGCTTCACGCTGTCTATTCTAAGCGCTGCCTGGTTCCCATTGAGCAATTGCTGAATCAGGGTGGATTGGCTATATCACGGCTTTTCAGTTTGATTAAGATAAGATATGTTGATGAGAATGAAATCGCCAGATTCGACCCGGATCATCTGAGTTTCTTTAATGTCAATACGCAAGATGACTTGGCAAAGGCTAGGCTGTTGATGAGGCGGAGAAAACAGCTTTCAGCAGTTGATGAGGATGAGTCCCAGTAGTGATTAGCGTTGAGGAAGCTCTAAAGAGGATCCTGGACTTCGTTGACGTCCTTGGGGATGAGGAAAAGCCTCTGTTGGGCTGCTTGGGACAGGTTTTGGCGAAGGATGTGTATGCTCCCTTTGATGTGCCCCAACAGGATAATTCGGCCATGGACGGCTATGCGGCACAGGTTGGGAGTATTCAAGGTGCAAGTCATGAACGTCCCAAGGTTCTTCGAATTGTTGGTGAGATAGTCGCTGGTTCCACCACCGGTGTGAAGATAGAACCGGGGACATGTGCACGGATTATGACAGGTGCTTATTTGCCACAGGGAGCGGACGTGGTAGTACCTTTCGAAGCTACCGATGAGGTTGAGGGCAAGCGAGCTTCAACTTCTAAGACGGAGATCAGTGTCCGGAGCAGTCTGCCTGAAGGGGCCAATATCCGCCGAAGTGGTGAAGACGTCGCAGAGGGGGGACTGGTTCTGAAGCGGGGGACTGTCCTCGGCCCTGCCGAATTAGGCGTGCTGGCTTCGTTGGGAAACAGTGGCATTGCCGTTGTTCGTCGCCCGGTGGTTGGTGTACTAGCCACTGGCGATGAAGTATTGGATATCAGCCAACCAATGCTGCCCGGGAAAATTTACAATAGCAACACTTACAGCTTGGCTGCCCAAATTCTCGCCTACGGAGGTGTTCCAAGACTCTTGGGGATTGCTGCGGACAACATTCGGCAACTGTCCGTGGCCCTTCGCCGCGGGTTTGATTGTGACATGTTGATAACCTCAGGCGGAGTCTCTTTGGGTGATTATGATGTGGTCAGAGAGGCTCTGGTGGCCCAGGGAGACATATTCTTTTGGAAGGTACGCATGAAACCCGGTAAGCCTCTAGCTTTTGGCGCATTCAAGGGTGACAACGGGAGGAAGATCCCTCACCTGGGATTGCCGGGCAATCCAGTAAGCTCCATGATTACCTTTGAGCTGTTTGCGCGCCCCGCCATTGCCAAAATGATGGGGAAGGAGAGCCTTGCCAGGCCTAGCATAACGGCGATTATGGACGACTCGATCAAGAACAGTGATGGACGACGTATCTTTGCACGTGTTGTGGTTAGCAGGCGGGAAGGCAAGTATTATGCCAGTCTCGCAGGCGCTCAGGGCTCGGGGGTCTTGACCTCGATGGTAAAGGCCAATGGTTTGGCTATTGTTCCCGAAACTACCGAGCAGGTCAATCCAGGCACTACTGTCGAGGTGATGATGCTTGACTGGGAAAGCAACGGTGTTCGATAGGCAAACAGGTAAATGCGCTTCTGTTGAGCGATGGTGGCGGATTGCTACGGTCTGGTTACGAGTGGGATAGAGTACTAAGAGAAATATGGCGAGCGAACGTGTGGTTTGGGCATATGACGGTGCATTGAGGGACGTATGATTTTTGAAGCCTCCGAGTTCGTTTTCAGGTCACCGCCTTTGGTTTCTCGAGCCCGGCGGGTTTTGATCAAGCCTAATGCTGGGCACCCGCTGCCATATCCCGTAAGTACGAGCCGAGAGACCATGAACGCAATAATCGAAAGGATCAAGCAGGTCAGCGATGCCGATATCATCATCCTCGAGGGAACCTATGATGGGCAGTCAATATACCCAATATACCAAGCTCTAGGTTATGATTTCCCGAGGGTGCTGATGCTGGACGTTAGAGATTGTATCTGGGTGGAAGTGGAAAACCCACTGCCACACGCATTTGCTGCAGCTACCTTCTGGGTTCCCAATGTTGTCCTGTCCAGTGACTATCTCATCAGTGTAGCTCCTTTCAGGATCGTTGGCAAGAGCGGCTACTTCAGCGTGAAGAACCTTTTGAGCTTGCTGCCGGTGAGCAAGTACAAAGGGGACGCTAGTGGTGGCTGGGGGACTTTGTATGAACTGGGAATCGAGAAAGTGATCGCTGACCTGTATTTCACATTGCCTTTCGATTCGGGCGTCATTGATGCCCGCCAGAAGTTTATCAGCGTCGATGATCCACTTCAGGGAAGAACAGAGCAATATGGAAAGATCTTTGCTGGTGAGCCATACGAAATTGACCGAGAGGCGACAGAGGTAGGTGGGGTCGAAGCAGGATATCTGAAACTGATTGAGGAGGGCAAGGCCGAAATTGAGTCTTGAGGTTCATGATGGAAGCAGATAGAACCGACCAGACGGAAGCTCTCAGTTGCTTCATCGATTTAGACTGGTTTGAGGAGAGTGGACGTTCTTTTGCCGTTATTGCCCGGCACTGCCTCTGCTCACACTGTGAGGAGCGATTGGCTTCTGAGCCAGAGGCCATAATGCCAGCTTCACTGATAGCGAATGTGAAAGACTGTTGCTCCAACGTGCCTGGTTTCATAGAGCCTAGACTGCCACTGCTTGAGAAGATGTTCCGGCTCCTTCTGTCTGAAGGGAATCGACCATTGAGCCTTGACGAAGTGACAGCACGATTGGGCCTCTACGTGGATAACCCTGCCTCCTTAACGCCTTCGGTTCTGAAGCGCCTTCTGGACAATAACCAACACTACGGCTTTCGCCTGAGCCCCGGAGAAGACTGACGCAGGCCAGTTGTCGGTCGCCGCTTCGGGCCTGCTAGTACCTTGCTTCGAAGTTGGAAAACTGCCCGGTGAATGCGGACCAATTTACCTCCATCTTCTCTACCAGGGCCTCAGGTGGCCCAATCTCCAACTGTCTGATTAATTCCTCAAGGCTTTCTTTTGCGCCCTCGGCATGAACTTCAACGGCGTTCAAGCGAGGTAAGTTACGCGCGTAGCCCCGTACGCCCAATGATTTGGCAACGCGAGAAGTGAAAGCTCGATAGAAAACACCTTGAACTTGACCGTAAATGGTAGCCGAGACATAAGCTAACTCAGGCATGTTGCATCTATTTAACCTCCCCTGTGATTTCTGGAAGGGAATCCGTGCCCCTGTTGCCTACCTTGCCATATCAAACCACTCTGGCGATGGCTCGGTAGGCTTTGTCCAGGCGGTTCAATCCAGTGTTATGTGCTAACTCGATGGCCTCAAGGAGTTCTTCTTGTGATGTTGGTCTAGCCAGTTGAGGTACTTGGAAAGCTTTATGGCAAGGATGGTATTGGCCCATGATGTTGAGGTAGCTATTCTGGCCAATCTCCTCAGCGATGAAGTGCATTGTTTCTTCGGTGCCAGCAAGTCTATGCGGCAAGACCAAATGGCGTATCAGAAGACCACGAATGGCGACCCCGTCTTCGCCGATTTGGAGGTCACCTACCTGGCGATGCATTTCCTTGGTAGCAGCCCGGTTCACCAAAGGGTAATTCTCTACGCCTGATAACTCCTCAGCAACTTCGTCATCAGAATACTTCATGTCGGGCATATAAATATCCACAATCCCGTCTAGAATCCTCAAGGTTTCTACTGACTCATAACCGCCGGAATTGTAGACCAGCGGTAACCTCAACCCCAGGCCTATGGCGATTTCCAGTGCCCCGAGGATCTGAGGTACCACATGAGTTGGTGAAACCAGGTTTATGTTATGGCAACCTCTGGCTTGGAGGCCCACCATCATCCTTGCTAAGTCTTCCTCGCTCACTTCAACTCCATCGCCAAGCTGGCTGATAGAGTAATTCTGGCAGAAAACGCATTTCAGGTTACAGTTAGTGAAGAAGATAGTCCCTGAACCATGCCTGCCAACTAAGGGTGCTTCTTCACCAAAATGGGGTCCGCAGCTGGATACTACCGCCCGCTGAGCGGTATAGCATTTGCCTGTCTCACCGGCTAGCCGATTGGCGCCACAACGACGAGGACAGACCTGACATGCCTGTAACAAAGCCCTAGCTGCTTCTACTCGCTCAGCCAGTTTGCCGCTGCGGTACAGCTCTAGATAGGCTGCCATCCATTCATTCCTCAGGAGAAGCTGACGTCTTCTTACCCTTCTTGACCACTTCTACCTCTACCTGAGGCGTGAAACCAGTGATAACTGTCTTCTTTGCGCCCTTCTTGGGCTTCTTGGGCTCTCTCCGCCTATAATCTCTAGTACCCATAACAATTCCTCAAGGTGAGTCTTTGCGGAATGTGACAATAGAAGTTTAGCAAAGGCTAGTTGGCTTGTAAAGAACTAGCGCAATTCGAATCCTTGACTTTTCCTCCAGCTTTATTTATACTACCTCCCCATAATTGGATGGGGCGATGTGTGCTGAGAACTTGATTGATTGCCCGAGTGGCGCAATGGTAGCGCAACCGACTTGTAATCGGTAGGTTAGTGGGTTCGAGTCCCCTCTCGGGCTCCGACTCTGGGTCTGGGCTAGGAGGGGTGCCGGAGTGGTTAATCGGAGCAGACTGTAAATCTGCCGCCCTAAGGGCTACGTAGGTTCGAATCCTACCCCCTCCACTGTGTTGTGGCTTTGAAAACTGCTGATAGAATGGTGTATAATTCGGAGCTACATTATACGATAAATGCACTCTGCCCACATAGCTCAGTCGGTAGAGCACGTTCTTGGTAAGAACGGGGTCACCAGTTCGAATCTGGTTGTGGGCTGATTAGAGAAGGAGGTTTTCTAAGATGGCAAAGAAGGTTTTTGAGCGGACAAAGCCTCATATCAATGTAGGGACGATAGGCCACGTCGACCATGGTAAGACCACCCTGACTTCGGCGATGACGCTATGCTTGTCGAAGCTGGGAGACACTTCATTTAGGTCATTCGACTCGATAGACAACGCTCCTGAAGAGAAAGCACGGGGTTTGACAATTGCCATTGCTCACATTGAGTATGAAACTGAGAAGCGACATTATGCTCACGTGGATTGCCCGGGGCATGCCGACTACATCAAGAACATGATAACCGGAGCCGCTCAAATGGATGGCGCAATACTGGTGGTTAGTGCTCCAGATGGTCCCATGCCTCAGACCCGGGAGCATATTCTCTTGGCTCGCCAGGTAGAAGTGCCCTGTGTGCTGGTTGCTTTGAACAAAGTGGATATGATGGAAGACGAAGAGCTTCTGGAGCTGGTTGAACTTGAGGTCAGGGAATTGCTTAGTAAGTATGAATTCCCAGGAGATAAGGCCCCTGTTATCCGAGTCAGTGCGCTCAAGGCCTTGGAATGTGGTTGTGGAAAACGGGAATGCCAGTGGTGTGGGCCAATCTTGCAGTTGGCAGACGCTGTGGATGAATACGTGCCACTTCCGGTGAGGCCCAAGGATAAGCCTTTCTTGATGCCGGTGGAGGATGTTTTTGGTATCAAGGGGCGTGGCACTGTGGCTACCGGCAGGGTAGAGCGAGGTGTGGTGAAGACGGCAGACGAGGTTGAAATCGTGGGCATTAAGGAGACGCGCAAGACTGTGGTAACCGGAGTAGAGATGTTCCACAAGACTCTGCCGTCAGGAGAAGCCGGAGATGCTGTTGGGTGTCTGCTCCGAGGTGTTGAGCGAGACGAAGTGGAGCGAGGGCAGGTTTTGGCAGCACCGGGCTCAGTCAATCCACACACCCACTTTGAAGGGGAGGTGTATGTGTTGACCAAGGAGGAGGGCGGTCGACATACGCCTTTCTTTACCGGTTATAAGCCCCAGTTCTACATTAGGACGCTGGATATTACCGGGAGTGCAGAGTTGCCGAAAGGAGTGGAGATGGTCATGCCTGGCGACAACATAAAGATGACCATAAAGCTCATTTATCCTGTAGCTTTGGAGGAAGGACTGCGCTTCGCTATCCGTGAGGGAGGTAGGACAGTCGGGGCTGGAGTGATCAGTAAGATCCTTGAGTAATTATGGCCAAGAAAGGCGAATTGCGTGGCATTATTCACCTGGCATGCACTGATTGCCAGGAGAGAACCTATACCACTACCAAGAACAAGAATAATGACTCCCAGCGATTGGAATTGAGGAAATACTGCCCCCGCTGCCGCAGCCACACGCTCCATCGGGAGACCAGATAACCCTTGACCAAGAGAAGTCAGTCCCTAGCTACCAGGCCCAAAAAAAGGTCTCGTTTCGCTTTTGTTGGTGAGATCATTGGTGAACTGAGAAAAGTGGTTTGGCCAACAAGACAGGAGGCCACGCGTCTGACAATCATGGTTCTTATCGTTTGTGTCACTATTGGCCTTCTCTTGGGGGCAATTGACTATGGCTTTGCCGAACTGGTCACTAAGGTTTTCTTAGGTGGGGGCTAGACTGATGCGGAACGGTGACAAGCAGTGGTACATTGTGCATACTTACTCTGGTTATGAGGAACGAGTCAGGAAAGCTCTGGAACAGCGAGTTAGATTTATGGATGCTGAGGATAACATATTCCAGATAGTAATTCCTACTGAAGACGAAATCGAGATCAGGAGTGGACAGCGCCGAACGGTGACGAGGAAGGTGTTCCCTGGCTATGTATTGGTTCAAATGATACTCAACGATGACAGCTGGAATGTGGTGCGAAATACCCCTGGGATAACCGGGTTCGTCGGTAGTGGTAACAAGCCGACATCTTTGGCTGAAGAGGAGGTCAGTACGATTCTGAAGCGAATGGTGGAAGGTTCACCTCAGGTTAAAGTGGGCTTCAGGAAGGGGGAGAGCGTCCGAGTAGTTGATGGGCCTTTCACTGACTTCGCCGGCATCGTTGATGAAATAAACATGGGAAAAGGGAAGGTGAAGGTTCTGTTAACCCTTTTCGGACGGGAAACATCAGTAGAGCTTGATTTCTTGCAGGTGGAGAGGTTGTAAATGGCTAAAAAGGTTATGACTATCATCAAGCTTCAGATTGAAGCCGGCAAAGCCACGCCAGCGCCGCCAGTAGGGCCGGCTCTAGGGCAACATGGCGTCAATATCATGGCTTTCTGCAAAGACTATAACGAGCAGACGGCCCCCCAGGTCGGCTCTATAGTCCCGGTGGAGATTACCGTATTCGAAGACAGATCATTCACTTTCATTACTAAGACTCCGCCAGCATCTGGACTACTGAAGCAAGCCGTGAATGCTGAGAGAGGGAGTGGCGATCCCGGCCGGGAAAATGTAGGCACACTGCCTCGTGAGAAGCTCTATGAGATTGCTCAGCTTAAGATGAAAGACTTGAACGCTCTGGACCTTGAAGGAGCAGCACGGATTATTGAGGGTACGGCCCGCAGCATGGGAATCGATGTGGAGTAGAAATGGCGACTCGAGGAAAGAAATATCGGGAAGCAGCTAAGCTCGTCGTTAGAAATAGCGCATATGAGCCTATTGAAGCTATCGAACTAGCCAAGAAAGCTACGTTTGCCGGCTTTGATGAAACGGTCGAGCTTCACTTGAAGATGGGAGTTGACCCTAGAAGTGCTGACCAGCAGGTGCGAGGCATAGCTCTGTTGCCGAACGGACTGGGCAAGCAGATTCGAGTTCTTGTCTTTGCTCAAGGTGAGGGAATAAGACTTGCTGAGGAAGCCGGGGCTGATTATGTTGGTGGCGATGAGTTGGTTAAGAAGATCGAAGATGGCTGGCTTGACTTTGATGTGAGTATAGCCACACCAGATATGATGGGGAAGGTGGGAAAACTGGGGAAAATCCTGGGGCGGCGGGGCTTGATGCCCAATCCCAAGTCAGGTACCGTGGTAGCCGTTGATGATTTGCCCAGGGCAATTACCGAGGCTCGCAAAGGTCGGGTGGAATTCCGATTAGATAGGACAGCAATTATCCACGTGCCTATTGGTAAAGCTGGTTTCGATGGGGATAGACTGCTGGAAAACCTGGCTGCCTTGGTAGAAGCTGTACTGAGGGCTAAGCCCAGTGGCGCCAAGGGACAATACATCAAGACCGCTTCCTTGTCGACCACCATGGGGCCCGGCATTAAGCTTGATTTGAAGTCTACTTTGGCCTTGCCGGTTAGCTCCTTGTGATCCTTATGAATTGAATAGCAGCCTCTTGTGCTGTGCCCATGACTGCAGGTGCCGTTAGGCTCAAAAGAGATGCCTGCTGAGGCGCGCTGGTTTTGACAGGTTCTTCGGAACTGAGAGCAGGCCTCCGTGTTATGTGGCACAGGGGCCTTTTGATTTCTTAGGAGTGCGATTATGCTGAGACAAAGAAAAGAAGAAGTCATAGATGAGTTGGTCGATAGCCTATCTCGGTGCACCATTGTCATAGCTACTGACTATCGCGGGCTTTCGGCCAAAGAAATGGTGCTACTACGCCGACGTTTGACTGAGATGGGCATAGAGTATCGAGTGGTGAAGAACACACTAACCCGATTTGCTGCCGAAAAAGCTGGCAAGAGGCAGCTTGATGCATTGCTGACCGGCCCTTTGGCTGTAGCTTTTGGCTACGATGACGTGGTTAAGCCGGCGCAGGTTTTGAGCGAGCATATTCGCTCGTCCGGCTCGGTGCTGCAAATCAGGGGTGGAGTGTTGGGTGATCGGCTACTTACGGCTAAGGAGATTTCTGTTCTAGCTGCTACACCGCCGAAGGACGTACTGATCTCCCAGCTGATAGGGCAGTTACAAGCTCCGCTGCAGGCTTTACATAATGTAGTCAGTGCGCCTTTGCGGGGCTTTCTGAACGTGGTTCAAGCCAGAATCCAGCAAGTAGAAGGAGGCTAGAATGCCAGAGAACGAAGTTGAGTCTGAACAACCTGAAGTAGAGAAGCCAGCTGAAGAGGCACCGAAAGCGAAAAAGGAGTCCAAGGCTAAGGGGACTGCGTCGGCGGGATCTCAGGTGATGACAAAAGGGGAGATCATAGCTGCTGTCAAGAACATGACTGTATTGGAGCTGTCTGAACTGGTGAAAGCTTTGGAGGAGGAATTCGGCGTCACGGCGCTTGCTCCAGTGGGTGCAGCAGCTGTGGCAGGGGGCACGCCGGGTGCTGCACCGGAGGCGGCAGAAGAGGAGAAGACGGAGTTCACCGTAGTACTCAAGGAAATCGGGGAGAACAAGATCAGCGTGATTAAGGCTGTACGGGAGCTAACTACCTTGGGATTGAAGGAGGCTAAGGACTTGGTGGAAGGCGCGCCGAAGCCAGTCAAGGAGGGCGTGAATAAGGAAGAAGCGGCGACCGTTAAGCAGAAGCTGGAGGAGGCGGGGGCCTTGGTGGAAGTGAAGTAGGAGTGCAAAACTGGCTTTTCTTCAGGGGAGCGCTATAGTGTGCTCAACCGTGTTTTAGGCGGCTGGAGAGACTGAAAAAGCTCGCCAGAGGTCGTTTGTGAATCTTGAAGGCTTGAATTCTCTGGCGGGCTTTTTGTCGTTCTGGCCAACGCCACGGTTCTTTCCACACCCGACATCACTGCTTTTCGTACGGATTAGTTTGACTCTTCGGCGCGTGCTCGTCTAGCGAAGAGGGTGATACCGATACTAGAGATTATGACTGTGACGAGGATAACGGCGATAACGATGTCAGGATAAACCGAAGCATTGGGGATTTCGGAGGTGACCACTATCTGGGCGACCACGGCGGCCGATAGTCCCCTGGCGAGCATTGATGTCAGCAGGCGCCTGTTGGCAAACAGAGCCCTGTTACCCAGGCAACTCATGAGTACTGCCAGGTACCTGCTGAGAAGGAGGAGGGTGGACAGGATGATGGAAAGGATAATGAGTCGTGGCTCATTGAAGGTCATAATCAATCCGAGATAGATGAAGAAGAAGGTCTTGATAAAGAAAGATATCTGGGAATGGAATTTCTTCATTATCTCGGCTCTCTCAGTTGTCCGCCTAATGGTGAATAACTTGGGTATTCGCACTCCGTTGCCTAACACGAGCCCGAAGACCAAGGCGAAGATGACCCCGCTGCCATTCATGCTCTCTACTACGGAGTAGAGCAGGAACAAAACAGCTAGGGTTAGAATGTCGTCGTAGGTTTCTCCTTTGAGACGGGTGAGTACCCAGAGCCAGATAATTCCGGCCATAATCCCCGCTAAAGCACCCAGAGAGAACTCTATGGCGATAGCTTTCCCTGCTGCAGAAAGCCCGTTCTCGGCCGTACCGGTACTCATGATGTCGAGAACAACCAAGGCGATGATGATGACCAACGCGCCATTCAGAACGGACTCTAGGCTGAGCACTGATGAGATTTCATCGGTCACCCTGGCTCGACTGACCAATGGTATCACTATGGAAGGGCTGGTGCCGCTTACGATGGCACCAAGCAATAGGCTATCTGGCAGTCCCCAATTCAACAGGTAGTGGGCAAAGGCTGCTGTCGCCGCCATGCTGATTGCGATGCCCAGGAAAACCAACAATACTGCTCTGTGCGCGCTCCGCAGAATGACAGCAAGGTCAAGGTTCAGGCCGCCGTCAAATAGAATCACAGCCAAGGCTAGAGTGGCGATTATTTGTGTGGCTGGAGCCAAATCGGAGGGATCCACGATGTACAGAACAGGCCCTATGAGATAACCCAGTAAGATTAGGATGAGTATGTCAGGGATGCTGGTTTTTCGGAACAGGTAGTCAGCGAGGAAGCCGACAACCAAGAGAATTCCAACTAGCCCCAGAGTCTGTACAGCTGTCATTCCTGATCTCGCAATTTCAGTACGCCGACGTGGGCGGTAGTTCCAGTTAGCCAGACTAGCTGACATGCGTTGGGAGTATTCCCCAGCTACTCCATGCCGCCGGCATTGCGGGAAGTATATTAGAAAAACTGGGCTGGGGCAAGGCTTTGGGCTTTTATCGGTTGCTGGCCAGTTCAGCCCAAATGGTGTAAGATTGATAGCTGGATTGAAAAGACGCCTGATTTGGGATGTTTGGTAGTGTCCCCGGCCAGGAAGGAGTATAGATGGTTGAAAGCGTTCTAGACCTGATTGGAAAGGCACCCCTCGTAAGACTGCACAAGGTGAACACCACTGGTGCGACGATTTGGGCCAAAGTAGATGCTTTGAATCCTAGTGGCAGCATAAAGGATGTGATGGCGCTCTACATGATGGATTTGGCCGAGAAGAGAGGTGATCTCAAGCCCGGAGGCAGAATGATTGAAGCTACCAGCGGCAACACTGGTATTTCTTTTGCTATGCTGGCGCAGATAAAGGGGTACAGCTTTGTGGCTGTGATGCCCGAATATATGAGCCAGGAACGGATACAGATGATGGAGGCTTTCGGGGCTGAAGTAGTCTTGACACCGGCTGAGGAGGGCTTTGCTGGGGCTATGAGGAGATTTGAGGAACTGGCACGAGAGGACCCGGATGCCTGGGCACCGAGGCAATTTGAGAATCCCGACAATACGGTGGCCCATAGAGAAATCACAGGCAAGAGGATTCTGGAAGAGGTAAATGGCCCAATTGATGCCTTTATAGCTGGGGTGGGTACCGGCGGCACGCTAATGGGTGTAGCCGAAGCTCTGAGGAGCGTTTACCCTGGCGTGAAGATTGTAGCTGTAGAGCCTGCTGAGTCAGCAGTGATGAGCGGGGACGATTCCGGGTATCACAAGATACAGGGGATTGGCCCAGGATTTGTCCCCAGCCTGGTAAATATGGACCTCATAGATGACGTCGTTGCCGTAGGCAGCGATGATGCGATAGACATGATGCGAAGCCTGATGAAAAAAGAGGGACTAATGGTAGGCATTTCCTCTGGAGCGAATGTGCTGGCTGCGATGAAGGTTGCCACGGAAATGGGTAATGGCAAAACCATCGTCACCGTCTTGCCGGATAGAGTCGAAAGATACATAAGTATGGGTGTGTTCTAGGCCGTTCTTGAGTTATTCCAAATATCTATGTTTTGGAGCTTCAGGGAGCCAATTATGCATTGGCTTGATTCCGCCTCGTCAGCGCTCGTGAGGGCATTTATGGTCTGGTTTCAGCCACCGAGTTGTGGGGCGTCGGTGATCAGCAAGCTAACAAGGAGGAAACAGCATGGCTGAGATGGAGACGTATGAAGTCGTTGCCAAGGTAATATCTCAAAAGGGCACCTGTTCTGCAAATCATGAGGTTGGCGATGAGTTTCCCATTGGAGACAAGTCTCCACCTAACGTGTGCTCGTGGGCGTTGTATACGCTTTTCCCCTTTGCCTCGGTGCTCCAGTTCGGTGGCTCTTTCCCTTGGGAAGACGATCCAGATAGGACCACTGTCGCCTGCCCTGACGCAGCGAACCCGGTCGTCTTTGAGTTGAAGCGGCTGCGGAAATAGACTGCTGTTGGCGGCGAGTGTCAGCACACCCCCTAGCAATCAGCCAGTTCATCAGTGAGGAGGACGAGCACTATGGCGCGATTGGATGAGTTTGCTTTCCTTGATGCTACTGCCCAGGCTGAGTTGGTGCGGCGAAGTGAAGTCAAGGCGACTGAGCTCGTGGACGCGGCTATCGAGCGGATCGAACGTTTGAATCCCACCCTCAATGCGGTAATTACACCAATGTATGAGCAGGGGCGTGCTGCCGCCGGCGGCCAGTTATCTGAGGGTCCCTTTGCAGGCGTGCCGTTCCTGCTTAAGGACATAAGAGCCTCCTACGGGGGCGTGCCCATGGCGTGTGGAGCAGCTTTCTTACAGGACTTCGTACCTCGTGGGGATTGCGAACTGGTGACACGGCTGAAGCGTGCGGGGTTGGTTATCCTTGGCAAGACCAACACGCCTGAGTTCGGCCTTCTTCCCACGACCGAGCCTTGCCTATTCGGCCCGACCCACAATCCTTGGGATCTAGACCGGACTGCAGGTGGCTCCAGCGGTGGGGCTGCTGCTGCTGTGGCCGCCGGACTGGTCCCAGCAGCCCACGCCAGCGACGGTGGTGGGTCGATCAGGATTCCAGCCTCGTGCTGTGGGCTCTTCGGCCTGAAGCCCACTCGGGCGCGCAACCCATTGGGGCCCGGTGTCGGCGATGTCATGAGTGGCCTGGTGGTCGAGCACGCTGTTACTCGTACAGTGCGCGACAGCGCCGCCTTGCTTGATGCCACCGCTGGGCCGGATGTGGGAGACCCCTATTGTGCGCCACCGCCGGGACGGCTGTTCCTGGAGGAGGTAGGTGCCCCTCCTGGGCGCCTACGCATTGCCTTCACCACCACGGCGCTAACCAACGTCCCAGTGCATGAAGATTGCGTCAGTGCCGTCCATGATGCGGCGGCATTGTGTGCCGACCTGGGGCACGAAGTGGATGAGGCGGGTCCAACAGTTGATGGTGAATTGATGGGGCGCGCCTTCATGACGTTATGGTCATCGGGGTGCGCTTGGACGATAGATAGCGCGGCCGCTGCAATGGAGCGAACGCCTACGCCGGACCAGTTCGAACCGTCTACCTGGGCACTGTACGAGATGGGGCAGCGGCGGACGGCTTCAGCCTACTTGCTTGCCCTGACGGCATTTCAAAGGATAGCACGTGACGTGGCGCATTTCTTCACTAGCTATGACGTGTGGTTGACTCCCACACTGGGTGAAGCACCGGTGCCCCTCGGCACGTTTGATTCGCCGCCGGACGACCCTTTTCGAGGACAACGCCGTGCAGCGAGCTTCGCCCCATTCACCCCAATGTGCAATGCTACTGGGCAACCTGCCATGTCGGTGCCGCTCTTTTGGAATGCTGATGGGTTGCCGATAGGCACACATTTCGTTGGACGCTTCGGTGATGAGGCGACGCTTCTCCGCCTCGCAGCGCAGCTTGAGGTAGCGCGACCTTGGGCAGACCGGCACCCGCCAGTATCCGCGTGAAAGCTCCCATACCCGTGTGCCTGTGGTGGTATCGACCAACGCGGGAAGGGATTCGTACTCTGTGCCCCAATGCCTTAGGCTGTACATCCTGTTGTAAGGCGAGGGGATGCTCTACATAATTGCGCTCTGCCAGCTACGCCGTTGGCAGAACACTGCTATAATGGGGTAAGAATAGAAATGGCAAGTTACGTCTTCATGAAGGTCCTTGAATCCTCCGCTGAGCGCTACGACGCTGGCATCAACCTGCTGTCTCTGGGGGAAAATGAGAAGGTTAAGGCGCAAATTGTCCAGAACTACATCACAGTCGGTGATAGGGTTCTTGAGATTGGCTGCGGCACCGGGACGCTGGCGATTCTGTGTGCCGAGAAAAGCACTTCAGTGATGGCCTTTGACATATCCTCGGATATGCTAGAGATTGCCAGGAAGAAGATAGAAGAAAGAAACCTGGGCGATAGGATTCATCTGAAGCAAATGGGCGCTACCGAGATGGATAAGGCTTTTGATGATGAGACCTTTGACAAGATCGTGAGCACCCTGGTTTTCAGCGAACTCTACTCTGATGAGCAGAGATATGTTTTGAAGGAGAGCTACAGGGTACTCAAACTTGGCGGCCTCATTATTGTGGCTGACGAGATAAGGCCGAGATCCTTGGCCAAACGGATACTGCACTCCCTGGTGCGTATTCCTCTCGTGGCTATCACCTATGTCCTGACGCAGACATCAACCAAGCCAGTGAGAGATATCGAAGGTCTTCTGGCTAGTGCCGGGTTCCACATCATCTATCGAAGGACAAGCCGCCGCGGTTTCTTCGGACTCTATGTTGCGAGAAAGGGGCCTGAGAGGTGGGACTCAATGAGCCCGTCAGAACAGTCGTAGGGACTCTCTTCCGTTTGCTGCCGCTTTCCACGGAACCTGGGCTCAGGGTTCTTGGCCACCCCAATGAGACAAGCCCAGTTCTTGTCACCGCTAATTTTGACCTAACCGTGAAAAGGCTAACCAATAACGTACAGGGTCTGGATTGCTACTTGCTGGTGGCACCTACCGGCGGAATCAACGTGTGGTGTGCCGCCAAAGGCGGCGGCTTCACTGCCCATTCCGTGATCTCAGTGGTCAAGACCTCGGGGATTAGCGACAAGGTCACTAAACGGACTCTGATATTACCTCAGCTGGCAGCGCCGGGTGTTGACACTCGGATAGTTAGAAAGGAGACAGGGTGGCGCTGCAAGTTTGGCCCTGTGTATGCTAGGGACATACCTGAATATGTGGCTGGTGGATTCAAGAAGACCGATAGCATGCGCCGTGTGAAGTGGCCCCTTATCGACCGACTGGATGTTGGCTTCGGTGTTTCCTTCCCTATCTTCCTGCTCGTTGTTGTTGTCTTGGCCCTCTTCTTGAAAGCTTGGCTGGCTGAGTTTGTGGCCCTGAGCCTGGGGCTTTTCTTACTGATGTACGGCTTGTATCCGTTTATTCCGGGTAGAAGAGGTTGGCACAAGTTGGTTTTCTTGGAAGCGTTATTGGGGGCAGGACTGCTTGGCTACATCTTCCTCGAGGCCGGCCAGTCGAGATATGTCCGCGACCTGCTGTTGATGGCAATGGGACTTGTGGTAGTCATCGGGATTGATTTTGGCGGAGTGACTCCGCTCTACAAGAGCGACATCGACCCTCTACTGGACAGACTTGGCCTCAGGCGAATTGGTCCGGTGGATTTCGGGGGCCGGGCCAAAATCATCGGTGGTAGGATAGTCCTTGATCAGAGCAAGTGCACCGCTTGCGGAATATGCCATGACGTTTGTCCCAGAGGGGTCTTTGAGATAGAGCAGGATGGACAGAAGGTGGTGACAATTGGACACCCTGAAGTCTGCGAGGCCTGCGAAGCCTGCGTTCTTCAGTGTCCCAAGGAAGCCCTCGCCTTCAAAGCTTAGTCTGGCATTTCCCAACTTGATAGGAAGCCCAGGGCCCCTGGGTGTGGGATTGTTTGCTCCCTGTCAAGCCTTTGGAAATGAGCCCCCCTTGCGTGTTGGCTTCTTGCCAGATCCAGCGCTCGGTTTGGCCTTGACAATGACGGCACGACTTGTCAAAATGCCGTATACTGTGCTGGACAGGGATGTCCCCTGTGCTGCGGGATATGTCCGTCTAGACTCTGTTCTTTGAGGGAGGAGCATAATTATGAAACGCAAGGAAGGTACATTCAGAGGCCTTAAAGACCTCACTCTCTACTACCAGTGCTGGCTGCCAGCCGGAGATCCTAAGGCGATATTGCTTGTCGTCCACGGCTTGGCCGAGCACAGCGGGCGCTACGCGAACTTGGTCAATTGCTTCGTACCCAAAGGCTATGGCGTCTACAGTCACGATCAACGAGGGCATGGCAGGTCAGAGGGCTTGCGCTGCTATGTTGACCGGTTCTCTGACTACGTGGCTGACCTCAAAACCTTTCTTGACATAGTGCGTGGTCAGCACGGTGACTCCAAGATTCTTCTCGTCGGCCATAGCATGGGAGGATTGATTGCCACCGCCTATGCCGTCGATTGTAAGGATGAGCTAGCCGGGCTGCTACTGTCCGGACCATTTCTGAAGATGGGCTCTACTGTATCGCCGTCGCTGATAGCAATGGCTCGGATACTCTCAGTGCTGCTGCCGAGAATGGGTACTATGGTTCTTGATGCTTCTGCTATTTGCAGGGACCAAGCTGTTGTGGATACCTATGTGAATGACCCGCTTGTGTACCGGGGCAAGATTCGTGCCCGATTGGGCGCCGAACTGATCAAGATATGGCAGGAACTGCCGTCCCAAATGCCGCAGATCAACCTGCCCCTCTTGATTATGCACGGGACCGCTGACCAGTTGTCCGACCCGGAAGGCAGCCGGCTGCTATATGAACGGGTAGGCTCGACGGACAAGACGCTGAAGCTCTATGAAGGTTTCTACCACGAAATCTTCAATGAGCCAGAGCGTGAGCAGGTGTTTGCAGACATGGCAGCCTGGCTCGCCGCTCATGTCTGACTGGTGTAGGCTAGCTTTCTATCATGCAACAACCGGATGCATGGCTATCTCACGGACCGTGTAATGTGTTATAGGCTTGCAGGAGGATCCGGATTCCTAATTCGCATGAGTTGGAGGACTTGGGGGGACTCCCGGAAGCCTAGAACTTGTGACAGTTGATGAAGCTGGTACTGATCTTTGTCCGGGGTGCAACAGGTGAGGCGAGCTTAGCCCTGCCTACGTGAGCGTTGGGCGGATGGCAGAGTTCTGAGCAGAACACGGGAAAGGGAGCTCGATTATGAAACACATCGGGTTGGATAATAAGGAGCGGATTGTCCACCGTTTTTCCCAACATGTGTCTTCTGGAAAGGCTGATACGTTTAAAAGCTTTGGTATGGACTTCGTATTCGGCCGCAGGAAAGGAGCCTATGTCTGGGATGCGGCGGGCAACAAAGAACTGATCAACTGCCATTGCAATGGTGGAGTATTCAATCTCGGGCAACGCAATCCGAAGGTAATTGCGGCCTTACTAGAAAGCCTCAAGGAATTGGATATCGGGAATCATCATCTTATCAGCGAACAGCGAGGGATATTGGCGGAAAGGCTGGCAGAGTTGACACCCGGGGACCTTACCTACACTGTCTTTGGCGTTGGAGGTGGTGAAGCGGTCGATCTGGCCATCAAGTTGGCCAGGGGCTATGCTGGAAAGCTAAAGATAATCTCGGGTCTAGGCGGGTATCACGGCCATACTGGCCTGGCACTGGCAGCCGGGGATGAGCAGTACCGTAAGCCCTTTGGTGAGGAATTCCCTGGTTTTGCGCAGGTGCCCTTTGATGACATTGCGGCCCTGCGGGAGGCCATAGACGATAACACAGCAGCCGTGATATTTGAAACGATACCTGCCACATTGGGGATGCCCATCCCGCAAGTGGATTTCTACACAGAGGTAAAAAGGCTCTGCAGTGAAAACGGCGCGTTATTGATTATTGATGAAGTCCAGACTGGGCTGGGACGGACGGGCAAGCTCTGGGGGATTGAGCATTTTGACACGGTGCCGGATATCATGATTATTGGCAAAGGCCTCTCGGGTGGTATATATCCCATGAGCGCCACGTGCTTCAGAAAGGAACTGGAATCCTTCTTTCACGAACACCCGTTCATCCATGTGTCTACTTTCGGAGGCGCAGAAGTAGGTTGTCCTGTTGCTATGGCTGTGCTGGAGGAATCATCACGGCCTGGGTTCCTTCGGCACGTGCGTGAATTGGCTGACATCTTCGCTGCCGGTTTTGAGGGGCTCAAGTCAAAGCACCCCAGCATCTTGGTTGGCTTGCGGCAGATGGGGTTGATGATGGGTATTGAGATGGTGAACGACCAATGCGGGCCGATAATGACCAAGACCTGCTATGACCATGGGATTCTGTCCATCTATGCCAATAATGACAGGCGGGTCAGCCAGTTACTGCCCCCTCTGAACATAGAGAGAGAGTTGGCATATGAGATACTGAACCGGATAGACCGCGCACTTGAGGATGCCAAGCGTTTCCTGAGCCTCTAGTCGTGTTGATATGGAATGGCGACTGCGATGCAGGCAAACGTAGATTTATTGAAGGAATTTGAGAGGGGCCTTGACCCGACTCAGCCCGAGAAAGGCAGAATCCCGGCAAAGGTGCTGGGATACGGGGAGATAAGCACTGTCTTTCAGATCGAGGGCGAGTCACAGGAGAACCTGGCCTACAAGCGTATGCCTATCTTCAAATGCCAGGAAGAGATAGACCACTACGAGATGCTATACAATGAATACAATCGTATCCTCAACGATGACGTAGGTATCGCCGTGCCGCCCTACGGGCTTGCCTCTTTTGCCGCCGATAAGGGATACATCGTTTGCTTTGACGTCCAGGAGAGACTGCCTGCTGATTGCTTCGGCAATAAGGTCATACACACCCTCGATGACGACAATGTGATGGTCTTCTTCGGCAGGGTTCTGAAAGAGCTAAGAAAGGTTTGGGACTTCAACAAAGAAAACGCCTCCGTCGAAGTTGGCATTGATGGACAGATATCCAACTGGGTGGTAAGGGATTTCGACCCTGGTAGCCCCCACATAAGCATGGACAGTCCGCTCTACTATGTTGACACCAGCACCCCGTTCATGCGGAAGAATGGAGAGGAACAGCTTGACCCGGAGTTGTTCCTGCGTAGCGCGCCTTCATTTCTACTCTGGCTGATCCGATGGCTCTTTCTCGAGGATGTGATGACTCGTTACTACGACTTTCACTTGGTTGTGGTAGACCTTATCGCGAATTTCTACAAAGAGCGGCGCCCGGATCTTGTTCCCAGGCTTACTCAGGTTGCCAATGACTTCCTCGCCGGTGAGGCAGAATCCTTGGATATAGTGCCTTTGACCACCAAGGAAATACGCTCGTATTACAGACAGGACGCCTTCATATGGATCCTTTTCCTTGCGTTGAGAAGATTGGACCGCTTCATCCACAAATGGATCCTGCATAAACCGTATGTTTACATCCTACCGGGAGAAATAAAGAGGTAGTTGCCTCTCGCCGTTAGCCCGAAAATTCAGGCAATTGCGTTTGTCTTGTCGTAATTGCGCCAGTAGCGCCTGAAGCTCCACTTTGGTTTTTGAGACTCCAGCCCATCCAGGGTCGCCCCCCAGTTCTCAGCTATAGTCGTGGCTTTGCTGAAGTAATTGTCGATGGTGGCCTGGCCTAGCGCCAACTGGCCGCCTTCCATAGCAGAAATCATCTCACCCTCGTATTGATTGATCTGCGGCTGAATAGCATGTAAAGCAGGGGCAAAACGCCACAAGGCTTGGCGATGTAGTCTCTCGCTTCGCCACCAAAATGATTCGGCGTTGTAGTCGGCAGCGCCTTCGCTGTACCCGGGCGGGTTCACAGTGCCGGGGAGAAAAATGGGATAGTAGGGGCTCATGCAGGGATTGGCAGCACCGGTGGTGTAATAGAACTGCCTGTCCGTTTCTATGTTTGCTACGAATGAACAGACCGACTGGCTGCGGCGAATCAGCTTATCGGCGGCGTGCATGCATATAGTCCCCCCGGATTTCTCAGGAGTCCACCTGGGATTATCGCCGTGGTCACGAAGAATAGCCAGGAAATCCGCAGTGGTCAGGAGCCCTTTTTTCTGTGAAAGCATGTTCCTGGAACGCACTTGTCGTTGTGTTCCCTTTGCACCCCAGGTCATAATCTTGTCGGAATAGCACTTTCGGAAATTGAAATCAGCTTCGCTTTTGCAGTGGCCTTTCTTGATGGCGTTCTCGATTAACCCGGGTGAACAGGCATCAAAGTCTTTCTCGAGGGAGATTATGTTTGAGATGCTCCAAGAATCCCTGACCTGTTTCCAGGCCCACCACGATTTCACTGTTTCCAGCACGTAGGCTTCTTTATGGTCAGCGATCAGGAAGCTATTCATGTAGAGGAGTTTTCGCCGATAGCCGCAATTGCCGCCCTGGCCATGCTTTTCAAGCAGGTCGATGATGGTTTCCAGTGCTTGTCTGGCTGTTTCGCTACGCTCCAGAGACAATCGTAGCAAATCCATACCGGTGAGTCCGGTGGAAGCGGGTTTTTCTTTGGTGAACACGGCTTCGTTGCCGATGACTACGCCATGTTCGTTGGCACCCATCTCAGCACCGAACATCCAGAAAGGCTGGCAGAGCAAGACTCTGTTTGTTTCGGCAACCTGGGGGATGGTTTTATGGGTGCATTGTACGGTTTCTGCCGGTCCGTGCTCCTGGCGGGCACATATTCTGATGTTCTGGACTTCATCGGGTTCGCGGTCGCTATTCTTGCCAAACAGAGTAACACCATTTTTGGTGGCGGCGCCGAGAGCGACGATAGTATCGCACATATCCTACCTCCTGATGTCCTATGGTTAATCCGTGGAGCTCTTGGTCATCGGCTGCCAAGCTTGCCGTTTACACTGAGAATAAGGCGATCTCGATTGCTGTTGACCTCGCAGGAAAGGCCTGAGCTCAGAGTATAGGCGCCTCAGGCTGGTCGGTTTCGCACCAGGCAGAAAACCGTCTTTGTCTCTCAGCGACCAGCTAGCCGCCGACCATATCATTGGTGAGAGCCCCCTACAGCTCGACCTCTTTTATGTCTTCCGCCACAATGAGATGTGGTTCAGTTAGGGATTGAACCTCCTGTGCCGTCCAACCAGGGGCTACCTCTTTGAGAAGAAGCCCCTTGGGTGTTACCTCGATAACTGCCAGGTCGGTTACAATGATATCAACGCACCCCTTCGAGCTAACCGGCAGACTCAGGTCCTTCACTATTTTTGGCTTCCCATCCTTGGTGTGGTGGGTCATGGTAACAATCAGTTTCTTTGCTCCCCAGGCGAGGTCCATAGCCCCTCCGATCTGAGGGTATTCGTCGGCCTCGCTCATACTATGGATAGCCAGGTCACCCTTCTGTGAAACCTGCAGGCCACCAAGTATGCTGGTCAGGCGTCCGCTCCTTATCATGGCGAAGGAAGTGAGCATATCGAAGAAACTCATCCCGGGGGCGCCAGTATAGAACCTGGCGCCAGCATCCATTAGGTCGGGGTCAGCCTCTTCTGCATTGTCGGTGGTTACCAACGGCCCATAGCCAATGACGCCATTCTCAGCTTGCACCTGGATGCCCTCGGGTATGTACAAGGCGCAGAGCTGGGGAGTGCCCAAGCCCAGATTACAGGAATCCCCGGCATCTAGCTCCTTGACTGCCCTCATCGCCATTACTTCTTCGCTCAGTCTCTCTTTCATTCCTGCAATCCTTCGAGAGTACCGGCCCCAGTTGTAAAGGCCACGATCTCTTTGGCGAAGTTCGCAAATATCTCTTGCCTTGCCTTGGCGCTGGCTGGGTCTTCGTCGGGAATCATGACGATGCGGTCGACATATATTCCCGGTGTTATCACGGTTTCCGGGTCGAGTTCGCCAACCTCGACCACTTCATAGACTTCAACGATGGTGAGCCTGGAGGCCATGGCAACAACCGGGTTAGACCCTCTGGCGGAGCCGCGATAAACAAGGTTGCCTAGCTTGTCCGCCTTATCAGCCTTGACCAGTCCAACGTCGGGGCGAATCGGTTTTTCCAGGATGTATTCCTTGCCATCGATAACCCTTTTCTCCTTCTCCTTCTCGACAATCGTGTTGAGACCGATGGGGCTGTAGAAACCACCCAGCTCCATGGCACCGGCATGGAGCCTTTCCACGAAAACACCGTGGGTGGTTGCCTCTACCTCAAGCTGGCCACTCTTGACCCGGTCGCCAAGGAAATCCTCCCCCAGAAGACCCCTGAATGCCCGGGTGCCTAAGAAAGGTGTTATTATCTTCTTGAGTTGGGGCAGAAGGATGGTAGGGTCGGGATAGCCTTCACCCAAGCCAGGCGGACCGGGGAGGAAGTTGTTGCAGCAAAAGGTGAGGTCTTTGACTCCCCGGGCAGC
>Ga0209986_10000187_pt1 | contig 56956 bp, 43 predicted proteins | sample BlataG_FD_183168 | JGI IMG/M metagenome (GOLD analysis project Ga0209986, IMG submission 183168) | Deep subsurface microbial communities from Black Sea to uncover new lineages of life (NeLLi) - Black_00105 metaG (SPAdes) (version 2) | ecosystem: Environmental > Aquatic > Marine > Oceanic >... | reverse complement strand
TCGGCAAATTGTATGAGAAAATCAAATGGAGAGGCATCGGACCTGCAGTTATGGGAGGCCGCGTTGTGGATATCGATGTCGTAGAAAAAGAGCCATGGATTATCTACGCAGCCATAGGTCCGAGTGGCGTCTGGAAATCAGTGAATAACGGCATCACATGGGCGCCTGTTTTTCATAAAGAAAATACAGTCTCTGTGGGTGATATTGCTATCGCTCAATCTCATCCTGACATTATCTGGGTAGGAACAGGAGAAGCAACATGCAGGAACAGTGTCACCATAGGGGATGGCGTGTATAAATCCATCGATGGAGGAAAGAAGTGGAAGAACATGGGTCTTAAAAATACCCGCCATATTAGCCGAATAATCATTAATCCCGGAGATCCGAATATTGTCTACGTTGCAGCTATGGGCCATCTCTGGGGTCCGAATAAGTGGCGGGGCGTCTACAAAACGAGTGACGGCGGAAAAACATGGAGAAAAGTTCTTTACATAAACGAAGATACTGGCGTTGCAGATTTAGCCATCGATCCTTCAGACAGCCTGACTCTTTATGCAGCCGCCTATGAACACCGCCGGCTTCCCTATTATTTTTCAAGTGGAGGCCCAGGAAGCGGGCTTTATAAGACAACAGATGGTGGAGGAACCTGGACGAAGCTTACAGAGGATTTACCAGAAGGAGTGATGGGAAGAATAGGAATCGATGTTTCGCGGAGCAACCCTAATGTCGTTTATGCCCTTATCGAGCACGAAGACGCCGGAATCTGGCGTTCAGAAGATAAGGGTAAAAGCTGGAAAAGGACCTGCGACAACGAAGCCTTTAAGCGGGTAAATTCCAGACCTTTTTACTACAGCCAGATTCGCATTGATCCCAGCGATGATAAGGTCATTTATGTTTTCTCTGTAGGATCCTTTGTTTCAAAGGACATGGGCAAGAAATTTAAACCAATTTCTGAAGGAACCCATCCTGACCATCATGCTCTCTGGATAGATCCATCCAATCCTCTTCACCTGATCGATGGAAATGATGGCGGTATAGATATCACTTACGATGGTGGCAAAAACTGGCATCCTATCCAGCACATGGCGCTGGCTGAAGTTTATCAGATTGGGTTTGATATGAGAAAACCATATTATGTCTACTGCGGCTTGCAGGATAACGGCAGCTGGGGAGGACCGAGTGCCAGTATAGACACTGCGGGGATTACAAATGCTGATTGGTATACGATAGGTGGAGGAGACGGATTCTACGCTCAGGTAGATCCCACTGACCCAAATATCATTTACAGAAACTATCAAATGAATGGATTGTCGCGTTTTGATATGAGGATTAAAATAGGCAAAACTGTCAAACCCCAAGTTTCTATCAAAGAACCTCCTTATCGTTTCAACTGGAATTCACCAATTTACATTTCCCCTCATGATCCGAAAACTGTTTATACAGGAGGAAACTATTTATTCAAGACCACCAATGGCGGGCATAGTTGGGAAATAATCAGTCCGGACCTTTCAACGAATGACCCAAAAAAGCAAAAAGATTCGGGCGGTCCCATAACCACGGATAATACCGGAGCTGAAATCCATTGTACGATAATCACTATTTCTGAATCACCTGTAGAGAAAGGAGTCATCTGGTGCGGAACTGACGATGGAAATGTCCAGATAACTCGTGATGGCGGGAAAACATGGAAAAATGTTGTAAAGAAAATTAAAAACCTTCCTCCGAACACATGGTGCTCTCGTATCGAAGCATCCCATTTTAAGGAGGGGACAGCCTATGCTGCATTTGATGGCCATCGCCATGATGATTATGGAACCTATGTTTATAAAACCATGGATTACGGCAACACCTGGAAATCCATCAAGGGAAACCTGCCTTTTGGTTGGGTACATGTAATTCGGGAGGATTTGAAAAACAAAAACCTTCTTTTTGCCGGGACAGAATTCGGGATTTATGCCTCCCTTGACGGTGGCCTAAGCTGGTTTTCGCTCAAGAATAATTTGCCCACCGCGGCTGTGCGGGACATTGCTATACATCCTCGAGAGAATGATCTGATTATCGGAACGCATGGGATGGGAGTTTGGATCATGGATGACATTGCTCTTCTCCAGGAGATGACAGAAGAAGTATTTAATTCTGGCTCATACTTGTTTAATGTCAGGGCTGCAACTCAATTTCTGCGGTCAACCACCCGCGAATATTACAGTAAGCAGATTTATGCTGCTAAAAACCCTTCTTTCGGTATGACCATAACCTCTTACTTTAGAACGAAGCCCGAAGAGAGGCCTGAAGTTTTTATAAAAGACAGTAAAGGCGATACAATATTCAAACTCAAGCTTTTAAAAAGAGAAGGTATTCAGAAAAATACGTGGAACTTGCGGTATATTCCTAAGACAAAGGAAGGAAAAGAGATTAAGCCCTCAGGCATAGGGTTTATTAAATCGCCTTTTGTTGCGTCCGGAGAATACACGGTTGAATTGGTAGCCGGAGACCAGAAACTGATGAAAAAAGGAATTGTTTACCCCGATCCAAGGTTTCAAATGAAAGAGGAAGAAAGAATTGTCCAGAGCGATAAAATCGTTGAAGTCATGGCTCATTCAAAGAAGATGGGCTTATCTGTCACGGCTACAAATAATATAAGGAGGCAGCTTGAGAAGTTGGATAAAGCACTGAAGGAAAAAGAAGACACTCCAGAAATTGTTCGAACTGCCCTCAAAAATTTTGATGAAAAATTTGTCAAGTTAGAAGAAGAAATTATGCCCAAGGGAATCGGATACAGAGGCTCCATGGAAATGGCTCTCAGGGGAGGTTCTCTTTCCCTCCAGGTTATGATGTTGGGTGCGTCTATCTCAGGGTATCCATCAGCTCCGACAAAGACAGAGTTATCACAGCTTAAGGAATTATCAGAAGCTGTGAATGCACTTGCCAGCAGGTTTAATGAATTTATGAGTGTGGAAATCCCTAAGTTGAATAAGATTCTGGAAGAGCACAGCCTCAAACCCCTTAAAGCCCCAAAAAAGGTTAGCCTATAATTTTATTTCAGGGAGGGAAGTAATACCGCACGCTTTGGCATCGGAACCCATAATTTTTTGAAGCTCTTGAAGGATATCGTCATCCAAAAGAGAGGAGGGATTTTCTTTAAGAAGTCTTTCTACTTCTTCTGAAGCCCTGTCAGCAATTGATTTTTTTCCAAGGGAAACCCAATAGTCGTAGGTATCACGGTCTATTATTCCAGGAAAGGTATGTTCCTTCCTATACCATTTTCGAGTGTGGGGCATGGTTAAAAACTGGGTTTCTCGGGTAAAACCCTCGTATAGATTTTTAGCAACAGGCTCATCCCGCTGAGAAATTCCTTCTATAGCTCTGCAGGCCATGCCGCAGATCTCATTATCCACTACTAGCTTTTCCAGACTCTGGCAGCTTTCAAAGTTCATCATCCCCGGACCTGAGATAACGTTAACACCGGAGAGCGCAGCCATGACAGCTCCAATTCCAGTTTCCAATCCTGCCTGAGCGTCATTGATTTTCGAATCACTCAATCCCATGTAAGCATGGGTAGGAAGGTTTAGATATTTCCCAATCTGGGTATAGGCAGAATCAATCATCATTGTCTCTATGGCTCCCATCGGAGTTGTTCCTTTTCTCATATCAAAACTGGATGGGGAGCCTCCAAAAATAACAGGAGCTCCTTTTTTTGCAAGTTGCGTGATAACTAACCCTGAGAGATTCTCTGCTACATGCTGGACAAGAGTTCCGGCAATGGTCACTGGAGAGGTTGCTCCAGTCATCCCCATAGAAATAAGCTCTGAAGGAATTCCTGCCCGGGCACAATCAATAAGGCTCTGGGTGGTTAGATTGCTCCATTTCAGAGGAGGGGAGGGGCATGCATCAAAAATAGCCAGGGGTTTTTCGGCCAGGTTTTTTTCTCCGCCTCTTACCGCAACAAGCATGTCATGCATTGGCCTGAACCCTTCAACCCGGAATGTTCCGGTAACAACAGGTTTTGCCGAGAATTGAAGCCCTATATATAAGCGGTAGCTGTCAGAGATTAGATCCGGAACATCGGAGCTTACAATTCCAGTGCTCTGAAAGTCAATGTGTTCTAGACAATCCGTGAGGCGACAGAACTTAACCAGGTCTTCGCTCACAGCCTTCCTTTCCGCTGATGTTTTATGGTCGAGGATCGTGATGGCAGCTGATCCCGGGTCAAAATGGACATGATCCTCTCCCACTATGAATTCTTTTTCTCCTGTTCGATCATATAATCTGATTATTGAAGGCGAGGAGGAAAGGGAATCCTCTGCAATCTGTTGGGTGATGTAGACCCTTTGGGCTTGCTCATCAACTTTCATTCCGGCTTCCTTAAAAAGCTTTAAAGCATCTTCGTTTTCGACGAATACTCCTTGTTTCTCGAGGATTTCATGGGCTTCTTCAATTATTTTTTGGATAAATTCTTTACTTAAAAATTCCAATTTAGGTCTTATTGTTTTAATCATGCGTCTTTCCTTTAAATTCCATTTTTTTTCTGTCAAGAAACTTTAGGACTATGCCTTCTCGTTGAAAGTTTTTGTTCTTTATAAAAATTTATTCGAAAGGAAACGGACTTTCGAGGTACCATCATACAGGACTCTGTTAGGCGGACTCCGATGCCGGCTGCTGGCAGCATCCGGAAGATAAATCGCTGTTCCTTTATATCCCATTTTGCGTAGCCTGGGCTAAATCTTTTGCTCGGCCATAAATTCATCTCTCTTGCTTTCTCTGCCAGTATTCGATCGGATTGGATAGCCACCTCTTCAGCCGCTTCAGAACCTAAGGCGTCCAGGATTAAAGCTCTCGTCATTTCATTTATTTCCATAAGTTTTTTGATTTCTTGTTCGAGTTCGGGTCCTATAGTACAGATACAAATTGCAACTTTCTCAGCGTCCTTAAAAACAAGATGCTTGTTCGTTTCATCATAACCAACGATAGTGTAGATGGATGCAGGATGGAGGAGATAATCAAGTTTCTTTTTTTCTTCTGTAATAAGACTTTTTATCGGTTCTTTTATTTCTGTGGGTCTTTTTTTGTATCCTATAAGTCTTAAGATTCTTTTCTCTTCGAATTCGACTCTGAAATTTTCGATTTTTTCTACAGGTCCAGACATGGCCAGCTTTTATTCTCCAATCAGTTTTTTGGTAATTCTTACGGCAACCATGGCATTCTCTCCGTATCCATTGGCTCCTATATCATCAGCCCATTTTTGATTTACCGGAGCACCCCCCACTAAAACTTTATACCGGCCAGCGAGATTTTTCTCCTTAAGTATTTCTATGACTTTTTTCTGTCCGAGCATGGTTGTTGTTAAAAGAGCAGAAAGGCAGATGAAATCAGCATTTTCTGCCTCTGCTTTTTCAACGAATTTTTCAAGTTTCACATCTGCTCCGAGGTCAATTACCTGAAAACCATTGGCTGCAAGCATCGAAGCTACAAGGTTTTTGCCTATATCATGAATATCCCCCTCAACTGTGCCTATAACGACTTTTCCTTTGGATTTTGCCGAAATCCGGGCTTTTTCGAGTTCAGGCTGGAGCACTCTCATGGCTCCTTTCATACATTCAGCACTGGTTATAAGCTCTGGTAGAAAATATTCTCCTTTTTCCCACAATTCCCCAACTTTTTCGATTCCTGGCACATAGCCTTTATCTATGACATCGTTGAGATCCAGTCTCTGTTTAATGGCCTCATTAGCCAGAGCCTCGGCTTCGTCTTTATTCCCTTCGACTATAGCCTTTCCCATTCTTTTGAGTATTTCTTCTTTGTTCATGCTCTCTCCTAATGCGCAGAAAAATATTTAAAAGAGCCAAATGATAATATTTATTGAGTAATCTTGCAAGGAAAGAACTTCCAGCAAGGAGTAGCCGCATCGATACTCATGTCACATCTGTATGCAATATTTCAGAGCCTGGTTAAGCTCGACCTCAGACTTGATCAGCTGATAGCGCGGGCGAATCGGCTCTTTTACGAGGGGATGCTGCCTTCCCAGATAGTAATTCGGTCAGCGGCACAGTAACGATAAATACACAAAGTCCGCTAGGTGCGACCAGTGGTACCGGTTCTTGGAGTGGGTCGAGGACGAATTAAATCTCCTTATTATAAAAGATAGGAATTTCAACCTTTCGGAAAAAATCAGGTGAAGATAAATCATCTGTAAATCGTTTCGTGCATCAGGTCTCGTATCTAAGATAAAGAATGGGCTATTAACAGCTACTCAGATCTTTATCCTGAGTATTGCCAAAGAATAAACTTATTCAACATACAGGCGCATACCCTGTGCCTTGCATCTGCGGCAAACTCGATCTGTGAATAATCCAGGTTATATATTATGCGCCTTTTTTTTTGCGGCAAATCCTTTCTAGACTATTGTAAGGCTTACTCAAAATATCCCCATCAATCATAAGGGCTTGTTTATATACCTTGATTTCCTGCAGGTCTTCCAACTCAGAATTGTACAATTTTAAGGAATAGCTTTGAGAAGAGAAGCTGCCGGCTGTTGTCAGCAAAAGGGGGGTAATGATGGGAACCAAAAAGGTAGGAACTCTCTCCAGCCGGCGAAAGAGAGTCAAAACTATTATCGTTATATAATAATAATAAAGTCAAGTGATTTTTTATTTTCTTTAATTTTTTATTCTTTATCTATAGAATAATTGAGGTAAACTTCAAGGAAGAGCCATGAAAACCAAGCTTATATTTATATTAACCGTCATTATGATATAAAGGAAAATGAAGAAACAGGCGAGTTTTTTATCAGGAGATTCAGGATAAAAAACTGGGACCAGATAAAAGAAGGCATTTAGTTCTTTTTCCCAAAATAAAAAGAAGTCGGCATTTCAAAACTTTAGGACGTCAAGTGACATTATTATCAACTTAAGAAGGAGGCAAACATGAGTCCAAAGCCAGTTGTAATAAAGTTTTTTGCACCTGTCGTTGATATCTCAATCAATGCCTTGATGAACACCATTGACCAGAGGATGAAGCAAGGAATAACAAATTTCACCCTGCTCATTTCTTCACCCGGGGGCTCGGTATTTCATGGTTTAAGCGCATACAATTATTTGAAAGGACTGCCTGCTACAATAACTACACACAACTTTGGCAGTGTGGATTCAATAGGCATTGTCCTCTATTGCGGCGGTTCAAAGAGACTATCAGTACCTCAAGCAAGATTTTTGCTTCACGGTGTTAGCTCTAAATTTGAGCAGAGAATGAGCTTAGAAGAAAAGCAGTTAGAAGAAAGGTTGAAAGGACTAAGAATTGATATGGAAAATATAGCCAAAGTAATCGCAGAAAATACAGGCAAAAGTGTGAAAGATGTGAAAGATGCCATGCTTGAAAGAATAACTTTGAATCCAGAAGAAGCAAAGACATGGGGTCTTGTTCATGAAATTAAGTCAGAGCTGTTTGAAGCGGGAAGCGAGATCATTTCCATACAATTTCAACAACAGCAGAAACCGTAATATAGGCCATCAGCGGCCAGGGGGAATTATTATATTAAAGGAGTTAGAGATGCTTAAAAGTAATCTAAATATTCCTAAGGAATACAGGCCCTCCATGGATCTAAGAGAAACAGAGAAAGCGATAGAGCTTATCAAAAGCAATTTCCAGCATAGGCTAGCCGAAGAGTTGAACCTGTCGAGAGTATCCGCGCCGATTTTAGTTTTAAGGAAAACCGGAATCAACGATTACCTCACCGGTAAGGAAAGGCCTATCAGGTTCAACGTTTTGAACATGAATGAAGAGGCTGAGATAGTTCAAGCACTCACGAAGTGGAAGAGAGTAGCCCTCGCTGATTACGAATTCACCCATGGAGAAGGGCTTTACACGGATATGAATGCTATAAGACCCAATGAGATCCTGGACAATCTTCATTCGGTTTATGTGGACCAGTGGGATTGGGAGAGGATTGTCAGCAAGGATGAAAGAAACCTCGATTTCCTCAAGCTCATCGTGACCAAGATCTACAAGGTTATAAGAGAATTGGAAAAGATTGTTTGTGAGAAGTTCGAAAAGCTGCAGGCACCTTTTTTGCCTGAGGAAATCCATTTCATTCACAGCGAAGATCTTCTTGAAATATACCCTGATCTTCCTCCAGAAGAACGTGAAGACGAGATATGTAGAGAAAAAGGAGCTGTGTTTGTGATAGGAGTAGGAGCAGAGCTCAAGGATGGTAAACCCCATGATGAAAGAGCAGCCGATTATGACGACTGGATAACGGAGACGGGAAAGGGAAGGAGAGGATTAAACGGTGATATCCTTGTCTGGCACCATTTGCTTCAACGCGCGTTTGAGCTTTCTTCGATGGGGATAAGGGTAGACAAAGATTCTTTAGTGGAGCAGCTTGAGATCAAGGGAGAACAGGATAATGTTGGCTTGTATTTCCATCGGAGGTTGTTGCAGGAAGAACTCCCCCTGACCATAGGTGGAGGGATTGGGCAATCTCGGCTATGCATGTTGTACCTGAGAAAAGCCCATATAGGAGAAGTTCAGTCCAGTGTATGGCCTGATGAGATGATAAAGAAATGTAAGGAGAGTAAAATATTTTTGCTTTGATACGAATAGAGGGAACTTAAACAAAAGGCAAGTAGAGCATACATGAATAAGAGAAAGCAAAAAGATGTTTTCTACTAGCTATATGAAATGCATGAAGAGCGCATTGAATAATAGATGATAAAAACAATCAAAAATAGGAGGTGCATGATGACAACTTTTATCATTCTCAGCCGTATTTCTCCGGAGGCATTCAACGATCCCTTTGAATTTAAAAAAGTTGCTGAAAGGGTGGCTTCAAAGATCAAGAGTGAGTGTCCTGGAGTTGTTTGGAAGGAAAGTTACGCAACTACGGGCCGCTTCGACGTCGTGGATATTGTCGAGTCAGATGATCCGAAGGAAATAGCGAAAGCAGCTATGATCATCCGGGCTTATGGACATTCCACTACCGAAACATTGACCGGGACACCTTGGAAAGAATTTCTTGAGTTGCTTTAATCGGCAGTTAAAAGTGCGGGCTTGATAAATCAAACCCCTACAAGAAAAGCAGGTACCTACATACAAAGGTGGGTTTGATAAATCAAGCCCCTACATAATGTAAATCAAACCCACAAAAAGTCGAGACCTGTTGCTTCTTCTTTTCTAATAAATATTCTATTGAACAAAATAAGAAGAAGTGATAATTAAAATGGGAAAAAGATGTTCTGCGCCAATCTGAATTTTTTAAATAGAAGGTGTGAAAAAGGGGATAGGCTACTTTATTAATTCTATGTTTAGAGGTATGAAAAAAGGGAATGGTTCCTTTATCAACATCTCCCTTTATAAATAGTATGCTTATACCGATCATAACCTGTTAAGCATAAGAGCAAGGAGGTCTAATATGCATTCCAAACCATCCGTTTCTAAAACTTTATTGCTCTCCCTGCTGGTTGTTTTCGTTGTATTCTTCCTTCAGATTCGTATATCAGCAGAGACAGAAAGCAAGTCTTCTTCGCCAGCCAATGAACAGGCAGTCGACGAAGAATACACACGCTTGATCAAAGAAGCCACGACCAAGCCTGAATTTCTTAGCCCTCTCACCAGCTATCTTCCCCAAGTTGAAGGTGTGCCCACTCCCAAGGATATTCTGGGGTATATCTCCGGCGCGCCCGGAAAATTGACCTACTACGAAGACATCCTCAAGTATATGAATGCCCTCGCAGAAGCATCGCCCAATGTTCAGGTTTTCCCCATAGGCAAGACCTCCGAAGGGAGGGAGATGATTATTGTCGCTGTATCTAACAAGGAGACCATGAGTAACCTGAAAAAATACAAAGATTTCCTGGCAAAGCTGGCTGATCCGCGTATAGTGAAAACCGAAAAAGAAGCAGAAGCCATAATTGCCCAGGCAAAACCCATTTACTGGCTGACCTGTAACCTTCATTCGAGTGAAACCGGAGCTGCTGAAGTCTCGATGGAACTGGCTTATCGCCTGGCTGTTGATGAAAATCCTGTCATTAAAAAGATAAGAGACAATATGATAATTCTTATTACACCCTCGATGGAGCCTGATGGACATGATAAACACACGGATTGGTTTTACAAATACAACAAAGATGTTACTGATTATAGCAAAATAAGCCGTGTCCCTTACTGGGGCAGGTATACTTTCCACGATAATAACCGTGATATGATCTGTATCTCTCAGCCAGAGATGCAGAACGGGGCGAATGCTTACTTTGACTGGCATCCGATTGTGGTGCAGGATAACCATGAATCCATCGCCTTTCTGTATGTTTCTTCAGGAACCGGTCCCTATAATCGCCACTATCATCCCAGCGTTACCTCTGAATGGAACTTGATAGCCTGGTGGGAGGTTACCCGGCTAACCTCCTACGGCATGCCTGGAGTCTGGACTCATGCCTTCTGGACAGGATGGGCACCCAACTACTGGGGCACGATTGCCGGCAATCATCATGGCATAATTCGCTTCTACGAAACCTTCGGCAATTCCATCGGCAATACTATGGAAAGAGATTTGAGTGAAGGCAGGCGCAGCGTGACTTCAAGGGAATGGTACAGGCCACTTCCTCCTTACAAGAAAGTGCTATGGTCAATGAGAAACAATGTCAACTACCAGCAGACCGCTGACCTGGAAGCCTTCTACTTCGTGGCAGCGAATAAGGAGTATTTCCTGAAAAACTTCTGGAAGAGAGGGTTAAGTTCTTATGAGAAGGGAAAGAACGAACCACCCTTTGCTTATATCATTCCTTCAGGACAAAAAGACCCTGTGGATGTCGCTAAAGCGGTCAATGTCCTTTTAAAACAGCGAGTTGAAGTCCATCAGGCGAAAGGCCCTATGAAGGTCAAAGAAGGGGAGTTTCCCGCGGGATCCTATGTGATCAGGATGGACCAACCTTATTGTACACTTGCTCAAAATCTTCTGGAGAGACAGAAGTATCCTGAAGATGCGCCTCGCGCTTATGATGATACAGGGTGGACCCTAGGACTACATATGGAGGTAAAGACTGTAGAGATAAATGACAAGGCTATTCTTGATGTCTCGGTAATGCCCATTTCCAAGCCTGTAAAGGTGAAAGGAAAAGTCCTCGGAGGAAAGGCTGTTGGAGCTTATGTCATCAATAACACCACCATAAACAATCTGCTTCCTGCTCGATTAAAACTAAAGGATTTTAAAGTCCTGGCTGCGGAAGTTCCATTTAAGATTAAAAAGAAAAGTTTCAATGCTGGCTCCATGATAATTCCTGTCTCCGGAGCCTCAATAGGAATTCACCAGACCATCCAATCTGTTGCCGGTGAGTTCGGACTTGATGTTGTCAGCTCTAAAAAGGTTCCCGATGTTAAAACCCATGATCTGGATATTCCCCGTATAGCCATATACCATACCTGGTTTTCTGCCCAAGACGACGGCTGGGTTAGGTTTGCTTTTGATGACCTGGGTATTCCGTTTGCCATGATACACAAAGATCATCTTAAGAAAGGCAATCTCAAGGATAAATACGATGTTATTATATTCAGTAATTGCAGAGGAAGGAAGGGAGCTGACATCGTGAATGGTGTTGATCCTGAGCATCGGGGTTCTTTAGCCTTTGTCAAGACTCAAGAATTCAAACATCTGGGCACTCCAGATTCCTGTGAAGACATCACTGGAGGCATGGGAATTGAGGGGGTGAGCAATCTCCAGAAGTTCGTCATGGATGGAGGTCTATTAATCGCTCTTCACAATCCTATTAGATTAGCGATAGATTACGGTCTGGTGAGAGGAATTGATATTTTCCAGACAAGTTCCAAATTCTATAATCCCGGTTCTCTGCTTCAAGGTGAGGTTGTCAATGAAAAGCATCCCGTTTCTTACGGCTTTGACAAGGAGATGCCCATCTATCGCAGTCATTCAGGCCCTCTTCTCAGGATTGAAGAAGAGAAGGAAAAGCATGTAGTTCTTCGCTATGCCAAAGAAGGAGAGGTCTGCCTTAGCGGAATAGTGAAAAGTCAGGATGAGATAAAAGGGAAGGCTGCGGTAGTCGATGTGCCGGTCGGAAAAGGACATATAGTCTTATTTACTTTTAATCCTTTCTGGCGCGACTTAAGCCATGGAAACTACATGTTCGTCTTCAATGCCATCCTCAATTACAATGACCTCGATGCGAGCCCAGAAAAATAAATATCGTCGTAGCGAGGAGAGAAGAAGATCCCTTTGCTTTGCTCGGAACAACCTGTAAGAAAAGGGACAGGCCCCTTTTTTCGTTATTTGAAGAAAAGGGACAGACCCCTTTTTTCGTTATTTGAGAATTGATTTATCAAATCCACTTCCCGCTAACAAATTATCATCCTATTTTCCTCTGGATTTCAATAATTTTTCCTTATTTGTTCTGGATGCCAATACTTTACAGGGAGTTCGGAAAAAACAAAAATGCCTTTAAATTGAACTTATAACTGCTATAATAGTTACTTTTGTTGATTGAAAAAAGAAGAATATCAATGTGCTTAATAGGAATCGCCTGTTTATATTACAATTTAGGAGCAAAATGAGTGCTTCATAAAAATAATTTGCTCATATCAACAATTATTTTTTTCATGCTGTTTTTGCATATTCCTCACATTTTTGGTCAGAATCGTACCAAAATTATCCATGTATCACGCATCGAAAATCCTCCAAGAATAGACGGTCTCATTGAAGACAGCTGTTGGAAGAATATCCAACCTGTCTCAGGATTTTTCCAGTTTGATCCCATCAATGGCGAAAAGGCCTCGGAAGAAACGCTTGTCTGGGCAGCTTATGACCAAAAAAACATATATTTTGCCTTCCTGATGAAAGATACTCGTCCGGAAATGATCTGGGCTGAGCTCACTCCCCGCAATGATTACGAGAATAACGATGCGATCACCTTAGTCCTAGATGCATACAATGATAAGAGGACGAGTATTAGTTTTACAGTGAATCCCAAGGGAGTTCAAAAAAATTCCGTGGAAACAATATGGAAATCCTGTGCCGTTATTCGCAGCGATGGATGGGTTGTCGAGATGGCCATTCCCTTCAAATCCTTAAGGTTTTCTCCGAAGGAAAACCAGATCTGGGGAATAAACTTTAAACGGTACATTCACCGTTTAAATGAAATAGACTACTGGACGGACGTCGACAGGGATAAGCCTCTGCTTCATCAGATGGGAGAGCTGAGTGGGCTGTCTGGAATACGGCCAGGATATAATCTCGAATTCTTTCCTTATGCAGGTGGAAGGTCTTCACGGTGGGACGGAGCAAAGGATGACAAGATGGCGTCAGGCCTCGATGTCAAGTACGGGATTCTACCTAATCTCATTCTGGATATGACCGCAAGCCCTGATTTCAGTGAAGTGGAATCCGATCCTTTCATCTACCAGCTATCACCTTATGAAAATTATTTACAGGAAAACCGTCCATTTTTTACAGAAGGCAGTCAATATTTCCAGTTATCCACTGGACGAGAGCATTCTTGGGAACCGGATGTCAATTTATTCTATTCAAGACGAATCAGTAATCCGAAGATTGCTGCAAAGGTTTCTGGCAAGGCTGGGGGATATTCTTTTGGATTACTGGGAGCAATAAACGAAGAGGAGGAAGGAGATACGTTGTTTAGTGTCGTTCGGATACAGAAAGACGTCTTCAAGAATTCCCAGATTGGTATCTACTATGCAGGGATGGATATTTCTGGGGAATACAACCGGAATTTCGCGGTCGACTACAGCTTTAATTTTAAAGACATCTATTATCTCCGCGGCATGAGTGCTTTTTCTTTTAATAACGATACAAGAAATAAAAACAACGGCATTCATCTCCTCCAGTTTGAAAGCGAACCTGACGCAGGATTGCAGTTGATATTGAACTTTCAGAGAATTGAAGCAGACGTGGAGGTCAGAACCGGATTTATCAATAAAATAGATGTTCAATCCACTGAACTGATGGCAGGATATGCCTGGAGGTTCAACCAGGGAAAGGTAAAACGCTTTAGCTTCGATCTAGAAGGGAATCTTGAGCAGGATTCCCGTGGTCATTTGACCGGCAACTCTTTACGTTTAATGTTTTTTACGAATTTCTTTTCAAAGATCGATTTCCACGGAGGATTCGATGTTGGGAAAAGTAAATATCAGGTATTTGAAGAGAATGATGAATTGGTTTGGACAGAAGACTTCATTAATACCTCCGGAGGAGATTTAGATTTTAGTTGGGAACGCGGCGGATTTTTTAAAGAGGTCAGGATTGAAGGAGGATGGCAAAAAAGAGGAATCTATAACGAGGACTTTACTGGAGTGGAACCCGGATCTCAGACAAGCGTTGAAGCCTCTCTGACACTGCGACCCCGAAGTAACTTTGAATGGTCTTTTAGCAGCGACTGGGTACAGCAGGTCATAGATAGAACCCGAGAAAAGGTCTTTGATGGAGTAACGTACGTAACATCCTTGCACTTCCAGATAACACGCAGCCTGTTCCTGAATACTCGACTCTTAGGGGAAACCCGGGAAGACCAGTATAATCTGGATTTTCTGGTTGGGTATTACTTTGGAGCCGGAAACATTATCCAGCTCTGCTATAAAAAGAGTGCGAGAAAAGAAGGCTTCTTAAGAGAGGGAGGGCACTCAATAACCTTAAAAGTATCGTATCTATTAAGAATTTAAACATTACTGAATCTTGGGAAGCAGGGAAATTCTAGAGTGAAATTATGATTCGAAAATACATGAGAAAAAATCAAGTTAAAGACCAATTTTTACTTATTTTGGTCGTGGGATTAACAATTTTATTGCTTCAAGCCCATTCAAGTCAGAAATATGCTTCTGCAATCAAGGTTCAGATTGTGGCTGATGTAAATCGGGATGGTAAGGTTGAGTTTGACGCAGATAATCAAGGGAAAAATAAGTGGACTTCAGAACGTGGAGCGATATTCTTCAATAATAATGATAGTGACCAGAATACAAAAACGCCGGACTATGCTGATGCTGTTGTTAATGGGCCAGGAGATCTTAGAGACCTGGCTGTTCTTAAAGTCAAAAAAATCCCTGGTTTACCAAAAGAATCCCGGGTCGTCATTTCTGTAGATGATGCTTCCCTGGACCGGATTCGTCTATTTTTAAAGGCCGTTGATAATGATTATAAGCCTTTGAATCTTACGGATGATGGAAACATTGATCCGGCACTGCTAAGCAAGAAAGACCTTGAATTGAGGATTGAAGCTAATTCTTATGCGGATAAGTCCTGGAGCGGGGAAACGGAAGTGACGGCAACCGTGAAAAGCCCTAATGGAGAGACTCAATCCGATTCCGTTAGACTAAAGGTTGCACCGTTTCTTCTCCTCTCAAACCTGAACAGAGGAACAACCCTGTACGCAAGAGAGTTTCCTGAGAGGAATGAAGCGTTTATCAAGAGTCTGAGTGAGCTCGTTCCTCAAGCCGGGGCTGAGCTGGTTGTAGTTCCTGCGGGAGAGCCTTACAACCCACGTTGTGTCTGGCTGCAGGATACTCTGGAAATAGGATACTCTGAGATGCCGGGACAGAAGATGAATGTAGTCCTCAAGGCTAACCGGAGCAGATCTCTGGATAATTATGCAAAGGATAGACTTTTGGGGCGTGATTTCGGTTGGATTCAAGTAGGGACATTCCGAGAGAAATATGGCCAAGGAAGAGGTGGCAACGGCTGGTTGGACTGGTATGGAAACCTGGAGGTCACATCTCCGTTGCCAAAGTATCCTCACGGCCGAATCTACTACGGGCATAACCCGGATGGGCCAAAAGAGGCTTCGCTTAATCCGGAAATAGTCGGCATGCTTGATGCCCAGGGAATTCAGGGTCCAGCCTTAAAGCTCGATACGGGCTGGCTGTTGATTAAACATGTGGATGAAATGATATCATTCCTGCCCAGCGGTGACCCAGGGCACCCTTATAAAGTACTGGTCGTTGATACAGAGGCCATGATAGCCTTGCTTGAAAAATGGGTGAAGGATGGATACGGCGATATGCCGATACTTGATCTCTACTCTAAGAAGGCTACGGTATCATCATTCGCAACGAATAAAAACCTGATAGACCTTAATCAATCTCTTCAGAGAGAGCGAATCGAGCCGAATATTGATCTACTCAAGAGAGAACTTGGTCTGAAGGAAGAAGATTTCATAAGAGTGCCTTCGTTTTTTGATAAAAACGGAGTTTCTGTTGTCCCCAACATGGTAAATTCAACAATATTAAACGGTCATATCTTCATTGTTGCCCCAAACGGCCCGGTGATCGACGGCAAGGATCTGCTGGAAGAGGAAATGCGCAAGCTCCTTTCTGGTTTGCCGTTGAAGCCGCATTTTATAGACGCACGCCAGTATCATAAATGGGGTGGGGAAGTCCATTGCGCCACAAATGTCCGACGAGAAGGATTTCGCACACCATGGTGGGCGATGAAATAAGGATGTGATAAAAGCTACATAAATTCTCAGAAAGAGAACTGGAAGAATAAAAATAATTAAAATTCAAAGGAGAGATTAGCAATGAAATATAAACGTTTTGTGTTATCGCTGGTGGTTTTTCTGCTAATACTGCTGCCTATTCGGGCAGATGAGCCTGAAAACGTCATGAAATCGATCAATGCGGGCGACATCTTTGAATTTAACAAGATTCTTGCCTCACCTGCTATGCGGGGCAGGCTTTCAGGCACAGATGGCTATAATAAAGCAGCAAAATGGGCGGCAGCAAAATTCAAAAGATGGGGTTTGAAACCTGTCTACGGCAAAGATTTCCTTCAACCTTTCGAAGTAGGTTATAACGAGATGCGCAAGACTCATTTTTCTATAGTACTGCCTGCCAAAGACAAAGAGGACAAACCTCAGGTGCTGACCATGGAAATCTACAAGGATTTCTGTCCAACCCTTTACAGCGGCTTTGGTCAGGTCGAAGCCGATGTTATTTTTGTCGGTTTCGGGTTGACCGCACCTGAGCTTGGCTGGGATGATTACAGAGATATTGATGTTAAAGGAAAGGTGGTTGCCACCCTTCACGGGACTCCCCAGATAAAGGGCAAGGATTTTTCCAAGTATGTGGAACGCCAGGCCAAACTCGATAGCGCAGTCAAACATGAGGCTGCAGGTCTCATCTTTATCAACAGAGCAGTTGTCTCAGGTTCTGGTAATTATACGGAAGGCCTGCCCATGGTCATGGTTGGAGATAAGGTTGCTAATTTACTGTTTCAGTCCAAAGGCTATGACATCCAGAGTGTGAAGGCTCTGCTCCGTGATGGTCATTCACTTTCCTTCGAAACCGGTGTGAAGGCGATGATCCAGACTATAGGTGCCCACCACGATAAAGCCCTTACCTTTAATGTGGTCGGTATGCTCGAGGGTTCTGATTCTGAACTGCGCCAAGAATACATTATTTTTGGAGGGCACCTTGATCATATGGGGCCCTGGCCTCTGGTCCATCCAGGAGCAAGCGATAATGCCAGCGGTTCAGCAGTGGTGATGGGACTGGCACATGCTTTTTCCAGGTTAAAGAAACGGCCGAAGCGGTCTATTGTCTTTGCCCTTTTTGCAGCCGAAGAGACGGGTCTCCGTGGAAGCAAGCACATGGCTTCAAACCTTCCTGAATCTCCCTCAAAACCTATTTTAATGAGCAACCACGATATGAACGGAGTCGGGACATCACTTTATGTTGCCGGAGGTAAGACCTATCCCGAGTTATACGAAATCATTCTCAAGGTCAATGCGAAATATGAGATTAACAGTAATATCAGCGCAGGAGAGATTAGCCATGTCGGCGGCAACAGCGATTACGCCCCTTTCCTGGAAAAGGGAATACCTGCCCTTTCTACCTGGGTACGAGGTGGGCAGCGGTACGGAGTTCATACTAAAGAAGACTCGATATACGTGATCACGCCCAAGATCATGGAAGACATCGTGCGTCTCTATTTTATGGCAGGTTACCAGTTCGCGAATAAATAAAGGTATCTGGAGTTTTTATGGATAATTCAGGTTAGTTAAAGTAGCAAAAAAACACCTGCCTAACCTCATCATAGAAGCATTGCGTCCCCTAATTTAAAAGGTTATTATTGATAATTATTGTAAACCTTTATACAGGAATTCCCGTCTAATAGGAGGAAAAGATAAAAGAGATGGTTCAAGATGAGCAAGTTCTCGTTGATCGTATTTCCAGTGGGGATAGCACGGCTTTTCAAGAATTTGTGGACCGTTATAAGAAGAAGATATATTACATTGCATACGATATCACGGGAGACCATGACGATGCAGAAGATGTCTCCCAGGAGGTCTTCATTAAAGTGTTCCGCTCCCTTAAGACGTTTCGCCGAAATGCGAAGATAAGTTCATGGCTTTATCAGATCTCGGTCAACACCAGTATTGACTTGCTCCGTAAGAAGTCTTCGAAACCGGAGAAATCGATGGATGACATAGAAAGAGCAGATATTCAGGAGAATCTTCCGGGAAGCTCTACCCATGCCCAAAATCCTGAACAAAGAGCAGAGGATTTTATAATTCAGAATCATATTTCCGAGGCGCTCCAGAAAGTTTCTCCAAAGGAACGTTCGGTATTTGTGATGCGCCATTATAACGAACTAAAGATAAGAGAAATTGCAGAAATTTTAAAGGTATCTCAAGGAACAGTAAAAGCTCTTTTTTATCGCGCCACAAGAAAGCTCCGCAAAGAGCTTTCATTTTATCTGGGTAATCCTGGATTGGAGGTCACCAATGAGTGATTGCAAAAAATGTCAGGATTTGTTTTGCGATGCATTCTATGAAGAATTGAATGCTGAACAAAAGAATTTCCTTGAAAGTCACATTCGTGTCTGTGAAGGGTGCGAATCTGAATATAATGAGATGGACTCCACTCTTAAGGTTATGGAAAAAAGAGCCCGGCCTGAACCTGAGCAAGCCTACTGGAATGGCTACTGGAACAAGCTCGCAAGAAGGATGGAAGAAGAGAAAACCTTAACTCCGAAGTCAGAATCATGGCGGCGGGACTTTTTCCGTGCTTTTACTTATGCCCCTAAGTGGGCCTTTCAGACCGCAGCCGCCCTTGTACTTGTCGTTCTAGGAATTTACCTCGGGAAAATGATCTTTTCTCCTTCTATCCCAGGAGTTCAACAGGCCCGGCAACAGCCCACCGTTACCTCTCAAGTTGAGCCAGATGTTGAATTTACCCAGCGTGCCCAGAATTATATCGAGCGCTCGAAGCTGATACTCCTCGCTTTAATCAATTTCGACCCAGAAACAGAAGATTCGTATGCCTTAGACCTTCCTTATCAACAGCAAGTATCAAGAGAGCTGGTGCGTGAAGCCAGCTTTCTTAAGCAAGGAATTGCTGATTCTGACCAGAGGCGTTTACGAAATTTGATCGCAGATCTTGAAGTGATCCTCCTTCAGATTGCCAACCTTGAGTCAGAACATGATTTCGAAGCGATAGAACTTGTCAAAAAAGGAGTGGATAGCCGAGGGATTCTACTGCAAATTCACGTCACGGATTTCCGCCAATCCACAAAAGTAAGAGATAAAACGACGCCGTCTCCAACGGCATCAGATACATTCCGAAATATGTAAAAATGGAGAATAAAATGACTAGAAAAATATCGCGTTTTACCCTGATAATCTCAGTATTTCTGGTTTCCTTTGGTTTTTTATCTCCTGTATTAAGCGCTCCCAATATACAGGAGAAGGATGCCATAGCCTACAAGCAGGCTTATAACCTTATCCTTGAAGAGAAATGGGAGGAAGCATATAAAACCTTGGCTGAATTCATCCACAATTATTCTCGAAGTGCCTGGGCAGATGATGCCCGATTCTGGCAGTGTTATGCAATGGAAAAATTGGATTATTCACTGGACGGAGTTTATAACTGTTACCTGGATTTCATCAGGTCTTTTCCAAAAAGCAAATGGGTTGATGATGCTAAAGCCAACATCATAAGAATCGCCCGTCAATTGGCGAAAAGAGGCATGCCGGAGTATGAAGCCATCATCAAATCATTGGAAAAGAACGCGGATCTTGAAATCAAGCTGGCTGCTCTTCATGCCCTGGAGGATATGGGCGATTTGCATGCCGTTGAGACCCTTTTTAAGCTTTACGATAGTACCCCAAACAGTAAGTTACGAAGCCGCATTATTAACATTCTAGAAGATATCGGATGCGACTTATCATGTGCCAAATTGAGAGATATCGCTCTCAGCGACAAAGATCCTCGCCTTCGGCACAAAGCGCTCAGTTCTATAGGTGATCTGGCTGACAGAGAATCTGTCGAGGTTCTGATGAAAATCGCCCGAACAGACTCTGATCTCAGAATCAGGAAAGCTGCGCTTCATGCTTTAGAAGATATGGAACATGCGGAGATTGTCCCTTTTCTCACTGAGACGGCCATAACTGAAAAAGATGCTTCCCTTGCCAAGGCAGCTGTATATGCTCTGGAAGATATAGATAGCGAGGAAGTGCTTCCTGCTTTAAAGAAAATCATGAAAGAAGCCAAATCTTTTGAAGTGCGAAAAGCCGCCCTCCTTGAATTAGATGATATTGAAGATCCAGAAGCAGTTTCTATGCTGAAGGAAGTCGCTTTGCATGATAGCGATCTTAAGCTCCGTCGGCAAGCCATTGACGCTTTAGGAGATATTGGAAGCAAGGAATCCCTCGAGGTGCTAAGAGAGGTCCTTCGCGATACCAAAGAGCCCAGGCTTATAAAAGCAGCAATTAATGCAGTAGAGGATCATGAAGGCATGGTGGCAGCAGAAATTCTTTATGAAACAGCTATCTCCGTGTCAGATGAAGACCTGGCAAAGGCGGCAGTTAATGCTCTTGAAGATGTGCTTGAAGAAGATGACCCTGGAATGCTTCTCGATATCTATAGAAAGTCAAAATTTGCCTCAGTCCGAAAAGCGGCTTTGAATGCCATCGAAGATATGACAGAAGCCGCATCTGTACGAGTTCTAGGCCAAATCTTGAATGAGGAGAAAGATGCTAAGCTGAGACGGATAATCGTTCGGATTTTGGGTGAGACAGGTAGCGACGATGCGGTTCCGATTCTGCTTAAGGTGGCCCTGGAAGACGAAGATTATAAAGTGCGCGCCGAAGCCGTTTCAGCCCTTGCAGAAATAGATAGCAAAAAAGCCCGGGCTGCATTGGTAGAAATCCTTAAGAAAAAAGACAACAAATAAAGCAAGAAAAGCCGTTTCTTATATTACTTCTTGTAGGGGCTTGATTCATCAAGCCCACCTTTTAAATTTTAGAAATAACCTGATCTTATAAATAAATTGTAAGGGCTTGATTCATCAAGCCCAGCGCTTTAAGAGAAGGGGACAGGAGAATAATTTAAATGGCTATTCTAGTTTGTTGTGGCTTTCTCTCTCTTGACATTCACCCTGTCGAAATATATTCTTCCTCATTAGAAAAATGGGGACAGTCCCATTTTTATACAGGAGGTTAAAAATGAAAAAAATTGTGCTTTTTTTCCTTTCTATTATCTTTATTTTTTCTTTACTGGAGCTTAAAGCAGAAGAGATAGTCGCAGATTTGGAAACGAAGGAAAAAATAAAAGAATTACTTCTTCAAAAATTCGGAGAGACACAAAAACTCAGGATTGAAATGGGTGTAGATCAGGCTGCATCACTGTGGAGAAAAAGCGACGGAACTTCAAAAGAGTTTGAACAATTCTGTGAACAGTATTTTATCGGAACTGAAGATTTGCTTTATGAAAACTTTAAAAGGCTTGAGACAAATTTTGAGATCTTATCCGGACACTTCAACAAGATGAGGCTTGATTTAAATCGGCCTATTGATCTTGATTGGGGCAGGATTCTTCCTTTAGATAGGATATTCAGTCAGTATAGTCCATCAGCTCATATCATGGACGATTTTTTCATCAATAAAATTGCATTCTTTATCCCGTTGAATTTTCCTCGTTATTCACTCTCTGAAAAAGCAGAACTCGGTCCAAAATGGAACAGAAAGGAATGGGCCCACGCAAGAATGGGGGATATGTTCACATCAAGAGTCCCAGCCGAAATCTATCAGAAAAGATCTAAGGCTTACGCTGACTCAAGCGCGTACATTTACGAGTACAACATATACATGGGCAAATTAATTGACAAGAAGTTCAAAACTTATTTTCCAGAAGATTTAAAACTCATAACCCACTGGGGATTAAGAGATGAATTAAAGGCAAGATACGCTGATCCCGAAGGTATTTTTAAACAGAAAATGATATATGAAATCATGCTTAGAATAATAAACCAGCAAATCCCGGAAATAGTGATAAATAATCCGGAATATAACTGGAATCCCTTTACCAATAAAATTTATAAAGACAAAAAAGAACTGGCATTTACTCCGGAACCTCTCACACGGTACAAGCATTTTCTCAACAATTTCATCAGTGCGAAAATGATTGATCCCTACTATCCTGATTTCCCAAATCATATAAAAAGAGTGTTTGAGGCAGGAAGAGAAATACCAGAAGCAGAGGTTGAAGCTTTATTCACAAGCTTTATTTCATCACCTCAGGTAAAAAAGGTCGGAAAACTCATCCAGAAAAGGCTCGGGACTAAACTCAGACCTTTTGATATCTGGTATCCGGGATTTAAGCCAAGAAGTGCAATAAAAGAAGAGGAACTCGATAAAATTGTTGCCAAAAAGTATCCCGATGTAAAAATCTTTGAAGGAGATTTAAAGAATATCCTGTTGAAATTAGGGTTTTCCCAAGAGCAGGCTGAATTTATCGCTCCAAAAATCGAAGTTGATCCAGCAAGAGGAGCAGGGCATGCCTGGGGTGCGGATATGAAATCAGAGAAGGCACATCTGAGAACCAGGGTTCCCAAAACGGGAATGAATTATAAAGGATTCAATATTGCGATGCACGAATTGGGTCACTGTGTTGAACAAACCTTAACTCTTCAGAAGGTTGACTACTATGCGCTCCAGGGAGTTCCTAATACCGCTTTTACAGAGGCTTTTGCCTTTGTCTTTCAGGATAAAGATCTCGATGTTCTCGGAATAAAAAGCGAAGACAAGAATCGAAAACACCTGAAAGCACTCGACTATTTCTGGAATGCCTACGAAATAATGGGAGTTTCCCTTGTTGATATGAAAGTCTGGAACTGGCTTTATAGTAATCCGGATGCAACTCCAGAAGAACTGAAGGAAGCTGTCATATCAATTGCAAAGAAAGTATGGAATAAATATTATGCCGATGTCTTCGGAATAAAAGACCAGCCAATTCTCGCCATCTACTCGCACATGATTTATAGGACCATATATCTGCCTGATTATCCTCTTGGGCACATAATTGCCTTCCAGATTGGAAACTACCTTGAGGGTAAGAATCTTGGCAAAGAAATGGAAAGAATGTGTGTGGCCGGGAATATTATTCCTCAAGTCTGGATGAAAAATGCTGTGGGCTCTGAAATATCTTCAAAACCATTGCTCGACGCAGTCGATGAAGCTCTAAAACATATAAAATAAATATAAGGAGAATATGGGAGGCGTTCCTCGAACTACAATCCTTAAAAAGGAAATATTTTTCCCTAGAATAATCTTTTTATTTTCAGATGTCTTTTTTTCTCTGCGGATTTGAATATTCTGATTCAAAGATACATTCTGAGAAAGAAGGAGAATACACTCCAAAATCGTCTTTATATATTTAGATAGTGGATTTGACTCCCACACCTTCCCGCCAGATATAAAAAAAGGACAGGCCACATTAAAAAGTAGCCTGTCCCTTTTTTTTGTAGGGGCTTGATTTATCAAGCCCACATTTAAAGAAGAGGAAAACTCAATTTTTCAATCTTTTTTCCGCTCTTCTTGTTTTTGCCTACTTCAGCTTAAAGGTCATTGTTACGGTAAAAATGATAGGCATTGGCTTGCCTTTGATAAGCATAGGCTCATATTTCCACTGTTTAACAGCCTCGACAGAAGCTTTGCTCAGCAATTCATGGGGGCTTTTTACGATTTTGACTCCCACAATATTCCCCTGCTCATCTGATCTGATGCTGAGAATAACTTGCCCTGATATTATTTGCTTCCGGGCTTCCTCAGGGTAGATAGGATTAACTTTCTTGATCAGCTTGGGTGGCTTAATATCTCCTACTGCTTTCACTGCCCCTTTCTCAAAATCAGCTAGTTCCTTTTTTAGCTTCCTTCTTGCGGGTGGAGGTGGAGGCGGAGGCGGAAGGACTTTATCCTTCGGTCCCGTTACATAAAAAGAAAGAAAATATGGCTTTCCCTTCCTATCCTCAAACCCGAAAACCGCTATATTTCCTCCTAATAGAATCATCTCTGTTGTTAATACGTTATCTGGTTTGTCATTGAGGAGTTCATTAACCAGGATTAGGAAACTACCTTTGTTTTTCCAGTCAAGAAGCTTGATGTAAATTTTGTATTCTTTGCTGTTCAATCTGAAAAAATGACTGGCGGTTTTTTTCCCTTCTGCACCAAATCCCAAATCTGCTTCAGTCAATAGGTTCACCCTGCTTAGATTAAAGACTCTTTTGATATGCCCTTTTTCCTTTTCCAATCCAAAATCGATTTGCATACTAGCCGTCACGGTAGGGCGCAGATAGGAAGAAGTCACGAACCGAGGCGGTTCTGTCTTTCCTTCCCTTATCCCTTCAAAAACCCTCAACTTGATATCCAGAAAGCTCTCTTGTGCCTGAAGGGAGAGAGAAGAAAAAATTAATAAAAAAATCACAGCCCATACGAACTTTTTCATACTCATTATTACCTCCTTTATATATTTTTTTCAGCCCAGATGATGATCATATTCGAATCCTGGGGCTGGAAGAGATAGGTTCGAGCTGGTTTGTCATAGATTCGAATATACTTGATCTGAAATGGACTTGTTATATCCTCCTCTGGAGTCTTTCCAGGAGGAGTAAGTTGATAAAACCATATCCCGAGGACTATGGCAAAGAGCAAGCAAGCTGCTCCAACTGCCCATGCCCAGCGCGGCAGGCGGAACAATCTTTCTTTTCTTTTCTCTTTGGTAAGCTGTAGTTTGACTTTAGGCCATAGACCTTCAAGACCTCCGACCTCGCCTTCCTGAATCAATAAAGACTTGGTTTCTTCAAGGCTTGCCAGATTCTCCTGACAGGCGGGGCAGTTTTGGATATGCTTCTGCAGGAGGAAATCCTGCCATATCTTAAAAGGAAAGATAGAAAAGAGAAAATTAACCATTCGACAGCGAAACATTTTCTTTCTCCATTTTACTTTTGATTTTTTTTCGGGCCTTATAGAGCAAGACTCGGGCTGTACTAGGCGAGCACTTCATGACTTGCCCTATCTCTGTACTTGAATACCCTTCGCTGGCCCAGAGGCAGAGCGTAACTCTCTCCTTAGGGCTCAAACCTTCGAGGATTTTCGGAGCTAGAGGCTGGCTTCGAGAGATGGGAGAGGATTGTGAGCTCATATTGTCTTTATATTCTTCTTTCATCTTTTTAAAAAAGCTAAAAAACCGCCGCCTTTTCCTCAAGAGATCTAGGCATCTATTGGAGAGAATCGTGTAGAACCAGTTCCTGAAAGGACTCTGGAGGTCAAACTTATCTAAATTGGAATACACTCTGATAAATGTTTCTTGACAGGCATCTTCTGCATCTTCTCTGTTACCCAGCATATTAAAGGCCAGGGCCATTGCTTTGGTTTTGTATATATCCACCATTTCTCTAAAGGCCTCCGCCTCTCCTTCGAGACAGCTTAAAATCAGCTGTTTTTCATTCATAATAGTATTTTATAACTTATTACGCATCAGCATCAAAAAGTGTTTATGTGAATATACAGAGAATTTGGTTTATCAAGCCCTATTCTACCTTTTTATCCTGGCATTCGTTTTTTTCGTCTGCTAAAATGAAAAATTCCATGGAGTTATAATTCCCGACTCTGACAGGAGGAAAGCATGGCAAAAGATGTCTACAAGAAGTTAGCCGAACGTCTGGACAATCTTCCGGGAGGTTTTCCCTCAACTCGAAACGGTGTTGAGCTGCGCATCCTACGCCGGCTTTTTACTCCAAAAGAGGCAGGTTTTGCCCTGCATCTGAATCTTATGCCTGAGGAGGTCCGGGTAATTGCCCGAAGAGCAAAGATTTCGCAAGAGGAGGCTGCTAGCCGCCTTGAACAAATGGCTAAAAAGGGGCTTATATACCGTCTCGAGTATGATAAAAAACCGATGAAGTACATGGCTGCCCAGTATGTTATCGGAATATGGGAGTTTCATGTTAAAGATTTAAACCCGGGACTTATCAAGGATATGAATGAGTATATTCCCACTCTTTTTAACCTGGATACTTGGAAGAAGGCCCCGCAACTTCGTACGGTTCCTGTAGGGCAGAGCATCTCCACAAGACTTGAAGCTCTTCCGTATGAGAAGGCAGAGGAGTTGGTTCGTGCTCAGGAGAAATTCCTGGTTGCCCCTTGCATATGCCGCAGGGAACATAAAATGATGGAAAAAGGCTGCAATAAGCCTGAAGAAAGCTGCCTGATTCTGGGAAGGGGAGTGGATTATTACAAGCGAAACGGACTTGGCCGGACTATTGATTTAAAAGAAACCCTTGAGATTTTAAAAAGAGCGGACAGGGCCGGGCTTGTCCTGCAATCCAGTAACGCTCAAAAAATAATGAATATTTGCTGCTGCTGTGGCTGTTGCTGCCAGGTGCTGAAGGCTGTTAAGAGGCATCCGAAGCCATCCTCTATCATATCCTCTCCTTTCCTGGCTCATGCTGAACCAGAGTCCTGTGAGGGTTGCGGAATTTGCGTTGAGCGGTGCCAGATGGAGGCTCTGACGCTTAAAAACGACAAGGTGGTTCTGGATTTGGACCACTGCATTGGCTGTGGATTGTGTGTGACAACGTGTTCAACGGGTTCCCTTACTCTAGTACGCAAGCCTGATTCGGGACAACGCTATGTCCCCCGGAATATGTTCGAGGCTCTGTACAGACTGGCCCGGGTGAGGAGAAAAATTAATCCCTTGAAAAAGATCAAAATGAAAATCCAATCCAGCGGAAGAAATCTTCGGTCTTCAACGTGATTATTTCCATGAGAAAATGTAAGAAAAGTCACCACGAGGTGTAAAAAATTTGACAAATCCCAAATAATAAATAAATATAATAACCATTTTTGATTTCTCTCAGGCTCAAACCCCACGATTTTACTCCCACCTCATCTTATAAACTACTAATTCTTTATAGCCATTCTCCTTTTATTTTATGGATTTTTTGCCATAAATATAGAATTTTATCCAGAATACTAGATTAAATCGCTCTTTTAATTTTATCACCTTCTTTTCTTTTATTTTGCTGAAATTAAAAGAATTACAGTCATTCTTCATTTATATTTCTTTATTTTAAAATGTTGGTATCTTTTTTGCTATACACATTTCTGTGGATGGTATTTTATCTATTTCCTCAAAAATGCGAGGAATAGAAAATATAATACAGGCATGTCACAAAAAGGATGTAAAATGAAAAACAAAATAATTACTTTATCAACAATGATATTCGTTTTCTTAGCTCTGACAGGAATTGGTCAAGCTCAAGGACTTAAGTTAAAATTTACTGGTGGATACGGCACAATGAAAATTGGAGACTATAACACTTTTGGTGAAGGCTGGGATACTTTTTTGCAAGATGTCTTAGATATAATAGAGGCTAGTATTGGTCTTGAAGGCACAAAGGAAGGAGAATTCAAAAAGATCAACTGGGGATTTGAGTATGAGGGGGAGTTAATACTGAGCTTTAAGGGAGGTGTTGGAATTGGGTTTGGAGGTGGATACATTCAAAGAAGTAAGGATTGTGAAATGAGTATAGCACATGATTTATTAGGTCCTGTTATGTCCATTTCTATTAATCCAAACTTCACCATTATTCCTGTTTTTTTAAGTGTCTATTTTTCTCCTCCCTCCATTGCTCCTGTGAATTTCTATTTATATGGAGGGACTGGTTATTATTTTGGAAAAGGAGAAACTGCTATTATGGTAGATTATGGAGTATTATGGGAAGAATATGAATTGGATATAAAAGATCAAGGGCTTGGGTTCCATGGAGGAGTCGGCTTGGAATTTAATGTTGCTCCCAAGATTGCCTTTTTTATTGAAGGAAAAGGAAGATACTGTAAATTGAAAAGCTGGGAAGGAATAATAACTTATGAATATTCCGATGGGACTACATCTGAGGAGAGGGATGGAACCATTTGGTATTACGAAATCCTTATGGATACAATTTTAAGGAACCCCGTGCTTGAATTATCAGAAAATCAACCAAGCTTGACTGGCATTGATAATGCAAGGGAATTCGGAGTTGACCTTTCCGGTTTTTCCATAAGAGGAGGAATAAGAATAAAATTTTAAGAATCTATATAAATGGCCATAAACTATACATTTTTATATTACCATTAACATCTTTTTGTATGAGCTGGAAGTGAGTATAGGTCTCTTCCAGGGGAAAAAAATCTGTTCCGGCTTTACCAACATCCTGGCCCGCTTTTTGAATCTCAGTGCCTAGTATAGCCGGGATCTATCGCCAGCGGCATCCGGTAGAAAACGCTGCGCTCTGGATGACGTTGACGATACACCCCTGCCATAGTACAAGGACGCTGGTGCATTAAACAGGCCAGAATATAGTTAAAACATTTATCCACGACAAAATGCGACATAAAATGACAAAAAGCGACATTTACATGTAAAACTTGACAACTTTTGTTTAGCTAATCATAGTTAAAGACGCAGTAATTATCCGGGTTATAATAATTCTCTGATCTAAAAGAAGAGAGAAAGCTTTATCTCCGACCATAGATCTGCTTGGACAAAGTTCAGGGTGAATTTAGAAGCCGACGATTAAAAATAAGGAGGTTTGACAATGTCTGATAACAAAAAAAATGTTAAAGCCTTAATTCTGTCAGGTGGTGGGGTGAAAGGAACTTTCCAGTATGGTGCAGTTGATTATATTTACAATCACGTTTTAGAAAAAGGAGAAAAATTCAAAATTGTATGCGGAGTTTCTGCCGGAGCTTTGAACGGTTCAATAATTGCTCAAGATAAATTCCAGTTAGGAAAAGATATCTGGATGAATCAAATAAAGAAACGAGTTCCAGCATTCAAGATGAAATTTTCTATCTTCGCCCTGATTCTTTATGGAATCTTACCAGGAATTGCTCTTCTGATTAAACTAAAAAATACAGATTCCATTTTCAAAAATGAAAAATTAAGAGAAATGGTAAATAAAGTGTGTAAGGATTTAGTTCAAATTCTTGAAAAGGATGAAACTTATTTAAGGATTGGCATAGTTGAATATCAAACGGGAGAATATAAATCCGTTGATCCAACAAGTTCTAAATATCGTGACCGGGTTGTGGATGCAATCATTGCAAGCACATCAATTCCTCTTGCTTTTCCTCCCGTGCGAATGAACAAGAAGAAAGAGTATCAGTATTTTGATGGAGGAGTAATAAATATGACGCCTTTTAAAGATATATTTGACATAACCAGACAGCCTGATTTCCGAAAAAAATATAATCTAGAATCTATTTATGCTGTTCTGTGCTCTCCAATTTCTAATCGTGAATCTCATCAAAACTATAAAGGACTGTTTGATATAGCATCACGTACTTTAGATATATTATGCAAAGAAATTTATCTGAACGATAAGGAAGTTTTTGATAGAACAAATGCTTTTGTTTGGTTTCGAGATGAGATTGAAAAGAAGTTTCCTGATAAAAAAGAATTGGAAAAGATCTATAAACAAATCCTTAAAGAAACAGAGATTGACATCAAAAAGTATTTTACATCTACGTGCAAAGTAATTGCTCCTGATCCAGAGAAGTGGAAAGATTTTCTAGAATCAGATTTATGCCCAGATGGTTCCCAGGAGCCTATGAAGAAAGGCGATAACTCTGAAAAATTATTCTGGAAGCAATTCCCATCTACTCTTAGCAAAGATCCGAAAAAATTAATGGCAGCTTATCATTTTGGCATGTTCATGGCCCGAGAGATTTTAAAACCCAAAAAACAACTTTAATAAAAGAAAGATTATCCTCTACCCCCCAAAGCCCCAAAGTTTGACTCTTTCCTCATTACTTGTTATTTTTATCCCTAATTATAAGGTAAAAACATTTGCTGTATTTTGATATAATTTTGATATAATAGATGCAATGATTGGCAATGGTCATAAGCTTGAAAAGATAGTCGAGAGCACCTCCCATTTAAGACAGGTGCGCAAGGCAGATCTGCAGTTCGGAGATATGGTGCTCATCAAAACTCGGAATTCCCTGTACTCTATCAGTGTTCTTGAGTCTGACTACTACCTGGTTTCCGGGGGTTGGTTCGATAGAAAGGGATTATCGCCTACGAAGGCGTCCATTTCTGGATGTACATGGGGTGGTAGCATCATCAAGGTAGATACTCTTGCAGCTTGCGGGCTTCGTCTTGAATTCGGAAATCGCGTCCTAACTACTCCTATTCAAAAAGTGTTTGTGGTGCATGGTAGCGGGAAGAATTAGAAGAATAAAATAAAAACCGGAAAAACTATCTCCTCTCTCATATTGTAAAAATCAAACAGGAAAGCAAATTCTTTCCCCTAAACTTTTCTGTAAATAAAATTTATAATAATAAGTTCAATGTGTCCTCCGAGAGGACATAATAAGATACACAATAATGTTAATATTAAGATTTAGGGAGATTGAAGATGATAAAGCTTGAAGAACAAGCAGAAGAAAGGGCCCTTCAACCTTCGGACATAAAGAATCCAATATGTCCCTTTTGCTTGAAGGAAATTCAAAAGATTTATATGCGTGAGATTAAAGCCTATTTAGGAAAGCGCTACCTTTATTATTGTTCAGATTGTCTGAAGGTGTTAGGCCTCTCGCACCGCAAAGGATTCTGGATGGGATAATAGGCTGTTCGGTAGAGAAGTTGAGAAAAATATAAAACCTATTGAATAATAGTCCACTTTTAATTTTTATCTGACAATTCGATTCGCATACTTGAATGGTAATGTTTTTTGTGACATACTTGATTCACCTCGTTGTTTTTTCACCCATTGAGTGAAGGTTTTTTTGCATAATCCATTTTACCATATGGGTACAGCTCGGTAAAATCCCCTTCTATTTTCATCAAAAGGCGATTGACCTTTTAAAACTATACGAACTGCTAATCTATAGTATTTTGGTTTGCTGTTTCTACTTCAATAATATTTTCGTCCTGTGAATGTCTAGTGATATTTGAGATAACTACCATCATTATTAGAGTTATTGGAAACGCAAGGTATATAGGAGGCCAGCCAAAGGGTGAGTCCATTACAGCCCACACTATGGAGCCTATGCCCCCGATTAATAGGCTCCAAAAAGCTGCTTCAGCAGTTGCCCTTTTCCACAATAATCCCAAAATAACTGGCCATAACATAGCAGAATTAAACTGATATGCATAGAGCATTAAATTTAATACAAACGGGGAATATAATGCAATCATTATTGAAATTACTCCACAAATAATTATTACAATTCTACTTGTTTTGATTAAATCATCATCTGAGGCTTCAGGTTTAATAAATCCTCTGTAAATATCGTTGGTAATTGTTGCAGAAGCACACATTATTGAATTATCACCCGTTGACATAACAGCAGCAGCAAATGCTGTGAGTAACAATCCTGAAATTCCGGCGGGTAGAGCTTTTGTTATAAATGTAGCTAATGCCATCTCTCTTTCTAAACCGGGATAAATTGCAGCAGCAATTATTCCTAACGTACAGATAAAGAAAGCAAATACTGGCCACATTAATAGACCTGATGTGACGTATGCTTTTTTAACAGTTTTAAGGTTTTTCGACGCAAATATCCTTTGCCAGGTAGCCATTGACATCAACCATGCTGGAACTATGGCCAAGAACCATTTTATTACGGTATTTGCTGGGACACTTCCAACTTTAAAAAATTCAGATCCTACCATATCTCTTAAAGCAGCAAAGCTCCCTACTTTGTCCAGGCCAATAGGCACAGCAATAAAATATATTCCCCCCGTAATTATAAGTAGTTGCACAACATCGGTAGTTATAACAGATCCTAAACCTCCTAATGTGGTATACGCAATGATAATTCCTCCAGCAATCCATGTTGTTACAGTTATCGGAAGACCTGTGATTACACTTATTAAAATAGCTCCTGCAACTATTTGTGTACCGGCAAAAGTAATGCCGGCAAATGTAACCATTATTGCACCAATAAGACGTGCTCTCTTATCATAGCGGTAATTTAGAAATTCCGGCTGGGAAATAAATTTTAATCTATCTGCTAAGGGCTTAATTCTGGGGGCTAAAAAAAATGCAACTGCAAATGCTCCCAATAAAGAACTGAAGGTTAACCATGTTGCCCCGAATCCGGACACATAGGCTAATCCAACAGTACCAATAACAAATCCTCCGCCCATATCTCCTGCAGTAATTGTTGATGTGAGTCGAAAGAAACCTACATTTCTTCCTGCCACTAAAAAATCATCAGTGGTTTTAACCTTCTTAGAGTAATATACTCCAACAAATATCATGCCTATAAAGTACAGAATCATAATCACACTGTCTAACGTTGTCCAATTACCTTGCATTTACAATTTTCCGCCTTCTTTCAGCCTTTCATTTATAATCCATTGACCGGTCTTCCCCGGTTTGCCTCCAAATAATCCCTGGGGGAGAAATTTCTGACTTCTGGCAAGTATGGAAAAACTGAGCCTCATATCCAAGAACTTTCCATTTTCTTTTTTGAGCAAAACCGCCCCGGAATTTCCCCGGGCCGGCTGAATCAAGTGACATAACGACATCTGTATAAGTTCCTCCCGTATCAATCCCAATTCTATACATATTAAACCGCCGCCTATCTAATATAATTATTGGCTATGTCACGAAGTTACTTGATTAAATATCAGCTTTCCTGTTGCTGCAATAAGTGAAATAACCGTTTCAGATCACCCTCCTCGATGGATAAAATAGCCTCCATCATCTCATGTTGTTTCCGGGAAGACAGATATCCCTGTGCTAGATGGGAAAATTTGGCCTTAAGTTCGTCGAGTCCTAAGGGATTCGACGTATCACCCAGGGGATTTTCTATTAATTTTCGAAAGGATCCACGTGTAGTTTTCAAGATGACCAGGGCAGGAGTGCAGCCCGGAAAGAGCTTGTCCAAAACCGGATCAAGATAAAGCTCAATATTGCGTGCGAAAGCCACTAGATCAGACCGCCCCAGCAATTCAGGTTTCATGGGAAGAAGCGCTTCTTTATTCTCCAGAGCAACCACGGCTAGGCAAAAAGGAATACTATACTGAGCACTTTCCAGAGTTTTGGGGGAAGGGTAGTTGTTCAGCCGAAGGGCTCTTTCGAACGTATACACCTCCACTTTTTCTATTTCCCTCGCTTCCAGTTGGCTTTCGACCATGAGCTCGCAAAGGGCATCAATGGCACTATGAATCCATCGACAGCAAGAATAAGGTTTGAAATAAACTGTTTCAATGGCAAAACTATCACCCAAACTTGCAGCGATTTTTTCGGGAACATAGTAATCGACATGGTCTAGGATATCAGTAGGACCAGTAAATCCCTGCACGGCCAGATCTAACGCGGAGAGGCCAGTTAAAGTGGACCACGGAATACCTTCCTTTACACTATTTCCCATGACTGAACTATATCCCGCAGCCGATAAACCCGGCGACTGTACGCCAGCAATGGCAAGTGCCTCAGCCAATATATCTGGTGCTAATTGGCGCAACCATCCTCCGGCTGCAGCAGCTCCATATGAACACCAACGACCTGTGGAAAAAGTGTCAAGCGCAGAAAAATCGCGCGCCGCTGCTATTCGAACCGCCACATCATATCCTAAGACAATCGCTGTCAGCAGTTCTTTGCTCCCTGTTTGAACTTCTTGGGCCACCGCCATGGCAGCAGGAATAATAGAAGCTCCAGGATGTCCTCCCGATGCCCTGTGGCCATCATCCAGATCTAAGGCACTAGCCGAGGTGCTGTTAATAAATGCGGCAGCTGGAGCCTGAAGTTGAGATCCAGAGAACCAGACAGATGACGGTCCCGCTGAATAGAGTTTAAGGGAGAAATCCCGTACCGCCCTGGATGCGTTAGTACTGTAGCCCACGATAGCCGAACCCACAAGGTCAAGGATACACTTTTTGGCCATCTTTCGAGCTGAAGGGGGGATATCATCAGAACGTAATTGACAAATGTACTCAGCAAGTATTTGAGTTACCCAAGTCATTTCTTCCTCTGGCTAAAACTAGTTTTTTTACCTATTTAAAAAAGTTGTTTTTTTAATTGTGTCTTATTCTTACTTTCAGTTTTCCTCGACCAAATGCTCAAAGCGCATGCCTCTCGTTTTAAGTTCTTCCAACAGGTCCCAGGAAGGCACATGCTTCGCTGGCGAAATAACTCCTGGTTCCTTGATTTTTCCTGAAAGAATCATTTGGGCACCAATACTGGCCGTAAACCCAACTGTGCGATTCATAGCAAAGAAACCGGTCTGAAGATCACGGTAATCAATTAAATCATACGTAACCTTCTGCTTTTTCCTTCCTTTATTCCCCCAAGCCTGTATGCGCAAGAGGACAATATCGCGTTCGTTCTTGCGGAACTGGAGACGGGGAGTGAGATGACGCACAAGAAACTGGCGCGGAGAAATATTCTCCCCATCTATATTAAGTGGAATGTCATCCAGAAAACCCAACTTCGCCATAATGTGCCAGAACTGACTATGTCCTGTCCAACGCATAGCAAAACGCCCCATGTCTCTAAGTCCTTTTCCCAATTCAAAAATGTTGATGTAATTGAGAGCGTTTCCATTTGGATAAGCTTCCAAACTTCCTACTCCGGGGAATTCAATCTCGTGTATATATTCAGGCTGGAAAATATCTTCTCCAGAAATAACTAATTCTTTACCTTCTTTCAAGAGCTTAGCTGGTCTTTTATAAGCCTTAAGAACTCCGTCAAAAGTCCAGGTGATCTTGTATTTGAGGGGATTATCCGCAGCACAGGCAGGTTCTGGAAGCCCTGCGCTATAAGAGTAGAGCCCATGAACTTCATCTAACTCATTAACGGCCAAGCGTCCAAGGACAAGATCAATTCCTGGACCCATCCCCATCTCAGGCAGGAGAGTAATGCCTTTTTCTCTAGCTTCCTTGTCCAACTCCACCATCCTACCTGTGTAGCTGCTACTTACAAAAGGTATTTCTGCATCCAAAGCTGCTCGAGCCACCGAGAACTCAAAAACAGGAGGCAACATACAGATTACTACTTGAGCTTTGGTATTCCGGACCAGCCGGTTCAATTCTTGCTCATGAGAAGCATTCAGTTTTGCTGCTCTGGTCTTGCTGTAACCTTTCTCATTCAGGTATCGTTCTACCTGTTCCAAATCCATATCGGCTGCAACAATTTCACTAATCAGAGAACTCTGTTCGAGGTCATGAATCACAGCCTTTCCCTGAAGTCCCACTCCCAAAACCAATGCTTTCATTTTTTCTCCTTGAACTGTTAATCCCTTATGTTGAGAAATTAGAATTATTTTTCTTATTCAAAACCATTTTTTCTATGAAATAATTTAAAATAATTATACCTTGATTGTCTTTTTGAACTTCCGGGTGGAACTGCGTTGCCAGAATGGGCTTTGAATTATGCTTGATAATCTCTATTCCAAACTCTGATGAACCCAAAACAGTAAAATCCTTTACCGGTGTTTTCACAGCCCAGGAATGGTATTCAAAAACATCCAGTTCATTAGATGGGTAATTTAATCCCAATTTGTCTAGATTAAACACTTTTATTTTCTTAACTCCGTATACTTGTTCAGGAAGCTCTGAAATACTCACTCCATAGACCTTTGCTATTATTTGAAACCCGGCACAGATACCAAAAATTGGCTTTGTTGTTTGCCTGATTAACTCTTCTTCCTGTTGAAGGGAAGGATTATTTCTTATTTTAATGTCTCCTCCTGAGAGAATAAAGAAGTCGAATGAACTAGATTTATCTAATCTGAAATCAGCGTAATCAATCACGGAATGTTCTATTTCAAAATCTTTCAGTGTATCGATTATTTTTTGAATAAAGTTTGAGTGGTTGTTTATTATAAGCGCTTTGATTGGTTTCTGTTTTTCTTCCGTTACATTTTGATCATATCTTGTTGCCTCTTTGTCCAATTGACGGCTGATATTATCCCCACAAGCGGTGTTGAATATTGAAAAAACACATACAAGCATAAAGAACTTCTTAATTTTCATGTTTATTTCTTTCATAATAGCACCATCCGTTTAATTATATATTTAGCTCTTTACAAAAATCATAACATATTTAATATCGATATGTTAAAGAAGGACTAAAAGTCCAATCACAAATTCGCATTTTTATATTATTCGTACTCAAAGCTTTAAGAATATAGAGTTTGTTGACAAGGGAAGTTTTAAAATCTCTCTATCAGTTAAGGAAGCGTCCAAATTATATGTTCCGCTATGCAAAATTATGTTTCATAATACGAAATTATTATATTAACATCATTTTTTCTTTGTCAAGGTTTTTTGCAAAAAATTCAATTCATAAATAAAAAATATATTGCCTAAATGTGAAGTAACAAATGGAAACAGATAAATATAACTAAGTCAATATTCCTATTCTTATTTCAAAAAAAAATAAACCTTGACATAGAAAATTTATAAATGATATTATAAGGCGGTTTCGCATTATGAAACATAATTTTGCATAGCGGAACACTTGATTGAAACGATTATTAACAAAGAAAGATATATTAAAACTTTCATTGTTGGGAGACTTCCCTTTATGAAAGAGTTTGATCCAGTCAATCCAAAAAGGGGAGTTAATGATTTTGCCATAAAGACGAGTTTTTCTAAAACAACTGTTTATTGGCCGGCTTATGCTCTTCGCTTTATGGAATCTATCATTCTTATTTTCATTACAAAGAATCAAGAATGAGAAAAATTTATTCAATAAAAAGCAAAAATTCATTGTTTAAAGGTGGTGATAACGATGAGATGTTAGATTTTTGGAGATAATTTAATAGAAAAAAGAAAAGTCTAGAAGGAGGAAAAAAATGACAAATACTGTCAAAAAATTCGCTTTTGTTTTGGTCGTTATCATGGTAATGGGCTCATTTGCTTATTCCCAAAAGTTAACAGGTTCGATTAAAGGAGTAGTCAATGATGAGGGGGGAAATCCTCTTCCAGGAGTCACCGTCACAGCGTCTTCGCCCTCTTTGATTGGCATTCAGTCTTTTATTACAACTTCTGAAGGAAATTTTAGATTTCCTTCGCTCCCTCCTGGAACATATGAGATCGCTACTCGACTTGAAGGATTTCAGATTTTTAAAAGAGCTAATATTATAGTCAATGTTGGAAGAATTGTTGAGATAAAGATTCAGATGAAAATGTCAGCATTGCAGGAGGAAATATTGGTAACAGCACCTTCACCTACTGTCGATGTCTCCACATCTAAAATCAGCCTTAACATCTCAGGTGACTTTATCGCTAAACTCCCCATTGCTCGTGATCTCTATGATGTTCAAAATATGACCCCTGGAGCTGTTTCAGATGGAGCTACATATCGCAGAACTTCATCTATATTAGGCGGTACTGTAAGGGGCAATCTTTATACTTTGGATGGTGTCCCCATGAATGATCCGGCCGTATCATATGCAATCACAAATATCAACATTGATATTTATGATGAAGTACAGATGGAGATGGGAGGGCATTCTGCTGAAATCGGTCAAACGGATTCTCTCTATATCAATATTGTTACAAAAAGCGGTGGTAATAAGTTCAGCGGAAGTCTTTCCGCTCACTATTCAGGGGATAATTTTCTTGGCGGATTGAGCCTTAATAAGAGAATATTGCCAGAAGAACAACTTGCGGCTTTAGGTCAAGAACCTCCAGGAGCAGACAGGACAAATGCGGATTATTCATTTACTTTAGGAGGACCAATCATTAGAGATAAACTTTGGTTTTTTTCTAGTGCGCGAAGATATTTTTGGATTAAAGATTTTCCCGATAATGCAGAATATGACCTTGAACACTATGAATGGCTTGGATTTACCAAGATTACAGCCCAGATTAAAAAAAATCTAAAGTTCGTGGGAATGCTTAATTTTGCTACTGTATATGAGCCTATTTATACTGGTTCTGCTAGCTGGAGTCGCGGCAAAACAACCCTTCAAATATATGACCATGAAAAAGTATGGGCTGGCTCAGGTCAAGTCAACTGGATTATTGACCAAAATACTTTTGCTGATTTCCGTTTTAATTATCTCCATCGGTTTTTCCCTCTTCATGCTCATCCAGGAACTGAAGAACTTCCCTTAAATTATGATAGTGACTCGGGAAGATATTGGGGAGGCGTTTATTATAACGAAGAATATATCCGAACAAAGATGGTTGGATCTGTTTCTGTAACAAAATTTATTGATGGATTGTTTGGAGTCAATCACGAATTAAAATTTGGGTTGGAATTTGAAGATGATCGTTATTCTTACGATTGGTATAGAAAAACCCCTTATTATCGATACTGGGACGGATATGATTTTGAAACGAACACAGGAAATCCCTATTATTATTCAGTAAGCCAGCAACAAGGTAGATTGAGAGCCAGACCCTGTCCTTCTGAACCAGGTGTTTCTGTGCCTATAGAAAGGAGCCGACGTTTTGGAGGATATATTCAGGATAGTATTGAATATAAGAGACTAAGTATTAATGTGGGAATCCGCTATGATTACCAATATGCCTTTGAGCCCGAACAAAGCAGACCCCGGACTGGTGACGATCTCCTGAACGCCCTGTCTCCAGAGGTATTTGGAGGATTTACACAACCTTATCGCAGAATTGTTACTTTCAAAGACTTAGCCCCAAGGATTGGTCTTGTGTATGATTTATTTGGAGATGGCAGAACCGCTGTTAAGCTTTCTTATGCTCGCTATTACGAACCCATTTTCTTAGCAAAATATAATTTTGCGAATATGCTGACCTATGCTAGTGCTTATTATTACTGGTATGATTTAAACGGAAACGGTGAATTTGACATGCCGGGAATCGATAATTATGTCGCTTACGATTTACCTAATATGGATACTTCTTACATGCCGATTGATGAAAACGCTAAAAATGCCCATATGGACGAAATAATAGCTGCCGTTGAACATGAACTCTTCAAGAACGTTAAGTTAAGTCTAACTTACATCTGGAAGAAGAATGGAAATATCCTTGAGGATATAGATATAAATAATGGCTATACATTAGATTATAGTCCAGACTCTTGGATTCCCTTCACAACTACAGAACCCGGTATGGATGGAATCACTGGCACGGATGACGATAGACAAATTACTGTCTATGCCAAAGACAGCGATGCTCCCTTACCCCTTTATAAGATGGTCAATGTTCCTGAAGCAAAAAGACAATACAATGCTCTTATTTTAGGATTGGAAAAAAGGATGTCAGATGGTTGGCAGTTATCTGCATCATTTATGTGGAGTTCCTTTAAAGGAAATGTATCGGCTGCATATGGTGATACAGAAGGAGATTCTGGCGCTTTTGATAATCCTAATAATTATCTTGTTAATTATTATGGAAAACTCAGCTTCGATCGTCCAATACAAATCAGGATAGCAAGTACTGTTTTACTCCCTTTAGATATCTTCGTCAGTGCTTATCTTAGACATTACTCTGGCGCGCCGTGGAATCGAACGATTTATATTTATTTCCCTGATACAATTGACACCTTAAGTTCCTATGCTTTTGTTAATGCAGAAGAACCAGGAAGCAGAAGATACCAACCCTATACTAATGTGGACCTTCGTATTGAGAAGGCATTTTCTACGGGTTCTTTTGGAACCCTAGAGTTATATGCTAGTATCTTTAATCTTTTTGGTCGAAGTGGTTTCAGTACAATTGTTGATCCGCAAGGAAGACTTTATGCATCCGGGACTTATACAATTAGGTCTAATTATGGTAATATAACCAGCAACTTTGGTGTTAGATCAGTTAGGGTCGGGGCTAGCTTTAGGTTTTAAACAAAAAGACAGAGCTCTCTTTCAGATATAGATTTTAATGTTTTTGGGAGGAAGCGCTTAATCCTTCCTGCTGGTATTACGACTGAGGATGTTATTGAAGAGAAAGTTGAAGAAGCGAAATTAGTGCTAGCCGCTTTAGAGATAAATAAGTAAATGCTTTTTATGAAGCATATCGTCCACTATCACTATATTCCAGATGTTGGCCCAAAACCATAATAGAAGTCCATTATAGTCTTCCTTAAATAATCTAGAAAGTTTGAATAATCTGAGCTCCTGAGAAAGATATTAGATTTCTAGACTAAAAAGGTAAACCGAGGGTTCTATAGTATTAAAAAATTAGTAAAATAGACCGTTTTTGCCAGAGAGGGAAATAATGGATTATGGCTGGCTCTCGTTAATTCCAGCACTCCTAGCAGTAATACTCGCTTTTATTACCCGGGAACCTATTGTCAGCTTGGCTGTAGCTTGTCTTGCAGGAGTATTATTGATGGGAGGTGGTTTTGCTGGGTTTCCTGAGCTATTGGTAAAGGCGCTGGGAACAAGGGATTTCATGTGGATATGTATGATAGAGTTGTGCATCGGCATTCTGGTTGCTTTTTATCAGCGATGTGGAGCTGTAAAAATGTTTGCTAAAATGACAGGCTCCTGGGCAAAATCGCGAAAAAAAATACATATATTAGGTTGGGGATTGGGAATGTTCATTTTTTTTAGCGATTATTTCAGCCCTCTTTTTGTAGGTCCTGTTATGCGAAATATGACAGATCGTGCTCGAATATCCAGGGAAAAGTTAGCATATATTTGTGATTCTACTTCTGCTCCTATGACTGTATTAGCACCGATTACTGGCTGGGCGGTTTATATTAGCGGGCTTTTGATTGGAATTGGTCCCATTTTAGATAGAAAAGTAGCTATGTCCACTTTTGTTAAAGCCATACCTTTCAATTTTTATGCTATTTTAACCATAATAATGGTGGGCCTTATTGCTTTGGAATGGATCCCGGAATTTGGTTCTATGCGTCGTGCTGAACAACGAGCCTTAAAAACCGGTCAAGTTCTGCGTAAAGGCGGTGTCTCTATGATGAGCACCGAACTCACTGATTTGCCTGTTTCTAAATCAGGCCGGCCTAATATATGGCTAAATTTTTTCACTCCTGTGTTAATTGTTATTACTATTAATATTGCATCTTTCATAATTACTGGACAAGCTAGAGTATTGAGCAGTTTTATGCTAGCTGTTACGGTATTAGGAATAGCCATGCTATTTCAAAGGATTGATAACCTCCGGGGCTTGATGAAAACTTTTATGTCAGGAGTCAAAGGCGTAATGCCTGCAGTTCTAATTTTAGCTTTTGCCTTTGCTATAAATGAAGTGAGTAAAGAAATGGGAACAGCAAAATATGTAGTTGAGATGACAAAGAGCTGGCTCAATCCAATTTTTCTACCATTAATGGTTTTTTTAATTAGTGCTTTTATCAGTTTTGCTACTGGTACAGCTTGGGGAACTTATGCAATTATGATAGTTATGGCTGTTCCTTTATCATTTGAATTTACTCAAGGCCAAGTGACCCCCCTAGTTCTGGCTACTATAGGCGCAGTAGCTGGTGGGGGAATTTTCGGAGATCATTGTTCTCCCCTTTCTGACACTACTGTACTATCCTCTCTCGGAAGTGCTTGTGATCATATGGACCATGTTCGAACTCAACTCCCTTATGCTTTGGTCACAGCTATTAGTGCTTCTATTTTATATTTAATTTTAGGAATTATGGGAGTTCAAAATTGAACAAGCATTTAATTTGTGTTTAGGGAAAAAATGATTGAGTTTTTGATACATATAGTTTTTAAGATGAAACGCAGGATTTTAATAATTTCAGGAAATTCTCTTTTCTTTGTTTTTGTTCTCCTCACATTTTTGGGAGTAGGATATCCACAACCTGAGAAAGTTCAGCTTGCATCCGACCGCTATCACAGCTACAACGAAATGGTAGAAATTCTCCAGAAACTTGAGAAGACTTATCTGCAGCTAGGCTGGGTTGAGGTAGGCGGTTGGCGGGAGAAATTCGTCAGGCAGAACCCTCCTCCCGGGCCGCTTCTAAAGGAAATATGTGACCAACACTATAGATGGACAATTTATATTGCTAGGCTTCTTCCGCGTTTGGAAATTGTTCGTCTAGAATCGAACAAACTTTCAGGGAAGTTATTTAAAATCACTGGTGTTGTGCGAAATGTAGGATATTTGCCCACGAACGTAACTCATCAAGCACTCATAGCTCATGCTGTAGAACCTGTCTTGGCCAAACTTAAACTTCCCAAAGGTGCGAAAATATTAATGGGTAAAGAGGAAACCAACTTAGGGCAGATCGCTGGAAATTTTGTTGATCGAATTGTGGAATGGCTTATCTTATCACCAAGCTCCGGAGAAGTGTGTCTCGATGTTATTTCAACTCGAGCAGGCACTCCTGTTAGGAAAATCCGGCTTAGATAATGGGATGACTATGATAGAGAAAACCAAAAATTTAAATAAATCCTTAATCTTGGAATTGTTATTGGCAAAATAAAAAGATGGGAAAACTAATGAGTGAGCCATTTAGGTGTTATTCTAGAAAATACCTTGTAAAGAAAAAAATCATATTTATATAATAGTTTCATATAATGAAATATAATTTTGCATATCGGAACATTTAAATGAAGCACATCATTAACAAAGAAAGAGATTTCATAACTTCCCTTGCTCGCGGATTATCCATCCTGGAAGCTTTTGATCCAGCCAGCCCGATAATGGGAATTACTGATCTAGCCAGAAAAACTGGCCTTTCCAAGAGCACTGTTTTTCGGCTTGTTCATACTCTTCGATCTCGGGGATATATCATAAATACAGGGGATAGGAGAAAGTTTACTCTTGGACCTAAAATTTTAGGTTTGGGATTTGCAGTGCTCTCTAGTCTCGAACTGAGAGAGGTGGCTCAGCCTTATCTGCTGGAGCTTTCAAGGCTGGTTAAAGAGACTGTGAATCTTGCTGTTCTTGACGAGTGGAAGCTAATTTATGTGGAAAGGATTAAAATACAGCAGATAATAGATATCAATCTTCATGTTGGCTCCCGTCTTGAGCTTTACAATACGGCGATGGGACGCGTCTTGGCTGCTTTTCAAAGCGATGATTGGATATCCGGGTATTTGAAATATCTCAAGCAACTTCCAGAGGCTAAAAGCTACTGGAGAGAAAATGGAAAGGAATTGATGAAAATTCTGGAAGAAGTGGGTAGAAATGACTTTGCAATAAACAACGAGGAGCTAACTCCGGGTCTGAGGTCGGTTGCTGCTCCTGTGAGAAATAGGGAAGGACATGTCGTTGGAGCAGCGAATGTTGCAGTAAGTTCAAGTCTATATTCATTACAAAAACTCAAACAGGATTTGGTTTCCCCTCTTCGAAAAACAACCCAGGCTATTTCTACAGCCCTTGGCTATAGATTGCCTAATAAAGGCATTAAATGACTTCTCATTACCCACAAGGACATGTTTTTTTTCGTAACCTGCATTATTCCTATCCAATGATTAGCCATGGCCAGGGAGTATGCCTCTATGATGTAAAAGGTAAAAAATATCTCGATGCCAGCGGGGGAGCTGCCGTTGTTAACATCGGACACGGAGTAAAAGAGGTGGCAGAGGCTATTCATGCACAAGCTCAAAAAGTCGGTTATTTAAATGGAATGCAATTCAGCCATCATCCTGTTGAAAAGTTGGCTGAACAGATTTCTGGGTTTCTTCCTTTTGCTGAAGGGAAAGTGTATTTCCTTACAAGTGGCTCTGAAGCCATTGAAGCTTCGATTAAACTTTCCAGGCAATATTGGGTTGAAAACGGTCAAACAACAAAGTTTCTCGTTATCTCACGTAATCCTAGCTACCACGGTAATACTCTTGCCGCACTCTCTCTCTCAGCTCGGGAGCACTATAAGGATATCTTTCGTCATATGTTAAAAGAAAGCCCCAAGATTCCCGCCCCTTACTGTTACCGATGTTTTTGTGAAGAAGAGTATCCCTCATGCGGCGTGAAATGTGCATACACATTGGAAAAGGAAATCCTGAAGTTGGGAAAAGGAAATATCTCTGCATTCATGACAGAGGTGATTGGCGGTGCATCCACTGGCGCAGCGGTACCGCCTTCAGAGTATTTTCAGATTATCCGCAATATATGTGATAAATATGAGGTCCTCCTCATTGCCGATGAAGTTATGACAGGCGCCGGCCGAACCGGAAAATGGCTAGCCTGCCATCACTTTGATTTAGAACCTGACATCATCGTAATGGGAAAAGGATTGACCGGTGGCTACTTTCCTCTAAGTGCATTAGCTGTCAGGAAAAACATCGTTGATTCGATTCACAGAAACGGCAAGAATTTTCTTCATGCCCAGACATATTCTCACCATCCTATCGGCTGTGCCGCTGGCTTAGCCACTTTGAACTATATAAAAAAGAACAACCTCGTAGACAAAAGTTCTGAGATGGGAGATAAACTCTTAAAAGAACTTTTGCCTCTTCTTGGTCACCCACATGTTGGAGATATTCGAGGGAAAGGTCTGCTCGTTGGAATCGAGTTTGTCAAAGAGAAACAGGGAAAATTGCCTTTTTCAAGGAAAGAAAAATATGTGGAACATTTCATCTCCAAAGCGATGGAGAAAGGATTGATTCTTTGGCCTAATATTGGTCACGCTGATGGAATTAATGGAGATCTTGTCTTGGTTGCTCCGCCCTCAATAATCACTCAGAAAGAAATTTCTCAGATTGTTGATAAATTGAAAGAAATTCTATTAAAAATGGAAAAATTTGAATATTGAATAGGGGTCATGAATAAGGGTCAGGTCTTGCCTTTTGCCACTAATCTCACTCCTAGCCATAAATGTGCAATGATTCATAGCAAAAAGCAAGACCTAACTCTCATTTCCCATGGGAGCGAGGTTATTCCCAAATATCCAAATTAAATAGCCATGGAATTGGAGGGGCTTGCGATTAAGGAGGAGAAATGGAAAAGATAACAAAAGGATTTAAGGTAACATATTCGACTTTAGATCCTGCAGGTATGGAAGCCTTTCACAAAGCGTATGATCAAGCATTACAAGATATCACCAGCCATTTCGGAAAATCACATCCAGATTTTATTTCTGGAAAAGAAGTGAGAACCGGTGATGAATTTTCAGACTCGAGTCCTATTAACAGAGAATTGTTAATAGGGAAGTTTCAAAAAGGAACTGCCGCCGAGTTCAATGCAGCGATTGAGAGTGCTTATCTGGCATTCAAATCCTGGAGGGACTTAGGTTATCGAGAACGGTGTGGAATCCTGCGAAACGCAGCAGAATTAATCAGCGAGAGAAAGTACGAGCTGGCAGCAATCATGAGTTATGAGGCAGGGAAGAACCGTTTGGAGGCGATGGGAGATGTCGAAGAATCGGCAGATCTTATCCGTTACTATTGTTCCCAGATGGAAGAGGCTGGAGGCTTTGTCCGTAAGATGGGCCAACTGAGTCCAAATGAAAATACAGGAGGAGTTTTGAGGCCTTATGGAGTCTGGGCAGTTATTGCTCCTTTCAATTTCCCTCTGGCTTTGGCAACTGGGATGAGCGCTGGCGTTCTAATCGCTGGAAATACTGCAGTTTTTAAACCCTCTTCGGATACGCCGTTCACAGGCCTTAAGCTCTATGAGATTTACCAAGAAGCTGGAGTGCCTGAAGGCGTTTTTAATTTTATAACAGGCTCTGGGGCAAACTTGGAAGAGGCTTTTTTCCAGAATAAAAAAATATCCGGGTTGGTATTCACCGGGTCCTTTGAGGTAGGGATAAAACTTTATCGCGGCTTCAGTCAGAACTATCCTCGTCCTTGCATTCTCGAGATGGGAAGCAAAAACCCTGCTATCGTAACAGAAAAAGCGGACCTAAACATGGCGGCTGAAGGTGTCATGAAATCAGCTTATGGTCTGGGTGGGCAAAAATGCAGTGCGTGCTCGAGAGTGTATGTCCACAAAAAGGTGGAGAAAGAGTTTATCGAGAAAATATTAGAGAATATTAAAAAAATAAAGATTGGAGATCCCACAAAACGTGATGTGTATCTTGGACCTCTCATCAATCAGAGAGCAGTCGATACATATAAAGAATGGACAGATATATGCGCAAGGGATGGCAAAATACTCACGGGAGGGCATGTTCTCACTGAAGGCTCTTTTGCCAAAGGTTTTTTTGTAGAGCCTACATTGGTTACGGAAATTCCCAAGGATCACAGGATTTTTCATGAAGAGCTTTTCGTTCCTTTCCTGGTTGGAGTCTCGGTGGATTCTCTTGAGGAAGCCATTGAAGAAAGCAATAAGGTTGACTACGGCCTCACCGCAGGGATTTTCAGTCAAGACGAGAAAGAAATCGCGTATTTCTTTAATGAAGTAGAATCAGGTGTGCTTTATGCAAATAGACGTTCGGGGGCCACAACAGGTGCTTGGCCTGGTGTTCAACCATTTTGCGGATGGAAAAAATCAGGCTCCACAGGCAAAGGGGGATGTGGGCCTTATTATGTCCAGCAGTTTATGAGAGAACAGAGCCGAACAAAAATGGAATAGCCTTCTTTCAAAAAGGAGCAGGATTTATGAATTCTTCACTAAAAAAGGTCGTTATTCTAAGTGCCGTGAGAACTCCGGTGGGAAGATTCGGGGGGAGTTTTAAGAACACCAGCGCCGTTTCTTTGGGTGCAGTAGCCTCTAAAGAAGCAATAAAGAGAGCTCGCATCTCTGAAGATCAGATAGATGAAGTTATCTTTGGCCATGCCCGTCAAGCCGGAAACAGACCCAATCCCGCGCGGCAGATCCTCTATAAAACAGGAATTCCGGTGGACCGAACAGCTTACACCGTAAATAAAGCCTGTGCTTCAGGGATCAAGGCGATTAGCCTTGGATATCAGTCCCTTCTTCTTGGCGAAAACAGAATTGTACTGGTTGGGGGGATAGAGAACATGTCTCAGGTTCCCTATTTACTGGATGTCGCAAGATGGGGCTATCGGCTGGGAGATGGAGTTCTTGTAGATGCTATGTACAGGGATGGGTTATTCTGCCCCATGGCAGATATGATCATGGGAAAGACTGCAGAGCTTCTTGTAGAAAAGTATAATATTTCTCGGCAAGAGCAGGACGAGTACGCTTATGAGAGTCAGATGAATACTAAAAAAGCTATGACTGAAGGAAAATTTGATCAAGAAATTGTTCCGGTCAAAATAAAGGATAAAAAAGGAAGGGAAATACTCATAGCAACTGATGAACATCCCCGGCCTGATACAACCTTAGAAAAATTAGCAAAACTCTCACCGGTGTTTAAAAAGGGAGGAACGGTCACGGCTGGTAATTCCTCTGGAATAACTGATGGAGCTGCTGCATTGGTTTTAACAACAGAAGCCTATGCCAAAGAGTTAGGTGTAGATCCTATGGCTGAAATTCTCGGTGCAACTTCTGCAGGAGTGGACCCGAAAGAAATGGGGCTCGGTCCTATCCCGGCGACTCGTAAATTATTGAAGTTAAATAAGTTAAAGTTGATTGATGTCGACCTTGTAGAGATAAATGAAGCATTTGCCGCTCAGGTTCTTGCAGTGGAGAGAGAATTGAATTGGGATAAAGACAAGAGGAACATAAGGGGAGGAGCGATTGCATTAGGTCATCCCACTGGTTGTACAGGAGCCAAAATTACTGTCACTCTGCTTCACAGCTTAATTCAGGAGAAAAAAGAACTTGGATTAGCCACGTTGTGTGTGAGTGGGGGACAAGGAATGTCTCTTATCATAAAAACAAAATAAAAGAGAATGAAAATGACTTTATCATTTCCAAGAATCAAAACAGAATTACTTGGGAAAAAGGCAGAAAAGATCATTGCACGGGAATTTATCAGAAATTACAATATACTTTTGGTCGTAGATGAAATTCAATCCGGGATGGGACGAACAGGCAAATTTTTAGCCATCGAAAATTATAACGTTGAGCCCGATATAGTTCTTCTCGCTAAAGGATTAGCTTCAGGCCTACCGTTTGGAGCTGTCATTTCAAAGAAAAAATTCATGTCTTCTGAACAAGTGGATGTTGCAGTGGATATCTTTTCTGAGGTTTTAGAAGAAATAAAGAGGGGATAGGTCAACATGGAAAATAAGCTCATGACTATGGCGGAAGCTGTCAAAAAATATGTAAAAAATGGAGACATCCTCGACATAGAAGGATTTACTCATCTAATCTGCTTTGCTGCAGGGCATGAGATCATCCGGCAGAGGAAAAAAGATCTTATTGCTTGCCGCCTCACTCCAGATCTCATATATGATCAGATGATTGCTGCAGGATGCGTGAGAAAGGTTGTGTTCAGCTGGGCGGGAAATCCAGGCGTAGGTTCTCTTTACGGATTAAGAAGAGCTGTAGAGAAGGGAATTCCCAGAAATATCGAGATCGAAGAATACACTCATTTTGGACTGGTTGCAAGATTTATGGCTGGAGCTTCGAATCTTCCTTTCATGCATTTGAGAAGTTTTTATGGAAGCACTCTTTATCAGAAAAACAAGAAAATAAAATCTGTGAAATGCCCTTACACTGGACAGATGTTTGCAACAGTTCCTGCCTTAAATCCGGATGTGGCTATCATTCAAGTTCAGAGAGTGGACTCCCTGGGTAATGCTCAAATCTGGGGATTGATGGGCGTTCAAAGAGAAGCCGCGTTTGCTTCCAAGAAGGTGATTATCGTCGCTGAAGAATTAGTGGATAGCGGAGTAATCCGCTCAGATCCCAACCGCACCCTAATTCCTGGAATGATTGTTGATGCAGTTGTGATTGAACCTTTTGCAGCTCACCCCAGTTACGCTCTGGGATATTACAACCGGGATAATCAGTTCTATGTTGATTGGTATAAAATTTCTAAGGATCAAGCATCGATGGAAAGATATATTTCAGATTGGATTTTTGCCGTTTCCAATCGAGCGGAATACGTGGAAAAACTCGGTGCCAATAATGTTAAGAGATTAAAAGCAAGGAAGCGGTTGTCTGGTCCGGTTAATTATGGCTATTGAAAATTCGTAAATTATTGAAAATATTATATTTTTTATATGGAGGTAGAAAATTATGGATTCCTATTCACCTTCAGAAATGATGGTAGTAAGAGCCGCACGAGAGCTAAGGAATGGTGAAGTTGTTTTTGTAGGCATTGGGCTGCCAAATTTTGCTTGCAACCTAGCGAGAAGACTACAGTCGCCAGACCTTGTCCTTATCTATGAAGCAGGAGCAGTTGGGGCTGTCCCTTCTCATTTGCCTCTTTCAATAGGCGATCCCTGTCTAGTCACAGATTCTATTTCTGTCTGTTCGATGGTCGAAGTTTTCAATTATTATCTTCAGGGAGGATTGATTGATGTGGGTTTTCTTGGAGGAGCGCAAGTCGATAAGTTTGGAAATATTAATTCTACAGTAATAGGTGATTATGAGAGACCCACAGTCAGGCTTCCTGGAAGCGGAGGAGCCTGTGAAATAGCAATAAATTCCAAAAAAACTATCATCATTTTAAAGCAGAGTAAAAAAACTTTTCCTGATAAAATTGATTTCATTACTAGCCCTGGGTATATCGATAAAAATAATCAGAGGAATAAATATAATATGCCCGGTAAGGGACCGGTTCTGGTTATAACAGATTTTGGAATCTATGACTTTTCAGATAAAAATCATGAAATGGTTCTTATTGAAATTTACCCAAATGTCTCTCTTGAAGAGCTGAAGCAAAACATTTCATGGGATATGAAAATTAGCTCAAATCTTATAAAGACAAAGCCTCCAACTCAAAAAGAGCTGATGGTTATAAGAGAGGAGCTCGACCCGAAAAGAATATACCTTCCTTAATACCAAATTTATTGAAGAATTAAGACCTGAAAGTCTAAAATGACTGGATTTTACCAGCCCAAAATATGTATCGATTGCCTGGACAGAGATGATCCAGATTTATGTATTCATCAAACAATACTGAATTAAATTATTGTAATCTATTCAAGCTTTTACTTAAATCCAATTTATTCCTCCTTTGATGATTTTTTGCTGAAATTTTGCGTTTTGAGTTTAATACGAAACATGCTTTAAAAATTTAAAGTCAGAAGCACCTTTTGGTTGGCGAAATTTTAACATATCCGTTAGATCGATAAGACAGGGGCAGGATTTTTCTAAAACTCCACTGATTTCTAATTCAGGCTTTCCTTCAGTTTCTTATCAGAAGTGATAACACCATTACTGATCTCCGTTACACTATCCAGATCCTAATGGGTTGGACTGATATCTATCTAAATCAATTTAAAATACATGGGAAGGAGTATGGTGTATATCATTCATGTGGTAAGTACTTCCCAGATGATGCTACCGCTGTTCTCCTTGATCGATTCCAGTTTCATTTAAAAGAAAGGTTTATATATGCTAATTCTTTTATCCCGCGGTACTTACAGTTTTGTGGGATTTTAATACTAATAATAAGGCAAATTTGGAATGGTAGCACTTAAAAAAAAATATAATAAATAGAGCCTAATGGGAAATGAAGCAGGGAAGTCATTGCTTGGCTTTAGACAAACTCTGCTAGATTCTTTTTTAATCCTTTCTTTACTCTTGTATCAAGAAAAACAAGCGATTTTAGAATCTCAAGAATTGGTTTTGTGTTTTATTTTCTGATAAGATAACCACATGGATAAAAGAAGTCGTCTCGAGGACAAAGGCATTTTAGTCTTAGAAAGTCCTGATGAGGAGAGGGAAATCGAATTTGAATTGAATTATCTTTTATCCCTGAGCCTAAGCCAGCGAATATTGTTAATGCAAGCTAAAAGCCAGGAATTAAAAACCCTTTTGATAAACAATGGACACCGAAAAACTGCTCCAATTATTAAAAGAAAATAAAGTTTTATTTGTTGTAATTGGAGCCACTGCTTTTCCTGTTAAAGTAGATCCAGTATTCGAAAAAGTTCGCTCAGATCCGAGATTCATAGAAATACTGAAGAAAGTGGGAATGGAGAACTAAAGTAAAAACATCTTCTAAATTTTGATATAATAGATGCAATGATTGGCAATGGTCACAAGCTTGAAAAGATGGTCGAGAGCACCTCGCATTTAAGACAGGTGCGTAAGGCAGAGCTTCAGTTCGGAGATATTGTGCTCATCAAAACTCGGAATTCCCTGTACTCTATCAGTGTTCTTGAGTCTGACTACTACCTGGTTTCAGGGGGTTGGTTCGATAGAAAGAGATTATCGCCTACGAAGGCGTCCATTTCTGGATGTACATGGGGTGGTAGCATCATCAAGGTAGATACTCTTGCAGCTTGCGGACTTCGTCTTGAATTCGGAAATCGCGTCCTCACTACTCCCATACAAAAAGTGTTTGTGTTGCGGGGTAACGGGAAGAATTAAGAGTATAAAATAACAATCGGAAAAGCCATTTCCTCTCTCATATTGCAAAAATCAAACAGGAAAGCAAATTCTTTTTCTATTGTATTATATAATTGACAAATTGTACAATACATTGTACAATTACTTGGAGTTTAAGAAATGGATAAAATAATCGGGATTTCAGAATTAAGGAATTCTATATCTTCTATAATAAAGAAAGTATATCAAGGCTCACGTTATATAATTATCCAGCGTTCTAAGCCAAGTGCAGTTCTTTTGAGTCCTGAGGAAGTTGAGACATTGGAGGTTATGGCAGACAAGGACCTTCTTGAAGATATTAAAAAGGCCAAGGAAGATATACTAAAAGGTGATTTCATTTCCTATGAAGATTTTTTCGGGAAAAAATTACCCGATGAATCTAAATAATGGCGCTATTTCTTACTAAGACCTTTCAAAAGAATTTCCAAAAACTACCCAAGAATATACAGACAAAGGTAGAAAATGGTCTGAGGAAAATATATTTAGATCCTTACAAAGGAAAGAAACTCTTAGGTGAGTTAGAAGGGGAGTTTTCCTACAGGTTAGGAAAATACAGAATTATCTACTTTATTGATAGAGAAAAAAACATCTGGGTTGAAACGGTAAGACATAGAAAAGACGTATATAGGAAAAAATAATGCATGAATTTTTAAGCGAGTATGATTTTCCTCCGTACAGACCCCCCAACGAGGCTAATAGCGCCCTTATCCGCATCACAAGAGGCTGCCCCTGGAATAGATGCGAGTTCTGCTTCATGTACAGGGACACAAAATTCCAAACGAAGCCGCTCGAAGAAGTCAAGAAGGATGTGAAAAAAGCAAGACAGATATACAGAGCAGCTCAATCCATCTTCCTTGGAGACAGCGACAATCTTGTCCACAAGGAGCTGCCAGAAATAGTAACGTTCATAAGAAAAATATTTCCGGATATCAGACGTGTAACAGCTTATGCTAGGGCAAAAACTATTTTGAGCAGGAAGATGGAGTTCTTGACTGTGGTACGCAAGGCAGGTCTTGATCGGCTCCACATCGGCCTTGAATCAGGGGACCCGGTCGTACTCGAGTGGCTTGGCAAAGGAGTAACACCTGAGGAGGTGATCGAAGCCGGACGGAAAGCCAAAGAGGCTGGTTTTGAGGTAAATTTCTATGTCATAAGCGGTGCGGGCGGGAAGATGCGGTGGAAAGAGCATGCGCTAAACAGCGCCAGGGTTCTCAATGAGATAAAACCGGATTTCATAAGATTAAGGTCCCTGACAATCAAAGAAGGAACCCCGTTTAAAGAGAAACTGGAGAAGGGGGAATTTGTCATTACTCCGCCCCTGGAGAGATTGAAAGAAGTGCAACTCTTTGTTAAAAACCTGGATCTTGAGAGATGTTTCCTGGCCAGCGATCACATGACAAACTACCTCTGGGCAGGAAATGCCTTTTTCTACAGGGGAGTGGCAGGTGATCTTCCCCGTGACAAGAAAGTAATGCTGAAGACCTTGCGCAAGGCTCTGGATTTTATTGAGTCAACAGAACTGGAAATCAAGGATTCTAACCAGCTACTGAAGGAAGGCTTCATCACTGCTCTTTGAAACCGGGAATATATCATCTCTAAAAGTCTGATCCCATTTCATGTTTGACAGAACATTGCATCAAAATCGATTAGGACATGCTTTTAAATTTCATCTGAGATATAATCATAATAAGGCGAGATACGGACTTAGAATGGAGAGGAGAGAATTCCTTAGAAATTTCCCCAGGGGAATCATATGTGGAGTAGCTGCAGCCCATGTATTCATATCCAACGCTAGATCTTCAGTCTATGACGTTCTAACAAACACACTCCAGCGCAAAAAAAAACCCACAGAAATTTTGAGAGAAATGTACAAAGAAGTCGTAGAACTCGGACCTTACAATAATGAAGACTTCATAAAAAGAGAGTTTCATATAGACCTGGACGGCGATGAAAATAACAGCGAAGAACATGTTGTTTTTTTGATTCAAAGCGTAGGAGACAAGGAGAAGATGATTATCCAGGTGACTTATTTCGAGGCTAAAAGAACCAGATTTGTAAAATATGCTAAAGATATAAAGACGATCTTATGTTATGTAAAAGGAGACAAAATAGAGATAAAAAAATGCGACTACAGTGAGAATGATATCAAGTCCCTGTTTCCAGATATTCTGCAGGGGATTAGATATACCAAAAAATATCTAAAGCTTCTCGACCGAAAAGATAAAAAATAAGCCCTGCAAGCGTAGGGGGGCAGCTTTATCTAGAAAGATCAAGCGCTTTTCGTCATCAAAAAATTAGCTAGTTTACAGTTTCCTTTTTTTTTCATCTGCTCATTGACCTTTATTTTTTCTATGATATTCGCTATTCTGTTTCTTTACATAACTTAATGAGCCTTGAATTAGACAGAATTGCTAAATCATTCCATCTATAATTCAAGTGCTCACGAAAATCGTTCAATTCCGTGTAAGGAGGATTTTGTGAAAAATCGCAAAACGAGGTTAAAATTCGTGACGGGCATCGTCTTATTCTGCTGGCCGTTGATTGCACCTTCAAATGCAGCGAACCAGCCAATCAGCGAAGAGCTCTTAAAAAATTTAACTTACCGCAGTATAGGACCAACCAGGCAGGGCGGAAGGTTTGTCGATTATGCGGTTCCCAAACAGCAGCCATACACATTTTATGCTGCGACAGCATCAGGGGGCTTATGGAAAACTGTCAATAACGGCATAACATTCGAGCCGATTTTTGACCATGAAAAGGTCTTTTCGATTGGAGACGTAACAGTTGCCCCCTCTAATCCGAATATTGTCTGGGTCGGTACAGGTGAAGCCAACAACTCGAGAAGTTCTTACTGGGGCGATGGTGTCTACAAGTCCGCAGACGCCGGAAAGACCTGGAAAAATATGGGACTTAAAGAATCCCATCATATCGGCCGTATTGTGATTCATCCGAAAGATCCGGATATTATCTATGTCGCAGCACTTGGTCACCTCTATTCAGAAAATCCTGAACGCGGATTATACAAAACAATCAATGGCGGCAAAAAATGGATAAAGGTCATGGATGTAGTCGCCCGGGGTAAAAACATCGGTGTTGTTGATATTGCCATGCACCCGAGTAATCCTGAAATAATCTATGCTGCAACTTACGATAAAGAGCGAAAGCCATGGACTTTTAATCTGGGTGGACCCGGTAGCGCGGTTTACAAAACTACTGACGGAGGCAAATCATGGACAAAACTCGGCGGCGGGCTTCCGACCGGAATGATCGGGCGCATCGGTATCGATGTCTACAGGAAAAATCCGGATATTCTTTACGTAACCGTCGAAAACGCTAATAAACCAAAAGTGTCGGATGAGGAACGGGAAAAAGAATTACTTGAGGGAAAATCAAGTCGAGGGATGATCGGCGGCGAAGTCTACCGCTCTGATGATGCCGGGAAAACATGGAAGAAAGTAAGCCCGGATGGGCAAAGCATCGGCGGCGCTCCAGCATATTATTACGGTCAAATAATAATCGATCCCAATGACGATAAAGTTGTCCATGTCCTGAGCGCTGCTTCCTGGGGAACAAGAGACGGCGGGAAAACATGGCAAAGGCGTCCTTTAGGATTTGGGCATGATGACCATGCCTTATGGATAGACCCTGATAATTCGGATCACATGCTTTTAGGCGATGACCATGGCATGGGCATAACCTATGACGGCGGCAAAAACTGGTATCATCCTGACTTTATGCCTTTAGCCCAGTTTTATGCAGTAGGTGTGGATATGTCCTATCCTTATAACGTCGCAGGCGGTACACAGGACAACGGCTCACTCATGGGTCCCAGCACGAAACGCAACGGCGAACCGATTAGGCTTGAAGACTGGCAAAAGGTAGGGAGCGGTGACGGAATGTATAACGTGTTTGATACGAGTAACAACCGTTACCTCTATAATGAATCTCAGTTCGGTCCTCTTTCAAGATTAGACCTGAAAACCGGGGAAAGGAAAGACATAGCATATCAAAAGAAAAACCCTAAGCTTCGCTGGAACTGGAATTCTCCGATATTAATATCTCCCCACAACAGCAATGTTATTTACCACGGAGGGAACATACTGGTGAGGTCCCCCTTCCGTGGTGAATCCTGGGAAGAAATCAGCCCGGACCTGACTACTAATGATCCGAGGAAGCTTATTACCGGAAAAGGAGGAGCAGGAAATATTCAGTATTGTACGATAACAACCATTGATGAGTCACCTCTTGAGGAAGGCGTGCTCTGGGTTGGAACAGACGACGGCAACGTCTGGGTTTCGAGAGATGGTGGTAAAAACTGGAAAAAGCTTAACGACCGCCTAAAAGGGAATCCTGGATACTGGGTAAGCAGGGTCATCGCCTCTCACCATTATGCCGGCACTGCATATGTCTCATATACTGGCTACAGGAGGGATGATTTCAGACCATTCCTGTATAAAACCACAGATTATGGAGACACATGGATTTCCATAGCTTCTAATTTGCCGGATGAGCCTATCAATGTTATAAGAGAAGATTATAAAAATCCAAATCTCCTTTTTGTAGGAACTGAGTTTGCAGTATACGTCTCCCTGGACGGTGGCAAAAATTGGACCAAAATGAAAATCAACATGCCCACCCAGCCAGTCCATGACCTGGTGATTCATCCCAGGGAGAATGATCTTGTTGTAGCTACACACGGCCGCGGCTTTTTTATTACTGATATTACTCCACTTCAAGAATTGACACCTAAAATTCTTTCTAAAGATGTTCATCTTTTTGACATAGAATCTAAAGTGAGATGGATAAACAATAAATTTAACGTTTCCAGTTCATCCAATTTTGATGGCGAGAGCGAACCCAAGGGCATTGTGATCAATTATTACCTGAGAAATAAAGTGAAGAGTGATGTTAAGGTGACTGTTTACAAAGGCAATAAGCTAATTAACGAAATCGAAGGTAAAAAGGCCAAAGGTATAAACAAAGTTCTGTGGGATATGACGCAGCGCAGAGAACGAACAGAGGAAGAGAAGAAGGAAGTTCGAGAGCGGATGGAGCGGTATAGAGCGTCTGGGTTTCGGAGACCGATAGATGTAAACTACGCTTACGATCCTGCACCATTAGGCGAGTATAGGATTGTTCTTAAAGTCGGCGACCAGGAATTCACAAAGAGTGCTACTGTTCTCCAAGACCACTGGTACGATAAATAAAAGGGAAAACTTAGAACAGGACTTCGACCTTCATTTTTCTCTTCTTTAATTCATTCATAAGCCTCTCCTTATACTCGCGGAATCTGGAGCCACAAGGAGAAAAACTTTAAGTTTTAATAAGCTATAAGATTCAACCATGTCATTAATTAATTTGACAAATATTCCTTAGCTCCTTACATTAGAAATTTCCTTAATAAAAACAAAATATTTGTCGGAATGAGAATATTAATTACATATTATCAGAATCGGATCAAACTCTTACGAGT
>Ga0209986_10000186_pt1 | contig 57026 bp, 81 predicted proteins | sample BlataG_FD_183168 | JGI IMG/M metagenome (GOLD analysis project Ga0209986, IMG submission 183168) | Deep subsurface microbial communities from Black Sea to uncover new lineages of life (NeLLi) - Black_00105 metaG (SPAdes) (version 2) | ecosystem: Environmental > Aquatic > Marine > Oceanic >... | reverse complement strand
ATTTGATCGATTAATAGATAGGGCTGAGGGTATATATACCTTTCAGATCATAGGTGCCTATTGTTAGCAACTTATCTAAAAATTGCCGCAATATTTATATAATAGAGTGTCACTCAGAAATCCCTATCTTACCTGAAATTTATTGAGTTCAATATCTTTTCCCTCTCGGAAGACATTCTCTATAAACTTATTGCCCTTCTCTATCATTTTGTGTATTTCAGCCGTGGTGTAGCCAATAGGTTCAATTTGTTTTAACTTCAAAAAGTACAGTTTTGCCTGCCTCTTGAACCAGTCATCCGGGAACTCGTCAGATACCAGAAGAAGGTCAATATCGCTGTGCGGATAAAAGTCACCCCTGCTCCTCGAACCAAATAATACCACTCGCTTCAATCTAAACTCCCTGTCAACTCTTCTGCAATATTCGATTACTCGCTCTGTTATTGAGTCCGTTTCTCCGCCCATTCAAGCAACCTCCTGGCATTTTTAAGAAGGAATAATGACTTTATGGCTTTTTCTCCCACTTGCTGGGAACAAGTGCAAACCCAGTTATACCTCCCAAGCTTATGAAGTTCAAGACAGGTATCAAAATCATATTTAGCCTCATCCATCCATATACCTGACCTTCCAACGCGTTTGTTTTTCTTCATCCCTTCTTGTGTTAAATATTAGCGTTTCCAACATATAAATCCCTTTCATCCCTTCTCCGCAACACCTGCTTCTTCAAACGTAGCCATCTCCCGCAATATTTTACAAGAAGCTTCTACGATACTTATCCCAAGGGCGGCGCCGGTCCCCTCTCCCAGACGCATTTTCAGATCGAATAGCGGTTCGAGACCAATATAGTCTAACATGGCACGATGCCCGCTCTCAACAGAGAGATGCGATGCGATGAGGTAATCCTTTACCATCGAGTTTAACTCGTATGCGATAAGCGCGGCGGCGCCGGAAATGAAACCATCTATAACAACCGGTATTTTGCGCGATGCGGCGGCGAGCATCACTCCCGCCAGTCCTCCTATCTCAAATCCACCTATTTTCGCTAAAATATCAATTGCGTCCTCTCTATCTGGTTTATTAACTTCTAACGCTCGTTTTATTACTCCTATCTTACTCTTAAGCGCTTCATCGTCTAAACCCGTTCCTCGCCCGGTTACTTTTTCCACTTTCTCCCCTGTTATAAAAGATACGACCGCGCTGCTCGGTGTTGTATTTCCTATCCCCATGTCACCTGTGCCCACTATATCTACACCTTTCTCTATCTCGCTCTCCAGAACTCCTATTCCCGCTTCTATGGACCTTTTTGCATCTCCATAGCTCATTGCAGGTCCCCCGGTCATATTGTCGGTGCCGTAAGCAATTTTCTTAACAACCAGCTTTTGATGTGGCTCAATATTTGCCGCTACGCCCATATCCACGACGACCACCCTTGCACCGATATGCCTTGCGAGAACGTTTATTCCCGCACCGCCCCTCAAGAAATTATAAACCATTTGCGGTGTTACTTCCCGGGGATAAGCACTCACGCCTTCGTCCGCAACGCCGTGGTCACCAGCCATTGTTATTATCACCTTCTCCTTTATCTCCGGCATGAAATTCCCTGTAATGCCTGCAACCTTCACCGAAAGGTCTTCCAAAATGCCTAAACTACGCTCTGGTTTTGTGAGTGTATCCTGTCGCGCCCTCGCCAGTCGCATTGATTCCTGGTCAAGCGACCCTATCTTTTCCATCACTTCTTTTATCTTGTCCATGAGATAAACATAAAATCAACCTTTTTTAAAGTCTTCCTTTTTTGTGGCGTTGGGGCACACGAAAAAGAGAAACAGCCCTAAAATGTTTCTTTGATTAAACAAAGCCGCTGGTGGGATTTGAACCCACGACCTGCTGATTACGAATCAGCCGCTCTACCTCTAAGCCACAGCGGCATTTGAAAATATTTTTGTGATATTATTTAAGTTTTTTTACATGTCATTCCAGTGGAAATGCACCCATAAGCTTTATATTAAAGAAGAAAACATACATAAAATGTGTAAAACATGAAGAAAGAAGAGCTGGTACATTTGCATTTGTTATTGGCTCAATTGAAGAAGCATTGTGAGGAGAATGGCGTGGACTGTGATTTCGCGAAGTACAACGAGTTGGGCATCTCCCCTTTTCAGGTGCACCGAAGCAAAGAAGAGCACAAGCAGGCGGTTTTCGTCCTCGGGACTGAACTTGCATCGCTGACGGCGAAGAACAACAGCCATTTCCTGGTGGGCGCTAAATAAGCAATTTCCGTTCGACAGACCATGCTTCCCCCTGCGAATGCCTATGAATGTGTAAGCGTGTAGGCAGATGAAACAGAGGCGTCTTCTTCTTTGGCATCGTCATAGCGTGGGTTTTATAAAGGGAGTAATAAAAGGCGTTATCGCCGATACACCTTGTGATAATATTAACAAGATGGGTGTTACAAACTTTAGCAATATTGCTTGATTCGAGCAACATTCAAATGCGGGAAGATATACATGCCTCTACTATCTCTTTTCCTTCCATAAAAACCATATCTCGCTCAGATGCGAAAGCTATTGCATTAGCCTTGGAAAGGGCATCTCCCGATTCACGGTCCAGCATTTCGCATATTGCCATTGCAGGTGATATACCAGCAAGCAACGCCAATGCCACGGAAAGTTCGGTCTGCCCCCTTCTCTCATCGAGTAGCCCATCCGCAGCCCGTAATATCGAAACATGCCCGGGGGTTCGGAATTCAGTGTAAAAGTCGTAAGTGTTACCGTTTAATACTCCATCCACCGCCTCACCTACCTTCTTTATCGTCAATGCCCTGTCTCTATCAGTTATGCCCGTGACTGTATCACGATGATTCACCCATAGTGAAAAGGAAGAGCGGTTATCGTATGAAAGGTCACCCTTTTCTTCCACTATTTTCCTTAGAGAAGAGAAGCTACTATTCACGTTTCTTAAAATATCACTTATGAAGGGAAGACCAAGTTTTTCCGCCGCAACGGGATGAATGGCAACGCATATAAGCCCACCTGCCTCCTTTCTAAAATAAGCGACTTTTTTCGACGTCATAAAAGAAGCGGGCATTACAAAGTCAGTCTCACCCTCTCTATCCTCCGCATCGTATATTAACACGAGCTTGCCCTTTTTTACATCTTCCATACCCTTCTTTACCGACTCCGGGATGTTAACACTGCTCATATTCATGTCATCACCCTTGCTCTTATCTCATCTCCGTCCTTTAGTTGAAGTTCACATCTCAGGTAAACCGGAGAAATTATCTCCAGCACGTCTTCCGGATAGTGTGTGCGTGCAGGAATGATAACGGCACTTTTTATCCCCTCTGCTCCGTCGTTCATTATTTTACACGGGAAGCACTTGCCACCGCCAAAAGTCCTTTTTTCCGATTCAAAACCCGCTATTTCTATTCCTTTCCACACGTCCAGAATCTCCCTCGCTGCTATACTTTGCGAGTCCAATCTGAGATTTAAAGTGCCGGGGAAAGGAGTAAAACCCAATTTAACTTCGAACTGCCTTTTATATTCATCCCGCGTTGTATAATATTCCCCCTCTCCCAACCCTGTAATCACGCATCCAACGAACTCGAGTTCGACAGTCTGCGTAGTAAAAAATATCTCCTGGTATTCGTAACATTCTTCTTTCAGGTGTTCCATCCCACTTTTTGTTAGTATTATCCACTGCCCATCCGCAGTTATTCTTCTATGCACGAAACCTTCACGCTCAAGCTCCTGGAGTCTCCTTCCAGCAGTTTGCACGCTTGATTTAATAGCTTCTGCGAAATGAACAGAGGACAACTTAACAGGTTGCTCTACCGCACCTAACAAAGCAAGTTTCCTTAACGAGAACATCATGTCCCCGCTCATCTTTATCTTCATCTTTATCTTTATCGCATCTCAATTTTGAGATATATCTCATAAATAGGAAATGGGTATATAAAAAGCTTTTGAACTGAAAAAATTAAAATTGTTTACCGCTGAGCCCGCAGAGAACACAGAGAATTTGGAAAATCATTTATCTCCTCTCAGCGCTCTCCGTGATCTCGGCGGTAAGCAAATACGAAAAATTTATAATGTGGAATATCTTTAAATGATAATCGTGGAATGAGCGAAGAAAAAGAGAGGATAGTTAAGGGAGTAATGGAGGATTTGGGACTGAAGGGGGGAAGTAAAAAGAGATTGTTGGGGAAGCTCGTGGAAGAATACGGCTATGACGAGGCGAAAGTGAAATATAAAGCAAAGCGAGCTTTTATAACAGAGCGATATGAACGAGAGAGAGAAATGGAGTAGATTTTGCCCGAAGTGTGGTAAAAAAACAGATGAACTTTTTGATTCTTTATGCAAAGAGTGCTTCACGAAGGAGATAAGGTTAATAGAAGCGGAGGAATTGGAGATACGAGTAAGCGTGTGCGAGAATTGTGGTGGTTATTTCAAGGGTAAAGGTAAAGAGAGAACGAGCATAGAGGAAGTGGTCGTGGATTCGGTAAGGAAAGAAATAAGAAAGCGGTATGGATACGAAGGTAAGGTAGAAGTGGCGGAGTTGGGAAAAGAGATAAAAGCTGATGAGAATAGGGCGAGTGTGTCTTTGGACGTAAAAGCGGAGATAAAGGGTGTAGAAATAGAGGAAAGAGGGGAAGTAGAAGTTATATTTAAAAAAGAGACCTGTGATAGATGCAGTAAGATAGCCGGGGGATACTACGTGGGTATAGTGCAAATAAGAGCGGAGGATAGGATTCCAACGGATGAAGAACTCGCTATGGCAGAAGAGATTGCGTATTCCTCGTTAGGAGAGGAGGATTTTGTTTCTGAAGAGAGGACGTTGAAGGAGGGGCTGGATATATACGTCAGCAGCATGGATTGTGGTCGCAGGATTTCAAGGTGGATAGTGAAGAAATTAGGCGGGAGTTTTTCAGAGAGTCGAAAATTGTATGGCAGGAAAGACGGCAGGAATATATACCGTGTGTCCTTTTCTGTCCGGCTACTGGGGTTCGGGGAAGGAACGTTGTTGGAAATAGAGGATAAAGTAGTTTCAGTAGAGAAGGTGATAAAAGGAAAAGGAATGGAATGCGTGGATATGAACACGGGCGAGCGAGTGTTCTTGAGGAAGAAAGAAACGAAGAATGCGAAAAGAAAAATAGTAGTTCTTTGTTAAACCTTTTTAAAAATGGGTATTAATTCTCTTTTATGCCTCGAAGCTTCCATCATCCTTTTTACTATTGCCACTAATTCCGGGTCGCAACCGCTAAGAGCTCCGCTTTCTAATGCTAAGATGATTTTATCCAGCACATCGTAACTCATTCCTATCTCGGATTCGTCTGTTTGACCCTTCCACAGGTCTGCACTCGGCACCTTCTCTATCATTTCTTTTGGAATGTCAAGCTCCTCTGCCAGGCTCCTTTCTTCTGTTTTCAGCAAATCGCCAAGCGGTAGTATGTCCGCAGCACCATCGCCGTATTTGGTAAAATAGCCTATGGCAAGTTCGCTTTTGTTTCCAGTGCCAACTACGAGATAATTGAGCTTGTTTGCGAAGTAATAAAGGCAGATCATCCGGAGACGAGGTTTCAGGTTAGCAACTGCAATATCCTTTTCTCTGTTTCCCTTTATCTCTACATCGTATTCTCGCTCTTCTAACACGCCGAACAAAGTTTTAAAAGCAGAAGAGAGTTCTATTTCCTTCGTTTCTATTCCAAATTTATTCGCAACCATTTTCGCATGCTCTACGTCTTCTTTCGAGGAGAAGCAGGGTAATATCAGACCAAGCGTGGTATCGGGAAAGGCGTTTTTGCATAATATCGCAGTGACCGAGGAGTCGAGTCCACCACTCATTCCCAGGACCACGCCTTTAGCACCTGCTTCCATTACTCTTTCTCTTATCCATTCGCTTATTCTCGATGATAGTTCATTCATTTTTACAACAGTTTTTGTTTTGGTTCTAAAGACCTTTACTGAATCGGATATGTTATACAAAATATATAAATTATTGCTTACGCTTACTTATAATCTATATAAAATATCGAAAAAATGGTAGAAGAAATACTAAAAAGGAAACACGAGACTATTGATAAGTTAAAAGAACGAAGAAGCATAAAAGAAGCGATATTAGAGCGAAAAAAAGCAGGAAAAAGAGCTGTAATCGCAGAAGTAAAAAGAAGAGGCTTAAAAGAGGGAGAAGAAGAAATAAAAATAGAAGCTGCGGAAGCAGCGAACCGGATGAAAACAGGCGGTGCATGTGCAATATCAGTTCTAACCGACGCGGCTTTTTCCGGTAGTTTAGAAGATTTAAAAACCGTTAAACTTTCCGTTGAACTGCCAGTATTGAGAAAGGACTTCATCTTCGACGAGTTTCAGGTGCACGAATCGTATGCGTATGGTGCGAATGCGATATTGCTAATAGCGAGATTTTTAAGTGCCGAAAGATTGAAGGAGCTGACAAAGAAGGCTCACTCGCTTGGTATGGAAGCACTTATCGAGATAGATAGAGAATCGAAGGACAAGATTTTGAATCACGAAGTTTCAGGAATAGCATCGTTAGTCGGTATAAACAACCGGGACCTGGAGACGTTTGAAGTAAATTTAGCAACTTTTGAGGAGATTGCACCGGAGGTTAAGCCTGAGCTACCAGGGAGCATTCTTTTGGTGGCGATGAGTGGAATTAATAGTAAAGAAGACGCAAGGAGAATGTTCGATGCAGGTGCAGATGCTTTGCTTATCGGGACTTCCGTAATGAATGCAGCGGATATAGAGCGTAAAGTAAAAGATTTTGTGATTGAATAAAAATGGGACGAAACAAGCTGATAAAAATTTACAGGACTGCGAGGCATTCCAAAGTATTGAATTTGAGCTTGTTGATTTTGTTTTTCTATTTCTACGGGTTCACGACCGGAGCTTGTGCTGGACAGCAGGAACAAAAAGTCGCTGGATTGACAGACCTCGATTTTAATGACGATGGGTACATCAATCAGTTGGACTTAGATATTCTTAAGTCGCACTTCAACGACAGATATAGCAGTTATGTGCCATGGGATTTGAACGCAGATTTCCGGTGCGATTACAAGGATTTTTATTATTTCGCAGACCACGTTCCTTTGAATTACCGGTATCAAGTGGCGGTAAATATTTCGGTTTGGAACCTGTCCAATTATACGATGGAGCGAGGCGAAGAGCCGGCGGTTATTCTTGGCGAGGTTATTTATCCGCAGAATCCAAACCGAACTGCTATATGGGTAAAGCATTACACGAGTCTGGAATCGCCAAAGAACGACAGCGCGGTATGCGTTCATTACGCTCGTGACCTCTGCCGGTTGGCATACAAAAGTTTAGGACCGAAGACGATAGCCTGGGGCTCTTCCGGCGTTCACGCATACGGAATAATATATACGGGCGGTAACTGGCGAGATTTGTCTAATTGGTTTATAATTGACCCGTTCTGGAAATTGTATGATTTTGAAGACCTCTCAACTGCAATGGGCTATCATGATACACATACGATAAAAATCTTCCTGGACGAAGGGCGTCATGGCTATTGGGCAATTCATTTATCAGTAGATTATCAGCATAATTTGGTTTATGACCCTTATAAAGCGGAGTACCGGATAGGTGAATTCAGGGAGAAATAAAATTTTCAGGACTGCTTTTTGTACTCATTAGGTGGTGGATGTTTCTCTTTTAAAATTGAAAATATCTTCTTTATTTCTTCCTTTCTTTTTTCAATCTCTTCAACATCGTCTATTCCAAACTTCTTGAACTCCTCCAGCAATTCCTTCGCAACTTCCGATTTGTGTATCCAGTAACAACCTGAGCAGCTCCAAATACGTCCACCTTCCTTCGTCTTCACCCATTCACCGCCGGTTTGCTCGTCTTCGCAGGGATAAAAAGGGCAGAAACACCACGTGCAATCCTGACCCACGAAATGGCATGGATAATATTCACACGTTTCGTCAGGTCCTACGAGCTTCTTTTCTTCCAATACCTTTTTCAGGTGTTTATAAGCAAGTGGATGCATCTTCTTTTGAGCTTTGAATTAAGCCATTACAGGACTTGCAGGGTTATGGTGCAGAGCCCCACCGTTTAGGGGTTAATCTTGATAAAAACCAAGGACATTTTTGACTATAAAACTGTCGAAAGCGTGTTTCTTTCGTCATGCGTGAAAATCATAGACACAACTTCACCACAACCATACGATTACGTTTTCCTTAAACGCAAGCCTGCGAGCAATCCGAAAAGTAGACCTGATAAATGTGCAGTATGTGCAATTCCATCTGGTGAACCCATTATAATTGGTAAGACATCAAAGAAGAGAGCGAAGAGAATAACTACCATCCACAGCTCCATTGGTATTAAAAGGAATAAATATACTTTCATTTTTGGCATTAACACCGCAAGAGCTCCAAGAATACCGCATATTGCACCACTTGCACCCAGTACGGGGTTAGCAGAAGTCAAACTCCAGCCAATGCCTGCAAAAATCCCGGCGAGGAAAAAGATGAGTAGAAATTTTGAACTCCCTATCTTTCTCTCCAGCATAGGAGCGAATAAGAAAAATACGAACATGTTGATGAGGAAATGATCGAAACGTCGTGTAGAGTGGAGAAAGATATGTGTCACCAGTGTCCAGGGTCTTTCCATTACAAGTGCCGGAATCAGGATTAACTGCCCGGTATAGCGTGGAATGAGTAATTGTAAGACAAAAGAGATGGAAATGAGGAACAGGAGTAAATAGGAATAGTTATGAGAAAAAATGCCAAAGATGTTAGTATCATATTTCTTTTGCCTTTTCTCGGTTGGCTTCGCCATGGGTGCAGTTTCCTCTTCTTCCGGGGCTCGCTTATATTTATCAGGGGCAACGCACCAGTGCATTTCAGGTGCAAGATGCTCCTTGCAAAGGGCATCGCCGCAGTACTTGCATCTATACAATGCCTGTTTGCCGCAGACGGTGCATTGTGTGCGTGCCATGTATTAGGGAAAGGATGAATTATATTTAAAGCTTGCTATCGTTTCAAATACTGCAGACCATTTTTGTGAATTTTGAAATTCTCACTTTACTCTCCTTCCACAACTTCCCAATCTTCTTCTTTTAATGACATGGCTATAAGTTCTATTTTTCTATGCGTCAATGTTTTGAACCCCACCCACCAAATAAGTGCTCTTCGCATCCTTCACCTGCACCTTACAAGTAGCACCGAGTGGCAAATCATTCTTTATTACGATGGTTCTATACGAAGTGTCCCGGGCAATTACTCCTCCCTTCTTACCCTTCTCCGTCACTAAAACAGGAATCTTTCTACCCTCCAATTCTTTGTTCTTTGCGAAAACAAGCCTGTGATAAACGGCGGAGAAAATTCTCGACCTCCTTTTCTTCTCTCGCTCCAGCAAATCCTTTAGTTTTGATGCTTCCGTCGCAGGTCTTGGAGAGAACCTCGTTACGTTCACTTTTTCCGGCTTCACCGCCTCCAACAGATTCAGCGATGAAAAGAAATCCCCTTCCGTCTCGGTTGGGTAACCAATGATAAAATCCGTGCATATCGTGCTATATTCGAATCGCTTCCTTATGCTTTTTACTATCTCAACGAAATCAGCAGCTTTGTAATTCCTACTCATATCGCCGAGCACCTTATCAGAGCCCGATTGCACCGGCACGTGAAAGAATTTGAATATTTTTTCGGACTCAAATGCTTCAAGGAGTTCATCTAAGATGCGAATTACCGTAAATGGGTTCAGCATACCCACTCTTATTCTGAAATCTCCTTTTACAGAGGTTATCAGTTCTAACAACTCCGGAAGTTTTATACCGAAGCTGTCCCAGCCGTAGGCACTGCAGTCCTGCGAAGTAATCCTTATCTCCCTCGCACCTCGTTCCACCGCACTTTTCACTGCCTCGCATATCGTTTCAGGCTCGTAGCTTCTCAGCTCGCCCCTCGCTTGCTTCACGATACAATAAGAGCATTTTCCTACACAACCCATTGCTATCGGGATTACGGCAATCACACCATCAAAGTCAAGCGCTTGTTCCCCGTTACAAATATCCCCGGGCGTTATCATTTTTACATCATCGCCTAAAATGCTTTTTACCAGCTCGGGCTGTGCCGCCGCCATGCAACCTGCAACAACTACTTCTTTACCCAGTTCTTTCAATTCCTTCAGTCGCTTTATCACGTTCAATTCCGTTCTTTTCGTTACGGTGCAGGTATTCACGATAACAAAGTCGGCTTCACGAGATTCTACTATCTCATGCCCTTTTTTCCTTAGAAATGCACGCATCTTCATCTCGTCACCTACATTTGCGGTGCAGCCGAAAGTTTCGATGTAAAATGCTTTTGCAGTACCCGTGGATAATTCGGTCAGGTTCATTTTTGATATATGATACACAATAACTATATATCGTGGCATATCATAAATAAATGTTGTATCGGATGAATAAGAAGGAAATTCGAGGAGTGAGCCGAAAATGATACGAAAGAATTATATGACAAAACCCCTGGATTTGTTTGCTACAACATTGATTCCCTTAGATCTCCCAGTGGGTTTTAAACAAATTCATTATTATCTTTACAGCAACAGCAACATCCCAAGAGCTGAAAGACTCGGAGCCGAAATGATTAGAATTCTTTTCTGTAAAATATATGATGAAATACATAACAAAAATAACAAAGGATTCGTAATAACCCTGCATGAAAGCGAGCAGGAAACAGGCAATAGAGTTAGGAAATTATTTGAAAAAGTGAAAGAGACTTATCCGGATATATTTGATAAGGAGGAAAGGGTTTACCTTGATGATAAGTCGATTAAATATGTAATTGAGAAACTTCAAAATTATGCCTTTGTTGAAACTGAGAGGGACGTAATAAGCGAGGCTTTTCAAGCCTTTTGGGGGCCTGGTTTACGAGGAGAAAAAGGACAATTCTTCACACCAAGAAATGTGGTCAGGATGTGCGTTGATATGCTCAACCCCAAACCGGAAGAGAAGGTTATCGACCCTGCTTGTGGCTCTGGCGGTTTTTTAGTGGATGCTTTATCCCAGTTGAAAGAAAAAGAGCATTTTTATAGTGTTTATGGCATAGATAAAGAGATTGATTTAGTCAAGATATGCAAAACGTATATGGCAATTGTTGGTGATGGTCATACAAATATATTTTGTGCGGATTCGCTTTATCCAGAATCTTGGACAGAGGGGATGAAAAAGGTAATTGAAGATGGAAGTTTTGATGTTGTGCTTACAAATCCACCATTTGGAGCAAAGATATTCATTGAAGACAAAAGAATCCTTAAAAATTATAAGTTGGGGCATGAATGGATTAAAGAGCATTCAAACAAGTGGAAAATCGCTAAGTCTGTTTCTAAGCAAGTCCCACAAATTCTATTTATAGAAAAATGCCTTCAGCTACTTAAGTCAGGTGGTAGAATGGCTATTGTCCTTCCGGATGGGATATTCGGAAATCCAAGTGACAGGTATGTTTGGCAGTTTATTTTAGAAAACGCAAAGATATTGGCAATAATCAGTTTACCACCTGAAACTTTCCTTCCAAGCACTCATACAAAGACAAGCGTTTTGTTTCTCGAGAAAACAAAAGATATTAAGGAGGATTACGAGATATTTATGGGTATTGCGGATAAAGTAGGGCACGATAAAAACGGCAGGATAATATTTAAGATGGACAAAAATGCTAATTATATCATTGACAATAGAGGAAATAAAATAATAGATGATGATTTACCACTCGTAGTTTCTAAATTCCAAGAATTTATAGAAAAATGTTACATCCACCAGTCAAGCCATCTTGGATTTACCATAAAATCATCTGAAATGGGTGATTATATATTCATTCCAAGTTACTATGATCCAGAAACCACGCAAAAGCTAAAAGAAATGGAAAAAGCTGGCAAGTATATGCTTATAACGATTAAAGAATTAGTTGAAGAGGGAACAATTTCTATAAAGAGGGGTCATGAAGTTGGTTCAAGATATTATGGTATGGGAAATGTCCCTTTTGTAAGGACATCAGATATTGTTAATTGGGAGATAAAAATAGACCCGGTAAAAAGTATTCCTGAAGAAATCTATGAAAAATATAGAAAAAGGCAGGATATAAAAGAAAATGACATCCTGCTGGTTACCGATGGGACGTTTCTTATAGGAAGAACGGCTATAGCTACTTCTTTTGATGGAAAATTAGTGATTCAGAGTCATATTAGAAGGATCAGATGCTTAAAACCTGATAAACTACATCCCTGTCTGCTTCTTTATTTGTTAAACACTGAAATTGTGCAGAAACAAATAGAGGAAAAAACTTTTGTGCAAGCTACAATCTCTACCATTGGAGATAGACTTTATGAGATTGTACTTCCTGTTCCTACGGATAAAGATATTATAAGCAGAATAATAAAAGATATTTCAGAAATAATAAAAATGAAAGTCGAAGCACGAAGGAAGATGGAAAATTTAATAAGAAATGGGAAGGTGGTATAGAAATGGCTGAAGGTAGGACTGTTTCTGCAACTGTGCTAACAGAAAGAGATAAGTGGGCATTAGAGATATGCCTGAGCATCAGCGAATCTCTCGCCGACTTGATATCAAACAATGAGCGTAAAAAAGACTTTATGAAGAAGTACGGGAGAGTCCACCTAAGTAGAGATGCTGGGCTCGGTTTAGCAGGAGCTAAACTCCAAAGGGATGCTCTGTGCACAAGAGGAAGGCAAGGAAAAGCTCCTTATTCAAACAGAAATTTGAGGTGGCATCCTCTTATAATAGCTATGGAAACCCAGGATTACGCTGAGGAAGTAGAAGAGGTTACCATTGATAACAAATCGTTGGTGTTTATTATAAATGGTGAACTCTGGTATCCTAAGGATGTCCACAAATTGCCGAAGGTGTATTGCACTCCTTTTGATAAGTGGTATGACCTTAAAGACGAACTTACTCAATGGACTCAAGAAGACTGGACTAATAATTCTTGTGTGATACCTGCTATGGAATATTCAACATTAGAATACTCTATAGAGGCTTTCACTGTTTTGGGAATTGCTATTGTCAGTAATTTTTACGATGTAGATCCATTAAAAGCATATAACGTTACTTTGAAGGTGTTTAAAGAGTTCAATTACAATTTGAGTTCAGAATATCCCAAACAAACTGAAATGGGGGAGATAATACAGTGTCCACTATGCCTTGCACCATTGAACAGCCCACCTGCGAATTTAAATTTACCCGCAAGAGGAGAAGTATTCCAACCACCGTGGAGGAGGTCTAAAAGAGAAGAAGGTAAAGCAGAAAGCTTGCAATTGTTTCATACGGTTCCTTTAAAGGAAAGTGAGATATATCACACTCCGCGATTGGTAAGGTATGGTCATCGTTGGTGTAATGTTGCTATGGCTGACCACTCCGTTGATGAAACAGTAGATTTCATGCGGGCTGTTGTAGAGGCACATGAAAGAAAGAGTAAAGGATAAGGATGAGAACAATGGGAAATACATCGAGAAGGAAGATAGAGCAACTCCGGATATGTGCGGAAAAGGAAGTGGAAGTAGATGCGAATTGCTTTGCAGACGTTAAGCTTGTTCACGTTGCGTTACCGGAAATAGATAAAGAAGAAATAGAATTAAAGACGGAGTTCTTAGGCTTTTCGTTTAATTATCCCATAATGATTGCTTCGATGACCGGCGGGCATCCCGAAACGAAAAGAATAAATGAAGTGCTTGCAGAAGCTGCGGAAACGGTTGGCGTGGGTATGGGCGTGGGCTCTCAGCGAGCGGCGTTGGAAGGCACCGAGCAAGAGGACTCTTTCCGTGTGGTTCGTGACGTTGCGCCTGATTCGTTTATCTATGCGAATATTGGTGCTCCACAGTTGAAGGAATATGGGATAGAAGGAGTTCAGCGAGTCATAGAGATGATAGATGCGGATGCAGTTGCAATACACCTCAACTTTTTACAGGAAGCCATTCAGCCCGAAGGCAACGTGGATGCAAGGGATTGCCTGGCTTCGATAAAAGAGGTATGCGAGGCGATAAAAAAGCCCGTGATCGTGAAGGAGACGGGTGCCGGGATTAGTAATGCAGTAGCGAAGAAGTTACACGAGGCAGGCGTATCGGCGATAGACGTGGGCGGTTTAGGCGGGACGAGTTTAGCCGCGGCGGAAATATACCGTGCGAAAGCAGAAGGGGATTACATGGGTGAGCATTTGGGACACCTTTTTGGTTGGGACTGGGGCATCACCACGGTGGAAAGCATAGTGGAATGCAGTGCGCTTCCTTTTCCCATTCCCGTAATTGCAACTGGCGGAATAAGAAATGGCATTGACGTTGCGAAAAGCATAGTTTTGGATGCAGACCTGTGCAGTGCGGCTTTGCCTTTCCTGAAGCCGGCAATGGAAAATGAAAGTGCGGATAAAGTAATAGAGAAAATAAAGGAAATGGGCGAGGAATTGAAGGTTGCAATGTTCTTAACAGGTTGTAAGACCACGAGAGAACTAAAAGAAGCTGAGGTGATAGTAACGGGTAAGACGAGGGAGATAATGGAACAGAGAGGTTTTTTTGAACGTGTGACGAGGAAAAAGAGAAAGGTATTATAGCGAACCATTTTTGGTCAAACTTATTCTAAAAGTTTTGTAAGCTTGCTTCTTTTGGCAAATGCTTGCTGTTTAAAGCACTTATTTCAGAAAGCAAGTTAACCGATGAAGATGCCTTAGAACTTGGCAGGAAAGCAAATGAGGAAATGCTTGCGCAACTTAAAGAAAAAGGACTGGTATGAATGGAATACCTCATAGTTGATGCTAACAAGGTTTTTGCTGCCTTCATCGCCAAAGGCACAGTTCATGATTTACTGTTTTCTGGCAAATTCAATATTACGTAAATTAGGCTGAGTTACGGTTTAAATATCGGAATGCTAATATACGATTTTTCTGAGTTTTTAAACTTGAGTAGCTGAAAAGTTCTTATATTTTTCTCAGCAAACCTCAAATTTCCGAAACGGGATTTTACCAACAAATTTAAATATAGGAAACTTTTATTCTATCATGGTGATAAAATTGGTATATGGAGTAGAAAAGAAGAAAGTGGATGAACAGGGAAGATTTGTACTACCATCGGATTGGAGAGCGGAAGAACTAAAGGAGAGCAAAGAAGTATTTGTAATAAAAGGAAAGGGCTATTTGAAGATAGTGCCAAAGAAAAAGATAGATTTAACTAAATTCTTTGACAGCGCCGACTTGGGGACGAACATAGAAGATTGGGATGATTTCGAGAGGAGATTTTATAATGAGAGTTCTTGATGCGAATGTGTTCATTTATGCATATTACAAACCGAAGCGTGAATTGACCGAGAAGCAGAAACAAATGAAGGAGCACGCAAAGGAGATAATAAGAAAGATAAATGAAGGTGAGGAAGTAATGAGGTGTGAGGATATAAATGAGATTTATTCTTTTGATAAAGGGTTTGATGATGTAGTGGGGATAAAGAAAGTTCCGTAAAGTTGAAAAGTTGAATGTACAGATTGCAAAATTTCGGGGCGCAAACAAATGACGAATTGAGATTCGGATTCTTTTCACAACACGTCCACTCCCACCACCCTCTCGCCTTCCTTCACGTTCATCAACCGCACACCCCGCGTACTTCTACCCTGCGTGGGGATGCTCCGTGCGGAAATTTTCGTCACCATCCCGTCAGAAGTAGAAATCATCAGTTCATCGCTATTCTTTACTTGTTTTATGCACACCACTTTACCGTTTTTTTCACTAACTCTTATGCTGATCACGCCTTTACCACCGCGGTGTGTTTCTCTATAAGCATCCAACTTCGTTCTTTTTCCATAGCCTTTCTCTGTTATCGTAATGACCCTCATCTTCTCTTTTGATACGCCGGCATTCAAATCCACCGCGTTAATACTTGCTATCTCATCGCCCTTATCCAATCTCATCCCCCTTACGCCTGCTGCATATCTGCCCATTTCCCGCAATTCCTCTTCCTGGAACAATATCACCTTCCCGTTCTTCGAGCTTATGATTATACCCGTCCGCTCTCTTCCTGTTATTAAAGCTACGTCAGCCAACGAATCGCCTTTGTTACGGTCAACCTTAACGGCTACGACACCCGTGATGCGTATAGACTTCAGATTAGCAAGTGAACTTCTTTTTACCACGCCTCGTCTGGTAGCGAAAACGATAAAAGAATCCTCGGTTTCTGTTTTTATACCCTTATCTACATCTTCAGGTATAGAAATAGCGGTTACGAAGTTTTCACTCTCTTCTGCCTCCGCTGGACTTATGCTCAGCCCGGGAACGTTCACCAGTGGTTTCCCTTTTGCATGTCGGCTGCTGGGCAGGATTCCGTATGTCTTCACCTGGTATGCTTTGCCATATTCGGTAAAAAGGAGCACACGTTCCCTTGTGGACGCGCGTATGAAATTAACGATAGCGTCATCTTCCTTCTTATCTATCACGGCTATTCCTTTTCCTCCTCTCCGTTGCCGTGTAAAAATATTCGCTGATAATCGCTTCACATAATCACGCTTCGTAAAAAAGAGGATTACTTCTTCCTCTTCTATAAAATCATGCTCGCTTAACGTCACCATTTCCTCTATTTCTGTCCTTCTCGCATCGCCATACTTCTCCTTCAGGTCTATCAGTTCTTCTTTTATGATGCCAAATATTCGTGCTTCGGATGCCAATACCTCAGTTAACCAGTTTATTTTCTCCTCAAGCTCTGCACGTTCGGTTTCTATTTTATCACGCTCTAAGGCACTCAATCGCGAAAGTCGCATCTCCAATATCTCTTTCGCTTGCTCCTCGCTCAGTTCAAATTTGTCAATCAGAGCGGATTTAGCGGTTTTGCTATCGCTTGATGCTTTTATTAGTCTTATCACCTCATCTATATGCGAGATTGCGATGATTAAGCCCTCCAATATGTGCCTTCTCTTCTCTGCACGTTCTAATTCGTATTGCAGCCTTCTAATCGTTACTTCTTTCCTGTGCTTTATGTAGCACTCGATTAACTCCTTTAACGTTAATACTCTCGGTTCGCCATCCACCAGTGCGAGATTGATTACGCCAAAGGTGGTTTCCAATTGTGTGCGTTTATAGAGATTGTTTAAGATGATGGGTGCATTAGCGCCGGTTTTCAATTCTATTACAATCCTCATTCCTTTACGGTCGGATTCGTCTCTTAACCCTCTAATGCTCTCTACTTTGTACTTCTTTGCAAATTCCGCTATCTCCTCTACCAGCTTGCTCTTGTTTACCTGGTATGGTATCTCTGTTATGACTATTCGCTCCTTTTTAGCCGTTATTTCTATCTCTGCTTTTGCTCTTAGCTTTAAGGAGCCTCTGCCAGTCTCGTATGCACTTTTTATTCCTCCATAGCCAGAAATGATGCCGCCAGTGGGGAAATCAGGTGCTTTTATTATTTGCGTCAGCTCTCCTATGCTTACCTCTGGCTCGTCTATCACATTTATTATGCCATCCACCACTTCTGTCAGATTATGCGGTGGCATGTTAGTAGCCATTCCAACGGCAATACCGGAAGAGCCGTTTATCAACAGGTTAGGGGGCTTTGCAGGTAAAATCTGCGGTTCCTTCAGGCTGTTATCAAAATTAGGGCTCCAGGCAACGGTGTCTTTATCGAGGTCAACCAGCAGTTCCTCTGCTATTTTTGACAGCCTCGCTTCGGTATATCGCATTGCCGCAGCGGCATCGCCATCAACGCTGCCGAAATTACCCTGACCATCAACCAAAGGGTATCGGTAAGAGAAATCCTGCGCCATTCGTACCATCGTGTCGTAAACGGCAACGTCACCATGAGGATGGTATTTACCCAGGACGTCCCCTACTATCCTCGCCGATTTCTTATGCGGTCTATCGTGTCTGACGCCAAGTTCGTGCATCCCGTATAAGATGCGGCGGTGCACCGGTTTTAGCCCATCTCGGGCATCCGGAAGAGCGCGTCCTACAATCACGCTCATCGCATAGTCTATATACGAGCTCTGCATCTCGTCTTCCACGCTTACTTCTATAACTCGCTCACGTTCTCCTTCTTCTCCTCCTTCTCGCTCCTCCACATGCTCGTTCTCATTCATTTTATTGCTATGGTTAGAATTATTTATGGGTGTTTAAGTAATAAAAGGTATTGGCTTCTCCACCAGTCAGCATGAAGGCGTTTCTGGAGGCGTATATGCGAAAACTTTAGCAGGTTTCTCTATCCAAACGATTCTAGGATATTTAAATTTTGCCCTAATTTAGTGCTCATGAAATATCCGAATGAGCTATTTTTTCCTTTCGCTATTTCTACATCATAGTTTTTCAGAATTTCTTGCATAAAGTCTGTTCGTGGCATATTTTTAGGAATTAATTGATTAAAATGTTCTTTGGTAATGTTATCTGTAATTCCAATCTTTTTACGGATGCCTATTTTTTTAGAAGTGTTTTCGTCCAATCCCGCGAGATACCAGCTTTCTATTTCTTTAACCACAACGATTACCTTATCCTCTGTTACCTGATTAAATTTGCCTGTTATTTTCTCTTTTTTGGCGGTTATACAAGGTGCATCATTAAAGTCTCTGGCAAAAATATAATCTGCTTTCATCGAGTTAATCGATTTAACAAAATTTACTATTCGCTCATGTTTTCGTTGTGAAAATTTCCAAAACTTTATCGTAGAATATCTTTTTTGAAAGGCAGGCTTCACGATTCTATCAAAAAAGCGTTCGTCATCGTCACCTTCGAGAAGAATAAATAGCCGCTTATAAGCCATGTTCACCACTCTAACAAATTTTGCACATAAAGTTCCTCAATACCCATCTTATTTTCAAGGAAAATTTTCACTTCCTCTTTTTCTGCTGGCCTGGAAATTTGAGAGAAACCTTTATCATCTCGATGAACGAGTAAAATATTCTCTATGCCTGTATATCTCACCACCTCAGGGTTATGTGTGGTGACTATGATTTGCTTTTTCTGCCTTTCTGAAACATCATTCATCATGTCTATTACTTTAGAAATAAGGTATGGATGAATGTTTCTTTCAGGTTCTTCAATTACAATTAAAGGCTTTTTCTCAAAATAAAGGGCAATAATCAAAGCAGTTATGTTTATTGTCCCATCGGACATCAAGAAAGCGGGCAAAAGGGTCTCTCCATAATAAACTTCTTTTAAACTGGCGAGCAATGATTTGTCTGTCAATTTTTCTACGGTAATACCTTCTATGAATGGTAAGAGGTCTTTTATCAGATTAGAAATCCTTTTCTCGTTTTTTCTATCATCCAAAATATTTTTCAGAACGATTGCCAAATTACTTCCATCTGGCTCAAGTTCGGTCTTTCCGGTAATCGAAGTAGCTTTTTTCGACGATTTCGGATCAAAGTCATATATTGAAATATCACTGAAAAAATTACTTATTTCAAAAGATAGAAGAATCGGGGAAAAAAAAGGAGATTCAATAAAGAATTCCTTAGGTGATAACTCTTCCTCCAAAAATTCTTTTTTAGAAAAAAATGGAGGGATTATGTCCTCCCTCCTTATTGGTATATCTCCTTTTAAGTCATACTTGACCCTTCCTTTATCTCTAATTAAAATAATTTCTCCTTCTCCTATTTTTTTCTTATCTCTTATTTTTTCTTCTTTCTCTTCTAATTCTACAAAATCACACCTGGCGGTCAATCTTTCCTCCGCAATTTTATACTCTCTCTTTTTCTTATCATGAGGGAATTCGATGCTAAACTTATACGTAAATTCATAAGCGGAAATGCCAATAACTCTTTTATCTTCTTCTTTTTTAAACCAGAATTTTACGGGTTCGTCTCTGGAGTCAATATGTAATTCTATTGAAAGATTTTTAGAAGCACCTATATTTATATTCTGGATATAGTCCGCCCCTTGCATGGAAATTGCGTTATCCAAACCGTTCTCTGCTATATCTTTAAGGAATTGGAGAACGTTTATGAAGTTGGATTTCCCGGATGCATTTGCACCTATCAGAACGTTAAATCCTCCGAGGTCTACATTTACCTCTTCAAAACTTTTGAAATTAGAAACTTTGATGGTTTTTATTTGCATTATCTCACCTCATTTTCTATTACTTATTCCATAATATATATCAACCCTTTATAATTTTATCATTTTTTGTTGCATAAGTAATCTATTGGTCCACATTGCATATACCTCCCTCTAAACGCATACCTATTTCATTCCCTTTTTAATCATCTTTTCCTTTTCCTGAGCAGATAAATAAAGAAAGGAGCGCCTAAGAAAGCCATGAACGGCGTAGTGTAAATCGAGAAGAAGCTTGGGAGCAAAGTTATAGAAAGAGCAGCACCAACCGCGGCTCCCGAAGCTATTTCTATTATGTAAGGGTCTGCCATTGGATTTTTAAATAGACCTTGTAACGTTGTCCCTGCGGTTACCAGCGAAAGACCTACCAATATCCCAAGAAATATCCTCGGCAGTCTTATCTGGAATATTATTACTTCATGCGGAATGGATGTAGTCTCGCATAGATGCAGTTTGCTTCCTACCAAAGCGACGATTTCCAGCGGCGGCACATAAACAGGACCGATTGCCGTTGTCAGCACGACAGTCAAGCATAGAATTGCAATTAAATAAATCATAACCATTTTCCATTGAAGGAATTTTTTTAGATGCGTTTCTTTTGTCTTTTTCATCTTGAGCGTGGCAGAATTTATGGTTTTTTAATTACAGTATTCGGTCACGCCAACGACCCTATCGCCTGCGCCAATACCGAACAGTATTTCCGTATTAGCAGGGGACAAGGAAATAATTCTTTCCGGAACCTCCATGATGGTTACGTTCCTTCCAAAATCATCTCTCACTGTCAGAGGATATGCGTTTGCAAGCGCGACGGATATTGCTAAAGCTCCGATGACAATTGCAATTACCGCTATACTTGCACATCTTCTCGTCTTGCTCATTCCAACTCCCTCCTTTTATGTCCAAGAACCACGACCCTTCCCTACACGCCCGCGCCCAGTCCCTAATATATCCTCACTATTATCGAACACATAAACGTCAGCATCGTTTTTTCGTGATAAATCTTCCGCAAGAGTACCGAAGAAAGCTTTCAGCCGCTCATAGTCCGTTCTCTTCAGTCGTTCAACAAGCTCGCCAACGCTGCTGAATTCAAAATCGAAATGGTCATGAGCATCAATTCCTAACATATCGCAAATCTTCGCGGGCATCGTGAATATCACCTTCTTCTTCGCTTTTGACTTCTCTATTGCGTAGCACACGAAATTACCGGCAACGACTATTTTATCCTCGGGGAAGTTCAGCTTCTCTACCGCTATCCTCTTGCTCTTCTCGCCCGTGCTGACACCGAGGACGTCCTTTTTATCTCTTACGAGAAAGTCAATAACGTGCTTGTAATCACCTTCGGTATAAGGTTCGATGAATCCGGTAGCACCGAAAATAGGTATTCCTCCTTCTATTCCCAGCGCTGGAAGAGCAGTATTTTTCGCTATCTCCGCTCCTTCAGGCACGAAAATCTCTATTTCTACCCCTGTTAATACCTCTTTCACGTTCTCCTCGATGTTCTTTAAGATGTGCGGGTATATGTCAGGCGCACCGACTTTTCCCAGTCCCTCCTTTTTTAATATTCCTATGCCCTTGCCTGCTCTTATGGAGAATACGCTAAAACGTCTTGCCTTTGCACATATAAGCATTCCATTGAACGTGTCACCCTTGTAATCGCCGGAATCTACACGAACACCTGCAATACAATCTTCTTCATCAACACTTTCTACTTTCAGCTCCGCTTTTATGCCAACCGGCATTGTAATTTCTACTTTTTTCACTTCTTTACCCACAAGCAGAAGTGCAGCAGCCTTTGAAGCCCCGGCGGCACACGTCCCGGTCGTATATCCTCGTTTGAGTATTTTTCCCGCTTCAAGCAGAACTACTCTTCCCCTCTTTATCTCCTCTATCAAAGCATTATAACTAATACCGTTTATCTTCGCTGCTGTTTTTACGAGTTCATTCGCGTATTCCTTTCCTGATATAGGGTCTATCATTTCTCATCCCGTTCTTCCATGATTCCAAGCCAGTTCATTTTTCTTCCACCACCTCTATATTTTTCACTTTCTCATCCAAACCACTCATCCGCTCTTCAATCTCTTCTACGTTTTTTATCCGCTCTTCTGGATGGTATTGATATATCCTCACAGACTGCTGCTGGGACTGTGCGAGCTGGTTTATATTAGTATTTATCATAGCAAGTGTGTTTTTTATCTCACGTTGCCCCTTTTCCATTGACCGTTTGATTAAAAAGATAAGAAGCCCGATAATCGGGCCTACGATACAGGTTATTATGGCTGCTACAACTTTCAGCAGATCAGGGTCTATACCATAACCCATTCCCTCTTTGGCTCCTTCTCACTTTCTAATATAATCCGCTTATTCTTCTTTTTTGCTTCCAATTTCACCTGATAGAAGTTTATAGCACGCCTTACCAGTTCCGCTTTTGTAATTCCTTCCTCTTTTGCCATATCCTCCAGCGCATCAACCGCTTCTGGTGGGAATCTTATGGTATATTGTTTCTTTTCTTCTCCCTTTTTTGACATCTTTTTCACCCCTTTTTGGTTATAATTTTGATGTTAATATGTACATCATTTTGATGTGATAAAAAGATTTTCGATATTTCAAATTTTCTAAATTAATTCTGTTTCGACCTCACTGATACGCAATCTCAATCATCTCGTTAACAATTGCCACTGCCGATGGAGTGCCACCACGTGCTCCTTTTACTACTACGCATGGTACACCGAAACTCAATATCTTCTCTTTCACCTCTGCGGCATTGACAAACCCTACGGGAGTGGCGACAATAATGGCAGGCTTTATGCCCCGTTCAATAAGTGCAAAAAGCTCCAGGCATGCCGAAGGCGAGTTCCCAATAACTATAATGTTATCATGAATGAGTTCCTTTGCGAGCCTGATTCCAGCGGCAGTCCTCGTCACATGCCCCTTTTCCGCTATCTCCATCGCTTTTGGAGCATTCACGAAACACTTCACTTTTCCCCTGTATTTTTTATTAATGCCCGCTTTCACCATTTCAATGTCCGTAATGATTGTTTTCCCGTCTTTTATGCACCGTATCCCCTTCTCAACCGGATTATGTTTGAACACGAGCAAGTCCAGAAACGAAGGGTCGGCATTAGCAAAAACCACTCTTCCCGCTACTCTTTGTTCGTGCTCGCTAAACGAACCCGAATATTTTGAGACAATGTCCTCTACGATTGCCTTGCTCTTCTCCCATATCCTATCTCCTGCCCCCACATAATCTCCTTTTTCGTGACCCTGATTGCCGGTATTCCCTTCTTCTCTGTCATACTCGTATTTCCTTTCATATCCTCTCCGTGTAACCATTCGCCCACCGAGATTTTTCGTCCCCGCGCAGCCGATAATAATGGTCGTTGACATATCTATACGATGATAGGAATCCGGCAAATCATCTAATGTGATAATCTCAATTTCGCATCCTTCTCTTTCTGCATTTCTCACGATGCCAACGATTGTTTTCGCATCACGGAACCGCATGAAAATATCGTATGCCTTCTCCAATTGAACCGTTCTGTTTTTGCTTTTTGGATTGTATATCACCACAGCGATGTCCGTATTCGCTAATCTTTCCAGTTTCTTTTCTATCTCGCTCCACGGCACTAATAAATCACTCAAACTGACAATTGCGAAATCATTCGACAACGGTGCACCGAGTAAGGCAGATGCTGCGGATGCCGCTGTTATCCCCGGTATTATTTCCAGCTTCGAGTCCGTATTGAAATCTCCAATAACCTCGAGTACCAGCCCAGCCATGCCATAGATGCCCGCATCGCCTCCGGAGACAACAACGACATTTTTGCGTTTCCCCAGCTCAACTGCTTTCTTTGCACGTTCAACCTCTGTTCCCATTCTGCCTGTTATCACCTCAGCACCAGCCGGAATGATTTTCTCTATCTGCCTGATGTATCTCTCGTTTCCCATAACGATATCTGCATTCGAGATTCTCTCTTTCGCCCTATCCGTCATCAAATCCAAAGAACCTGGTCCTATACTCACTACCGATAGCATGTTCACTTATCCTTTATAAAAGAAAGCGACAAAAGAATAATTATTTTTTGATAAAACTTTTTTCTAAAAAGTTTTATTGCGGAGCAAAAAAGTTTTAAAACACCACCGCCAATGTTACCTTCCCATCAAACGATTTCCTTTTCACGAATTTGAAATTGCCCTTATTCCTCTTTGCTCCTAAGATAGCACAGGGCTCAGCAACACCTTTTATGTTATGCGCTTCCATTGCTGCGCTTTTTGACTGCACGTTCACACCGTTTATTTCGTTTCGTGAAAAGCAAAACAGTGGAATACCAAACTTAGCAGAAACCTCCTGCAACTCCTCAGTTTTTTTAAAATCCACCGTGCATAACCCTTTTACTTCTTTCTGCTCTATCTCCAATTCCTCTAAGAACCTGCGAATCGCGCTCTCCATCTCTTTCGCTTCAACGCCGCGATGAAATCCGATTCCGATATAGACTTCTCTGCTCTTCATTCTTCCACTCAAAGTTTACTATACACCTCCTTAATGGCGCTAATGAATGCATCATATTTGATAGGTGTTTTGCCAAACCTTTTAGTAAAAAGAAAAGGTGTATCAAAATAAACTCTTTTTGAGAGGTTTTCTTTTGTAAACAGCAAGTCGGGAAATCATTTTCAATTAGATGAGGAGAAAGAAAAGGCGCTCAAGACTGGTTATATAACACTTTATGCTATTTTTTAAGAATGCTTCATCTCAAAAATGAGAAGCAGGAAAAAATCGAAACGCTTTTTATTCCGTATGGTAGATGTATAAGGGATAGTATGTCATCAGCACCTATACGCAAGTGTGGGCTTTTAATTACAGGCTTCGTACTTAAGTACGGGGTATGTGACTTTTTACATTGCTTCTTTTAAAGAGATACATTCGATCCTTATTTTTATGCGAGATTGAAGTATTGTGCAAGACATGGACATGGGGTAAATATATACTTTCGGAGATACTGGTTTATGTGGATGGATATTTATATGATGATGAACCTTACAATAAGTATAGAAGTAGGAATAATATCATTACGCAACAAATAAAAATAAAAGGTAATAGAAAATGAGAGACAAAGACCATGAATGGATTATTGAACACGAAAAAGAATTAGAGGAGAAGTACTCAGGAAAATATGTTGCCGTAATAGATGAAAAGATAGTGGCAGTCGAAAGAACATCTTTAGAAGCAGACAGGAAAGGCAGAGAAAAAACAAAGAAGATACCACTGGTGACGTATGTTCCAAAGAAGGGTGAGGAATTGGTGTTGATATGAACGAATACACATATTTTGTTTCGATGATAGGAAGAAGGAATTAAGGATTTTAGAGGAATGACCGATGATAAATTCAATTCTCGGATTCCATGAGTTTAAGGTGACGTAGGCGAGTGCCACTCCGAAGTTGTTATCACAGCTTCTGCTGATATTCCCTCTGCAATGAGCTTCGAGAATTCATTCGCACCCCTATGCCCGTTCAGCACAGGTATAACCCATTTACCATGCTCATCTATGCAGACTACCCAGGGGTCTTCGGTCTTTTTCTTAGGCTCTATTGCCCTCACAACCACACCTAAAGGGAGAACGGCAACGATGTTCTTCTTCGCTTTGAAACTTTCCCTTATCGCTCTGTAAACGCTTTTCACCTTTTCATCTGCGCTGTCGCACGAAATTTTTTCCGCGCATATCAGCGCTGCATCGAATCCTTCGTCTAAAAGCACGCTTTTCACCCTTTCGGCAATTGCAACTGATTTCTGCGCAAGTGAGAATATGGCAATCATTTTTTACCTCCATAAAGTTTTGAAACGCCTGATTTTTCAAGCGCATCACCTACGATTATCACGGATTGGCTCTTTATGCCCGCATTCTTCACCTTCCCGGCTATGTCCTCTAAAGTGCCTTTTATTATTCTCTCTTCCATCCATGATGCCTTATGAACCACAGCAACGGGTGTCTCGGGTGGATAGCCAAACCTCAGCTCTGAAACGACGTCGTCAATGAGATGAACGCCAAGAAAGACTATCATTGTCGCTCTGTGCTCGGAAAGTTCTTTTATACTTTCTCCTGCCGGCTTACCAGTTTTCCCAAACGGTTTCGTAATTATCAGCGTTTGCGATACGTCTGGTGAAGTGAGTTCCCTTTTCAGGGATGCAGAAGCGGCAGAGAAAGAAGTAACTCCGGGAACAACTTCAAACTGTATATTTTTTGACTGTAGGAATCCCATCTGTTCTTGAATAGCGGAATAGAAGCTCAAGTCGCCAGAATGAAGTCTTACCACTTTCTTTCCCTCATTTACAAATTTCGCGAAAAGTGCGAAAATATCGTCTCTGGTCTTTCCATGACTGTCTATCAGTATCGCATCATCCCCTGCATATTTCAAAATATCTTTATGGATAAGCGAACCCGCATATATGATTACGTCGGCACTTTCTATTTCTCGTTTTCCTCTGAGGGTGAGCAATTCAGGGTCACCCGGCCCCGCACCAACAAAAACTACTTTCATTCCTTCCTCTCCTTCTTTACGATGAGCGTTGCGAGGTAATCATTCGGCACCTCGATTTCAGCGAGATTTCCCAAAACCAATTCCTGGTCTTCAAACCCGATTTTAATGCCTAAAATAGCACTCCCATTGCCGACTTGCTTTTTTATTTGCTCTATCTTTTTCGGCTTGAGAAATACAACGGTGTCTGATTTACCTATCACCTCTACTGATTTAACATTCGCTTCAGGAACAATGGAAACGATTTCAGTTCCTTCTGCAATGGGAACCTTAGCAATAGAAGAGCAAGCTGAGAAGGATGTTACCCCGGGTATGACTTCTACCTCATCCACGACGTCCTTGAAAATCTCTAAGAACCGGTAGAATGTGGAATATAAACTTGGATCTCCCAGGGTTATAAATGCGATGGTTTCACATCCCTTCCCTTTTTCCAGCACTTCCTCCCTCGCCTTTTCCCAATAGAAGTCCAATTTCGCCTGGTCTTTCGTCATCGGGAACACCGGTTCAACAACAATGAGCTCGTTTTCTCTTTCTTTTATAATTCTTTCAACTGTGAGGAGAGCCAAACTCCTTTTACCCTCTCTCGAGCTCGGAGCAACTATCATATCCACTTCCTTAAGTGTCTTATATGCTTTCAGCGTTAGCAGCTCCGGGTCACCGGGTCCTACACCTATTCCATACAGCTTGCCGATATTCATTTTTTGTCTCCGTAGATTAGAAATACCGGATAAGAAGGTGCGAGTGCGGTTTTTCCTCCCAGGTCCTTTCCTTTGTTCAAGCAGATATTCAGAACATCCGGATTGATGCCTCTGTTTTTCAATACTTTTATGGCTTCCACTACCGTTTCAAGTCTGACTGCGGCTATGATAATTCTCCCCCCTTTCTTCAAGTGCTTGAACACGTTGTCAAGCGATTTGTCAAGGTTATCCGTGCCGCCGAAGAAGATGACGTCAAAGCTATGTGATAGATTCATTTCCTCCATTTTACCAAATGCAAGTTCTATTTTATCTACCAGTCCGAATTTTTCTATGTTCTTTCTTGCAATTTCAAAATTCTCTTCGTCCTTCTCCACCGCCGTAACGTCGCAACCTAACCTCGCGAATTCGATGGATACGCTACCCGAACCCGTGCCAACGTCTAAAATACCTTCGTTTCCTTTTATCCTTGCTTTTGACATGATAATCGAGCGGATTTCTTCTCTCGTCAAGCCTGCTTTCGACCGCAGGAAGAGGTCGTCGGATATTCCCGAACTTTTATAATTCCATTCTTTCTCTACCGCCATTGATTATCCCTCATATATCATACTTTCTCTCCTACAAAAATACAAAATACAAAAATAGAAAAGCTTTTATACCCTGTTTTAAAACTCAGGTATATGTTAATGCAAAAGCAAAGTTTAAGCTGTGCGGATTTTTACCTTCAACTTGCCAATTCGTGGGCTTTATTTTCATCACAAGACTCCAACAGAGATTGATAGCTCCTCGAATCCCACGATCTTCTTCTCTATTTTCAACACCTCATCCTCTACGACATAACCGGCTTCTGCAAAAAAATCGTTCGACGTCCCAAGCTTGGCAGTTTCTTCCAGTTGTATCTCTATAACCTCCCGCAAATTCTTCTTTGCTTCCTCTGCCGTATGACCACAGCTTGCAACATCCAATTCTGGGCAGTATGCCGTGAACATTTCCCCTTCCTTCCATATTTCAACAGTAGCAATTATCTTTTTCATGATTACCACTCATTTTTTATTATTTGAGGTGCTATATTATAAACGTTCCTTTCTCTTTTATTCTTTTCGTTCGGAATCAGAAAAAACTCCAAATATTCCAGTAAAGGCAAGCGCAAAAGAACAGCGAAGCATTTTGATCAAACTTTCTTAAAGTTTGAATGATGATGAAGAAGAAGAAGAAGAAGAAGCCAATGATGTAGCTTGCAATTTGCGAAACGAGCAATACGCCGGTGTTCTTTGCTTCAAGATTCGTTGGATGGTGTTCATGGTATCTTTAGGGTGCGGGGGGATGGCAAATGGCTAAGGGCAAAAGGTTTTCGAGCGTGCCGAAATCAATTTTGAATTTGAGAGCATACGTGATATTTCTATACATCCTTTCTCTATCTCCTTAAATGTTTCTTTTGGTATATTTGTTATTTGATATATGTAAACAGCAAGCTCTTTACCATTCTGCCAAACCCTAAGTTCTTTAAATTTAAGACCACCTTTACCCATTAGCCTCTCGCCTCTCGCCTTTAGCCCTTCGCCTCTCTCCTTTTGTCGGACATTTTTTAACCACCGATTAACACAGATTACACGGATATATTTTTAATCTTTCAAGAGTCCGCTTTCAACTTATTCTCAATCCCTTTAAAATCAATTTCTCTGATTAAAACCGAATCAACTCCAACTTCTTCTGCGTGAAAATGCATTTTTCCATCATCTGTAAGCAATACGGCATTTTTTATCTTAGCTAACGCTATAAAATAGTTTTTACTTGATAGAGATTTTGGTGGCTTAAAAATGCTCTTTACGATGACAGAAGTATCTAAAACACTTCTATTCATAGTAACTCCTTGTCCTCATATTTTCTAAAACCTTGTCTATATCTTCCTTCGCCTCTATTTCTCCTACTTCGTCAAGCAATTTGCTAAAGTTTTCGCTTATTGTTATCCTCACTTTCGCTTTTTCCGGCAAATCCAATTTTTTCATGGGCTTCAAAACGCCCTCATTATATATCGCTATTTTTGGAAAGGCTCAACACATAGGTAAGTATTTCATTTGACAAATAAAGGTTCAATACATGGGTGAGTCTTTTGATATAAGTTCTATTTAACGCATCCTTTGTGATGCGTTATGGATATTGAAGAACAGGAGCGGATTGAAGCCGTAAATCGGTATATTATGGGGGATAAACCATCAAATATTTGCAGAGACACGAATAGACCGCAGAAATGGCTTTTTAAGTGGGTGAAAAGATTCAAAACTGGCGATGAGGGGTGGTATAAATCTCAGTCAAAGGCACCTAAGAACCATGGAAGGGAAACATGCAAAGAGATTGAAAAAGCGGTTGTAAGCATAAGAAAAGCTCTGATGGAGGGTAACGAACAGGAATTAAAATATCTCGGCGTAGGTGCTGATGCAATCCAGTATAGGATGCAAAAGCTCGGTTTTTCAGAAGATGAGATACCATCCGTATCGACGATAAAGCGGATTGTGACGAGGCATAACCTGAAAGTGAATAAGCGAGAGCGATACAAGCGAGTTAAATCCAAAAAGAGATACACGATTCTGACTCCTACACGGATAGCTGAAATGCACCAGATGGATTTCGTTGGTCCAAGATTTATTAAGGGATATGGTGCCGTCTCCTCCCTTAATCTCATCGATGTAGTCGGCGATCAAGTTCATATTGAGCAGTATGCTACCAGGAGCATGGATAATGTAATTGACTTTCTCACCCAGTATTGGAGCAATAACCCAATTCCCGGGTATTTACAGGTTGATAACGGGATGAACTTCATTGGAGTCTTTAAATATCCGCGTAAATTCAGTCGTTTTATTAGATTTTGCTTGTATGTTGGTATTGAAGTCGTTTTTATCGCACCTAAGTCCCCCTGGATGAACGGGAGCATCGAGAGCTTCAATAATTGGTTTAAAGAGAAGTTCTGGGAGAAAGAAACCTTCACAAGTCTGGAAGATATGCGTACAAAATCAACGCATTTTGTTGACCAACATAACGCTCTCAGTGCCTGGAAAAAGAGAAACAAAGGCTTAACACAGATTAACCCCGCTAAAATGCTGAAAGATGCCGTGAAAATCCATTTGGATAAATTACCGCTGACTGATGGGAAAATCCACTTTATCAGAAAGGTTGATAATGAAGGGAAGATCAATGTCCTGAATGAAGCCTTTAAAGTGGGCGGGGGGTTTATCGGCGAATACGTCTGGACCACTATCTGTCTGGCAGACCGAAAGATGAAAGTCTATTATCGAGCAAAGGATCAGGATGCTGCTGTATTGCTAAAAGAATTTGAATACGAGCTAAATGAGGAGGTCAGACCTCTTAAGCAGGATATCTGGAGGACTTAATAACACTGTACGATGTAATGAGCCTAATTCAGCAAATAACACTTACCTATCTAATGAGCCTTTTTACTTACCTATCTAATGAGCCCTTCTTACTATATTTATATAAACTATCTTAAAAGTTTGTTGATCAAACTTTCCTAAAGTTTGATGCCTGAGCCGGCGGATGTTACGGAGGAGAGCATAAGGAAGTATGCGTTTTTGAATAGCGGGTCGTTCAGGTGTTGTTTCAGTTCCGTTAGGTTTTTGGGTAGCCAGAGGGTCATGGTATCAGTACGGGAGTGCGTGATGGGTAATGCGTAATCGGGAATGCGTGATCCGTGATGTGTGATATGTGACAAGTGATATTTCCCACATTTCACTTTTATGATTGAGACTTTTGGATTTATACAATCTCAACTATCTTCCTTTCCGGAGCTTTAAGGATTTCAGTTAAAAACCCACCGAGAAACTTGCTGGCGTTCAGAATCTCTACCTCAACTATTTTTCCCTTTTCATCATAATTCACTATTATCTGTCCGTATTCTTCTGCATGATGTATCTGTCTATCTTCTAAGAGCATATCCAATGTGTCCCCTTCTCTATCATACCTAACCTTCATTCATATCTCCTCCTCTCGCCCGGATACACGGTAACCACCATAATTCCCCTCTCACTATCTTCATATACTATCCTTAATATTAAATCTTCGCTTAATAAACCCTGTGCTATCTTTCGTCCATAGTATCCATTAACAACTTTTTCAGGTTTTTCAATGATTTCCAAGATCTTCTCCTTCGTAACTCCTATCTCCATAAGGCGTTTAAGCTTATCTTCTGCATGCAAGGTAAACTCGATCTTTTTCTTTTTATTCTTCATTTTTCCTAATCCGATATTTCAAGCGCTCTATATGCATAGCATTTTCTAAAAATATTTTTTCTTTTAGTAAAGCTTTTTCATTTTCTCTTTTTACTGCTGGAATCAGCGTATAAGAAAAAATCCGTGAGGTTAAGAAAATTCCAAGCCCAAAAGCAAGAACAGGCGTCAAGCCATAAGAAGCATAGATTCCCAGAGCGCCGAATGCGACTAAGAAAGGCACGATTGCCAATCTTACAAATATTGCGATGGTTTGGAAGAACGAATATTCCGCTTTTCTGAACTCAACAAAAACGCCGGAGCTTTGTAAGCCATGCAAAGGAGCTATGGCTGTAAAGGCAATAAAAAGCAAAAGTAAAATTTTATTCGCTCTTATGATGCTCAGAGAAGGACTCCATAGTTCTATTCCTGCTATGAATATTGCGGTTAATGCGAGTGAGAAAATAAAAGAGATTGTAAGGCAAGAGTTGATCAGTTCTGCTTTGTCTTTTCGCTCTGGCAGGAATCTTACTAAAGAGATATCAAATCCTAAAAGCGAGAGTAGGGAGATCAAGCCCATGGCAGCTATAATAGCAGAAGCTAAGCCAACGTCTGCGGTGGAGTAAAAACGAGCGGCAATGAGCCAGAAGAAGAAGCCGGAGCCTGCTGATGTCAAAGAAGAAAACATTAAAAAATAAGCGTTCTTAAACAAAGGGTCGGTGAGGTGCTGCTTCAGTTGTTTCCGGTTTTTGGGTAGCCAGAGGTTCATTTTACGTGTAATCTGTAATGTGTGACATGTAATAAGTAATAAGTAATATGTAATGGGTTATTCATTTTTACTCTGGTATGGTTCCTCATTTTCACAACTGTAATAAAACCCTTCCTTCTTAGCTTCTTCTCCATTCATCTTTTATGCTCCAACTCTTCTTTAATTCGCTGTAAACACTCAGCAGGATTGAAATAAATCACTACATTTGCCTCTCTCAACTCCTCCAGAACCCTCTCAACATCGAAATCTCTATCCTTCGTCAAGAACAATACCTTGCTTTCACCATCAAGCGCTTTTCCAACAAGTTTAACGAACGAAAAGACGAGTGCATCCTCAAATACTAACCCATAATCCGGGTCCTTTGAAATGTAGAAAGCCATCGAATCTTGCAACGGTAACTCTATTTCAAAGAAGAACATCAAGTTTGACAGTATCTCAAGAATCTCGTGTAACGAGCGATCTAACGACGATATAAGAGTACTTATTTCAGTGCGAGATTCGTTTAAACTATTGTATAGGTTTTCAAATCCTTCGTATCGGGATATATCCTTTAATTTGCTTTCGATAGCACCCTTGAGATCCAGCCATGCAGTCCGTTCTTGTTTTGTTATAGCCTTAAATTCAATCTTAGAGACCTTTGGAGCGACAATCAAAAGGGCGTCATAATCGTCTATGGCGAGCGTATTAAATAAATATCGTGCATTATCATCTCTTTTCCATCCATAATCCGCAAGGATATTTGTATCCACCACAAGCGTTATCAGCGGGATATTTCCTTCTCTATTCTTTCTAATCTCTTCTCTAATGGTTCCGAGAGTTTTATCCATGACAATGCACCCCAACCTTTATTCGCTAACTCCCTTAATTCTTCTTTCCTGGGCTTCTTCACTTCTTCCATAGAATCACCTACTATTTTTTACTAACACTACACCTTAAATATCTTTACATTCTTCTATAATAAAATTCTTTTTCCTCAGCTTCATCTCCATCAAACATCCCTCGCACATTAACCAACGCTGGTGCATCATTCATAAACTCCTTCCGCTCTTCAAAATTCATCTTTTCAAAAGCACGAAATGTTACCTGAAGACCACGGAAAAAGATACAATAAGCGTGTAAATGCCAAAAAGATATACGGCATTCTTTGTATCTGCCGGATAACCCATTACATTGATGGTTATTACAATAATAGCGAAGATTACGAGAGATATTAATGCACGCATGCATAGGGTATTATTCAGGTATTTGCTTGCTTGAGATTTATCTCTTGCAACTTCTCGGATTAATAGCGTGTTATAGCCCAAATCCGAAAATACGGCAAAGATTGCCGTGAAGGCAAGCGCAAAGGAATACTTACAGAAAATGACGTCGCCTAAACTCCGGGCGATGAAGATGGATAATACAAGTCCTAATATTGCAACTACAAATTGAGCGGCGAATAATGCTGCGGTGTTCTTCGCGATTCGTTGGATGGTGTTCATGTGACTTATCTGAAATTAAAGTTGTTTGTACAAAAACCCCTTCTTTCGAGCATCTTCTTCATCAAACATCCCTCTTACATCAACCAGTACGGGCTTATCATTCATAGACTTCTTTACATCATCCAACTTCGTCCTTTTAAATACGTCATGCGCTACCGCTACAATAGCACAATCCACTTTCACATCCAGGTTATTCAAAGCTTTTACGCCGAATGCTTCTATCTCTTCTTTACCCAAAAGAGGATCATAGCCATATACATCAACTCCAAACTCCATAAGCTCCTTCACCATCTCTTTCACCGGCGATTCCCTCGTATCTGGCACGTTTTCCTTGTAAGTCAAACCCATAATCAAAACCTTAGAGCCTTTGATAACTTTACCAACTTCATTCAATCCCTTTATTGCTATCTCTGCCACATGTTTCGGCATGTAGTCATTTATTGCTCTCCCTGCTAAAATCACCTGTGGATGATAACCAAGCTCTTTTGCTTTGTAAACCAGATAATAAGGATCAACTGGAATACAATGACCGCCAACCAATCCTGGAGAGTATTTTTGGAAATTCCATTTTGTAGCAGCAGCTTCTAAAACAGATTTTGTATCCAAATGCATCTTATGGAATATTATCGCCAATTCGTTCATCAATGCAATGTTCAAATCCCGCTGGATATTTTCAATGACTTTTGCAGCTTCGGCTGTTCTTATGTCTTTAGCTTTATAGACATTGGTGATTAAGCCGTAAAGCTCAGCTAATATTTCTGTTGTCTCTTCATCCATTCCGGCAACTATTTTTATTATTTTTGTTAAATCATGTTCTTGGTCACCCGGATTTATTCTTTCCGGGGAATAACCAATGTAGAAGTCAATACCACATTTCATCTTTGATTCTTTCTCTAAAATAGGTGTAACGATTTCTTCTGTTACACCCGGATAAACGGTAGATTCTAAGACTACTGTGGCACCTCTCTTCAAATTCTTGCCTACGATTTCTGCTGCTGATTTTACATATTTCAAGTCTGGTTCTTTCGATTTCGTAACAGGTGTTGGCACGCAGATTAAAACGAAGTCTGCTTCTCGTATCTTGGAAGGGTCTGCTGTGAATTCTATGTTGTTTTCGTTGTTATTTTCATCGTTTAGCTTTTCTATTTTTCTCTCGTCTATGTCAAATCCTATCACCTTAAGATGTTTAGAGAACGCCTCAGCTAACGGCAAGCCCACGTAGCCCAAGCCAACAATGCATACCTTTCCGCTCTTTATCTTTTCCTTCATTTCATCATCACCTTGAAATATTCAATTGTCTTGTTTAAACCTTTTTCTAATATTTATACCTTGGATAAAGCGTTGCGGCAAGCATCCAGAAGATAGCGAAGCAGGCAGAGGAGATAGAGGTGAGCATGATAAAGAGGGAGTTCTTGTAGAGGGGGTCGTTCAGGTGTTGCTTCAGTTGTTTCCGGTTTTTGGGTAGCCAGAGTTTCATGGTATCACTCCTTTTCAAGACACGGATTAACACGAATTTCACAGATTTATTATCAATCTTTTCTTTAAGGCTTCCAAACCTTTAACCATCCCACTCTCTCAAAATCACCGTCGTTTGTCGCTATGTCATAGAGCTGTTTTCATTAGCTATCACCAAGATTAATTTTATCTCTATACTTAAAAACCTATGCTTCTTCCTTTCCTTCTCCACTATGATATGCGATGTATCTCGTTGAGCCTTCACTTAATCCCAACATGGATATTGTAATAAAGATGCTTATCATAACGAGTGCTAAGGAGTAAATACCGTATTCGATTTGTGTTGTGAATCTGACGAGGATGACTCTGCCGATGAAGGCCAAAAGCAAGCCGATGATGGTGCCGGTGAAAATGATGCCGGTGCCTTTAGCTATTTTTTGCAGAGATTGGTTAACGATTTCGGACATGATTCTTTTTTGAGACACAGATTAACACGGATTACACAGATTTATTTTCAATCATAAAAGCTTTTATTCGTTGGATGGTGTTCATGGTTTATCACCTTTAAGCATTCTTTCAATCTCGTGAACTAATTTCTCTGCTCTTTCAACTGCATTTTCCGCTTCCTTTTCTGAAATCGTTCCTGCAGTATCGTATATTGTAGCGTGCCTCTTTCTTCGCATCCTATCCAAAATAATGACATCTTCTTTTCTTAAAAAGAGTTCTGCAAACATGACCACGGAGATATGCTGATTCCCACCAGAAGGTCTGTATCCTTTTGAAAACATAAGTGCTCTAATTGCCTGCAACATCGCATTATAAGCGATTGAAAAAGCCCAATCATAGTCATCTTTTAAAACATCCTTCGCAACCTTTGCGTCTCTCGTCGCAAGATTTAAAGCATCCTTTACCTTTTTCTTATCCTCTGGCAATCTTTTTATATATCCTTCCTTCTCAAGTTCATCCAAGGTCATTCAGATCACCTACCAACATGATCTTTGGCTCTCTCAGCACATTCAAGACAAAAGGGTCTTTACTTTTTCCCCTCATCTCAAATTCTTTTGCCGTAAACAGCACATAATTTATCTCACGTGATAGCTTCTTTTCAACCTCTCTTATTTTTATTATAAGGTTATCTTCATCTACCTCCCCAATTATGAAGATATCTATGTCGCTATCTACTCCCGCTTTCCCGCTTGCAAAAGAACCATAGATGAAAGCTATCTCCACACCTATTTCAGACAGGCTATCCTGCAATTCTTTTGCTACTCCCTCCGTCTTTAGAATAATACTCGCTAACTCATTGTAGATGGGCATTTTTCTGTTTACACCATAATATTTCGAGTTCCCTCTTCTTTCACTCTTCAATAATCCTATACTCTCTAAATTCGCTAATTCTCTACGAACCGCGTTTATATTCTCCTTCGTATTTCTTGCAATTTCCCTGACATACATCTCTCTTCCTGGATTCATCATGAATAATGTTAGTAGCTTTACCCTTGTCTTGGATATGAACAATTTCCGAAGCATGTATAAAAATAGTATTCGTTTGTATAAAAATGTCACTCAATATTTTGGAAAGCAAAACGACTAAAATACCAAACCTTCTGCACCTAAATAGCGGGCAGTGTACATGATGAAGAAGCATAAGATATAACTTGCAATCTGTGCGAAAAGCAACACTCCGGTGTTCTTTGCAATTCGTATCGTTGACAATATCTCTTTTTACTGCTGGAATCGGCTTATAAGGAAAAATCCGTGATGTTAAGAAATACCAAGTCCAAAAGCAAGAACAGGCGTCAATACACTTTCTTTCTAAAGAAAGATAAGCCCCTACCGGGCTTGCGGGGTCGTGGGGCAGAGCCCCACATAAGAAAAGGTTTGTGGAGTAAAAACGAGCGGCAATCAACCAGAAGAAGAAGCCGGAACCTGCTGAGGATATAGAGGAGAGCATTAAAAAATAAGCGTTCTTAAACAAAGGGTCGTTCAGGTGCTGTTTCAGTTCCTTGCGGTTTTTGGGTAGCCAGAGGGTCATTTTATCCATAGGGAAAGGGGGAAAGGCAAATGGCAAATGGCAAAAGGTTTTCGAGCGTGCCGAAATCAATTTTGAATTTGAGAGCATACTTGATATTTTTATACACCCTTTCTCTATCTCCTAATATGTTTCTTTTTGTTATTTGATATATGTAAACAGCAAGGTCTTTACCCTTCTGCCAAACCCTAAGTTCTTTAAAACCTCCTTTACCCATTGCCCTTTCGCCTTGTCCCCTTTGCCTTTAGCCTCTCGCCTTTCGCCCTCCACATCCACTCATCTACCCCTCTTCTCTTCCATCAGATAATCTTTCAAAGCCCCCTTCCAATCTCTCATTCTCAATCCAAGATCTTCGAGTTTTTTATTCTTCAACGCAGAAAAGACAGGTCTTCTCGCCGGCCTTTTTAACTCACTCGACTTTATAGGAATTATTTGAATTTGAGCATCCCAACCTAAGATATAGAAAATCTCTTTCGTAAAATCATACCAGTTACAATAACCTTCGTTAACTGTATGGTAGACCCCAAACGCGGGTTTAATCTCTAAAAACCGCATAAGCATTATTGAAACGTCTTTGGTATATGTGGAACTCATGAACGTATCGTCAACAACCTTAATCTCTTCCCCGTTTTTAGCCCGTTGAATCATGAAATCTACAAAGTTTCCTCCCTTTCCTCTTGCACCTGCTTTTCCATACAAACCGGCAACCCTTAATTAATATATAATATTTCTTGGAATAATTCCTTGTAAAAATCTCGATAAACACTACCTCGAGCCCCAGCTTCACCGCGATCTTGCGCTGGAGGTCGTCACTCGTCACGAAGTGACCATACTTCTGCGCTTGCACGATGTAAAGGGCATCGTATATGGTGAGCTTCTCCTTGATCACCTCTATAAGATTACCACTTCAGTTTCCAGGGTGTTGGGTGCAAAACCTTTTCATCAGCTAAAGACTTCCACCACCACTCGTTGTTTAAATACCATTCAATCGTCTCTTTTAAACCATCTTCAAATCCGTGTTTTGGCTTCCAGCCCAATTTATTGATTTTAGAAGAATCCAAGCTATACCTGATGTCATGTCCGGGTCTGTCCTCCACAAACTCTATTAAATCTTTTTTTCCCACTAGGTCTAAGATTTCATTCACAATCTCCAAATTATTTTTTCCCTCTCCACTTGAGATATTATAAATTTCTCCTCTTTCACCTCGCTCTAAGACTGAATTTATTGCTTCACAGTGGTCTTTAACATAAATCCAATCCCTCACATTCTTTCCAGTTCCGTAAATTGGTATTTTCATGTTTAACTTAGCCCTGATTACCGATTTTGGAATCAACTTCTCCGGGAATTGATGCATGCCATAGTTATTCGTGCATCTCGTAATCACCGCATTTAGTCCATAAGTTCGGACATAAGCCAAAACGAACAGGTCTGCAGAAGCTTTGCTTGCAGAATATGGAGAAGAAGGTCTTAGAGTATCTTCTTCCTTAAAAGAACCTTCTTCTATATCTCCATATACCTCATCCGTGCTTACATGAACAAGCCTTACATCTGGACTGACTTTCCGCATTGCCTCTAATATTGTGTAGGAGCCGATTACATTACTTTCAATAAATGCGTAAGGGTTTGATATGCTTCTATCAACATGCGTCTCCGCAGCAAAGTTCACTATTGCATCCGTCTTCTTAACAAGCTCAGCCATTAACTCATAACTGCAAATATCGCCCTTGACGAAATTATAGTCTAAACCCTTCAAATTGTTCTCGTTAGAGCCGTATTTTAATGCGTCAACTACAACGATGTCATCAACATTCGCTCCGGCTTCTTCTATCATCCACCTTACAAAATTGCTCCCTATAAACCCCAACCCACCTGTTACAAGTATCTTCATTTTTCTCATCCTACTATTTCCGAGTGGTCTCCAACAATTAGCTTCCTGCCGTTTGGCAAATCTGCCTTCCTTTTTATCTTTACCTCCTTCCCTATCAAGCTCTCAATAATCCTTCCCCCTCCTATTATCTCCGATTTATCCATTACAATCGAGTCTTCTATCTCTGTGTCTTCAATCACACATCCCTTTCCAATACTCGTGTAAGGCCCTACATAAGAATTTCTTATCAGGCAATCCCGCCCAATTAGAGATGGTCCTTTAACAATGCTATCATCAACCTCTACTCCTTTTTCTATAATAACCCTCCCAATTATTTTTGAGTTTTCCGCATTTCCTTCGTTTCTTGTTTGAATGTCATCTAAGATCAATCTGTTAGCTTCAAAAATGTCTTCTGGTTTGCCCGTATCTTTCCACCAACCATTTACCTTTGTCCAACCCACTTCGTATCCGTTATCAATCAACCATTGAATAGCATCCGTAATCTCAAGCTCATTCCGCCAAGAAGGTTTTATGCCCTTGCAAGCTTCTAATATGACTGGTTTGAAGAAGTAAATGCCAACCAAAGCCAAATTACTCGGTGGAACTTCAGGTTTCTCAACAAGTCTTTTAATTGTGCCATCTTCGTTAATATCCGCAACTCCGAATTGCTATGGATTCTCAACCTCTGTAAGCATTATACTCGCATCATAATTGTTTTCTTTAAATTTCTTAGTGTGTTCTACAATCCCTTCTCTCAAAATGTTATCGCCTAAATACATGACAAATTCGTCATCTAAAAAATCTTCCGCAACGAGGATTGTATGTGCTAACCCTTTTGGCTCTCCTTGATAAATGAAATCTATATCAGCATCCCAGTTTTCCGATTCCACAGTTTCTATGACTTGGTCTTTGTTGGGTCCTACAATGATTCCTATTTCCTTTGCACCTGCTTCAATTACGTCTTCAATAGCATAAAATAGGATTGGTTTGTTTGCTACAGGGATAAGTTGTTTTTGCTGTGAGTATGTGATTGGACGCAGTCTTGTTCCGTATCCGCCTGACAGTATTAGTCCTTTCATCTAATCATTCCAATAATGTATAAATATATAATATAAAGTTAGCTATCCCTTTCCCTTAAGAATGCTCCTAATTTAACAACAAATCTATCCTCTTCTGTAATCATGCTTCTTCTTGCATACGCACCCATAGCAAGCGAAATAGTGAATACTGAAAGAACGATAAGAATAGGCGATAATCGAATTCCAAACGGCGTGTAGTTCAATGCTAAACCCAATAAGGGGGTAATTGCAATACTCAACCCAAAGCTGAGTGCAATACGCTCTATTCCATCTAAATCGTCTTTTCTTGGGAATAATGCGGCGATTAAAGCGTAGCCGGGTAGAAAGAGCACCAAGGGGAGACCGAGGATGATTCTTATGGGTGTTTCGTTTAAGGGCGGGATTAGGACAAAGGGTGTGCATAAAAGGGTGAAGAGGATTACGATAGCGAGGTCTTTTGGTAAGTGTTTAAGTGTTCCGAGGATGATTGCGATTTTCATGGTATCACTCCTTTTTTAACCACAGATTACACGGATTACACGGATTTATTTATTTTTGATTACAAAAGATTTAGCGAAGGGCAAGCCTGCGTAGCCTGAGCCGAGATGCAAACGGTTTTGTTTTTCATGGGTTCTATTCCATAACTTCTACAGGTGTCTTGACAGCTATGTTTATATCATAGTCAGAGGGATTCCAGGTGACAAAAATATCGCTATACTGCTCGGCATGCGCTCCAATCACAAAGTCTGGAAGTATGCGTTTAAAACCCTTTTTCTTGTTTTTTAGCAATACTTCATTCCTTTCCTCGCATCCAATTTACTATTTCAACAGCGTCATCCATTTCTTTAAATACAGGATGCTCACTCCATGCCCCTCTTGTCTCTTTCATGACCTTTTCCCAGCTCCCGTCAATTTTTTCTATCACGAGTTTTCCATGCTCATATGAGATTTCTACCGTATCGCCTATGTTAATCATAGCTTTTTTACGAATTTCTTCTGGAATTGTTATTTGATGCCTTCGCGCGATTTTTGCTTCCATATAATCACCAATTAATCCTATTGGTTAAATAGGTATATATATTTATTGCTCACAAATTCCTATAATAAAGATATACGACATTCTTTGTATCTGTTAGATAACCCATTAGATTGATGGTTATTACAATAATAGCGAAGATTACGAGAGATATTAATGCACGCATGCAGAGGACATTATTCAGGTATTTGCTTGCCTGGGTTTTATCTCTTGCAACATCTCTGATTAATAGGGTGTTGTATCCCAAATCCGAAAATACGGCGAAGAGTGCCGTGAAGGCAAGCGCAAAGGACTATTTACCGAAAATGACATCGCCTAAACTCCGGGCGATGAAGATGGTTAGTTAATACGAGCGATAGTATTGCAACGACGAATTGAGCGGCGAATAATGCGGCAGTGTTCTTTGCTTCAAAATTCGTTGGATGGTGTTCATGGTATCGGGGATGGGTGGTTCGTGGTTCGTGGTTCGTAATGCGTGATGCGTAATCGGTAATCGGTAATCGGTAATACGAAATCCGTAATGTGTGAACAGTTGCGCTTCATTCATTTTGCTTAGCCTCCATTAGGCTTCACCCTAACACTCCGTAATCCGTAACCCGAGACATACTCATTACCCATCACTCATTACTCATTACCCTTTACCCTTTCGCCTTTTGCATCTTGCCTCTTGTCGTACATTTTTTAACCACAGATTAACCACAGATTACACGGATTACACGGATTTATTTTCGATTTTTTATTTAAGGCTTCCAAACTTTTATCCATTCCACTCGTTCAAAGTCGGGGTCGTTTGTGGCGATATTCGTTATTCCACGCTGCTTCATTGTTGCAACATGTATAGCATCGTTTGACATGAGACGATACCGTTTCATAGATTCTAATACTACTACAAACATTGGAACCAGAAGATTATTCAAACAGTTCTTCATTTTCAATAACCTCATCAACGATTTTTGGGTCCACCTTAAGTATCCCTTTCATTCTATGCTTTTTTATCTCTATCAATATCTCCTCTTTTTCTTCTAATGCTATCTTCCCCAATGGCTTCAAAACACCATCTTCATATATCGCTTTTGTTCTTGTTGTCATATTCATCACCAAAATTAAGTTATATTCTTAACTTAAAAATATATTGGCATTCGGCAAACGGTATCGAGCCAATAACGAATGTTTTTCAGAGTGAAAAGACAATCGCTGGCTTTGGGTTTGCAATTTTTAAATTTTTATTTCTTGCTATTTCACGTATTATGTAATTGTTGATGCCAAGGTTTGCAAAGATCGCGAATAATGTGGTAAAGGATAGTGCAAAGCTGTATTTACCGAATCCTACTTCGCCGAGGTATCTCGCGAGGTAGATTAGCAAGAAAAAGCCTAATATCGAGGTTATAACGTTTGAGATGGCTAATGCACCGGTGTTTTTCGCGATGGTTTGGATGGTGTTCATGGTATCATTCCTTTTTTAACCACAGATTACACAGATTACACAGATAGATTTATTTTTGATTACAAAAGCATTTGTTTTTTTTTGAGGGGTTTGATTAACGGTTTCGGACATGTCCTCAACAGTTCATCTTTTCTTCTTACCATAAAAAAGATAGATATATACCTCATTTGTGAGTCCTGCTTTAGCAATAAGCTTCTTCTACCGATGCACAGGTATCGAGAGATGAACGTCCTTTTATCAAGGGCTTCCTTAAATGTGGTTCACCAACCAACCAACCAGCCAACCAGCCAGCGCTTTTGAAGGCAGCATTAAGCTTATCACCGCTTGCTTGCCCCTGGAATGTTAGACATACGCCCGTAATATCTACTAAGGATATGTCGAGTTTGTGGTGAAAAGAATATCCGTATAAAACTTTCTTCCATCCCATGAAGTTTTTGGAGCGATTGGTTAACGATTTCGGACATTTTTAAAACCACAGATTACACGGATTACACGGATTTATTTATTATCACACGGCGTTTTTCACTCACACTTTAATTACCTTATGATTTGCCTCAATATCTGATAAAAACTCTTCCTGGTCTTTACCAAGACAATCTCTATTCGATTTTTATTGGTATCGTTCACCACTCATCAATTGGTAGCCCCTTTCCCTCTTCTAGTTCCTTAAGAGATTGACTGATGCTCTTGGAAGCTTCATCATCTAAGAGAAGTTCCAGCGTCTCAAACTCTGCTCTACTTAGCCCTTTCAATATATGAGCCAGCCGTTCAAGGTTAACCAGCTCAACTCTACCCATTTCTTTTACAGCTATTGACATCTTAATCACCTTTCTATGTTTATATTGGTATCTTTATTTATATAATATATTCTCTGCTTTACGTTAGTGTTCACAATCTCTTATAATAAAACATATTCTCTTTTGCTCCTTCTTCATCAAATAACCCCGGACATTAATCAACACCGGCTTATCATTCATCCTCCTTGTTAAATCTTCTAATTTCATCTTTTCAAAAGCAGTGTGTTGTATCCTAAATCCGAAAATAAGGCAAACAAAGCAGTAAAGGCAAGCGCAAAGGAATATTTACCGAAAAAGACATCGCCTAAACTCCGGGCGATGACGATGGCTAATACGAGCGATAGTATTGCAACGATAAATTGAGCGGCGAATAATGCTGCGGTGTTCTTTGCGATTCGTTGGATGGTGTTCATTTTATCCTTATGGAGCGGGTGAAAGGCAAATGGCTAAGGGCAAAAGGTTTTCGACCGTGCCGAAATCAATTTTGAATTTGAGAGCATACGTGATATTTCTATTATAATGCGTGATCGGTGATGCGTGATCCGTAATCGGTAATAAGAGATCTGTAATGCGTAATCGTTGCGTTTCGTTCATTTTGCTTAACCCCCGTTACGCTTCACCCTAACACTCCGTAATCCGTAATCCGTGACACACTCATTACTCATCACTCTTTACTCGTTACTCATCACCCGTTACCCATTAGCCTTTCGCCTTTTGCCTTTTGTCGGACATGTTTTAACCACAGATTACACGGATTACACGGATTCATTTATTTTCAATCACACACGGCGTTTTACAGTCACGGACCTACCAAAGGTGATTAAAAGATTTTGATACAACACCTTTCTGTTTTTTAGTAAGGCAACGTTCATTCTCCTTCATCTCTCCAAGTATGCCACACCGGGTCTAATGTCAAAATGAATCGCGAATGTCTCAAGTAAATCTTTAAATCCGAGAATCAGCGGAACTCTATCATCAAGAGCGCAATATGCATAGAATTCAACCTCGTTCGTGTGGTTCAACTCATCATCAAACAATACACCTCTAATAATACTCACTTTTACAGGCAAACTGCACTCCTTCTTAGGAACAATTCCCTGGACTGAATGGTCCACCTTCTCTTCTACATAAATCCCCGCCCAAATATATCTTGGAATGACAGACGTATGCGCTCCAGTATCAATTATAGCTTCGTACAGCTTACTCCATCCTGATTCTGTCTTAAACCGGATTAAGATGGATAATCTGACTAACTCTCCGTAGTCCAATTTCAAATCAAGCTCCGGGTCTATCAGTTTCTTTATTCTAACTTGTAATCTAGTAGACATGAGCACCACTTTCAACGAAAATCACCGGAATCTCTTCTTTCCTCTTACCAGTGAGTTTAGACGCCTTCTCCTCCACGTATTTTATGCTTTCACCTGCCACAACAACCTCTTTGTTCACGATTGCGACCCATAGGTCTCTGAACTTCAGTTGCAGGTTTTTATAATTGTCGAGACCCCACTTCATATCGTCCATGAATGTCTTTGGGATTTCCATTTTTCCACCTCTAATATTATTTTAATCGCATTTCTTATATAAATAGATTCACCACAATCCTTTTTAGAAAAAGCGTCTATGAATATTTCTTCATTAGCGGGTAATTCACTGAGCTTTAATCCCATATCTCCATCCCTACTATTTCATCCGCAATTTCTTTGTCAATTCTCATTTTTCCATGGAACTCTTCTACTGATGCTTTCTTCACCTCTATCTCCACTTCCTCCCCTTCCTTCAAATCCCGCTTCCCTATCGGCTTCAAAATACCCTCTTCATATATCGCCTTTGTTCTTGTTGTCATATTCATCACCAAAATTAAGTTATATTCTTAACTTAAAAATATATTGGCATTCGGCAAACGGTATCGAGCCAATAACGAATGTTTTCCAGAGTGAAAAGAGGTTAAAATCGTATAAATTCCGAAAAGATAGACTGCGTATGTCGTATCTCGTGGGTAATCCATTAAATTAATCGTTAAGACAATGAAACCAAATGCGAGAACCGATAATAGAAGTTTGATTAGCGAGACGTTTGTGAGGTATTCGTTTGTCAGTTCTTTATTCCTTGCGAGTTCTCTTATTATATAATTGTTGATGCCAAGGTCTGCAAAGATCGCGAATAATGTGGTAAAGGAGAGTGCGAAACTGTATTTGCCGAATCCTACTTCGCCGAGGTATCTCGCGAGGCAGATTAGCAAGAAAAAGCCTAATATCGAGGTTATAATATTTGAGAGGGCTAATGCGGCGGTGTTTTTCGCGATTGTTTGGATGGTGTTCATTGTCTAACTCTTTTTTAACCACAGATTACACAGATTACACGGATTTATTTTCAATCACAAGAGCTTTTTAAAGGCAAGCCCAAGCCGATGATGCAAACGGTTTTCATGGTTTTGTTTCTCCTTTCTATTTTGGTAAGATTTCAAATCCTAAATTCACCTTCTCAAAATGAGCATCACCTGTGAACACCTTATTTATCGTGCCTCTCCGCCAAGTCAGAAGGACCCTTACAGATTCCGATTACCTTAGATAAGGGGTCTTCTTCCTCCTTCTTTCCCCCCTCTTCCACTAATCTCTTTTTCTTCGCTTCCAAAAACTCAATAAAATCTGCAACCTCCTTTATACTCTCTTCTGGCAGCGATTTTATCCTTTCTATAATATGTCCCCTCTGTATCATTTTAATCTCCACTTGTAAATCCTTAGTTCCTCACATATAAAAATATCTTTTCTTCATTCTTTCCCCTAAAATATGCGATGTATCTTGTAGAGCCTTCTTGAAGTCTAAGAGTGGATATTTGTAACAGATATACTCGTCAGAACTAATGCCAGTGAGAAGATTCCGTATTCGGTTTGCGTTGTGTATCTGACGATAATGACTCTGCCTACAAAGCCAAGAAGCATGCCGATGATTGTGCCGATGAAAACGATGCCAGTGCCTTTAGCTATTTTTTGCAGGCTTTGGTTTATGATTTCGGACATGTTTCTTTTTTGAGACACAGATTAACACGGATTTACACGGATTTATTTATTTTCAATCGCAAAAGATTTTGCTAAAAGCGAGCTTACGTAGCCTAAACCGATAATACAGACTGTCTTATCTTTCATTTTTTTAGTAAAGGTTTTTGCGTGCAAAAAGGTTTGATGCAAACGGTTTTGTTTTTCATAGATTCATTCCCTTTTTGTCTTTTATGCTTTTCGGTATTGCGATGTTCATTATATCATCTTCAAGGCTCTCACGTTGGCAGCATCTTAAATCCATGTGTTTGAAAATCGGAATCAAAGGCAAAAGCGGTATCAATGTTCTTTCTTTCCATAATCGAAAAGCTTAGACAATCCGTTAAATCTATTCTTTGATCTTTATATCTTCTGAAATATTCAATTGCTCGCATCCAGTCCTTTTTATTCTCCCATTCGATTAATAAAAGTTTGCTTCCAATTATGCAGTTCAACTCTTGGATAGCCTTTTTCTTATCTATTCTTTTGGCAACGCCATCAATATATTCGATCACCACATGCTTTCCGAGGACAAATGACACTCCTCTTTCAACTGCTGTTTTGAAATATAACACTGCTCTTTCGTGATTCTTATCATTCTTGTCGCTTAAGGCGATGAGAGCACCTGTATCGATATAGATATATTCCATTCACCCCCTCCAATCATCTCTTTCGCTCCAATCGCCCTCTTTGGTTTCAAAGCTGCCTATGAGTTCGAATATAGCATCCTTCCCTACCTCTACTTCTTTTTCATATTTCCTGATATACTCTGTTATAGCGTCTTTAACGATATCTTCCAAAGGCATCTTCCTACGCTGGGATATGCTTTTTAAGAGGTTATGTGTTACCTCGTCAACTTTCATTTGAATGTTTTTTATCTCTGACATTTTTATATCACCGCTACATTTTTTATTCTCATACCATATAAACTTATTCAGTTTTTCTAAATCCAACAAAAACACCCTGGCTTTGTAAGCCACGCAAAGGTGTTATGGCTGTAAAGAGGACAAAAAGCAAAAGTTTATTCGCTTTTATGATGCTTAAAGAAGGGCTCCATAGTTCTATTCCTGCTATGATTATTAGTGCTAATGCTAGTGAAAAAATAAAAGAGATTGTAAGCCAACGTCTTCGGTGGAGTAAAAGCGAGCTGCGATGAGCCAGAAAAAGAAGCCGGAGCCGGCGGATGATATAGAAGAGAGCATAAGGAAGTATGCGTTTTTGAAGAGTGGGTCGTTCAGGTGCTGCTTTAGTTGTTTTCGGTTTTTGGGTAGCCCGATTTTCATGGTATCACTCCTTTTTTAAGACACAGATTAACACGGATTTCACAGATTTATTTATTTTCCATCACAAAAGCATTTGCTATTTTTTGAAGGCTTTGATTTACGATTTCGGACACAGTTTGTAGATACAAGACTTAGCTATAGATTTGTAGTTCTCAATCCCTTCTTTTCCAGGAGGTCATAGGCTTCCCAGGTGCTTATTCCAAGTTGCTCTGCGAGATAGCCTAAACTGCATTCGCCAGCCACTTTTGAAATCCTCGTATAACACCATAAGTTTCTGTTCAAATCCCCTCGCAATGAACTCGCTTACTATTTCTGATTCCCCCACCTTCTTTTCTCCATAAAACTTTTAAGAAAAGTTTTATCAAAAACGCTTCGCGGAAAATATAAGTTTCTTTTGCTAAAACATTTTCTTTCTAAGAAAAGGTTTCTTGTGAAATCTAGTGGTTTTTTATTGATTTCGAGTTTAATGATTCAAATTTATTTGCAAATATCTACAAAAATTATTTAAAATGATTGTTAAAATACTTGCATTTCACTTAATCTTTAAATACGAATATTGTCAACCTTAGACATAGGGACAATAGGAGGATATACGAGATTTATGTCGGATATACCGGAGTTAAGTGAAATTGCTGCAGAGGCAGAAGAACAACGGCAAGAAGGGCAAGAGGATAGTGTGCAGGAATGCGGAAAGGAGGCACTTGATTTGAGCCCTGACGTTGAAGCCCAACTAAGATTACTCTTTGAGAGTCTCCCCGGATACACTATTATTGCCACGGATCTCGACGGTAATATTATCGCCTATAACGAAGGAGCCCGTCAAATCTACGGCTACGCCCCGGAAGAGATTATCGGCAAACAAAATATCGAGCTATTCTTCCCGAGAGAGAGCATTGAAGCTGGTGCGGTACGGCGGATCATTAATACTCTTATAGAGAAGGGGAGGTGCTCTTATGAAGGCGAAAAAGTCAGGAAGAACGGTGAAAGATTCCCCGCTAAAATTCTATTCACCCTGATCAAGGACAAGAACGGCAAGGGGGTTGGCTTTATAGAAATAGTGGAAGACCTCACCGAGCGCAAACGGGCAGAGGAGGAGAGAGAAAAGATGCAAGCCCAGCTTCTCCAGGCGCAGAAGATGGAAGCTATTGGAAGATTGACTGCCGGGATTGCCCATGATTTCAACAACATGCTGTTAGTTATTCAGGGGTATACCGATCTGTTGATGATGAAAGTTGATGAGACTAATCCTTTGCATGCGAATCTGAAGGAGATATATCTTACTTGTACGTCCGTGGCTGACCTAATCCGTAAGTTGCTTCTTTTCAGCCGCAAACAGCCAATGAAGCTTACCTTGCTCAACACCAACAGGACGGTTAATGATTTGCTAAAGATGCTCAACCGCCTCATCGGTGAGGACATTGCCGTCAATACCGACCTGGAGCCTAACCTCAGGATGGTCCGGGCTGATGAAGGAAATATTGAGCAGGTGATTATGAATCTGGTGGTCAATGCCAAAGATGCCCTGTCCATGACCAACGGTGGGGAGCTCACTATCAAGACCGAAAATGTGACCCTGGACGAAGACCTCTGCAGAGCTATCCCCGAAGCGCGGCCCGGCAAATTTGTCTGTCTCTCTGTCGCGGACACCGGAGTCGGCATGGATAAAGAAACCATTCCGCATATCTTTGAACCTTTTTTCAGCACCAAAGATGCTGGAAAGGGTACTGGACTTGGGCTGTCCGTTGTCTATGGTATTATCCAACAGCACGGGGGATGGATAAACGTTCACAGTAATCCAGGGCAAGGCTCAATGTTCAAGTTCTACCTGCCTGCTTTTTCCGTAAAGCAAGAAGATGAAGATGAAGTTAAAGAGACGATTTCGTTGCAGGAGCTTCAGGGCAGTGGCGAACGGATTCTGGTGGTGGAGGATGAAGAAAAGGTCCGTGAATTTGTCACGATGGCACTTCGAGAAAGCGGCTACCTCGTATTGGAGGCTGCAAGTGCGGAAGAGGCGCTGGAGCTCTTTGAGAGAGAAAAGGGTAAATTCCACATGGTCTTCAGCGACGTTGTCCTGCCCGGTAAAACAGGCATTCAATTAGTTGACCAACTCCTCGCTCGCAAACCCGAACTCCCGGTCCTGCTGAGTAGTGGCTACGTAGATGCGAAATCGCACTGGTCCACCATACGCGAAAGAGGATTTCGATTTCTACAGAAACCTTACGCCTTAGCCAACCTACTTCGAGCCATTAAAGAGACTATATATGGTTACCGCTGAGTCGCTTTTTTTTCGTTATCTCCGCGCTCTCCGCGCTCTCGGCGGTAAACAAATACGAGGTCAAGTTCTTATTCTACGTGACGGCGTATAGGCTTCTTCTAATCTCCTTGCCCGCTCTTCCTCCAGTTGTTTAGTCACACTCTTTTTGGGAATGCCCATCCTCTTTGCAATGTCGAAATCTCTGTAACCCCTTGCATGCAAATCTCTTATCTCCTTGATCTGTTCTGGTTTCAACTTCACTTCTTCAACTTCACTTCTTTCTTTTTTATCCGGCTGTTCAACAACCGTCTTTCGTAAATCCAGACGTTTAAAAACAGTATTTCGTAAATCAGCCATCTGCTTTGCAAGGTCTGACTCACCCTCATGCATTTCTTCTTTGCGCCTCTGAATCTTTTCTAAGGCATTTTCAGCCGCTTTTCTAACATCCTCATTCTCGACTTTTGATGCGTGAATAAGCGGTTCAACAGCTCTTTTATCTCCTATCTCTCCAAGAGCCTCCGCAGATCCCTTCTGAACGTTCGTATCCTTATCTCTCAAAGCAGAAATAAGTGGTTCAACTGCTGGTTCCCCGATCTTAGCAAGAGCTTCTGTCGCACTTCCCCGAACGTCCTTCTTTCCATCTTTCAAAGCTTGAATAAGCGGTTCTGTTGCTCTTCTATCTCTTATTTTACCAAGAGCCTCTACCGCACTTTTCCGAACGTCTGCCTTTACATCTTTCAAAGCTTGAATAAGCGGTTCAACAGCTCTTTTATCTCCTATCTCTCCAAGAACCTCTACCGAACACCACCGGACACTCTCCATCTCATCTTCCAGGACGTGAATGAGCGGTTCGACAGCTCTTTTATCTCTTATCTTTACAAGAGCCTCTGCCGCACTCCACTGAATGTCTAAATTCTCATCTATTAAAGCGGAAATAAGAGATTCAATTGCTCTTCCATCTCTTATCTCTCCAAGAGCCCATGCCGCACCCAACCGAACGTTCTCCTCCTCAGCATCCATGGCATGAATGAGCGGTTCAACTGCTGGTTCCCCGATCTTACCAAGAGCTTCTGCCGCACACTCCCGAACGTTTCCCTTTTTATCTTTCAAAGCATGAATAAGCGGTTCAATTGCTTTTGCACTTCCTATATTACCAAGAGCTCCTGCCGCACTCCCCCGAACGTCCTCCTCATCATCTTTCAAAGCATGAATAAGCGGTTCAATTGCTCTTGTATCTCCAATCTTACCAAGAGCCTCTGCCGCACACATCCGAACGTTCCAATCCTTATCTTTCAACGCCAGAATTAGTGGGTGTTCCTTACCCCTCGCTTCTACCTCCTTTATAAGTTCCTCTCTTTCTTTTTCTTCTTTCCTCTCCTCTACCACCTCCAGGATATATTGCTTCAGTGTATCGAATAGAACTTTTGGATTACCAACCTTCTTGGTGACGTATCTGCTTGCCCCTTTATTTACTGCGTCCATCGCTACACTCTCTTCTCCTTTCCCTGTGAGAATAATAAAAGGAATCTCGTTTCCTTTCTTCCTCACCTCTTCCAGAAATTCGAGTCCATTCATTCCCGGCATCTTGTAATCAGCAACGACGACGTCAAAAGTTTCCTCTTCCAATCTTTCTAATGCCTGCTCCGCGGATAATACCGGCGCGATTTCGAAATTAGTATAACCCTCACGTTGCAGAAACAATCTTGTTATTTCAATAAATCGCCTCTCATCATCCACATGCAAAACTCGTATCGAGCCTGGTCTCGAATCCCCCTGCTGGCAAGCTTTTATCATTTCACTTCTTTTAATTATATTTGCAAATTATATATAAAAAGCTTACAGTAGTGTTAATTTTTTTTGTAGTTGTTAACAATTTTTTTTCGATTTATCCTCTACGTTAATCCGTTCACAACCTCGCCCGGTATCTCAACTTCGCCCATAACTGCTGCATTCATTGCAACCCATGAATTTAAAGCGGTACAAATCGTTAATATCTTATCCTCATCGAGTGTTTTTTCTATTATCGCCTCGATAACCTCCTCTAAATTAGTAATCCGTATTTCATACATGGTTTCGATTACGTTAAGAAGTGCTCTTGCACGGGCTTTCGCTTGTTCTGGATTCATATATTTTAATACACGATATACTTAAAACTAATGAGGTGATAGAAGTGACTGAATATCTAATATCCATAAAAATAGAGGTATTGGAAGAAGGGGGCTATCTTGCAACGAGTGATACCCTTCAAGGATTCATCGCACAGGGAAGGACAATAGCAGAGACGATGGAAATAGCGCAGGATGTAGCAAGAAGACTTATTGAGTCTTATATCGAGCATGGCGACCCTTTGCCATTTCAGATCGAGCGACCATCAAAAAAACTTATTCAAGAGGTTAAGATACCAATAAATGTGACCGTATGACAAGACACTAATGTAGGAAAGGATAAGTATGATTTGCTTCAAAGTAACGACACCGCTGGATAAAGAAATAAGAGTAACAAAAAGATATTGGGAATTTATAGCAACGGTAAAGCATCCTGTTATGAGAGGTAAAGAAAAGGCGGTTGCTTTGACTTTAAAAGACCCGGATTTTATCAGAAGGAGCAGGAAGGACCAAAGTGTCTATTTATACTATGGATGGGCTAAAGGAAAGTATATCTGTGTGGTTTGCAAACATTTAAATGCAGAGGGGTTCATCATAACAACATATATAACTAGTAGGGTGAAGGAGGGTGAAGAGATATGGAGAAAAAGCTGATTATTATCCATAACAAAGAAATGGAGACATTGGACATCTGGTTTGACGACCCGGAGAGAGAGTTTATATGCGAGGAGGTGGGGGATGGTGTCATTCTAAAGAAGGATAAAGATGGTATAGTTATAGGAATAGAAGTCTTGTATTTTACCAAAGAGGATACACCAATTGAATTTAAAGCACTTTCAAAAGCTATTATCAGCTAATCAGATATTTTATCCTCTGGATAGAATAATAGGGGGAGGTTGAAATAGAGGAGTAGATGAGTAAATTAGTGACAGATAAGTCCACGGTTATAAGGCGGTTTATATTGGAAGGTCACAGAGAATACAAACCTGGGATTTGGATTTTTTAGGCAAGCTTCACCATCTTGCTCATCCCGTAATCGTAACGAAATATCAAACTGCGGTCTTCGAGGTCTTGCAATATTCTCGAAAGCGTGGACTTCGGTATTCCGGTTCGGGCTGACAGGTCCGCCTGGTTCATCTCTCCGTATTCCATCAACGCCTCTATCACTATCTTCTCGTTTCCTTTCAGTATCTTCAAAAGTCCTGCTCTATCATCCTCAGGAGCGGCACCTGCACTCGACTTGCTCGTTTCTGGAACTTGTGTATCAGCATCCTGCACCTGTAACGCCGGTTCCGAGCCTGCTCCACCTGGTTCCGCTTCCTGCTCAATCTTCTCCTTTTCGGGCATCCTGAACCTCACGAAGAGCAGATAAAAAGCGCTGACGCCGAGCAAGAACGAAGCGATAGCGATAATCACGCAATCTATAGCCGTATATATGCTTGGAATTACCTTCACGTAGGTGGATTGCCCTTCGACAATCACCTGAATGCTCGTGGGGAGCATGAATTTTGATGCAAGTAGCATGAACACTGCTCCGACAAACAGAGCCATCACAAGTGTGGTCTTCCCCTCTATTTTCATGCCTTTTACTTTACCTCCCTAATAAATAACTGCCCTCTCGCTCATTTCATCACATAATAATAATTTTGTATTGACTTGATTGAACTTTTGTACTTCACACACATATATAATTTTTTATTACTAACTTTCAGAGATTTTAGTTGAGGAGATGATGCGGAGATATCCATTAGTCCAATGAATTGGGGGATGCGCGGAAAAGTTTTGCCCGATGCAATCTTATCTTCATTCTATTTATTTATTGGTGGCATCGGTGGTGGAAGTGGCGGGCTCATCCTTATCACTTTTCCCTTCTTCAGGTCTACGCACAAAGTAAACTGTTCCGTCTTCCAACACGAACATTACTGAAGTTCCATCAAATTTCGTTTCTACCTCACCAGCTTCGTTGGTTATAATTACACCCGTTGGTCTTATCTCCATCTCGTAATTCTTCCCTTTCATGATGTTCTTCAACTCCTGGTCCGAGAGAGCAACCTCTCTTGCTTTCCCTCGCTCTTCTTCGGTCAATTCCCGCACCTCCGGAGCCCTTATCCACTTTCCATCCCTCCCTTCAATCGCTATTCCAACTTCTGCAACGCCACATGCATTATCATCTGCTCCAGGACAGTCAGGACAAAAGGTATCATAATGTGCGCCAATTATTATAATTTGATTGCTCGCTCCTTCTTTAATTCCAATGGCATTACTCAAGGTGAGCATCCAAGCCGCATTCTTCCATCTTCCCTTTTATATAAGCAGCTGCTTTATCATCCTCTATCCCCACCATCCTTCCATATTGCGTTAACTGCTCTGTTACGTTCTCTATATTCGCTTGATCAACTTGCAATGCGAGTGCAGGATTAGAAAAGAAAAATAAAAAGATAAAAATTACAACGAATGCCGTTGCTTCGGGTTGACTATGACAGTTTTTCGTTTTTTTTCATATTTTGCATCTCTCTTTTTGGATATTTTACCCCCTCAAAAAAAGAAAAAGAGGGGGAAACTTTGGAATTTTTGTGTGTGGCTATTGAATCACATTATTAGGAATAATGTGACTATGTGTATATACTTGCACTATCGGTAAAACTGTCACCACCGCGCTCGCAGTAAATTGTAAAGACGTAGCGGTTATTGGGGTAAACAGTAAAAGTTCTTGCTAATTCACCAGTAGTACCGTCGTTATATCCCCATCTGTCCTCTATTCTTTCTTCATCTGGAGAACCAGCGGGCGGTGTTAGTCTGAATATAGCATAACCCCCAGTTATATCACTAGTGTCAATATATGTAAAATCTACAGCAATCTTACAGGTAGCACCTCCAGCTGGGACACCCACTAGTTGTGTTCCCTGTGCATTTCCCGTACATACATTACCTGCACCCTCGTCGATCCTTAGCCAGCCACCATCTACATTATAATCGGCTCGGGTTCCCTCGCCTCCCGTTCCTTCTTTACGGGCCATAGTGCTATCCATTCTATACGCAATATCTTGGTCCATAGCTACGACTTGTACAGATGCATAAATTTCTTCAGGGATTTCTTCAGGTGCATCTTCTGAGGAACTCACTGCTGATACAAAAGCCATGCTTGCAAGCAATGCCACTATTAACAGCGCTCCAACCGTTACTTTTCCTTTCTTTTTCATCTTTTTTGCTTTCACCTCCTAAAGAGCGCTACGCATCCCTCAGCATTAAGGCGTGGAATCTCTTCTTTCCCCATCGCTCGCGCCACACCCTTGGCGTTAAAGCACCCTGATAAACCTCGGATGGAACAGCATAAAATAGCGAGGTGGAACAGGCGTTCCAAAAAATGGAACAAGGTGTTGATGTCACAGCTCTACCCGTGTTCCCACACTCGTCGGTGGTCCATACTTTTTAAGAAGTCTCGCTATCTCTAAGGTTGCAGCCACTTCTTCACCCCCAACCAAGAAATCCTATGCGGGTTTCTACTAGTGTGGACTCGAGTAAATAATGTCCAATGCCGGGCTGGGGGGAGTTTAGTGTGACACTTATGATTCCCTCGGCGGTTCTATCCACTTCTTTAACCGTGGTATGTGTGATGCCACCAGTATCTATAACCGTTAACGTGAATTTCGCTCCGACCCTGTCAAATCGCTCATCATTGATGTTCTTGTACGTCATGGTAAATGTGTTTCTACCTATCCCTGTTTCGACAATGCCAACAGGGCTCGATTTTGTTATATTATTTTTGGGGTCTGAGAAGGTTTTGCCAATGTTCTCCGTGCCGTGAGTTAAATTCTCCAAAAAATAAATTTGACCGCTTGACTGCATTGAGTTTACAGCTACGGTTTCGATGGCAGAATAAAAAAACACTGCCGAGAGACCTATTAAAGCAAATAAAGTGATAAGTCCAATTCCGATTTTTTTGCTATTCATCTTTTCATATCATCTCCTAAATTTTTTTGATCATCTCTAAATTATATGAATATATAAATAAAAATTGATTGCATCCCCGGAAGGATGCAATCATTCGTGCACATCTTCGCTAGCTTTTCCTATCTTCAATTTACGTATAGTCGAGGTCCTCTACGCAATTGTCGCTGGCTAGAGTATTAAAGTACGTGTGGACGTTGCAATATAGTTCGTATTCTGCGTCTCCGGCTCCTTGTGAATCAAAGCGTACACTTATGGTTCCTGATCCTGCCCGATCCACCTTTTTACTGTCGGTGTGCTCAATACCATCGGCATCCCATACGGTTATCCTGAATGTTGCACCCCGTCCATCATTGTTATCGTCATTGACATCCTGCCATTGGGCAGTAAAGGTGTTGTATCCCGCCGGGATCGTGACATGCCCAACACAAGTCGCACTGGCACTCGGGGCTCCGGCATTGGTGTACAGGCTTCCAAGATTCTCCGTATCTCGCACACCTGCTTCTCCTTTAGTGGCATCTTCCGCCACACTCACTGATGACATAAAAGCCATGCTTGCAAGCAACGCCACTATTAATATTGCTCCAATTGTTACTTTTCCTTTCTTTTTCATCTTTTTTCGCTTTCACCTCCTAAAGAGCGCTACGCCCCCTCGGCGTTAAGGCACGGAACCTCTTCTTTCCCCCTCGCTTGCGCCACGCCCGTCGGCGTTTTAAAGCACCCTGATAAACCTCGGATGGAACAGCATAAAATAGCGAGGTGGAACAGGCGTTCCATAAAATGGAACAAAGTGTTCCGGAAAATGTGATAGTGGCTTAAAGATACCCAATTTCCTCTTGAGTCCACAAATATAAATCCAAACTGTTCTTTTAGCCCTTTCTAAAGAATAAACGCATCAACTCTTGTGCTCGAGCGTCCAGCACACCCGAATCCCCCTTACTCGCAGACCTCTCATCAAAACCCCCTGCCTTTTTCTGTTCACTTCG
>Ga0209986_10000185_pt1 | contig 57218 bp, 30 predicted proteins | sample BlataG_FD_183168 | JGI IMG/M metagenome (GOLD analysis project Ga0209986, IMG submission 183168) | Deep subsurface microbial communities from Black Sea to uncover new lineages of life (NeLLi) - Black_00105 metaG (SPAdes) (version 2) | ecosystem: Environmental > Aquatic > Marine > Oceanic >... | reverse complement strand
TAGGCCCTACACCTTGTCTGCTACCGCAGCGTTCTCCATTAATAAATTTTGCACCCGGATATGTTGCATTCACAAAATCTACGGTCCAGCCATCAAGATTAACACAATCTATAAAGTCTTCTTCACCCTGGGCAGGTTTACAGAAATGTTCGAGTGATGGGTAGTAAGGATACGATATTGAGCCCTCTCCGTCACCGTTGTCTACTGAATACTGGCTCCAGATATTTCCCTGGCAAACGTGTATATCTTCCTCTTCGGCCAGGTATCGCAGGTTTTCAGCAGCCAGAAATCCGGCGATAACACTTTTGGGCCTGTAGCCGTTGCCAACCATATCTGAAACCATCTTCAAACCGTCGTGTAAGTCACGGTTAACCTGCTCACGGGTATTATACATATTGGCAAAATAGCCTCCGGGAATAAAGGTAATCTCATCACCATATTTTTGATGATAAGAAACAACCAGATCCTTCAATTCGCGATAGTTCGGACGATCGTCCTTTAAAGCAAGCCAGCTGAACGCCCATGTGATCCTTGCTCCGGGCCAGGCTTTTTCAACAGTCTCTCTGAAAATACGCGCTTCGGCCGGAGTATGAACGCTTGATTCATCCGGTCCGTGAGCCACATCTCGTGAGGTTTCAATCTGACGGACTCGCACAACTGTACAGAGAGTAAAGAATCGATTCCCTTTCAGCTGAAGACCGGGCGGATCCTGGTTTTGGAACGAAACCTGCAAGGATGGCAGTAACCGGACTGGACCAAGCAATCCGGCTGGTTGTATATGCCAGGGTTCGGCAGGGACTCTTCTTGTTGCTCCGTCAGACTTTATATTGGTTCTGGTAAATTTCTTATGATCCGGTAGGTTCATATCGCCGGAAAGGCGGTTAATCCAAAGGTTCATCACCTCGACCTTCATTACATTATTTCCGGGTTTGAGAAACGGGGTAATATCAGTCCGGAAAGGTGGCTTCCACAGTACACCGGCTGACCGGCCGTTCACAAATACTTCAGCCACTTCACGCACATCGCCCAAATCCAGATGCACACGCCGGCCGGAACCAAGCCAATCGGCTGGTACATTAAATGTTTTGTTATATATGCCGGTACCTGAATAGTACTTAACTCCTTCTTCAGCATGATCTGTCCATGAAATAAGTTTTGGCAGCTTAACTTCTGCAGGTGCACCCCATTCCGGATCAAATTCCACAGTCCAATCGCCCTCGAGTACAAGTGGAGCAGGCAAATCATGAACCTCAAGCTGTTTTTCTTGTCCCTTGCTGTCAGTCAGCAAGTATTGTCCATTCTGCCAGCAATGAATGGTGGCAGTATTATCAGTTACAGCTACAACCTGCTCGACGGGAAGGTAGGCAGTATTTTTATCTCCTGTCAGGGCTAAAGAGGCAAAACTGCCTGATGCAGGACTTTTATCAAACACTACAAAAACTGAACCGCCTGGTGGCAGGACAAGTGGCAGGCTGGTTCCACCATCCACCGTTTTGTAAACGAACTGTTCCTTCATGGTGCCATCAGTTGGATCCCAGATCTGTGGTGTCAGGTTATTTACACGGAACAGGCAATCTGCACTTACCGGGGTCATGGTTTTGTTTCTTACAAAATAAATATCCGAATGCTTTGACTGCCTGTGTATGTAGTCCAGACTGGCTGCATTTTCAACAGTTTGACAGGAAAAGTCGTGTCCAACAGACTCTCTGGTAAGCCACTGCTGAGGAGTATATCCCCAAACTACCTTGCCTTTGCCATAATTGTTATACTTTATTGTAATTCCGTTACATTCTCCCCACATATTCTCAGCCAATTCACGCAGTTTGGCTGTCCGCGATTCATAATCTTGTAAGCCCGGAACATCTGAGGGCTTTGGTCCTATGATCGTTGCGCCATTGGAAACCAATTTCTCGAGCTTAAGCAGAACTTCTAATGGAATTTGCTGCTTCCCGGGAAGTACAAGAACGCGATATGACATACCGTCAGGAAGAATTATCCTGCCGTCTTTAACTGACATACGGTTCAGAATAACATCGGTATTAACCACATCATAATCGTAACCGGCTTCCAATCCTTCAATCGTAGGTTTTTCAGGGACATTATGATAGAAAGGCCAGAAGTTTGGGGCCTGGTCACCGTAATAATAGGCAACGTCAGCGACAAACATGCCTTTCTGAAGCATGTGGCAACATCGCGCCAGATAATCCATAAATGGTCGTGCTTTTGACCACCATACAACCTGTGGATTCATATCTACTCCGGCATGATAGCTTCGTCCGGGATATCCGGCCTCCAGCGGTGAATGCGAAAAACCGTGATAGGTAATCCGGTTGAGTCCTTCACAAAATGCCCTGTCAACTAACAGTTTACGAGTAAACGGGCCATCTCTCCAACGACGCCAGGTTGTCCAAGATTCTGCATCAACATACTGTTTGCCATATATATGGGCTGCACTGGCAATTTCCTTGATTAAAAAAAGATTCCTTGGATTTCCCATCCAGAATTCACCACGGGGAATCCCGACATTCCCCAATGCTTTAAGCGCATCAACCGGACAGGTTTCCCAGATAGGCGGACCGGGTCCTCCTGCTTCAGCTGTACGTGTAAGCCCGTATTCGGCACATATTTCGGTCCCGGTTGTATAATGACTGAATATAAGGAGATCACTGACCGTTTTTTTGTAATCATATTGAAACCGCCCGCTCATGTTTTCATCCTCAATGGTCCATCCCATCAATACCGGTAACCAGGGAACCGGATCGTACCCATGATGCTTCTGAAACCATTCACGGAATTTTGTTGTCCACTGAATACCCTCGTGAAGCTCCATACTATCATCATCCAGGGATTTCAACGGCGAGTTGGGATCACCGCCTTTCAGCAGTCCCAGTTTATTGATGATGTATTCAAAATGGAACCTGGTGGCCTCGGGATCCAGAAAATCGATGAACAAACCTTTGGAATTGGGACTGGCGGCAATCAACTGCTGCCCGTTATTGCTGCAAACAAAACGGACAACCTGCCAATTTCCCGCGGGAGGGGTCCAGATCAGTTCTCCATCCTTGAACTTGCCGGTAAGGTTCAACACATGTGAAAGATCGGGAACTACCATCTCCTTCGAATCGGGCCAGGCCAGGACGGCGACTTCTCTATACCATATGGGCAAACCGTCTGCTCCTTTGGGACAATTGCGGGGTATATCAGGAAAAGGAAGTTTCTGTTTGACCTGACCGGGGCCGGTAATAACTACACTTTCAGAGAAGAGGTTCTTACTGGCCATTTCAGGGGTCACCCAGGAGCCACCTGAATTCCAGCCACTGGCACAGACCAATCCAATATCCAGGTCCAGGCGTCTTGCTTCATTCATGGCATGATGTATGGCATCGACCGATTCATGCCCCATGAAGGGTAGACCGGCAGGAACAAACCCGTCCGGATTTCTCATTGCCTGCGTGTCCCATATTAACAGGCCACCAAGCCCTTTGTCTTTTGCCTCTTCCAGGTCACGGGTCAAACCGGAATACGACACATCTCCATTCAACCAGTTCCAATAAGCCCTTGGCCGGGCTTCATTGCCCGGATTCCTGAATCCTTTAGCGAGATCGGGTTCCTGGGCTCCGGTATTACAATATCCGGTAAAATTCAAAAGCACCAAAAGAGCTACAATTTTCTTCATTTTATTCTTCTCAGTTATCCTGTTTAAAATTGCGGGAATTCTTTTTCTTCTTGACATGGTCAGTTTGTATAATTTTTTAATTCATTTGTTTGCTTTCGTAATTTCAATTTCCTGATTATCAGGACTGTTGAACATAAGAAAACAGGCAATAAATTATTCACAGTTGAGCATACAAGCAAATATCATTATTTTGTAAGACTTTTTATAAAATAATTAAACTATTATTCCAAAATCCCTTTGGATCCTGTATTTTATTGATATATAAAGAGTTGAAAAATACCAAATTATAGAAAAATGCAAAAATCAGCTAAAAATAGTCAAAAAATGATATATTTTTCGTCATTTTATCAAAATCGATCATATTTAGTATGACATAGTATTCTTATTTTCAATAATTTATGAAATCCAAAGGGATTTTGTTACAATAGTAATTAAATCATGAAATTAAATAATAATAATCATTTTATTGCCTTCATTGTTTTAATTGTGAATTTTCTTTTTTTAACTGGTTGCAATAATAATGATAGCCTCAATGAATTTGATTCCAGATCTGGATTTATTGAATCCTCTGCAAATGCAATTGAAACTTATAGGGTCTCCTGGTGGTATATGCCGATTTCTTTTGGCTTATCCGGTAATTGGACTCGCCCTATGTATGGTGTTATTAATATTGACAATGGTGAATTGGCTTTGCGGCATGCTCTTATTGAAGGAAGACCTCTGGGGGATTACAGGTTACCTTATTGGCCAATAACCAGCTTTGTATCTATTTATAGCAATACGGCAGAGCTGGCCCATCAGAGTTCTGTGAGTTTCTCTTTAAACGGAAAGAAAGAGAGATTATCGTTTCGTTTTGCTGAAATGGCAAAGGTTGAAAGTTTATATAATTAACTGTTTATCTTCAAATTTACCACTTACATATATTCATTTCTGCTGTTTTACATTAACCGGTCCGATAAGACCTCCCTTATGTAGCGGGGCATCTGCCATAAACTGGTAAGGCTGTGAGATATAGGTATGGTGTTCTTTTTCAGTTAGTTTAGAATCGGCTAACACCCTGTTGTACCATGTATTTGTAACATAGATCTTTAAATCATTCTTCCCATTAACGGCTAGATTGCTAATATCAATCTCCCAGGGAGTTGTCCATACAGTCCCTGCTTCTTTGCCATTGACAAAAACAGTTGCAATAACTGCAACCTCACCAAGCTCAAGTACAATTGGCTTACCTTCCTCCCTTTTCCCGAGTATGAAGCTTCTCTCATAAACAGCTGCTCCTGAATAATACTTAATACGAGGGTTGGTGTGCTGAGACCAGTCTGAGAGTTTACTGAAGGCCGTTTCCTCAGGTGCACCATGACCATCGAACCGGACTGTCCAGTTATCATTCAGTTCTGCTAATGTTAAATAAGCAGGGTTATTTGAACCACCAGATCCTCCGGCACTGCTGCTTATCTTTCCGGCTAAAACTACGAATATACTTTCCGATGCTTCAAGATGCATCGGAATATTTGTCCTTCCTTCTTCCTGTGTAAAAGCTATATCTTCATTGATTTCACCGGTAACGGCATCCCAAAGCGAAGGTCTGAGTCCTGAGCAACGAAGAGAGACTGTAAAATCGACTGCTTCGTTTGAGGTGTTTGCAAGAAAATAAATATCGCTTTCTTTTCCGGTCCTATGACTAAAGACAATTCCTCCTTTGTTACCAATACCAATATTATCAGATCCTGCTGAAGCACAACGAATTTTATTATCAGTACTGATCATGACTTCCTTTTCAACACTACTCCTTTCAAGCACTTCTTCAAGACTTACACCATCAAAAACAAAACCTTTTCCATATTTGCCCATCTTTAATGTTTCACCATCAACATTTCCCCAGACTTTGGCGGCAATCTTTTTCACCAGATCATCGCAAGCTGGGAAATTCTCAATTGATGGTGATTTTTCAGGCTTTGGGCCAATTATTGTAGCTCCCTGGAAAACAAGTGATTCTATTGCCTTGGCAACTTCTGGTATCATAGTTTTTTGCTCCGGTAATACCAGGACAGCGAAAGCAGGCCCGTCCTTTACCACTATTCTGCCATCTTTAACACTGCAACGGTTTATCAATACATCCGAATTGATAAAATCAAACTCATATCCATCTGCTAACGGAGGATCAACAGGTCCTTCCATCATCGGAGCATTTTCACCTGTATAATAGGCAACATCTACCACCGGCAGTCCTGCCTTCAGCATTACTGCGCTGCGACGGGCATAATCGATAAATCCTTTGGACTGTTCAAACCACGTATTGTGCCTGTTGAAATCTGTTCCAAACCACTGGATGATCCCCGGCTTTCGTTCGTCTGGCTGATGTATGTAAACATGCAGAATGAGATGGTTTACTCCTACTCCATAAACCCAGTCGCACCATTTCTTCATAGAGGCAGGACTGTCTGTGAAATTCTGGCCCGATGTGAAGGACTCTGCATAAATACTTTTTTTACCATATATATGAGCTGAGCTTACAGCTGCCCGGCATTCAATATTATCACTTACTCCACCAATCCAGAATTCACCACCGACCTGATCAGATTGGCCTCCATAAAGCAGAAATTCTGACGGGAAACCCCAGTGTCCGTAGTTCTCAAGCCAGAGCGTCAGATCATTCCTGTTGCAGATCTCTCTTAATCCCCCTACATATTCAAACGCTATACCTTCAACTATCATGCGCCTCATATCCCATAGGAACCGGTCCGAAACATCAGGATTATCAACCACTCTCCCTGTCAAAACTGGCATAAACCGTTCAGGCGAATAGCCAAACCGTGCCTTAAACCTTTCAATAAAACCATCGGTCCAGTTCTGTGGACCTGTCTCATAACTGTCTGCAATAATATATTTTAATGCTTTTCTGTCTTCTGCAGGAGTCCTTTTGAGGAATTCACCCACCATTCCTTCAAAATGACTTTCCACATGAGTCCTGTTCATCTTATCAACTTCAAGGCCCCGACTTTCGGGGCTACTGGGAGCATTCTGTGTCCCCATTGGTATCATACCCATCCTTAATACAACCCACTTACCTTCGGGGGCGTCCCATCGCAATCTACCGTTTTTATCCATTTTATCACTCAGGTCAACTACATCACCTGAAACAACAACTGAGCCTGAAGCGGATTCATCCTGTTCCGGCCATATGTAAGCATCCCATGCAGGTGTTGTAGAGGGATCTGTCTCGCCAAGTTGCTTTCGTACATATCCTCCAATAACAGCCTTACGACTAAGCGACAATTCTGAGAACCTGACAGTTTTATTCACATTGAATATCAGGCGTAAGAATTTTTCCCTGGTCTCCTTGAAAGGAATAAGAATAGCATCCTTATTTTTTGCACCCTGGTGACCACGTTGTTCTGAAAAATTACCTATCTGTTTGTATGACTTTCGATCATCTGAACTTTCTATCCTGCAACGTAAGTTGTACCTGGTAGCCAGAGGTTTGATACTGATGCTTTGAATCCCCGTCTTATTTCCTGGTATTTCCGGAACTTCAAGATCAATGATAAGATCTCTGCCACCATCTAAAAACGTAAAAGTTTCCTCTGAACCATCCAGAAGCTTCTCAAGGCTTTCAATATCAGAGGAGCTAACTTCCATCATATTCATATCAAGATCATCAGCTTCAGCTTCAGGCTGTCTGAATGCAATAAGCCTTACATCCTGAAAATCCTCTTCTGTAAACTTTGGACCTGTCTGTACCGGTCTTGATCCACCTGCCACCGGAAAAGTTGTTACTTCGGGGGCAGGTATTATCTGATCGACATTTCTCCCACCAACAATAATCGTTTCACTATGGGCAAGGTATCTCATTGACTGTTCAGGTTTTATCCATGGCCCGCCAGATTGTGACCAACCGGGTGAGTTAAAAAAACCTATCTCAACACCACAGCGATCAGCTTCCTTAACTGCCCATTGCACAGCTTCCCACCAGGCATCACTCATGAATTTTACATCCCCCAGTGGGGTCATATTTCGTTCATCCAATGGTCTTCTCTCCGATTCGGGTTTGTAATTATATATATGCCCGATATAGGCGCGGCCAATACCAACTCTGGCCATGGCCTCAAGGTCCTTTGTTATACCTTCCATACTGATATTATCATTGATCCAGTACCAGTAGCATCCGGGTCTCGTTTCTGCAGGAGGATAAAGGAATTTTCCCTTTATCTCTTCAATATTTATTGCTGTATTATCCACCCGGTCGTTCAATGAACAAGTACTTAATACGGCAAATAATGCTATGGCAGGAATTATTTGCTTCATGGAAGTATTTTGCTTAATAGTTCTTTGTTAAGTTCTTTTTGCGGAGAGAAGTTATCTGAAGCAACATATTTTAATATGCTATAATACAACTGCCTGGCCTCAGGATGATCCTGAAGACCAGGTAAATTAACAGCACATATCAGTAAACTCCCTTTTCCATACTTTGTTTCGAAAACCATTCCCAGCTTATGGTTGCGGTCAAAATTATCGATGGTCTGTATCAGAGGTTTATAATCAGCCGGAGTGTCATCCAGTATGATGGGTTTGCAATTTTTCACCAGTTGCCACCATTGCCAGTTGCTGTGAAATTCAGTAGGAAAATATTTCAGCAGTGGAGAATCGGGATCACAAATAAATCCGAGAGATCCGGGAGCCGGTTCAATTCCTCTTCTCAATGCCCCTCTGACAAACATTGGATAACACCAAAAATCCGTTTGAAAAGCTCCTTTAATGCAATGATCCAGTTTGTCATGATTTGGAAATATGATTGCTTTGCCTCCTTTTTCAAGATGTTTTATTGTCTTTGTGTCCAGGCTTCCGGAAACCATAATTCCCTCCGGGATAACTGTATTTACAGTCTCTGGATATACCCAAATATCATAGATATTTTGATAATGTGTCCCCTCAATCCCGATGATTAATTGTAATTTTTCAGCTGCTTTAGTCTTGCTTAAAGAAATGGATATTTCACCTATACTCCTAAGTCCTCCGCGCTGTATATTCACATCCTTAAAAGTACCATTGTGATATATTCCTCCCTTACTATTTACTAGCCTCCAACTTACATCCGCTTTAGGAAAATTCTCTTTCCCATAATGAGCTATCTCAATATTTCCTGAAAACATCTCATTGTTGGTCCATGTATATTTTTCCATTTTAAATAAAGGGACCACTTCACAACAAAACTGGCTCCACTTTTCCGGGGAAATAAGCCCTTTTGATTCCATTAAATCATTCAGGATCCCCACAAGTGCTGTACCTTGCCCGGGGTAGTCCTGTATATCAAGCAATTGGAAACCTGCAAAATCAGGTGTTCTCAGGGCTGCCTCAATATCTTCCCTGTAGCATATTACAGCGAGTTTACCCGAGGCCTGTACAAAATCATTTGCCTGATCAAGCATATTTGCCTTCTTCAATCGTTCCCTGAATATTTCATAATTTCTTGCCCGGGTTACTCCTCTAAACTTCGAAATATCATTAAAATCAGGTGAAACCTGGAACTGTCCTACTTCATGGCTAATTACAGGGGTGTTCACGTTTTCCAGTGATTTGGTATAAGTGTGTAAGGTTGATGGAGGATTATATTCAATATGAGGTTTATTTTCCGGGCACAAATGCACAGCAAAAGAGCCCCTTACCCCATATTTGCCCGTAGATCTTGCGGTAACCCAAAAATCATCACCTTCAGCAGGATCTGGATTTAGAGTCATATTGTTGCTACCCTGACTGTATAACCTCCTTGTGTCAATTTTCTTAAAATGCTCAACCAGTTCAAACATGGCCTGATTACGACCAAGTTCGTTACCCAGTGTAAACATGGTAAAGGAAGGATGGTTCCCGAAATACTTGAAGATTAATTCCCCTTCTCTTTGCAGATATTCCTTTAGTGTCATATTAACCCTGATTGTATCCACCTCAATACCGTTAATATCATACATTTTTTGAAGTGTCTCATCATCATAGCTTCTTTTTTCCATTTCATAACTTTGGTTAGGAAGTTCAGGCTGAAGATAAATTCCTGCCTCATCCGCTGCCATTAAAGCCGCTTCAGGAGGAAACCATGAGTGGAAACGCCAGTGATTGATGCCATAAGATTTTAGTTGCCTGAATAACTTAAGCCACTCTTCCTTTTTCATCGGCGGATAACCTGTAAGCGGATAATTAGCACAATCGACCCGTCCTCTCAAAAATATTCTGTTTCCATTAACGGATAAATACTTTCCATCGCTCTTGAATTCCCGCATACCAAAATCTACCTGTTTTGAACTGCTAAATTTCTTATTCTCCACTTCTGTTAACAATCTCAGGCTCAGTTTTATTAGTGCAGGATCAAATTCATCCCAGAGGGGAGCTTTCTTATTAAAATTATAATAAAACTCAACTTCATCACTATTCACTTCACAGATAATTTTTTCCCGATGTTTCCTGAAATTCCTGGTTTTCTTTGTATTCCAGCTCTCTGCATTTACCACCAGTTCTCCATTAACTGTTTCTCCCGTAACATTTCCAATATACACATGAACTTTAACACGGTTATTCTTTGCCTCAGGATAAACCTGCACTTCATCAATCCATACCGGATTGTTTACCTGCAGTTCAATCCTGCCCAGTATCCCATTCCAGTTAGTCTGAGTCTTTTCACTAAAAGCAAATGAATTACCAACAGGAGGTAATTTTGCATTGTCTACCAATACTGTAATTCGATGCTTTCCAGGTTTAACGGCTTTGGTCAGATCAAAATACTGGGGAGCACTCAGAGTATTTTCATAACCACAGTTTACATCATCAAACCAGACATAAGTATCCTTGGTACGCTCAAGCAGAAATTTTACATTCTTTCCCGACCATTTTTCAGGTATATCCACTTCTTTCTGATACCATGCAGCTCCTTTCCAGTACCATACACGTGAAAGGCGGTCTACTGCCTTTTCATCCTTATATATTCCCTTTTTGTTTTCATCAGTTGTTCCGGGGAGAGTTATCGAATCGCTGAAATCATCATTAAACCATTCCTGGTCCATCCCTGCGTTATCCGGATCCAGTTGAAAGTTCCAGTCTCCGGAAATGTTAACAATTTCTGTATAATCCTGAAATGACTGGCTGCATCCTGTGAATAGTCAATAAAAAGCACATCGGGTTTATGAACAAGTACATCCCTGTCAAAGCGTTCAGCCCCGCTCACTGCATTTTCCCCTCCTATCGATGTATTTATTATACTGATCACAGCATATGGATATATTTCCTTAAGCTCTTTCAATAACATCAAGGGATAGGCTCCGAAAGGTTTAACCACGGGTGTTTTATAGTAGCCTGCCGGAACAGAATGACCGTGAAAGGCCAGTTTAATTGTCCTGTTCTCCGGCCATTTCTTATTGAGCTCGGTTTTTATATCATTCAAATAATTCGCAGGGTCTGCAATTCCATTATCCGACCTGAAAGCCGTTATAGCAACTACTGTTATAATTAAGAATCTTAAAATGTATTTCATAACTGCACTATTTTAGATCACTTTCCTTAATGGATACCGGCCCTAACAATCCAGAAGAAGGAGGCTCTGTAAACTTAAATGAGCGCATAGCTGATTTCGGAGCAAAAGTGTATCTGCCGGTTTTATATTCTTGACCTCCCATCATGCCATTCTTAAATCTTACAGTCCTGACATTTGCATCTGGTTCCTGACTGTCGCCCAGCAACCTGTTAATCCAGCGATTTGCAACATCTATTTCGAGAATGTTTTCGCCTTCTGTTAAAGCATTTGAAACATCAATTCTCCATGGCGCACACCAGATCACTCCCATATCTTTTCCATTAAGTTTTACCCGTGCAATATCATTTACTACTCCCAGGTCGAGGTAATATTTCTTTTCATCCAGCTCATCAATTTGAATCGTCTTCTTGTAGGTAGCTACTCCCGAATAATACTTAATGCCACGCATTTCATTTTCTGCCCAGTCCTGAAGCCGGTCGAATCTGATATATTCAGGACCTCCGAATTCTGGATCAAATGACACATCCCATGAGCCTTCAATTGTTTTGAAATCTCTAAAGGTTGGGAAATTACCTGTACCTTTGTTTATGGATGATTTACCTTTATTTTTACCTGTGAACGTAACAAAGTAACTTTCGTAAGGGAAGAATTCCAAAGGGATTGTAGTTGTTCCGTCTTCAACAGAATAATTAGTAATTGCTCTCGATTCTCCCGTCGTCCCCAGCCACAGCTCAGGTTTACCTTCGGCCCGAAAAGTACATTCTACGGATTGAAATGTATCGGTCCTGTTAGCTACAAAGTATATGTTTTTATCTTCTGTTTTTCGATGTCCGAATCGAACGGAATTGTTACTTGATTTAAAGTCTGCTGATATATTTAATTTTGATAAAAGCTCGACTGTACTTCTATAAGAGGGATAAAGCTCTTCAGACTTTAGATTACCTCCCCAATAGATTATGCCCTCACCATAATTTCTCCCGGTCAGTTTCACAGGTACGTTCAGCGATCCCCAGAGTTTCTCTGCCAGTTGTCTTACCCGGGCATCACAATCCGGATAGTCTGTTAAACCTGGTGATTTTAAGGGTGGTATACCAATTACCTTTGCTCCATTTTCTATGAGTGATACAATTTTCTCAAGCAGATCGGGTGTCATAGTTTTGAAATTTGGCAACACCAAAACTTCGTATGAGGATGCACCCGGGAATGTAATCTTCCCATTCTCAACCACTGCTCTTTCCATCAGCATTTTGGGTGAACAGCCATCAAAACCGTATCCTTTTTTATCCGGAATAGCACCATTTTCCTCCATGGCATCTGGTGGTGGTGTGAAAACCATAGGAGCGCCCTCGGGTGTTAAATAAAGAATGTCAGTAACTGACTGCCCCTGCTGCATCATATGAGAACAGCGGCTGATATATTTATGATAGGCTCCTACCATTGGCCAGAAGGTTTGTCCTCGGTCCCAATGTATACCAATTGATCCCATGGTCATTCCAGGTCGGAGGCTATCGTTCAATGGCTTATGCGCAAAAGTGTGAAAAACGAAACGATTAACACCTAATGCCAGGGCCCAGTCGCTCTGATCTTTCATCGACCATGGGTATTGCTGAAAAGCCTCCCTGCTGTTAGCTGTAAAAACTTCGGCACCAACAACTGGCTGTCCGGTAATATGTGATATAGAAGTGGCTTCCAGTACGGCATACGAAGTGTGAAATCCAAATCGTTCGCTCCAGAATTCTGCCATAATCACATCAGCAATTACGCCCAGGTCGAGGTCGCCGGCGGGATTCATATCATAGGGTTCAATGGTGAGTTCCAGACCATTTTCATGGGCATATGATTTGCCAAACTCAGCATGGTTTTCCAGAAGCAACTCTTTGCATGTCTGACGAAGATCCCAGAGAAAGCGCTCTGTAATTTCGATACTTTCAATTACACGTCCGGTATAGGCCAGGAAATAGGGCTCGGGGTCATAACCACGCCTTTCTTTGAATTCATCAACAATATCATCCGTCCAGTTCTGTGCACCACTCTCCCAGCTATCCATATGAAAACCTGTCCAGCCAACGCCTTCCTTTCGCGGAGCAGTTTTCTCCAATAGAACATCTGTATAGTTCTTCAGGTGATTTTCAAAATATTCTTTGCTCATTTTATTGACCTCAAGGCCAATAACCGGCTCAGGTGAAGGACGTGTACTGGCTCCGGTAACACGTATTCCCATCCTTATTATTGTCCAGTCACCCTCCGGTGCATCCCAAACCAGATACCCATCAGCCTGTAAATACTTACTAACATCAATGATGTCTTCCTGATTCAGTACTACACTTCCTCCACTCTCATCATATTCAGCGAGAGAAGGCAAATATGGTTTAACATTTGGTTTTGATGAGTATGGGTCTCTTTCATAGAGTGCTTTTTCATTGATATCTTCGATAACAGGAATTGCTGAAGCAGGAATAGCATAAACGGCAAAATCTTCATAATAGGGATCTTTCATATTATGCCAGATAGTACTTCGCTGTTCAGGGATTGGAAGTTCGATATTTATTTCTTTATTACCCGATATCCTTGTTTCACTAAAAACCAGGTGTTTCATTGATTCTTCGGGTTTAACCCAAGGGCCTCCGCTTCCGCACCAACCGGGACCTGCACCCAATAATATTCTAATTCCCAGGCTTTCTGCCTCTCTGACAGCATGGACGAATAGTTCCTGCCATTCTTCACTCATAAAATCGACCGGACCTCGCGGGACTCCGATCCCAACTTCAAGGAATACCAGGTTGTTAATGCCAACCTCCTTCATCGACTCAAGATCTTTTGTCATCCCTTCGCGTGAAAGGTTACCATCCATAAAATACCAGTAGACACCAGGGTAAGACGAGCCTGGTGGGTCATAAAATTCATCTTTGAGCGAATCACCGGTACTACACTGTACCAAGGATATTGTAACTGCAATAATTAAATACTTAACCTGCCTGCAACTCATGACATTTCATTATTAATGAGTATTTGTTTATATAGATTTCAATTTCTCTTTAGTTCAATACTTATTTTCAATACATTATTTCGATCTATTATAGAAACAGGTATCTTCAGTTCTATTCTCTTAAGATTCTCCATCACTTTATCAAGTTTATGAGGCGGTGGGTCAAGGGATATTACATCAAGCATAATACCCGGATGCGAAAGGTTATTAAGCTTTAACTCTTTCCCATCCTGTTTCAGTATTGCGCCGTCGTCAACAATTTCAACCCCGGCCTGGGTAATAAGCTGCCAGGTCATATATTTTGTTTGTTCATTGATTACAACTTCATCCTCAATAAGCAATCCATTATCACCATCCTTTTTGAACTTACGGAATGCACTATTCAACTGGCCCTCAAGGCTTGGTGTCAGATCGAAGGTAACCTCCGGGTTCTTTCCCGTCTTAAAATCAAGCACAGTTGAATAGCCATCAACGATATGCCTTTCGTCATTCACAGTCAATGTACTGTGACCATGGTTATTTTTTGTCAGCAATTCCCATCTTTCACAATCCTGACACTGGGACCATAAATCGAAACCCTGCTCTCCGATCATATAGGATTGAATACCCGGATCGATGCTCCACCGAACACCATTCAGTTCAAAAATAAATGATCCTGCATCCATATTACCATGGCTTACAGCACCACATCCACCTTTTGCGGCAAAATAATAATCGCTTTTGACTCCTTCCCCCTTAAAAACGGCAATTGGTGTTTTTCCTCTTCCTACCCATGACAATGGCGGTTCTTCATCTGATCTCTCTTCATATTGTGACATCCATGCCAGTGCAGCTCCTGTTAAATAACTTATTCTTATCTCTTCGGGAGGTGTGAGAAACTTCTCTTTGTCGTAAAATATACTTTTACCGGTATGCGCTGCGAACCAGGCAAGGATAATGTCACCATCAACTGTCGGTTCATCCTTACAATCGGCAAAATTGTAATATGCACCCGATGGTAAACTGGAAGTCATATATTTATATGTTGCACTCTCAATAAACCCGGGATAATCCTTGTGTCCGAAATCAGACCCAAAAGCCGTTTCAAGCATTGACAGGGTTAATACAGTATAGCTGGTACCATATTCCCAATACATTGGGCTTTCAGGATAAATTCCTTCCGGCATATAGGAACAAAGTACATTTGGCAATCCATCCAATGATCTTTTTATGGTCTTTGCAGCCAGTTCCGGATCAATATCAGCAATAGCAATGGAAGCTGCTATCATTCCGCCGTTACATACCTGGTTCCAGTTGTTATAGTGATCTATCCACCAGGCATTGCGCATATCTCCTCCATGTTCTTCCCAGCTGGGATAGATGCCTTTTTCGATCAGGGCTTTTTTTGCCTCATTTATCGTTGATTCCGGCAAATCGTCTAATGTCCAGTCCAATGCCAGTGATATAGCCATGCAAATTTCTGCAACATCAAGATAAACAGGAGGATTCCAATCCGAAAATTGACAGGCAGCTATCACCTCCTGGTTGATTCTTTCAAGAATTGTTTTGTCTTTCTCAATAAGATATACCAGGCCAAGCATGTTAATCCCTCGAAGCAATTCCCTTGATATATCCAGCATAGCATTGCTTGTTTTAATCCGTTTTATCATCGTGGTATCAAGAATAGCGTATGCATCAAGTCTGATCGCTTCATACATATTCTTAATTACAGGGTCTGTCTTTATCTTGTCCTTCAGATCCTTAACTATCTGATCATTATAGATCATCCTTGGCTTAGAATTTTGAAGATTTTCTTTTACGTATTGCTCCGTCAACCCATCCAACATCATTGTTGCAATGGAGGAACTCATGCAGTAGTCCCTGATACCCAATGGCTGTCCTGATACGGAATCGTAATGTTCGCTGATCCCGTTTTCAATAGCATTTGTTACTGTTTTATCTGCAATAATAGCTGCAAGCTCGCTGTGTCCGTAGGCGGCCAGACCACTGGCAATCTGGTAATTGGTTGAAGGCCATACATCACCACGCCAGAAGCTGTTCGACTTCCATCTCGGATCCTTCCTGTCGACAGTTGGAACCGGAAGAGGGGTCTGCCAGGAAGGACCTGCCAGTACCTCAGCCATCCTGCGAGCCATCTTCTTTGTGGGAACACCAGCAGCAAGTGGTACCCAGCTGCTTATTGTGGCCACGGGGATTTTCTCCATGCTTTCCCTGTTAACTGAAAGAAATGTTCCAGCTTCCTCATCCCACATGTATTTTCTCATTGCGTTTACCGCTTTCCTGATTCTAGGTTTACGACGGGCTGCCATTTCCTTATCCCCGGCAGCTTCAGCCAGTCTTACCAGGCTTTTTTCAGCCATTATGAGGTAAGAGGTATTTCCTGTGACCCAAATATCACCATACCAAGCTCCTTCATCTTTACCTGTACGTGTTGGATGTTTAAGTAATTTCAGGCGGGAGCACAAATAAGCATGCCGCCAGCCATCTTTTTCGCTTAAAACAAGAAATGTGTTATAATCATTAATCCACTCCAGCCCAAGATTTGTGCCATAACTCGCAACAACCCAGGCAGGGTCTGATTCATCGAATATTCTGGTAATAGTCCCATTATTAACGTTGGCAATGAAAAATTCCCGCTTATCCCTGAAACGGCTAAGTTTCTCCACCAGTACCTCATTGGAATTCCCGGCCCAGCTGACCTGTCCAAGATAATAGCCCTCTGAGGGGATGGGTACAGGAAGCCAGCGTGTCTCGTTTCCTTCGGCATCGACAACGCCTATACGCAATGAAGCTATAGTTCCGCCCACCCTGGCAAACCTGGTTTCTCTCACCTCAGGATAGGTTGGATCACCGGGAACTAACATTGACCTTAGCTTTACAGCGGAAACATCAGACTGTACAAATGCAACCCTCTTACCATCAGGGCTCCAGACTTCATTGCCGTAAGTAACCGAGCCCGGGATGGCATCATTTTTAAGTAAAATTGTGCATTCATTCTGTAAATTATAAACACACAAATTACCCTGATCAGAGAAAAGGATACGCCGACCGTCGGGGGAAATTCTGTTGTTCCGTCCAGCTTTCACTTTTTGAAGCTTTCCTGATCCCATTTCCAACATCCAATGGCTTAAAGTGCGGTTTTCTCCTTCCCTGTTGACTGCCGATAACAAAATTTTATTTCCATCCGGTGAAAATGTATAGCTCTCAATAAAAAAAGGCCCGGTCGCCTCCGGAAAAGCTAGTTGTGAAGCAGAAACCAGTTCTGCTCGTTTACCGCTGGCCACATCATAACTTGCCAATACCTGCACATTACTTCCAGGTGCAGTTTCCAGTACCATGTAACCTGAACCATCGGGTAGCCAATCAGCCCTGAAGGACCTGACAGCAAATTCATTTTCCTCGTAAATAGCCCGCAATCTTTCAACAGTTTCAGAAGGCACAACATCCTGGACGGTAGATCGTGTTCTTCCGGGTGACTGGGAAAATGCAATACCTGATAACAGAATCGTCTGAATCAACAATATCGCCACTCTCAGATTTTTAGTATTTAACCTCATAATTTTAAAGTTTATTAAATTCCGATTCATTAGGATTTCTGATAAATAACTACTCATCAGTGTAGCTGAAAACAAAACATAAATATACCGCAAAGTTTTTCATTCGTAAACTTATATGCTATATATTTAAACATAAAACATGTCAGGCAGATACTCATCATTGGCCCGAATCATCAAAAGCAACAGGTGTGATTAAATATTGTTTTTTGCAATACAAAATGATGATTTCTTACTATACTGCAAAAAAAATGATAAATTTGATGATATCTGTGCTTTAACACTTATCAGGGCAGGTATAATGATATAGGAATAAAAAAGCAATAAATAATATCAAGACAAAAGATAATGCTAAAAATTATTAAGAGTTTAATTACATTACTAACGTTTACCATTGTATCATGCAGTTTATTAATCAACTTTGCAAATGAATATCATGTATCAACCAGCGGTAACGATGACAATCCAGGGACAAAATCAAAGCCCTTCAAATCAATATCAGCAGCAGCGGAAATAGCTCAACCAGGAGATATAATTACTGTACACGAGGGTATTTACCGTGAGCGTGTTAATCCTTCCCGGGGAGGGATATCAGATGCAAAAAGAATTATTTACCAGGCAGCAAAAGGCGAAAAGGTCACTATTAAAGGTTCAGAAGAAATTAATAGCTGGGAGAAAATAAAGAATGATACCTGGAGCGTTAAACTGCCAAATGATTTTTTTGGGGATTTCAACCCTTACTCCGATATAATCTCAGGAAATTGGTTTAGGGACAATAATCGCACCCACCATACCGGAGCTGTCTATCTGAACGGGCATTGGTTAAACGAAGCCGAGCATAAAGAAGAAGTTTTTAAACCGGCTACTGATATCCTTTTATGGTTTGCTACGGTAGATGACTCGGGAACTACCATCTGGGCTCAGTTTAAAGGAGTAAATCCCAACAATGAATTGGTGGAAATAAATGTGCGTCAATCGGTTTTTTATCCGGAAAAAGAAGGAATAAATTACATTACTGTAAAAGGATTCAAAATGGAACAGGCAGCCACTCCATGGGCTCCTCCAACTTCTGAACAAATCGGCTTAATTGGTACTAACTGGAGCAAGGGATGGATTATTGAAAACAACGAAATTTGTTACTCGGTTTGTACCGGAATAAGCTTGGGCAAGTATGGTGATGAATTCGATAACAAAACCAGAAGTACATCCAAAGACTATGTGAATACTATTGAACGCGCCCTTGATCATGGCTGGTCAAAAGAAACGGTAGGTAGCCACATTGTCCGTAATAACCATATTCACAATTGCGAACAGGCAGGAATTGTGGGATCATTAGGAGCCGTATTCAGTACAATTAGTGGAAATGAAATTCACGATATCCATGTAAAACGTCTTTTCTCAGGTATGGAAATGGGAGGAATAAAAATTCATGCAGCCATTGACATGCTGATTAAAAACAATTACATTCACAATTGCTGGCGAGGCATCTGGTTAGACTGGATGGCACAGGGCGCACGGATCACTGGAAATCTCCTGCACAATAACATTGCTACCCATGATATTTTTCTTGAAGTGAATCATGGCCCTGTTTTGATTGACAACAACATCCTGCTTTCACCCAGTTCCATCCGGGATCTATCAGGGGGTGGAGCTTATGTCCACAACCTTTTTACTGGAATAAATGTTCCGGAGACGGATCCAAGGATAACACCTTATTTCAAGCAGCATTCCACCGATATAGCAGGCTTTAAGGTTATCGCTCATGGAGACAATCGTTATTATAATAACATATTTATGAGTTATCCCGGTGAAGCTCCCTGGCCCGAAAGAATGGGCCCGGAACGCTCAGATATTTTTTTTGGATTGGGAGCATACGAACCAGAAAATTTTTCACTGGTTGCGGACGGAAATGTCTATGTCGATCAAGCAAAAGCATTTAAATCCGAAAATAATCCTGTCGTAAATTCTAATTTTAATACTAATACTAAAATCGCAGAAAAAGAGGATGGGATATACCTCGAAATTAATATGGATGAGGAATGGCTGCAAAGGCAGCGTAAATTGATTACAACCGAATTGCTGGGCAAAGCTGAAATTCATGACCTGCCTTTTGTTCAGCCTGATGGATTACCTTACTTTTTGGATTTAGATTTTACAGGCAAAAAAAGAAACACGAAAAATCCAGCACCTGGTCCATTCGAAGAAATAAGGGAAGGTTTAATAGTATTTAAAGTCTGGAGCAGAAAAAACTAAGAACCAGATTGTCTTCTAGATTGTATCTCCTTATTACCTGCCTCTTTAACAATAAGATATTGAGAACATCCACCATAAAGATAATGTCCCATATCCACTTATCCTTATAGGTGTGCCCTGATCATGATCCCATTCATTTCAATAATTCTGAATGCTAATAATTCCAGGCTTCAAATCACCGGCACGGCATTTTACAGATACTATTCCTTCCCCCTTGGGACGGATGGTTAGAAGTAATCTTCCCTGGTATGCCTTACGCTTATTCTGTTTGTATAATTCATGGCTGAACTGGTCGCCTGAATCCAAACCGATCAGTTCACCTGCACCACTCACCTCAACTGTTATTTCGTCTCTTGCATGAGGACAGCGTGTACCATTTTTATCCTGTACCTCCAGTGTCAGAAATATAAGTCTCTCGTCATGGTCTGTAGCCGATAAGCGTTCATCTTTCAATACCAGTTTTTCAGGCTCACCAGCTGTTTTCAGGGTATGGGATGCCACAATTTTCCTGTTGTTAAAGGCTCTTGCCTTTAGCTCACCTTTTTTATAATCTACGATATAGACAGCCTGGTAAGTATCTGGATCAACCGCCTTTTTACCAAGGCTTCTACCATTTTGAAAAAGCTCCACTTTCTCTGTATTGCTGTATACGAAAACAGTATCAACATCACCAGGATTAAAATTCCAGTGTGAAGCAACGTTATAGAAACGCCATTCGAAAGTATCTTTTTCTTTCAGGTTTACAGCAATGTGCACCATAGGCTTTTCCGACAAGAAAGCCTGCCAGTAGTAATACAATGGCTTTTCAAAAGTACCGATATCAATCAGTCCCCATTCCCAGCCACGCCGTGGCCAACCCAGCGATTCACCGAGATAATCAATACCAACCCATAAAAAGAGGCCAACAACATATGGATTATCCCTCACCGCGAGCCAGTTTTCAAGGGTCTCATAGTTTTCAGCACCAAATAAAATACGGCCAGGATAGCGGGCATGTTCTTCACGATAATGTTCTTTAAAATAGCGATCGGGATAATTGTAACCGGCAATGTCCATTGTATCAAGGAACCCACTGGCATTTGCCCATGGGGCCCAGTCGCAGGTGGCAGTTACCATGCGTGTATCATCTTCCTCCTTAACCCAGTTCATAAGCATTTTCAAGGTTTCAGGACCATCAGCATAGCGCTGGTCCGGCACCTCATTACCAACTGAATACATAAATACGGAGGCATGATTACGGTCACGCTTAACCATATCCTTTAAATCGGTTTCAGCCCATTGCTTTCAGTTTTTCCAGTCTGTATCTCCAGACATCTTTCGGCACAGCTGTCCCAAATGAAGCGGCATCTTTATGCAGGCATACCCCCCTGACAATAACTTTTTCTTCGTTTACGAGCATACCCTGTTCATTGTTAAAATCAATAGTTCGGATTCCAACTTTTCGTTGCTCACTATCAATCAGCTGATCGTCAATCCATAACTGCAGATCCAGGGTATAGAGGTAAGGATTTTTATCAGACCAGAGCACAGGATTCTTCGCTTCCAGATTCAATGACGATTTAATGGATGTATAGTCGCTAAGTTTATAATTCTCACCGGATTCTGCAAAAATATTTCCTTCCCTGTCTTTTAAAACTGCTATAATCCGTGCATCTTTAATAACTTTCTTCCAGTCTTCAGGAAAACGCTGAAAATTAATCCTGTCACTTTCGGGGTAATTATTGGAAATAACTTCACAATCCACCTTCATCCGGGCAATATTATCCTCTACAGAGATGGTCCGGAAAAAAGTTGCGAATGATTTGAAATGTTGCTGTTCTGTTATAAAGAGATGGACATTCCTGTTAATGCCTGAGCCGGTATACCAGCGGCAATTACCATATAAGGAATTATCCACTTTCACAGCAATTACATTGGTACTTCCATCATATTTCAGATGGGGAGTTAAATCGTATTCAAAAGTGCTGAAACCATAAGGACGGTTCCCCAGATAAACACCGTTCAGGTAAACAGTGGAGTTCATATATACACCATCAAACCGTATTTTAATACGTTTCCCTTTTGTTCCTTCAGGCAATAGAAAATACTTGCGGTAACAACCAATTCCTGCAGGCAGATATCCTCCCGGCACCCCGGTTGGATTATCCTTTGAAAACTGACCTTCAATAGACCAGTCATGTGGAACATCCAGAACACGCCAGTCAGAATCATCAAAGTCAGGAAAATAAAAACCCGGGGTTTCACCTAAATGAAAATACCAGTCTGAATGAAAGTTAATATGGATGTCCATCATCTGTTCCGAACTCTCTCCATTCTCTAAATTTTTAGCTACCACATCACGAAAAACATTTTCATCAACTTGTGAACTGGCAGAAGAATAGCTCAAAAACAAAAGAAAGAATATCAATATTATACTATGATGCTTATACATATTGTTGTTTTTATTACTTGTATTTAATTATCCTGATTGATTTTATAAATTTCGAAATCTTCAAACAGGCCATAATCCAGGAAATCATATTCATTCCCAGGTGGCATTTTTTCTTTTCCTTTTCTGAAAGCAGGAGGTCTCATAAAACCCCTGGCATAAACATGATGAGGGCCGAATACATTCTTCAGGCTTCCATATACTATAACATATATTTTGTTATTGCCATCCTTCAGTTCAATCTCTTTGGTATAAGGTTGAGACTGGATAATTCCTGTACTCCGGTCATTTAGGATAACTTCTGCAACAGTTCCATTCCATTCAGGCAACCTTATCTCGTATACGCCCGCTTCATCAATATTAAGGTTTTTGGTATAACTGACCGATTCGCTGTAGAAAGGGAATCCCTGCTCTTTCCAGCTGCCTGTTGTAATATCTTTTACAGGTATTATGCCCTGTTTCCATATAATCTGGAATCTTGGTGCCTGTAACAAAGGTCCCATAATCCCCAGTTAAATTGTATAATATCCCATTCTTCATCACCAACCCAATCTTTTATATTTTTAAGCCCCCTTCCGGTATCTCCGGCATTTCCGGGATTATGAATAATATTTGCTTTATCCCTGAAATATTCTTTTACAAAAGGAGTATAGCCGATTGAAATGGAATCACCTATAATTAAAACCTTGGGGAGACTGTTACTTCCGGCAGAAAGAAATATTAAGAGAACAACTAATATTAATCCTGAGGACTTTCTTTTAGTGACAATCACTTTATTCATAATTACACATCAAAATTGTTATTGCATCTTTTTAAACTTCTCGTATTTAATCTTCCATTTCCCATTACCCGGAAAACCAGGAGTATTCTTATTTTCATTTCCATCCCAACCTTCTGCCATCATGGCAACTGCTGTTAGCAGACCTCCATTAGCAGGGAAATAAGGAAATGGGCCTTTCATACTATATGCAAGCCCGTGCTGATCAAAACCGAAATTCTCATGAAGCAAAAGGTCAATTGCATCATCAGGCTTATCTAATCTTGCAGCGGTCATTGCCAGCATGGGAAAATCCCAGCCCCAGGTCTTTTCGAAATTCCATGCAGACATTATCTGATTAAAGGTATTTTCGAGTATTTCCGGGTCAACTCCGTCACCGGGCAACATCCCGTATGTGCCTATAAGTGCCGGATGTTCATAATTGTACCTTGTCCACATATCCTGTACTTGTTCATGCAGCACGTATAAGTCATTTTCAACAGGAAGAGGTGCAAGATTTTGTAATACACTATCAATAGAAGCGGGAGGTTCCAATCCACATCGACGGTACCATTCTTTTGCTACCCCGAGACCAAACCTCCAGTACCCCAGTTCAAAAGTTGGATTCAGAGTTTCCCAATATTCAACATTTTCTGAAACCGGGATCAAAGGTGGACCCAGTACATATTGCGTCCTGACTGAATCATAATGTGCTACAGAAACCAGGAAATCAGCAGTATTAAACACAACTTCTTTCCATTTCTCCAAGGTACTTTTATCGGGATGCAATCTGTAATCCATTTCGGCAAAATAGATTGGGTGAGGTTGTTGCCAGATTAAAAAAGCGTGACAGGGATGAGGCCATTCGGAATTATTATATGCGGTACATTTAGGCCACCTTGCTCCATCAAATCCTTCATTCTTTGCTCTCTCTTTCGCAGATTCTAAGAAACGGTTATAAATTTCAAGACTTTCCTCCCATTGCTCCCAGCGATCCCATAAAGCCCAGTGTACACCATGCCACCAGATCATTTCGAAATGAAATCTGCCATACCATCCGTTATTCACCAGGCCGCTTTCCTGCGGAGGTAATGAACCAGCTTCATTAACTTTCATAAGATATTGTGATAAAACTATTCTCCTTTCCAGTTCCATCCGTCTGGGATCAATGCTTTCTGAAAGGTCTATTGCTGCACCAGTATTCCAGAATTCAGCCCAGCCATTCCTACTTGCTTCCAAACATTCTTCCACACTCAATAAGTCTTCTGTAATTTCTTCTGGTGAGAATTCACATATAAACTGCATCGACTTACTCCTGGGAATTAACTCAAATTTATGAGGATTCTTGTCATCGCATTCAAAATCAGATTTTGTAAACCATTTTAGAGATACATGATAATCATCATCATCCAGGATTCTGTAGAAATCAGCTTCATTACCAGAGCTATTAATTACAGTTTGATGCGATGAAAATTGATCCCAAATACCAATATAATCTCCTCCTCTGCTGGCTGAAGCATATGGGAACTCTATCTTAACAGACAATCGACCTTTATCAACAAGTTCCGATTCAACACTTACTGCAACTAAATCCCTGGTTGGATGACATGCTGTTTTTACATTAACCGGTATTCCCTCAATCTCAAAATAACTTGAAATAATTCCGGTCCATAAATTGAGTTCCTGACGTGTATTCTGCAGATCACCTGGAGACACCTCATTTCCATCTGCTTTTTTTAATGAAAAAGCAATTATTCCAAGATTTATTCTATGAGGATTCCCTGAAAGCCAATCAGATAAGGCCCTTTGTTCCTCATTATCATCATTAACAAGTGGATACCTGACCATCCTGCCGTATGTATCCACCATTTGCCCCCTGAAATTTTCCACCTTTGTACCCCTTGGCAAAGGATCACTATGCCATCCCCAATGAGATAATGTGTTAAATGGCACAAATGTTTGTAAACCGGTAATATCAACTGAAAAAGCAAACTCTCCATTCCCTACCTGAGCAGGACTCTTAAGATCAAGTTTATATGAAATAACATTATGTCTTTCTACAATACTTTTGCGATCAATTGGTTCTTGAAAATCAGATGAACATGACAGCGGAAGAAGAAACATGATAAAACCAAATAGTCTTTGAATAAATTTTTTCATGAAGTTTCTTAAGTTTGCTTACTGCATATTACTCATTATATTTTATACACTATTCATATTTTCGAATCCATGATTCGCCTACTTCATTCAATGTCGTTATGCTCGACTCTATTATTTTTCCATTCCGGTCAGGGCCTACATTGAGCAGGAAATTAGCATTATTATTATTTACCTTTGTCAGAAGCTCAACTATCCTTGTTGCACTCTTCGATTCGGTCTTACCATTCCAGAACCATTTATCCTCCAGTTGCCAGCATGTTTCTCCGGTTGAGATATTGCCTTCGGGGAAATGCCTCATTTCAGTCACAGCAATATCAGCATAGGGTGTACCTTTTTTAGACCAGTCCCACCAGTTTGCACTGGCAAGAATACCGGGCCGGATGCCTTTCAGAAAACCAAGTATCTCATCTGCCTCCATGATCTCCGGGTCAAGAGCATCATTCCAGATATAGAAAACTTCAGGATACTTAGTTAAAAGTTCAGCTATCTGAGCCTTTTGGAATTCTATCTGTTCTTCCATTGAATGAGTTGCCGGATCACATTCAGGAGGCAAAACCTTGTATTCCTTTTTGTCTTTCGTCCTGTCAAATCCCGGATGCCGCCAGCAATAGTAAAGACCAACTTTTAATCCCTTGCTTTTAAAAGATTCTATAAACTGTGCTACAAGGTCTTTCTGGTATGGACAGTCAGGATGCATAACATCATAGGTTGTGTATTTGCTGTCCCACAGGCAAAAACCTCCTACATGCTTCACAGTAAGAACAGCATATTTCATCCCTGCAGCTACTGCAGCATCTGCCCATGCATCTGTATCTATCATATCAACCCCTAGAGCGAATTCAGATGGATCAGGATATCCTTCAACCCATTGAACACCCTTATATGTAGCCATATTATAATGAATGAACATCCCGAATTTCAGGTCCAGGAACTCATCCTTTGATTGTGTTTGTGTGTATGTATTATAGCTGAATTTGGTTTTTGCGCCTTTGCTGAGAACAAAAGCAGTATCAGCGATATCAGAATAAGTGTTTTTTTCATCCGTTTAAGAATTTATGTTCATTTCATCTATTAAACTGCCTGTTTGTCAGTAATTTTCTTTAAGCCATACTGCCATTTCATTTGCACCCCTGTTACACCATGAATAATAAGGTATCATGGTAAGCTTTGCCGGAATACTTTTACCTTTCTCATCAACCTTCCTGGCATCGGCAGTCAAAACTGTTACTCCACCAAGCAAGTTGTTTCGGAATTCACTTTGCAGTTCAGCATTTTTATCTATTTCAAAGTTTAATACCTTGCCATTATTATCAGCTCCTTCAGCGCAATAAACCAATGGTCCTCTTTCTATTGCTATTCTTCCATTGTTACTTTCTATCCTGCTATCTGCGGTTACTTTCCTTATTTTCATTGGCAGGTTTATATCAATTTTATCGCCCTTCCTCCATTTCCTTTCTATTTCAACATAGCCTGACTGGTTGATCTTGCAATCATCAAGCTTATTCCCATTTAGAGCAATACTCCAGTTTGCAGGGCTGTCATCCATATATTCATAAAGCTTACCGGGCAACACACTTCCCTTTGCCCAGCCCGGTATTCTTAGTTTTACAGTAAATTCTTTTGATTTCTCTGGCTCAATATCAATAGAAATGGTTCCTTCCCATGGATATTCTGTCCTTTCGGTGAGCTTAACCTTGTTGTTAGCAAGCACTATTTCTGCAGTGTTGTTAGTATAGAGGTTAATGTAAAGGTTATTATCCTTTACCGCATAGAAATAGCCAGGCAATGAAGGGATGAAGCGTACAATATTTACCGGACAGCATGAACAACCGAACCAGGGTGATCTTTCGAGGCTACCATGATTAAACTTAAAATCCATATCGCATTCCAATGGATTTGGATAGAAGAATCTATCGCCACTCAGAGCAACTCCTGACAAAAATCCGTTATAAATTGTCCTTTCAAGGACATCAATATATTTAGAATCACCTTCAAGCAGGAACATCCTGTGGTTCCACATTGCAAGAGCAATAGCCGCGCAGGTTTCATTGTATGCCTTCAGGTTGTCCAGCTTGAAAGGACCTGCATAACCTTCACCTGCGCCATGCTGTCCCACATTACCTGTCAGATACAATTTACTGGTAACCACATCATCCCATATACGTTCTATTGCATCTATATAGTCCTGATCCTTGGTTATAGAAGCAACATCGGCCACACCGGCATAAAAATAACCGCCACGTACTGCATGTCCTACAGCTGTTTCCTGTTCCAACAGGGGAAGATGGTCCTGGGCATATTCTCCATAAAGCTCACGCATGTCTTTGCGCCCCCTCATGTCAACAAAGAATTTAGCCATATCAAAATATTTCTTATCGTTTGTTGCCCTGTACAATCTTATTAACCCAATTTCAATTTCTTCGTGACCCGGTACTGCAACAATTTGACCTTCCCCGGGTCCGAATACTTTACATATTAAATACGCATTCTTAATCGCTATATCAAGAAAATTCCTTTTACCTGTGGCCTGGTAATGAGCAACTGCAGCTTCATACATATGACCAACATTATAAAGTTCATGCCCATGCCCCAGGTGTGACCAGCGTGCTTCTTTACCAGGATATTCATATTCCGGATCATTTATTGTTCGCGCCGTATACAAATATCCATCATCTTCCTGGGCAGCAGCAATCTTTGAGATCAGATCATCCAGGTAGTTATCAAGCTTTTCATCCGGCTCCTCAGACATCATCATTGTGTAAGCAGCTCCTTCAATAACTTTGTATACATCGGAATCATTGAAATATATTCCTGTGAATCCGCCTTCTTTGAGACCACCAGCTATAGCAAAATTATCAATGCGGCCGGTTTCTTCGCATTTTCCGAATTCATACCATAAGGTTACATCCCTGTTCGTTTCGATTTTTGGTAACCAGAATCCCCCGTCTATTTTCACGTTGGTAAAATCAACAGGAGTAAAAGGGTAATCACTAATCTCCCTGTTATTATTCTGTGTGCTGCATGCCGAAAAAAACAATAGCATCACAAATATGGCTATACTTAAATACTTTTCTGATCTTCTCATAGAGCTTTTGTTTTATATGAATGATATTTTAATTATTAATGAACTCAGAATTCCAGTTTGTAGCTCACTGCCCCCTGAACAGTTTCGATAAAAAACAGGCCGTCACGAAACTCTCCTTTTGTTTTTGCAATTTTGTTTTTATCCATATCCAGGGCAGTAATTGCAGCTGGTTCAGTCAAAGTGGCAACGGCAAATTTATCAGTTCCATAAGGTATAAGTTCAAGTGATCCATCTTCATTTTTTAAAATAATTAGTTGTCCGTCACTTGCGCCCCAGGGTGTTTGTAACCATTTTCCGCGACCATCAATATAGTCATAAGCTGGCGAATGTACATAATCAACCCTGTGGCCATTATTCAGTGCACTGAATACAACAAGACTGCCATCCTGGTTGTGTGCATAATATCCTGAGGGAGGAAGAATTGCCTCCGGGGTTTTCCAGTTATCTTCATTGTGTCCGTTAACCCACACCACAAGTCCGTTATCATATTCCAACCTGATTTGAGATATGTCAAGAGAACCTGTTGCAATTGCTGCTGACACATCCAGTAGTTTACCTTTCTTGTCTGCATAGCTAATATTCTTTATTAAGGCCTGGCAATAATATGATTGTAATTGTTGTATCATGTAATATCCCCTTATCATATAATGATCAAATTCATGTCTCCATCCACCTAAAAAACCTCCCGGTTGTGCAAATGCAATTGTTTTTGCAAAAAAACGGTCGCATCCTTCATCTGTCCTTTCACCCAGTCCGAGGGCCCAGTGGCAGCTTATTGGCTGCATTTTTCTGATGTAGAAATCAACCAGCCATGGTTCCTTATCAAAATTGTAACCATGTTCACATGCCCCGCTACCCGTTGTCAGCCCTGCGTAGTAATAATTATTATCACACTCGCTGTAAAAAGGGATCTCATACGAATCGCCTTTATTTGTTTCCAGCAAGATGCTCATTTTAGCTATGGGCTGGTCCCTGTCATCTTCCCATTTCCAGTAGTCGTTCCAGACCCACATGTTAACATCAGTAAAAGGATCCGGAATTTTTACCGGCACAGGTGGGGAAACGATAAAAGAAGCACCGGCTGTATCCCCTTTATACTTAATCTTTGCTGTATATATGCCCCATATCTTCTGCTCCTCCGATCTGCAAATTTCTGCTTTCCCTCCTATGGCTTTAATTGTCCATCCTTCCATTTCTTCAAAATCAATAAGAGGCTCATGGTCATCAGAAAAACGGCCTGCCCAGTCAAGCTCATAAGGACGACTGCCTTCAATTTCCTGGGCTGCAACAGGTTGCACCAAAGCACACAATAATAATCCTACGGTCAGTAAACGCAGGATAGAAGAATGAACTAGTGGAAATATTTCCGAAACAAACTGAATTTTCACGTATATACTTTTTTTTTGATCTGTAATTAACTTTTAACAAATAAATATACTAATTATCAATAGGTTTACTTGTTAGTAATCCAATACTTCTATTATTGTTTTTATCAACTGCAAAGTAGAACATGTAATATGTTTCGTTGGCAGGATTCCATACCAGATGTTTCAACTCTCGAAATACACACCACCCTTTACAAGGGCGCCTCTCAGATCGCCATATTTAAGGTCACGTATTCCTTTGTTTTTGAAGGCGCAGAGGGCAGCCGCAGTTCCGGCGGCCTGCCCCTGTCCCATGCAGTTTACCGTGTTTCTCGTGGACATGTGAGCCATCTTGTCGGAAGTGATCAGCATTCCGGCAACCAGGAGGTTCTCAATTCCCTTAGGACAAAGCGCCCTGTACGGGATGCCATAGGTGCCGCCGTTCTTTACCATGTACAATCCCACGTCATGGTAACTGTACACGAACACGTCGTCGTCGAAATGCCGGGCATCCACCACGTCCTCGTTCGTTATGTCGTAGTCGCACGTGATCAACCTGCCGCGCCGGATATTGAGTCTCGGAGCCGTCCGTGCGATAAATGCCTTTTCGCAACCAGGAAAGTATTTCCGGAAAAGTTCGAGGGTCTTCAACTGCCTCTGTCTGAGCTCCAGTTCCGCTTTCGACACTGCATCTCGATCGGTTGGACTTACAGGCATTTTAAGGTTGCTTTTTACGAACATCAGGTAGTTGTCGTGAATGGTGGTGGTCGCGGATTGCAAGCCGATATTTTTCGCCTCCTCTTGAAAACCGTCGGGCATTACTGCAAAATTGCCTTGCACGCGGATGGTCATGTCGACTACTCCGCTACGCCGGCCTACAGCGTGTTCCCTAATGCCGTCACGGTCGGCTAAATATTTGAAAATCTTGTCTATATCCACATTACCCATACCAAAAGCGTTGGCTACTTGGTAATCGTTCGGTTCGGTGTAATCAGCTCCGGCAAAAGTGGAAAGATCGCCGTAGGCGGTGCAGTCGACAAAGGATTTCGCGTAGAATACCTCGCGGCCCGCCCTACTCTCGGCGATGACTCCCCTGACGCGGGAACCGTCCATAATCGCGCCTACTAAAAGGGTGTTCACGCAAACATAGACCCCTGCTTCGACCAGCATCTCGAATGTTACAAGCTTATACAATTCCGTGTCGATCACCGTATTCGTGGAATCGCGTTTTCCTGATTTCATGTCGCCGAATCCACACCAGCCACCGACCTTATCCAGACGCCCCATTATTTCGTTGGGGATTCCCCTGACAACCTGGCGCTTCTTGACACCGGGAAAAGGCTTCCATATATTGAAGAAACTGTGAAGGGTCGTGCCGCCTTCCGTAACGGTTCCGCCGGGATACCCTTTCATCTCGATCAGCACGGTCTTCGCCCCCTGTCGAGATGCGGCGATGGCTGCCACGACACCCGCTGTGCCTCCACCCGCTACTACGACGTCGAACTTCCTGGCGGGGAGTTTCTTCCCGGGTTCCTCGTAATAATCTCCTGATAGGTTATGAGACCTTGAAGGGCCGCTGTTCGCGGGACCTGCCATCAGGCTCATGCCAAGAATCAAACTACTCTTTGTGAATTCTCTACGTTTCATTTTTTTTATTTTACAGATTCAAGTTATTTTTTTTGTACTCATCTGCTAATGCATTACCGGATTTTTATCTTTTTCAAGAACCAGGACCCAATCCTGAGGAGAAGGAACATTCTTTTGAAATTCTACGGGGTCATTTGTCTCTTTCTCCGGTCCTGCTATTGCTTTTATAATACCCTGATCAAATTTTCGTCCTGTAGCCGGATCGAAATAGAAAACCTGCCAGTTAACAGAAGGATCGAGGTTCTTAATTACCGGACCAGTCCAGTTATATATATTTCGCCGTGGCATATAAATGATTCTCGCTTCACCTGGAATTCCTGCAGCAAAACTTCCTTCTTCCACCCATTCGGGATGGGATTCGAAGCGTGACCAGGGATATTTTTCCAGTAGCTTTTTGCCAATTCCGACTTGTGTTGAGCCCGGGTAATTCATCCCCTCTTTCCAGGTGGTCCAATCATACTCCTGCCCCCACATTCCGGTATGTCCAGGATTCCCTTCGATACCGGCATGCCAGATTCCGGCTGCACCATAGGTATGACCGGCTGCGCCGCTAAGCATAAAGCTCCAGAACATATGACGCTGTATATATTGAAAATTTGTTTGCATATGACCTTCGTAGCAGGCCTCACCGCAAAGAACCGGCCTTGCCGGTGACATTTCAAAACATGACTTCATCAAATCATAAGTACGATTCACTGTTTCCATACCATTATGGCCAATGGCTAACATATCGAAATCAAACATGGAATTGTCCTTCAACATTTTCCGGGGGTGACCGGGAGCATGGTAACAAAGAATATGATTGCAGGGGTCTGTATCTTTAATGTATCCAGCCAGTTCAGACCATGGCCCGTATGAGTCTTTTACTTCACCTCCAACCATCCATATAGTGGGATATGCACCGTAGCGGGCAATGATGTTCCTCCAGTGCCGCTTATAGCCTTCAAGACCCACCTGGGCAAGAGTACTCCTTCCTCCACCTTGAGGACGTCCCCATCCACCAACAATTACCGGAACTATCCCGTTATCAACAAGGTGTTCAATACGGCGGTCGGCATAATCAAAGTAGGCAGGATTCATTGTACTGAAATCTATTGTTTCGTAAGGTTTTCCACCTTCGTTCTCCCACCGGGCTTCCATCATATCCTCATCCGGATATGGCCCGCAAACAATCTGTACCACATTGAATCCCTTGGCTTTACGGTCAGCTGTCAATTCCTGAAAACCTTCCCAGGTCATGCGTTTACACAAACCTTTCCACCAGGTATCGCCCAGCCACAAAAAAGGCGTTCCGTCGGCATGTTCAAAAAACCTTTTGTTTTCACTTATTTGAATGAATCCATGCTTTAGCAAATCATTTTCACCCTGGTAGGGAATGACTTTAAAGCTTTGTTTTCCGCCATTGAAGTCAGGATCCCCTTTATCAGTAGATTCCGGATAATAAGTATATTCACCTATGACAGGCGGAGCAAAACGCACACTCCATTTGTTATCTCCTGCCCAAAAAGCCGGTACAATCCATTTGTTATCTTCACGTTCAAAAACAACATTCACTTCTACTTCCGAAAAAGGGTTATTGTATTCTTTAGTTGTTTCCCATGAAGCTTCGAAAACCGTCCATTGCTCAATTGTATTTACTTTACATGATGTAAGACTTAGTGAAATAAGGAATATGAATAAAAGATATTTCAACGATATACTCAATATTTAATCAAAGATAGCAATTAGAATGTCAAAGTAAAAGAAACCGGACACCAGGTCCATTATCACAAGTATCATAAGAAAAACCTATCTAGGGAAAAAGGGGGAAACAGAAAATATCAGCTAAATTCTGGAAAGTATTTCTTATCTTTCATGATAAACCTGTTCAATAATATTTGATTTAAAAAATATGCTCATGGGAATCTGCTCTGATCAATCTGTTTTTAACAAAAAAGTTATAATAGTTTTATGATGGAAGGCAAACCTGTGAGCACCAACGACACGAAGTACCGACCAAGGCGTTTGCTACACAGTGGTTTCGCATTAGCCGCCACTATTGGTGGAATCATCGGCCTGGGAATCCTGCGCACACCAGGGGAAGTGGCTTCGGTTACAAGTAATCCCTTGTTGTATGTCTTTCTATGGTTGTTAGGCGGTCTGTTCGCATTACTGAGTACTATAGTAGCTGCCGAACTTGTGGCAATGACACCGCGATCGGGTGGACCCTACACCCTGGTGCGTCGTGCCTACGGGCCATTCCCCGGTTTCGTAATTGGCTGGGTCGACTGGTTGAGCTATGTCGGGGACATAGCTTTAAAGGCAGTCGTGGTCACCGAATTTGCTGCATTGCTGCTTCCGGCAACGGGTCAATGGCATATACCTCTGGCAATCATGGTTTCCTCGGTGTTTGCAGCGCTGCAATTAGGGAGCATTGCCCTGGGTGAGAGAATTCAGGAGATCGCTGCTGCTATCATGGCACTAATTGTTGTAGGTTTCACACTTTTGCTGGTATTCTCCGGGACATCAGTTGATAATAATACCGTTTCGCTAACGGTAGAGTCTAGTGGAATTGGCAGGTGGAGCCTTGTGATTGCGGCCCTCATTTATACTTACGACGGTTGGCTGTATGCAGCATATTTCAGTGGAGAAATTAAGGGCGGAGGAAGAGCTGTAGTACGCGCCTCAATCAAAGGCGTGGTCATTGTCATACTGCTCTATTTATTCCTGACTTCGGCTTTAGCCTGGAAGGTGCCTCTGAGTAACCTTTCCGGCAACGAACTGGCATTGGCCGGGGCACTTGAAATGACCGTTTCACCACTCGCTTCAACCATCGTACTGGTTGCTGCATTGTTTATGATGCTGGCCCACCAAAACCTTCTATACATGAGTACTCCCAGAGTTCTCCAGGCACTGGCGGTTGATGGTCTTGCGATCAGGCGGGCAGGAGAAATCTCTAAGGGGGGCAATCCTGTCGTTGCAGTGCTGCTATCCTGGGGGCTGTCAGTTGGTCTGATCGTTATCGGTGGTTTCGAATTTCTGCTGTATCTTTCAGTATTTTTCCACCTCTTTGTATATGTTTTACTGATCGCAGGAGTCATCATCCTGCGTTTGCGCCAGCCTGACGCAGACCGTCCTTATAAGGTCTGGGCTCACCCCTGGAGTACATCTTTATGTCTTTTCGGTTGGATAGTTCTCACCGTGTTCGAGACAGTTGCCCAGATTGAAACTGCCATCTACGCTGCAATTCTGGTTGTGATAGCCTGGCCGATTTACCGGGTTATCGTACGTTCCGGACATATGATAATTAATAAATAAAGGAGGAAAATATGAGTAAAATAGTAGTCCTGGGCTGTGGAGCAGTGGGAAGAGACATGGCCATCGACCTGTGTAAGGATCCTAACTATGAGGTCATCTCGGTGGATATCAACTGCGAGTGTCTTGAGCACCTTGCCCGTGAACATCCCATCCAGATACGTGTAGAGGACCTGTCCACGGAAGAAGGGGTTATGCGTTCTGTTGACGATGCGGATATTGTAATCGGTTCGGTGCCCTACAATATAGGATACACAATGCTCGAAAGAGTCATTCATGCAGGCAAGAACATCGTGGACATCTCGTACTTCCCGGAGGATCCGTTCGGCCTTGACGACCTGGCGAAGGCAAAGGGAGTCACCGCCGTTGTGGACTGCGGCGTTGCGCCAGGTATGGCCAACATCATTCTCGGCAATCATATGCGGAAGATGAAGGTTACCCGCTACGAATGCTACGTCGGTGGCATTCCAAAGTCGAAGAATGCGCCTTTAGAGTACAAGTCGCCCTTTCCTGTCCTCGATGTTTTAGAGGAATACGCCGAATCCGGCAGCATGGTCGAAGATGGTAAGGTGATCGTCAGGCCGATGCTCTCCGAAACCATGACGATCGATCTCGATAAGGTCGGCACCCTGGCATGCCTCAACTCCAACGGGCTCAGAACCCTGATCCGCACCACTGACATCCCCGACATGTTTGAGAAGACCCTGCGCTATCCAGGACACGTCGACCTGATGCGCATCTTCAAGGATGCCGGATTCCTCAGCATGACCCCCATCCAGGTGGAGGGCGTTTCGGTACGGCCGGTAAATGTGACCGCGTCGCTGCTCTCACCGCTTTGGAAATATGAACCGGGCGAAGCCGATATCACTGTCATGAGGCTGGTAATCTCCGGGGTGAAAAACGGAAAACCGGCGACTTACACCTACGACCTGTACGATGAATACGATCCTGCGACAGGTACCCTATCCATGGCCAGGACGACCGGGTACACCTGTACAGCGGTCACCAGGCTCGTGCTTGACGGCACTTATTCACAAAAAGGGATCAGTCCTCCTGAGTTCGTAGGTCGTGCAGATGGATGCTGGGAAAGCGTCGAACAATATCTGGAAGATCGAGGTGTCCGTTGCAAGATGCAGCGGCCCTGATCCCCCCGACCATGCAAGCAAAAATGAAAATCATCGGTTCGTTTTCTCTCACTGACTTTTGCCCGTGAGTTTGATGAACCTGATCCGGGAGATGTTCCTTTCAAGCGGGAGATAAATGTTCTTAGACTTTAACATAGGAAAGAAAGATGACATGACCCCTACTATGTGGGTTGAATATGCCTGGACTATTTGGAGTAATTAAGGTTGATCATGCCTGGGGAGGCCCCACTGCAGCATCACTTGATTTTAGCCCTTCTGTTGGGGTTATGGGCGATCATAAGAACATCTATTACGGGATTGGTTATAATGAGGGCGTCCCATCTGCGCAAACTGGTGGCAAAATGATTGCGGAATTGATGGCAGGAGAAAAGAATGAGTTTACCGGACACTTTATCATTAACCGAAAGATGCCATATTCGGGACCTGGATTTTTGCGTTACTTTTTCAGCAAACTACGAAAATGGTATATGGTGAAAGTGATCAAAAACTCCGGACATTTATGGTAATTCAGTTACGCTTTAACGAAATGATATGAAAGCATTGTACACAGTATTATCAGATGACGAATGTCACCGGGTTCATGAGGAATCATTACATATTCTTGAGCATACCGGTGTCCGGGTAGAAACTGCCATAGGCCGGAAAATATTGAGATCAGCCGGTGCCATTGTGGATGATACAAGTAAAGTGGTAAAATTCCCAAAAAACCTGCTTGAGTCATCCCTTAAATTAATCACGAGAGATTTCACCTTAAGTGTACGTAGGCCCGGTTCAGATCTGGTTTTCAGGGATTGAAAGCTAAAAGGAGCTGAGAGTATTCTTCTTCCTGACAGAGTAGCTACATGGGTTCTTGACAGAAAACCCGGAGAGAGAAGAAAGGGTGTATATGAAGACTGGATAGAAGCCACCAGGTTATCTGACTCCCTTGACGAAATAGGCATGTACTGGAGAATAGTTGAGATAAGCAACAAGGCCCAGGATATGCATAACTACCTTGGTTATGTCTGCGATATGTTCAGAAATTTCTCAAAGCATATTAATGACGGACCATCTACAACGGACAGGGCTCCCTGGTTTCTGGAAGTACTCCAAACGATCTTTGGGACAAAAGAGGAAATAAAAAGGACACATCCTGTTTCGCAGGTAATTTGCCCGCAATCACCCCTTATGATTGATAAGGATTACACAGACAGCTACCTGGCACTTAAAGGCTGGAATATCCCCGTTCATATAATGCCGATGCCTTTGATGGGTGCCACAGCTCCGGGAACAATGATCTCGACCATTGTGCAGGGTAATTGCGAAGTTCTTGCAATGATTTGTTTATTACAAGCCAATGAACCAGGCGTGCCGGTTATATATGCACCTGCACTGGCTGCCATGAAACTGGCTTCTCACCTTGCCTTGCCTGATATAGTTATCGGACCGGGATTGCTTGATGGATCAATGGTATCGAGCCTTGAGCAGATGTATATAGATGTTGAGATATTTCGGCTTGCCCGAAAAGCATACCGTGGAATTGATACTTCCGGCGGAAAATGGTTAAGGGATACTATTGAAGAAGTTGGTCCCGGAGGGAATTATTTAGGTGAACCTTCTACTCTTGATTCTATGCTATCAGGGGAATGGTATTTGTCGGAGATCGGTTCCCACACAACATATGAGAACTGGCTTGCAGGAGGTAAAGAAAACCTGCTCGTTCAAATAAGAGAGAAAGTGAATAATATCCTTAGACCGGCTTTCAGGGATAACTTTGAGGTGAGTGATTTCACCATTCTCCAGGCGGCATTCAACTGTAGTATTTTTCGGGGCATGCAATTTAAAATCCACATCCCACTCCTTTGGCCAGGCGGGGAAAAGCACTATTTTATCCCCAATAGTATGCATTAACATTTCCTGTAATCCTATCATACCTGATCCGCCCCAGTTATGGTCAGGCACCCAATCGTGGCCTGGCCCCCAGAAAGTAGGAAAACGCCTGGGGCTGTCCTGTAATTTTTTGATATTATACTCTGAAGCTTCCTGTGCCATTCCCATCCTGGCAAACTGGATCCCATCCTGATGCCAGCTTTGTACTTTCCCTTTTCTTCTGGCAGGTGCACTCTTGTAGGAATTCTTAAAAAGCTGTATCTCCTCATCACCCAGTTGAAACTGATTGAAGGGAAACAGGGGATAAAACTGAGGGAGTTCCATATTTGCTTCCTTTGTCCATGACTCTGCCGGCATTATAATTTCCAAACCATCCTTTTCGCCATAAGAATAATCCGGAACTCTTTGCAGGAACTCAGCGAAATAGTCTTTCTCTTCCGCTGAAACACAATTCTCATCTAAATCAAGTATACTATTCAGACAGGCCCTCAACCCGGCAATCAGATCCGTTGGATTTTTCGCACCCCTGTATGATTCACATGAGGTAGAAGGATAGATGACGAGTTTACCATTTTTATCAGTGGTTTTACCATTTCGCATTTCCTGTCTCAACGTGTAATGCTCATCAAAAAATATCACAGCTTCTTTTATGAATGGTAAATATTCTGAAATATCATTATCTGAAAACCGATGATATTCCAGGATCATAAAAGCATGTTCCAGCTGCGATTCCCAATGGTATGCACAGGACTGATTAGCCATTACACCCAGCTCCACAGTGTCGTTATATCCTCTTGCACCAGTGGCCAGAGGATCGCCAAAAGGTAATTCTTTACCACGTGCACGGTGTCCATCTCCTTCCCAACCCCATCCGGCACCAAATACAATTCCCGGAGCACTCATATACTCTGAAAAAACCGCTCCCCTGTGCCCAAAATGCGTTTTTACCCGGGCTCTTGCTCCGGGCAATCCTTTTCTATACAACTCAAACTGTGAAAGGATTGCATCGAAGTCTCCGGACTTCAGCATCGGCCAGTATACCAACCGCTGGTTCTGGGCAGTATGCACTGCTCCACCCCATTGTCTCCAATCAGGTTCATACCTGGCTTCATCTGTCACCAGTACAGGATCATATATCAAATTCCCTCCATTAAATTTAGTTGGGTATTCGCCATGCACGTTTCCTCCAAGCTGATACCTGAAAAGCTGATAATTCCGGCTCATTTGCCATACCGGATTTTCAGGACCCGGATTCTCCGGATGAATATAAATATAGCTTCTTGCCCAGAACTGATGCCACCATTCAACGGTCTTTTTAAAAGCCTGTTTTCTATTTTTCCGGGCCAGGGGTACAGTTTCAAACAGATGCTTCTTCCAGTCCTCAGCAGTCTTTGCCTGATCGATTTGAGTTGCAACAGCAATATGATGTTTTTTTCGTGCTTCCCTGCTTTTTATCCTCCACGACTTATAGGGAGTAATCTGATATTCACCTTTGCCTGTACCATCAGGGATTAAACCTTCCCCAAACAGATAGCCACCAAATGTCCGGTCCTTTATATCATCATATATCTCATCTTCAAATTCTCCGAGCTCCTGCTGTTCGATCAACAATTCAGGTATAAGTTTTTCCTCAGGATTCCTGTGATAAAACAATACACCGTCTTCATAGAATTCAATTTCGTCCTTAACCCTGGTAACCTTCCCGGGATACCCTTCAAGGCTGAAACAGGCAAATCTTTCCCTTACGCCATCACGAACATCAAGTAACTCTTTATCATCAGTCCTCCAGCTCTCATATATGGCAGTAACTTCCGTTTTACATTCCGAATTTATTTCAAGGTGTACAAGCGGTTCATCTATTTCAACCCATAGTTTTACATTAGTATTACTGCATTCGTCACTATTGGATTCCAGTTCGATGTAACCATCCTGAAGCCTTAATTCCTGACGGAAACTCTCTGTATTCATAAAAGGATTAGGCGAAAGTTGTATTCTAAACCTGCCTAGCTTAAGATATTCACCGTTTTCACTTAAGCTGCCGCTTCTTTGAATATAGAGAAGGATATCACCATTCTCAACCCAGACATTACAACCAATATCACCACCAACAAGTGGCATTGATTCGCTGGAATTTTTGCTCTGGGAATCCCACACTATGTTGTAGTCATCCGGAACATATTCAGTCTCTGTTTTCTTACAGGAAAGTGCTACAAGAAATACAATTACCAGTGATAGTTTACAGTAACTCATATTTATATATTTACATTTTAACCGGTCCGGGATCACAGTTACTTTTCCACTTCAAAACCTAAATTTGGATAGACATTCTTATAGAAATCATCAATCGCTTCCGGTTTAAGTATATCATCCCTCTGCCTGTCACCCCATTTTTCTTCCAGCTCATCCGAAGGTAGTATATACATCAATTGATCAGATAAATGGTCTTTGTTCGCTGCAATATCACGCCATGTCTTCACCATTTCTTCAAGCAACCAGGGTTTTTCTTTTGCAAGATTTATCAATTCGCTTCGATCTTCTACTATGTTATAAAGTTCCCACTCATTAGCCCTGAACGAACATATTTTATAGTCGCCTTTGAAAAGAGCACGGTTGGTACTCCATTGCTGGTAAAGAAAATTACGCTGTGCAATTGGTTTGCCTGTAAATGCACTTACCAGAGATAAGCCCTCCGCCGTTACAACTTCATGGTTTCTTATTTCTTCTGGATAGTCTGCCCCAATCAATTCAACAATAGTAGGCATAACATCAATGAAATGGGACAGTTCATGATTAGTTTTGCCGGACATCCCGTTAATACCTTCAGGGTAGAAAGCAATAAAAGGTGATGATATCCCTCCTTCGTGCTGGTTTTGCTTAAACCATCGAAAAGGAGTATTGCTGAGCCATGCCCATCCGACACCTGCCCTGTATCGTGAACGGGAGTCCCATGAAGGATAGAGTGACTCTTTTGTTCGCTCAAAAGGGCTTGCACCATTATCAGACATAAACAATATTACGGTATTTTCATACAGGTCATTCTCTTTCAGAAAATCTGTTAAACGTGCCATATTCTGGTCAACCATATCAATACAGGCAGCATATGTAGCCATCCTGAATATCTCAAATGCTTTTTGCTCTCCTGAAAGGTCTTCCCATGCGGGAATAAAATCAGGCCGTGGTGAAAGTCTTGAGTTATTAAGAATCACTCCTGTTTCTTTCATCCTGGCAAACCTTTCTTCACGTAATTTATCCCAACCGGCTTTGTAAACACCATAGTACTTTTGAACCACTGCCTCTGGTGCCTGTATTGGAGAATGAGGAGCGTTAAAAGCAATATATCCTAGAAAGGGTTTATTGGTTTCCTTTGATTCTGCAATAAACTCAAGGGAGTAATTCATAATATAGTTGGTTGTATAAAAATCCTCGGGGACATCATATTTTTCCCTGTCAAGGATAAAATACGAACTACCTGTAAAATAATCACAGGCCCCCTCCAGAAATCCAAAGAAGTGATCAAAGCCACGATCCATGGGATGGTCCTCCAGGTGCCACTTACCAGTGGCAAAAGTATAATAACCTGCACTCCTGGCCACATCCGCAATTGTTGCAGCATTGCTCAGAGATCTATTGCCTGCCTGGTAGCAATATAAACCTGAAAGCAGTGAAGCCCGTGAGGGCTCGCATTTTGCATTATTATGAAAATTACAAAAACGCAATCCTTTCTCAGCAAGTTTATCAACTGCTGGTGTTTCTATTTCTCCACCAAAGCATCCCAGATCGGAAAAACCCATATCATCAAGCAAAACAACCAATATATTTGGTGTGGTATACTTTTCTTGTTCCTTAATGGTATTGCATCCCTGGAATAGGGTGAAAACAAAAAAACATAATAAAATTATTCTATACATCCGACTTGATTTTAATCTTTTAACTTAATCCCCGGAGATGCCATGTAACCTTCATCAATAATTCCAATATAACCCAGCAGTGCACCCCAATGATAAAATGCATCGCTCATTCCCGCATCGTTGCCCTGACCTGTTACAGAACTGTAATTTTCATAAACATGGTTCTCACTTATCCATGATTTTAAGAGCAGGTTTTTGGATTTTTCAACCATGTCTCTTTGTGGACCGGGTAATTCGTAATTTCTGATACCCAGGTAAACTAAAAAGTTCATTGGGGCCCATATCCTGCCTCTCCAGTAAATATTATCTTTAAAAGCTGCATCATTACGGGAGATAGAAGGTATAATGAACTCACCCCAGAACTCTTCAGGATTATAGAAATGTTCATTCATCATTCGTGTTGCCCGTACCTGATCAGGTACCTGTGCCAGAAGCGGGTAAAACAAAGTTGGCGACAGCCTGTAACTATATTCACCTGTTATCAGGTCCTTATTCAGATAAAGACCAAATTCGTCATTCCAGAGTGTTTCAAGTTTCTTTGAATATCTTTCTGCTCTTTCCTTTAATTCTTTCTCAATTTCCTTTTTCCCTAATACTGCAGCAATCTCAGACAGGCTCCGGCAATCTGTAACGTAGATACTCATTAAACCAACATCTGCCAGCATCAGGCGATGTATTGTGGAATCAAAGACAGCCTCATCGTACATTGGTGAATTATCTAAGCCTGATTCCCATTTTGCTCCTTTTCTGGTCCCTATTCCTTTAACTAACCACGCGGGAATTTCTCCATGCTCATAAGGATCAGAACCCCAGCAAAGGTAGCCATCTACATCACGATTATCTTCCCACCAGCGATTCCAGCTCAGCAATTCATCAAATACCTCATACAAAAACCACTTTTCTTTATATTTCCTGTAAATTTCTTTAACAACTATTGCCCCTACCGGAGGCTGTGAGCGGTCTTCGCTTGTACATCTTGCCGAACCAAAATTTGGGATAAAACCTTTGTCAGTAATCTCTTTTGTCATAGCAATTGCATTGGCATAGGCCAGTTCTTTGTTATCCAATGAAAACATGTATGCTGCAAAATAGGTGTCCCAGTCAAACAATATCCATCCTTCCCAACCAACATTCCATGTGCGACTTACCGGTGTAATAACCCTGTCGTGAGTGGGTTCGTAAATAACGTTCCATGCCAGAACCGTTTGCATGGCATTATATAATTCCGGCGTTTTATTATATCTCGATTTACCTGCCTCTACAGCTTCTTTTGCGCTGAATATAATATCTTCAATATCCCCGGTCGACTTTGAAGCATCAGATGTAATGGTTATTACTTCACTTAATGAAACCTTAATATTTTCATCCGTTGATACATATTCACCTCCGATTACGGTCAGTTTTATATTTTTTGATAATGTTTTGGCACTTATCGTCCCTTCTTTAACCAGCATTTCTCCTTTTCTGTTCCACAACATTTGCGGAACTATTATTAATGAATCGCCCGGTAATGATGTTAAAGTCGTAATAAGCAGGTACAGCTCATCATCGACAGAGGCACTCTGCACCCTCACATGGATATTGCGCCACTCCAGCTCAAGTTCCGTATATGATCCGTCGTAAGAATGTGGTCCGGGAATGACCCTTTCCCTGGTTCCATAATCTTCCCTTCCTATTAATGCCTCTTCAAGAATTTCCCCCGATTGACTGTCCTTAAACTGAAGATCAACGGCAAAACTTTCCGGCAACAAAACATGAGACAATACACTCCTGGTATTCCATGTATTCCATCCTTTTGCAAGCTGTGTTTTTAATTCTGTTAATTCATTCCCGGTATACTCCTCTTCCCCGGATTGAGTATTTTCATTTCCACGATTACAGGCTAAAACAAATGGTATTAAACAGCAAACAAAGAATCCTGATTTTATTATTTTCATCCAACCTGTTTGTTGTCCGGGCATTAGAGGGATCATCTCAGATTCACTGTGTGTTTTCATTTTAGTTCATAATATATTTAATTTCATTCCTTTCTTTAGTCCTGTTTTGTACTTATTTTAAATACCCATGCATACTCTCCCTGAATATTAATTGGTGGAAATATTTTTATTCCGTTTCCTTCAGGTTTCCACTTAATATCTTCATCCATACCAAGTATTGTTACACTAATAACTGAATCAGAATCCACACTATCATACAATGAGATAATGAAAGGTTTTACAGGTTTCTCCATTGAGATAGCATAAAGGGCATCAGGTTTTTCTGTGAATCTAAAATCAGGAAGGTCCTGTTTGAACCTGATCCATGGACGGGTACCATAGATTGATTCACCATTTGTTTTCAGCCATTCTCCAATTGCTAACAAACGTTTCTGCATTCCAACAGGGATTGTACCATCTGCTCTTGGTCCGATATTCAGAAGAAGATTTCCGTTTTTACTTACCACATCGCATAGCAAATGGATCAATTCCGTAGGGCTTTTATAAGCTTCGTTTTCCTCTTCTTCTTTCGAATATCCATAGGACGATCCCAGTGTAGCCGGATTCTGCCATTTTTCTGCTATGCTATCCAGCCTGAGGTTATCCATTTCCCGGCAACCAGGTCCTTCAGGCCAGTTTCTATAATAACCTTTGTTATTTAGATAGACCTCTTTGCCCCACTTATCCGCAGCACTGAAATAATCACCTATCATATACAAAAAGGCGTCCTTGAACTTCTGCGTCTGCGGATGATTTTTGCTTTCTTCTTTCTTATAGAAGATCGGAACATCATCAATCCACATAAAGTCAGGTTTGTATTTTTGTTCTATTTCTTTCCATCGGGCAACATAGTCCTGAATAAAAGCATCACTGAGTTCGAAAGGGCCGTAGAGATCAGCAGCCTCGGGCACCAGTTCAATTTCCCTTGCGATATCGGGTAGAGGCTGACTTTGTATGACATACATTTCCTCTGTGAAATAAGATGTGTGGCGCTCTCTGTGATAAGAAGGAGCATACTTCATACCCTTTTTCCGCACAGCTTCACCCAGGTCACCGATCAGGTCCCGCATCGGGCCTGTTTTAGTGGCACACCATTCCGTAATATCCGAATCCCAGAGGGCATATCCATCATGGTGTTCTGCCGTAATGGTAACATATTTTGCACCTGCCTCATGAAATAGTTCAGCCCATTTGTCAGGATCCCAATTCTCAGCTTTGAACATGGGTATGACATCCTTATAACCAAAGTCCGGCGGATATGCACCATATGTATCTTCAAAATAGTCGTAAAAAAATTCTTTCCCATCATGATACATATGATAGGGGGCCCACTCGGCATAGTCATCTCCTTTTCTGTGTCCAATTACGCTGTAGGGTCCCCACGAGATCATTATCCCGAATTTGGCATCATCAAACCATTTTGGCACAGGCCGTTTCTTAAGGGATTCCCATGTGTACTTATCCATTGTTTGATTCGATTCTGATACTGGCTTTTTTCTTCCGGAGCAACCTAAAAGAAGCGTTCCTATTAGCATAGATATCAATAATTTATTCATTTTTATTCATTTAAAATCCAGATAATAATTTTGGTAAAACTAATTAATCTTATTATACCTTATTTGAAGACGGAAGAAATCAGGACCTGATATTATACCCTCAATTTTTCAATTTACCAATCTCTCTGTTTTCGCTTCCTCTTTCTAATCCAACATTCAGGTCACCCAATTCTTCACGGGCTTTTTCCACTATTGCCATTATTTCCCTGACTTTATCAGGATAATAATCAATTACATTATATTGTTCTCCCGGATCCCTCATCATATTATAAAGCTCAGGTTCTTCAATTACCATTTCAATTCTTTTACCTCCATAACCATCATTACCGGGTTCCGTATTGTACGACCTGTAAGTGTGTGGCAGTACAATTTTCCAATTTCCTTTTCGAACAGCATTTAAATTATTCTCGCCGTGATAGAACAGAATGGTTTCGCGAGGATCTGATTTAAAATCGCCTTTGAAAAGTGAGCTAATATCAAGTCCATCAATTTTATTTTCAGACAATTCGCCATTGATGATTGCCGCAAATGTTGGTAAAAGGTCAATTGAACAAGCCAGCTTGTTACAAACAGTTCCTGCCGGAACATTTTCTGGCCAATGAATAATGAATGGTACTCTTTGTCCTCCTTCCCAGCTTGTGGTTTTCCCTTCGCGAAGCCCGCCCGCTGAGCCGGCATGATTCCCAAAATTTAGCCAGGGTCCATTATCAGTTGTGAAGACTATAATTGTATTATCTGCAATATTGTTTTTCTCTAATGTATTCATTATCTCTCCAACTGACCAATCAATTTCCATCATCACATCACCATAAAGCCCCTGCTCACTTTTCCCTCTGAATTTATCGGAAACACCTAACGGGATGTGTCCCATAGTATGAGGAACATATAAGAAGAAGGGTTTCGCTGCATTTCGGTTTATAAAATCAACAGCTTTTTCGGTATAGAGTGTTGTAAGTTTATTCTGACCTTCCAGACTTGTAATTCTTTCTGCGATTTCATTTCCTGCAATCAGGGGAAGCTCCGGATAATCTCCGCGTCCTTTACCTTCCGGCAATCTTTCACCTGTAACATTGCTGTTTGGCCACATGTCGTTTGAGTAAGGTAATCCGACATACTCATCGAATCCATGCTGTAATGGAAGAAACTCTTTTTGCCATCCCAGGTGCCATTTCCCAAAACATGCTGTTACATAGCCCTGTTCTTTAAACATTTCAGCCATTGTAAATTCCTTCGGGTTTATACCAATTTTGTGATGAGGAAACAACGCACCCGAGACCCCTATTCTATTAGGATAACATCCCGTAAGCAAGCCTGCACGCGAAGCACTACATACAGGCTGGGCAGAGTAAAAGTTAGTAAATCTCATTCCTTTGCTAGCCATCTGGTCAAGATTTGGTGTTTCAAATCCTGTCGCTCCATAGCAACCAACGTCACCATAACCTTCATCGTCAATAAATACTATTACGACATTTGGTTTTTCTGTGTTTTTTTCTGTTGTTTGGTTACAGCTCGCTAAGAGAACTGCAAGCATAGTTAAAATAAAATACTTTTTCATTTTAATTAACTCTTCAAATCTATATCCTCATATCTGAAATAATAGAATTAACAGGAAATCGATTAATATTGATCATAAGAACCATTCATTACTTCCTTTACTTTATCCAGGTATTTAAACCCGTATTTAGCATCCGGGAGAAGGTAACCTCCCTCAATCCATTCGTTCCATGCAAAGATTGTTAACAGTTTCGGTTGTTCCGGATGTTCATCACAATAATCCCTGGCTTTTTGCAGAAAAAATGAGAATGATTCCGGTGAGTTATTCAAATGCACTATGTGTTCCTTTCTTTGATGTGGGAAACGTGGTGAATCGTCCCAGCCTATTGACGCATTCGGGAAAAAAGGTATTGATAAGGCCTCATCCCATTCTTTTCTTCTCTCCATTGCTTCAAGGCCCCATTGAATATAATCTTCAGGATGAGGGCCTCCCCAATTATAATAGGTAACGCTATTGGCACCCAAGGCATCGATCTTCATAAGCAGATCTTCATTAGGAGTATCAAAAACAACAGTTTGTACATGTAAACCCGGAAAACCTGCCTTTTTTGTTTCATTTCTGAAGTAATCAATCGCCTCTCTGGCCTGATCCAGACCCCCAAGCCCTCTGATCAGGTTATCAATACTAAAAACGGAAAATACCGGTTTTTCATTAATCCTTAAGTAATTGGGCTTATTGAAGTACCGGCTGATGACCCTGGCAACAATTATATCTAAGTTTTCGCGGTCAACAGCACCATCCCACAGCAATGTTTTATTGTCTTTATATTTATGAACGTTCCAGTAATTATGCCGTACATTATGGTTGGCCCACATCAGATAAAAATTCATTTTCTCATTGTTTCGTGCTTTAAGGAATCCATCATTAAGTGAACTCTCAAGAAACGGTCCTTCATCAAACCAGTACCAGTCGAAAATAAAGGTGTTTACTCCATGGTCGCTTGCTGCATCAATCCATTTTTCCATTACTTTCGGATCATTATCCATTTCATATCCCCATAAAGGTACTTTGGGCTGATAATGGCCTTCAAAGCGCGGATTCCCTTTCTTAATCACTTCCCACTCACCTGTTCCGTCAGGCCAGAGCATATCACCAAATCGTTCGTCATGATGACATGAGGGCCAGATATATGCCGCAACATGATATTCCGGATTTTCTTTTTGAAACTTTGCATCTTTTTCATTCTGACTATTTTCAGAATTATTGCAGGAAAACTGTGTCAGGCAAATAATTATGAGAAAAAGTAAGAAAAGTATTTCTTTCGATGATCTAATATTTTTCATTTCATTCATTACTAATTGTCTATATGTCAGGGCAAGCCAGGTTTAGTTATTAAAGAGTATTTCCGCTTTGCCCATCAACCCTGATTTCAGCAATGGACTGTTTTCATTAAACTTACTTTTTACATTTGTGCTGGTAAATGGTTTTCGCTCAGGATTTTTCAAATCCCCGACAATCCTGTTGTTCCAGTTATTTATTACGTGAACAGTAATTTTGTTATTCCCGGATTTCAGGTAAGGAGTTATTCTTGCCTTGTATGGAGGTGTCCATACTATACCGCAATCTTCTCCATTCACAAAAACCTGTGCCATCTCCTGAATATCTTCAAAAACCACAAAAGCTTCTGTTCCTTTGTCAAATGTATCTCCAGAAACACTAAAATCCCTTGTATAGCTTGCTTTGCCGGAATAATATTTAATACCTTCAATATCGATATCAGTCCAGCTAATTAGTTTCTCAAGTTGATAGGAATCCGGTCCTCCCATTTCTGTGTCAAAACTCATTTCCCAATTGCCCGATATATCGATCGTATTGGTATTGTCTGCTTTATGCTGATGACTAAAGCCATACTGCAAATTATAATATAATCCTTCATCATCCTCAGCTGTACTTTCATTTCTGAATATTATAAACCGCGATGCCAGGGGATCCATTACAAACTCAATACTTATCCCATTCTCCACTTTTGAATATTCTACTTTCCTTTGTATCAATCCTGTTTCGGCATCCCATATTTCTGGTACCATATTCTCATCAACCCTGAAAATACAGTTTACCTTTTCTTCTTCAGGATTACTGTTTGACACAAAATAAATATCTTCTGACCCTGTGCAACGATGAATATAATCGATGTGCCGGTCGCAGTTATCAACTCCCTTAACTTGAAAATCGGGCGGAACATTAAGTTCTTCCAGAACCTCTTCTACTGATCTACCCCAGTAAACTTTTCCTTTTCCATAATTACTTGAGAAGATCTTTTCTCCATCACATTCTCCCCACATTTTATCTGCAAGAGTTCTCACTTCTGTGTCGCAGTCCGGATAATTTTTCAGGGATGTTGTCCGTACAGGTCTTCTTCCTATAACAACAGCTCCCTCATATACCAGCTTTTCCAGGCTCTTTAATACTTCAAGAGATATGTCTTCCCTGTCGGGTAATAACATCACCCTGTACGACTGTCCGGATGGCAGTGCCAGTTTCCCGTTATCAACAGTCAGTGTAGTTGTAATAACATCGGCATTGATATAATCATAATCATAGCCAGGCAATTTACCGGCATCTACAGGTTTAGGTTTTCCGCAATGCAGGCACTGTTTATCACTGAATATGGGAGTAATGTTGGGATCGATCCTTTTTGAAGGGACCAGGTTGGGTGCCTGGTCTCCATAGTAAAGGCAGGCATCTCCGACAAAATTTCCCTGCCTTAACATAAAGGAACACCTGCTGAGATAATCCATAAAGGGCCTTACCAGTTCCCACCATGTTGTATTTACATTAATATGTTCACCGGCATGATAGGCAAAACCGGGTTTGCCTGCAATTTCAGGATTATGTGCGAAGGTGTGAAAAAACACCTGGTTCAGTCCTGCACAAAAGGCTATATCACAAAGCTGCTTATAGTCGGCCGGGCCGTGTTGCCAGTGATTCCATCCCGTCAGGGTTTCCGAAGCCACTGTTTTTTTTCCATAGATATGAGCACCACTCGCAGCTTCTTTCGTCACCCAGAATCGTTTCCTGTTCCAGAATTCACCCATTGGCACATCAGTATTACCAAAGGCTTTCAGAGGATCCACCCTGGGATAACCACCGTGACCGGCTTCGGCAAACATCTGCATCCCATTTTTATTTGCTAGTTCAACAGATTGTCCAAAATGATTCTCAATTATCATATCACTCACCAGGCGGCTGTAATCACCCAGGAAACGCTCTTCGATAACAGAATCTACGCTGCTATATCCCTGAAGAAGAGGTAATAATGGCACAGGGTTATATCCATAACGGCTCTTAAACTCCTCTATTAAACCTGGAGTCCAGTCTTTTGCCGGCCATACTTCATAACTGTCGACTTCGAGGAACTTTAATTTATTTTCCGCGGTACTTACCCTGGCCAGTCTTGTCAGGATGGTGTCAAAATGAATCCTTGTTGCCCTTTTGCTAAGATGGTCGATCATAAATCCATTGGAATTCGGACTCGGGACTTCCAGATTCTGACCGGTATTACACATAAAAAAGGTAATAATATCCCATTTACCTTCAGGCACCTCCCATTCGATAATCATTTCTTCTGAGGTGAACTCATCCAGGGGAATGCTTCTATCCGATTTATGATCAATCTCTTTTAATTCTGAATAAGGTATTGCAACTGAAGTTATTAATGAATAAACATCAGGTTCACCTCTGCGGCTAACAGGTTTTTCTATTACAATTGTCTTCTTCGATGGACCTGTAATTACCTGGTTTGTACTCAGTAGTTGCTTACTTGCATCAGCGTCATCTATCCAATCACCACCGGCATTCCAGCTGCTGGAAGCTATCATCCCAAGGTTCAGCCCGAGTCTGTCACCTGTTTTCAGGGCAAGAGATATATACCCCAGGGATTCTTTACCAAGAAAAGCAGGACCCGCCGGAATCTTTTGTTCAGGATCAATAAGAGCACCTACATCCCATATAAAAGCACCCTGCATCCCTTTGTCTTTCATCTCCTCCTGTTCATAAACCATCCTGGAGGTGTCAACGTAACCATTTAACCAGTCCCAGAAAGCCAGAGGGCGGTTCTCAATGGTAGGATCAATAAATCCATCTTCCAGTTTTACAATATTTGCCCGTTCTGTATTGCACCCGGTTAAGATAATTATGATAAATACTGAAAGTACTTTTCCGGCATGTTTTACGAATAGTTTCACCATAATTTCTGCATTAGTCCTTATTATAAATATTATTGTTATTCCTCACTTAACAACTGTATTTTCTGGAATACCATCCCATAATGGCTGCCCGGAGGATCCACTTCAATTACATCATCATTCCAGTTAGTGGCAAAATTTCCGGAATAGAGCAGCCACATCTTTTTTCCGTCCTTGCTGATAAATTTAGTGGGTATGTTAACAAAATATGCCTGTTCGCCAAAGTCTTTCATATAGCTTATTATTTTCCATTCGCCATCGAGATTATCTGATTCAAGAATATATGTATTCATTTTTGAAACCGTATCTCCACCATCGGTCACACACATCAGGTATTTTTTCAGCGGCGCATTATAGGTAATTGTAACACAACCCATATTGTTATTCCACTCCAGTAATGGCTTAATTTCCTTAAAATTATCAGTCCATACCGGATCTCCGTTCTTGTCTTTCCCTCCATAGAATTCATACCTGGATGGATCATTGATATTTTCAACAGAAGGGCTTACCCGTAAAAGATAGATCTGGTCTCCTGTTATCCAGCTGTCATTCCAGAATTGCCATTTAGTATCCGATGTATCGGCACCGTGTGCCACCAGGTATGCCTTACCATCAGGTGAATATTCCATGTTCTTACCAAAATCAACGAAATGAGGGGCACCGATTTTCACCGGGTAGCCATTAAGCCCTGTTTCCCCGAAGATAGGATCAGCAGGGTCATAAGGGCAGGGCGTCCAGGTGTGACCATAATCATCTGAATACCGGAAGCCAACAAAAGGCCCCAGCCATGGCCAGTTTACCGTCCTGTCACCATATTTTGTAGAACCATCGTCGGGATCCAGGCAATAGGTACCATAATACCATACTCCGTTATAGATCAATGATCCGCAGGGATAGCGTCCGTGATAAGGAGCAGCAGGAGAGTTGTTATCAAGCCCGATGCTGTAGGCTTTCATGGTAAGCGGGTCATCACCTATAATTACTCCCTGCCCTGTTGTAATATGTACCGGATCAATCCATGACTGTGACAGGTCGGTATAACCATCCAGGCGTTTTGTCCTGCCATCCGTCCACGGAGAGTATAAAGTATCATTCGATGCCCAGGTCGGGTACCAGGTGTCACCATAATGATAACCGCTTTTTATCCCCAGGAACATAATCCCGTTAAACTCTTCTGATTGCTCAAAAGGACAATCAACAGGTAGTTCCGATGGCCAGACAAAGGGTTCATACTTCAATATTTCAGGTTTTAAATCAGCAATTTGCGACTTTGCCGGACCAACCAGAAATAATAAAACTGCGATGCACTGAATCAATCTCATCTGCTTCATGATTTGTTTTTATAAAAAGTTATTCACTAATCAACTGATCATATCACTTATGTTTACGAACAATTCTGAATACAAAAGCATGCTCGCATGGCTTTGTTTCAGGAGGAGAAATCTTCAGGCCTTCTCCTTTAACCAGTTCCCATTCAAGCTCCTGATCAACACCTAACATTGTAACAGATGCAATCTCATCAGGGTAAATATAAAAGCCCGGGAATTTCTTACTTGCCAGACTTCTTATCATAACATCTTCCTCAGGCCATGCCAGGACTATTGCATATAAAGTATCACCTTTTACTGTAAATCTGATATCCTTATCCGTATAAATAATATCGGATTCGTTGAATCCCGCATTTCCTCTTGCATTTAATTCTACTCCGGTCGGGCCCTCTCCATATTTAACCCATGATGATGTACCATATATGGCTTCACCATTAATATTCAGCCACTTACCCATTCCGAGCAAACCCTTTTTTGCCCCTTCAGGAATAGTTCCATCCCATTTAGGTCCAACATTCATCAGGAGATAACCATTTTTACTAATCCTGTCCACAAGGTTGTCCACAAGGCGATCAACAGATTTATACTGTAATCCATCGATATAACCCCAGGCTCCCTGATTATCAATTGAGCTGTCGGTAATCCAGTCATAATAAGTTAATTCAGGCTCCTGGCCCAGTTCATGATCCAGCAAAGCAACACCCGGGGGAAGATCGTGACCTTTGTATGATATAACCACTTCTTTGCCTCGTTCAATTGCTTTATTATAATAGTACGCCACATAATTCTTAACATAATCTTCGCGTATCCTGTCAAGTGCAAAATCGAACCACACAAAGTCCGGATCGTATTTATCAACAACTTCAATCAGTTTGCCGTACCACTCATCTAAAAACTCTTTACCTGGCACTTCCCCTTGCTTGTGAACAGGTCCGTATAATCCTGAATATTCAGGATTATTACAGTCTTTGGTTTCATCCCATACAGGAAAGAAAGTCCAGTTTGCAGCATGATGGAAAGCTGTTACAAACTTCATATTTTTTGCCTTAATAGCTTTTTCGAGTTCGCCGACAACATCTCTTTTCGGACCCATTCTGGCAGCATTCCATTCTGAATATTTGGTATCCCACATAGCAAACCCATCGTGATGTTCAGCGACCGGTCCGGCGAATTTTGCTCCCGATTTTGCAAACAGATCAGCCCATTCTTCTGCATCAAAATTTTCCGCTGTAAATTTTGGGATAAGGTCTTTGTAACCAAACTCCTCTGTTAGTTCGCCATATTTCTCATAGAAATCCTGAGCTGCATCAGATTCAGGAAACTTATATGCAGAATGCACATTCCAGGTAGCATTCCCCCGGGTTGCTGTATAACAATAAATCCCCCAGTGGGTATAGATCCCGAACTTTGCATCCCGTAGCCACTGAGGAGTTTCATGTTGTTTAAGGGACTCCCAGTTAGCCTCATAGACTGCTCTGTGAAAAGTCTGACTTTTCTGATCAGGTGTTTCAGAGCATGATAGCATAAGCAGTACTACCAATACTGTTACAATAGAAATGACACGTTTCATAGCTTTGAATTTATATTAATAAACTTTGTTTCTGCTTTAATTTATTACCTGAGCTTTCTGAATCACCATCCTATAACGCTTATCAGGATGATTTACAATTTTCCTGTTAGCTCTTTAACTGTTTTATTTGAACTATGATTGTTTTCAATATTATGTTTTCTATAGTTATACAATTGATCAAAATCCTGGTACAACCAAACTGTCATTTCATGAATACCCCTGTTTTGCCAAGCATAATATGGGATGGCTGTGAAACGAACAGGCTCATTTTCTGAGTTTACTGCATTACCTCTCAGTAGTATCACACCGCCAAGCAAATCTTCATCATATTCATAATCGAACTCAGAGTCAGGAGTGAGAGCCGTCTCTATTACACTAAAATCATTATCGGCACCTTCAAGGCAATACAGGACAGGTCCGCGCATCAGGGCTACCATGCCTCTGGTAGCATCAATATTGGGATTTGAATATATTCTTCTTACAAGCATGGGAAGTTTAAGTTCAACTATATCTCCCTGTTTCCATTTTCTTGAGATTTGCAAATACCCCTTTTTGAGTATTTTTTCCTCAACAGGTTCACCATTTACACATAACTCCCATCCTTCTGTTTTATTATCTTCAAACAGATAAATATCTGATGGGAATAGTCTTTCTGAGCGTACCCATCCTGGTATACGTATTGAAAGATTGAATTTCACCGTCCTCTCAGGTATTACCGTAAGCTTGACCGTTCCATCCCATGGGTAATCTGTCTCCTGTTTAATTGTAACTTTCTTACCCTCCAGATTGGTTGTTACACTACTTCCTATAAACTGATTCACATATATCCCTGAATCATCCTTAGCATAAACCCAGCGGCTTATCCCTGCAACAAATCCTGGTAGTTTTGAAGGGCAACAGAATAGATACCTGGTCCGAACCCCGGAACGATAACTAACCCGATTATTAAGGTCTGCATATAAGGAATTGGTATAGAAATATTTCGTACCATCAAGGCTTATACCCGAAAGAGCCCCGTTATAAGCCTCAATTTCCACTATGTCGGCAAATTTTGTATCAGCATATAAAAGATTCATCCTGTGATTCCATTCCCCTGTAGCTATATTTGCACAGCTCTCACTGTATGTAGTTGCCGGGGGTAAATTCCAGTCATCAGCCAGCTGTTCATGGGGACCGGGTCCACCGACACCACCATGTATATAGATACGTCTGTCTACAATGCTGTGCCACAGGCTGTCAAGAGCAATCCTTGTTTCCGGCTCGCCTCTATACCGGCAAAGGTCTGTAGCGCCACTATAGTGGTAATTGATACAAACAGCATGACCCCAGGCTTTACGCTGTTCTTCAATAGGTTTACGATTTTCCCCGTTTCCAAAGTCAACCGGCCGGGCATGATTTCCATTGTGTACAATGTGCTCTGCCAGTTTAAGATACTTTTCATCCCCTGTTACCTCATATAGTTTTACAAGTCCTAATCCCAGGCCAGGATGATCTATATAATCAAATGGCTTGCCGGGGGGTAATTCACGGTAGATACAGTCGGCCATTTTAATTGCAATTTCCAGCAGATTTCTTTTACCTGTTGCGCGGTAATAGGCTGCTCCGGCAACCATCAGGTGACCTGCCGAATATAGCTGCCCAAGTCCGGATGGCCACTCATCAAAGGAACCTTTAAAGCGTTCATCACTGCCATAGCCCAGTCTGAATCCGGGCCTGTTCCATCCTTCCCGATGAATATGATCACTGTCAGGCAAACTTATCAATTTCCAGTCTCCGTCCCTTATTGCTGAGCCGACCGTGTATTTCCATTCCATAGATTCATGTGGGATTTTATCATTTTGGCCGGTCAGGAAAGGAATAATATTGACACCCCTATATTTATCTCTGTCTGAAATAATTCCACCGGAAGCTTCGATAAACGTAGGACAAATATCAAGTGATAAAATAAGGTCATCGATTTTCTTTCCTGCGTTTATTATTGAGGGCCATTTAAAAATAAAAGGCACTCTTATCCCACCTTCAAGTACAGTTGTTTTTTGCCCCCTGAGTGGCGCATTAAAGGAGGCAAACAAAAAGAAGGGTTGATGCTTGTGCCGTTTTATGAAATCGACACATTCATCGCCAATATCATCAGTAATGTATGTAAGCGGTTCGGGAGTTTTATAAGTACATTCGATTGGACATTCCATGCCCTGTCCACCAGGTTTCGCAACAAAATAATCGTGTCCGCCTCCTAAAAAACCCCAGAACTCATCGAATCCTCTTTTTGTCGGATAGAAATGAGGCTCCTCTCCCAAGTGCCACTTACCTACCAGCCCATTCACATAACCGAGTGATTTAATCCTGTCTGCCAAAGTTTCCTCGGTCAGAGGCAAGCCAATATAATCAGGATCAAATCCGGGTTGTACTCCGGAAAGGTTGTCACCATGACCAAAGCTAACCTGGTTTTTTCCTGTAAGCAGACCGGCGCGCGATGGGCTGCATACCGGTGAAGAAACATAGCCGTTTGAAAAGACAATCCATGACTCAGCAAGCCGGTCAACATAAGGAGTTGGAATTTGTTTACTGCCCTGGAAACCCAGGTCGCCATACACGAGATCATCGGCAAGAATTAAGACAAAATTGGGTTTTTCAGGATTGTTCTGACCAAATAAAGAATATAAGCTGAAATGTGTTCCTATAAATAAGCAGAAAAGGATAAATCTTAATGACTTCATATGATTATATCTTAGAAATTCATACATAATGATTATTATAACATTTCAAACCCTTAGCGTCAATTTCCTCTCTTTGTTTGCTTACTCAGTTCCTTTACTTTTTCAATCCCGAGAGGCTTTCTGTCCAGTGGAGCGCTTCGCCCACTTGATTTCAATTGTTGAAGAAGGTCCTGAAGTTCTTTACGTTTGTCAGCCTCTGTGAAAAACAGGTTTGTCGTTTCACCGGGATCATTTGCAAGATTGAATAATTGACCGGTTGCATCAGGCTCAGTTTCCGGCAAAGCATATTTCTGCATTGTCTTATTTTCATAATTGTTACCTCCTGATCCCATGTGGTCAAGATATTTCCAGTTTCCCTGACGGATCTGAAATTCTCCACGGAAACTCTGGGTTAGTAAATATGGTCTGATCTGTTTATTATCATCCTGAGTTCCCAACATTGCCGGTAACATATCATAACTATCAGTGGCATCTTCGTCTTTCAGCTTGTAACCAATAACTGAAGCAACTGTGGCAAAAATATCGGTAGTATTGGTCATCTGATCAGATACGCGACCTTCTGGAAATACACCCGGCCAGCGAACAATAAAGGGAACGCGGTGGCCACCTTCCCAGCCGTCTCGTTTCATGCCTCTCCAGCCACCGGAAGCATCGTGGTTGTGGTCCTGACGCATCCAGTTAACATGGACAGTT
>Ga0209986_10000184_pt1 | contig 57367 bp, 46 predicted proteins | sample BlataG_FD_183168 | JGI IMG/M metagenome (GOLD analysis project Ga0209986, IMG submission 183168) | Deep subsurface microbial communities from Black Sea to uncover new lineages of life (NeLLi) - Black_00105 metaG (SPAdes) (version 2) | ecosystem: Environmental > Aquatic > Marine > Oceanic >... | reverse complement strand
GCAATAAGACAATCTGCTTCCTCTTTTTTATCACCTATCTCTTTTGCCTTGTTAATCGCCTTCTCTAAATCTATAACCGCCTTCTCATTCTCTCCAATCAAATTAAACACTCCAGCCCTATTCTTCATACATTCAATCTCTTTTAATTCTCTACCCTTTATTGATCTATCCTTTAAACACTCAATTACCCAGGTATAAAATCTTATCGCATCCTGGTTCGCATAAGCATCCCTTGCCCGATCACCAGCGATCATACTATATTCTATCGCCCTCTTTCGATCGCCACTCAAATAAAAATGGCTCGCCAACTCCTCAATTACCTCTTCAATATGGGCCTTATAAAGTTTCAATAATTGCTTGCCGACTATCTGATGATAACGGTTTAATTTAACTCTATTTATTTGACGATAGACTATCTCCCTGATTATATCCTCAGAGAAATAATAATGTTCGCCACCAGTCTCTCTTATCAGCCTTAACTCAATTATCTCATCCATTAAATCAAAAAGCTGTCCTTCATTCATTCCGGTTATATCCCTCAAAAAAGTAAAATCAAATTTCCTGCCAATAACTGCTGTATACTCTAATAGATTGTGTGCCTCACTGCCCAACATACCCAGTTTTCTCTCAACCACTCCCTCAACTGAATAAGGAATAATAACTTTTTTATCTTTATCAAATACCCACTCTCTATCTTTCCAGATGAAGGCATCATTCGTGTCTAAGGATTTCATTAACTCTTCGATAAAAAAGGGATTACCACCAGTTTCCTTGAATATATACTCGGTAAGTTCAGAAGATGGAATACCATCTATCATCAATGAAAGCATACGCGCAACATCAGCAGTCTCCAATGGCTCAAGAGCTATTCTTTTATATAGAGCCTCACGCGCCATCAATTGCAATACATTCTGTAATGAACTATCCTTTGCCTCCTCAACACGATAGACAAAAAAGAAAAAAACAGAACTGTCCTTTAAAACTCTGACCAGATAGTGAAAAAGTTCTAAAGAACTATTGTCTGCCCAATGAATATTATCCAAACATACAAACACAGGCGCTTTTGAAGATTGTAATGCCAAAAACCTTCGTACTCCCTCAAAAAGCCGAAATTTATCAACCATATAAATATGCTCATCTATTTTCGATTTGCCAGATAACTCAGGCACTATCTTGACAAGCTCAATCTGATATGCCTGGGGTATTTCAAAAAGACTTTCTTCACCTCGTTTTTTAATCACGGTGCGAATAATCTCTCTGAAAGGATAATACGGAATCGACTTTGTCGTGGCTGATAAATTGCTATTCAAAAACTGGACATCTTGAAAATCAGGATCTCTTATAATCTCATGCACTAATCGTGTCTTACCAACACCAACCTCACCACTAATACATACTGCACCACCACTACCACTAAATACTGGGTTAATAAATTCTTTAATCCCCGTTATCTCTTCATCCCGTCCAATGAACTCTTTGGTCGGAATATTCAATCCCTTTTTCTTTTTTTCAAAAACACCAACCCGATCCCTGCCATGCCTCTTTGCACTGTACAGATTCCTGTCTGCAATCTCAAAAAGCCCGGTCCAATCTCGCGCATTCTCAGGATATGAAGCTATACCAATACTCGCGGTTAATCTTATCTGAGCAAACTCCCTGTTTCGACACTCTTCAATAAATCGTTGAGAAATCCTTTTTGCCTGCTCGTAATCAGCATTAGGAAGGACACACACAAATTCATCACCGCCATAACGGAATACTGTATCATCGGTCCTTAATAATGTTTTTAGAAATACGGCAAACTCTTTGAGTACGTCATCACCGCGGGTGTGCCCATAGGTATCATTTACATTCTTAAAATGGTCTAAATCAATTAAAACTATTGATAAGGATTTATCATTACGTAGAGTTTCTTCAAGTTGTTTTGGTATCTTTGTAAGAAGATACCGCCGATTGTAAAACCCGGTTAAATCATCGATGTATTCTTTGCCTATTTTATTCATTTATAAATAATTAAAAAAAATACGTTTACTTACCAATCGAGTATCAAACATTGTGAAATTCGACTCCCTGTCAATCAAATTTAAAACCTTTTTCAGAAAAAATCTTTATGCAAGTATCTACTACATCGCTGTCATATAGTATACCTTTATTTTGGGATATTTCCTTGAGTGCTCGCTCTGTACTAAAGGCTGGTCGATACGGACGCTCAAAGCACATCGCCTCAACCACATCTGCCACAGCAACGATTTTTGCCTCAATCATAATGTTTTTGCCACTAAGCTTTTGAGGATAGCCACTTTCATTAATCCTTTCGTGATGTTGAAGTACAACATCGGCGATTGGCAAACCAAATTCTATTGTTTTTAATATCTCAGCACCAATCCGCGGATGGTCTTTGATTTCATCCATTTCAGCATCTGATAACATGCCGGGCTTATTAAGAATCTCATGGGGAGTTAGTATCTTACCGACATCATGAAGAATGGCAGCTATGCGGATCCCTTCAATCTTTTTTTCTGTAAGTCCCATCTCCTTTGCAATAACACAAGCGAGTTGAGCGACTCTACGTTGATGGCCAGCTGTATATGGATCTTTCATTTCAACGGCTAAAGCCATAGCATGGACAATACCTTCGGTAATTTTCTTTAATCTCTCAAAACTCTTTTTTGATTCTTCCTCTGCCCGCACGCGTGCAGTAATATCGCGGTCGCATCCACGATACCCAATTAACTCACCCCTTATGCCAGTTAATGGAACACCGGTAGTATCTAAAATAACTGTGTGGCCGTCCTTGTGTACATTACGGCTGACAAAATGGCGGAATGGTTCTTTCCTTCCAAATATTTCAAATACCTGTTTTTTTTGTTTTTCATAATCCTCAGGAAGAAAAAAATCATAAAAGTGTCTACCAATAACCTCTGCAGATGTATAGCCAAGGATATTCTCAATATTATGACTTGAATATATGTATAGACCACTGGCATTCATTTCCCAAACCCAATCTCCTGTGCTATCTACAACCTGACGAAAACGTTCCTCACTTTTGACAAGAGATTCTTCTACAAATTCACGTTCTTCAAGTGCGAGCCGGCATGTATTAGCCCGTCGTATAAGGCTATAGACCAATAAACCCAGCCCAATTGAGACTAACAAACCAAAGAAGAGTAATGAAAGATTAGCTATCACAGTTGTAGCAGCATACAATTTTGGTTTTGGTTCTATCATAAGTAGCCAGTTTTTCCCGCGAAACTGGATTTCTTTTTGAACATACCAGACTTCTGATCTATTTTTGCCATCCACAGGTCTATATTGGTAAATAAGTCTGTCTCCCTCGTATACACTTAACCAGAAATCGTCAAACACACCCTTTGCTAGACAAATATCAATTAACGGTTTAACCTGAAAGACTGCGTTCAAATAACCCTGAATTTTCCCCTTATAAATTAGGGGCCAGTCCGTAGCAAAACCCTCGCCTCCCTGGAATAATTCCATACAGGGCGTAATTCCATATTCCTGTGTCTTCTCAACCCGGGCAAATATCTCTCGACATACTGGGTCAGGATGCTCGTGTATGTCCATACCAATTGCTCTGCGATTCAATTCTTCAGGATATACCCAGCGAATGACACCGTTAGTATCGACCCAGTTTATAGCCTGGAACCCGGGATAACTTATGTAGTAAAGTTCAGCAAACTGGAGAAAGCGTTTCCGACTGAAATCAGGGCGTTGAACCCAACGTTCGGCAAATACCGCTAAAGCCGAAAGCCGCGATTCCATAAATTCCTCTAATCGAATGCATACTTGTTCTGCTGCAGTGTTGGTATGTTGATGCACAAGTCTTTGCTGGTTATTGATCTGATTTTTTATCATTATTGCAGTAATTACCATGCAGAGCAGAAATACAACCATCGGTAGAATTCTTTTTAACGTGGATTTATGTAACCTATACAGACTAACCATTGCTGTTATTCTACACAATTTATATTTAGTTGTCAAGATATATGGTTTTGTTTTGTGTGTTATTATCGTTGATTTAGTTTCTTTGGTTTACCCTGTTAGAGATGGACAAATGTGGCTTATAGATAAACATAGCATATCCTCTTGTGTATACAACTTTTCTGATTGTGCAATAATTATTTTTTTCAGCTCTAACGGAGTGAATCTGGTTCTTCTGGTCACAATGAACAAAAAAGCAAAAGGCGCTCAGCATTATGGTGCTGTGCTGAACGCCTCGCCTTTCCGAAGAGGGTATGTATTATTCTCTTACTTGAGCAGTATTACTTTTCTGGTTAAACTCCTTGTTTCGGTTTCCAATCGCACAAAATAGACACCAGCAGGAACAGGACGGTCAAGTTGGTCTGTACCAGACCACGATACAGCAGAAGCAAGAGACAAGATGCCAGAAGCCAGATTAAATGATTTGACCATTCGACCGCTTACGTCAAATATTTTCAAAGAAATATCTTGCGTCTTGTTTCTTACATCTTGCATCTGAATTTTTATTTCCGTTGTCTGACTGAATGGATTTGGTGTTATTTGTAGACCATTAAATTGGTTCGTGACAAACTCTTCTGCAATACCTTCAGGATTCTCAAGTAACTTTACAGTAATATTTGCAACTGCTTTATTTACTACCTGATCTTCATTAGAAAAAACAAGATACCAATTTATATCAGAAGGAAGCGTAAATGAACTATCCAGAGAAGAGGCATCTTCGATTATCTGGAAGGCATAGAATGAATCCCTGGATACATAAGCCGCAAAGTTAGTCGAATCGCAAATAAAGAAATCAATATTCCCGGTATGAGAAAAATCTGAGAACTCGTTGTAATCAACCGGATTCGTTCCATAAAGAATCTCGTTTGGCACTTCAATTGTGTATTCAAATTTGTAATCATCAAGGGGACTTGAGGGCAAAGTATCAGGCATTGCCTTTAATTGACCAATGGTTCCGGAAAGCGTAGGATTCCAGTAATACGTTACATTGGGGTAGCTGTTATTGATGATCGTTGTTGCAGAAACATTGCCTACACTACTCTGTACTTCACCGGTGAAGTAAGAGACTGAATCACCGAGTAAGAATTGACAATCACCAGAACTTGTAGTCCAACCAAGCGTTACCCAGGGACCAGGAAAACCAGAACAATCAATCGTAATCCTTGCTCCGTCAACCGGATTTCCCTGAGCATCACTAATATGTACATTTAGTGTACACACAGGAGTATACCGTTCAGTTGTAGTCCAGATATAACCATCGCCACGCCAGTTAAAGCAACCCGGTATATTGTCGCCACTACCCCAGTGGTCGTATGGATAATAATCAATCCATCCATTAATAGATTCCCACTGTATCCATCTTCTTTCATAAAACTCATTCCATTTATGATTATATCTATAGGCAATTGACAAAGTTGCGGGAATCAAAACGGTCCGCGCTGCGCCATCAGAAAACCAACCGTGTTCACTACATGTACCAGTATGCCAGTGATACTGATATACTGGCTGAGGTAATCTTGGGTAATGAGGACTTCCCCAGGGCTGAACAGTACTGATCCAACGGGTAAGACGACCAAGTGCACCATTAGAATCTGCACTATTCTGTACACAGTTCCATAATGCCTGAAATCCTACCATGGTGTCCCTGAGTAAAGGATAGCCTGTATCTGCGTGATTAAATAGATAATTGCGCCAGAACTTACCCGTGGGTGGCGGAGCTGGAGAACCACTCACAGGATCAATATAGGTCGGCAATTCCTCTTGTAATTTCGGATGGACAATAAACCAGTAATAGATATCCCTGGGCAAATAATAATCTGCAGTATCGCCATCTTCGCAGACGCAATACCACGTTGTTGAGTAGTAGTCGCCTCCAACCGCAGCACTGCCAGAATCAATAATTGTTACATACTCAAGCACTGTATCATTACGATAAACATACTCGGCATTTTCTACTAGAACATCAGGATAAAATTGGGCATTGGTCAAGGTTTGCGGTGCCAAATGGGCAATACAAAAAGCAATCTCATCCACATAAGGATCCTGGGAACCAAGGATCATATTTGCATATAAATCTTGATAACTACTGTCCAATCTTGAAAAATTATCCTCGAGTTCAACCTTTAGCCAATCCGGAGCATAAGCTACTGCATTCTGTGCAACCTGAATTACACCGCTTGGTGGTTTGACAACACATAAGGTTTCTGCCACATAATCACAATATATATAACAATTATCATCTGCCGGAATGCGAATTGTAAATGAAACTGAATCCTTCACTTCCCATTGCGCCCAAAGACTGCCTATTGTGATGAGGAACATCAAGAAAAGATTTAATTTCTTATACATTTTATCTCCTTTCAATACGAAAAGAATGGGAGACTTGGAGACGGGGTGACAAGGAGATTCTCTTTCTTTTTGTCACCACGTCTTTCCATCTCTTTGTCTTGATCGCTATTACTTCAACAATACCAATTTCCTGGTCTGTGTAACCGCCTCACTCGCTAATCGATAGAAGTAAACACCGGATGATAGTTCTCTGCCATGGGCATCACAGCCATCCCATGCTATTTCACCATAACCCGCATCCATTTCACAATCATTAATAAGCGTCTTTACCAACCTTCCACTCTGGTCATAGACCTTTAGATTAACTTTTGTGCTTTTATTCAAGAAGAATCTTAAGGTTGTATGATTGGAAAATGGATTAGGGAAGTTTTCAAGAATAACTGCCCTGCCTGGAAAGGATAGAGCAATCTCTTTTTCCGTAACACCAAGAATCTTAGCAGTAAATGTTACCCAACGCTCAGTGCCGGCTGGAAGTTCTGCCTGACCCTGATGCCAGATATACATAAGCACAAAATTATCCATTATAACCGAGGTATCTGCATTCGTGTCAATAATTTCAACTGAATCCGGGTCAATCCTGAATGGGAAAAGACATATTGGCGAACGAAAACCCCATTTGCTCGTAAAACCCGGCTTTCCCAATTTATTCATTGTTATCTTGAAGGTGATAGTATCACGCTCCGCACCCTCATGCACAATTAATTCCTTAGTATAAAGCAGGGTATCATAAACACCCTCATCAGGAATACGGGCATCAATCGCTGGATCACCATAAAGCGCTGAACCGTTCAAATCTGGTGGGCTGCCAATACCTGGAGTACTGTTTGCTAAGTCAAAGACAAAACAACAATTACCCAACATAAATGCAGTAGCCCAGGAATAATGGTCCTGTAAACAGAAATATGCCTTGGTCGAACCGTGTTGATAACTATATGAACCCTCATTAATAACATATCCCGTATAGAAATATGCACCACCATTACGAATCCAGGCAGGTGCCATACAACCCGCATTATTAATTCGACCAATCTGACAATTACCCAATCCAAAATAGATCTTTGCATGGGGTGAAATTATATCTATATTTGCCCCTGAATACGGGTCTCCATATAAATGACCCATGCCATCAGAGCGGAAATAACCCTCATAATTTGGAGAACCATAATGCAGCATCCATGAGTTAGGGCTGCCATGACCCGAGGTCACAAAGATATCAACTGAATCACCAAAAATCAAACTGTCACCATTGAGCATATTTACCAGCCACTCGACTCTATCCTGGGGCCCATCAGTATAGGTTACCGTCTTTACTGAATCAGGATGCTTGAGATAATACGTACCATATGTCGCCTCATTAGTACCTATTCCCTGAGGATAGTAATTAACATTACAGGAACTGGTACCGCCAAGCATGGTCTTTATCGTAAGCTGGGATGGTCCGGTTACAATCCTTAAGGCATCTGCTGCATCACAACCAGTAATTATTCCACAAATTGCATCGGGGTATGGATCTGAGTCTAATTGCCTTAAATATGGCCAGAAACTGCTCGTAACAAAACTATAATTTGCCTCACCTACCTGGCAGACAAAGCCAATATAATCGGGTCGAAATTCACTCACCTGGGCCTGGGTCTCCCAGACATTGCTTGTATAAGAAAATACCTGGGCTGAATGTCGTGCTATGAGACTATCAACAACCTCTGCCCAGTTCGGATCAGCAAGTGTAGTAGAGCTGACAATAACCGCATAACGATATTCTGCTTGCGCATTCAGAACTGCTGGCATCCCAATTATTAAAACCCCAATAACGAGACACAATATTTTTTTCATGTTTTACCTCCTTCCTCCTTTAACCAACACAAAAAAATGCTAAATTACTTTATATCTTATCACCTCCTTTCACTAAACTATGAATATTCGACATACCTTGTAATCCCATCTTTTTTAATTATACTTTGAAATTTATCGTAGTCAATAATTTTGTGCGTCCATTATTAGCGCTAATCACTTTGCCTAAAATACTATCCAGCACTGGTAAACTTTGTTCAATTCATTTTCCAGAGAGTCTTTGCTGACGTTTCAAAAATTTTTTTTGCCGCTTCTTCCAGATCTTCTGCATTAAAACAAATATCCATTGCTTTCTTGGTAATTTGAATTGTAAAATTTTTCGCTCCTTTTTGAACAAAGATTATAATATCATTGCTCTTGCCTTTTTTAACCATAATATTCGCTTTACCCAAAGTCGCAAAGGTCGAGCATTGTAATCCATCAATCAAACAAGTAAAAGGTTTTTCAGACTTTATTATAACTGTAATCTTAAAATCCATAATGCCTTTGGGTTTGAGACCCTGATTCAGGTATGTCCCAAGTTTATATCCCAGGGCAAGGAATGGCCCGTTATGTCCGTGAAATCTTATTGCTTGTTCATAACTTAAAATCTCAGGTCTTGGAAACTTCATATTTTTTTACTCTCCTTTTTGGTGAAAAGACCAAACTTATACCAAATATCAAACTCGAAACAATAATGATCACTGCACCCGAAGGGACGTTAAAAATATACGAAAAGAAAAGTCCTAAAAGACAGGAACTGATTCCAAAAATAGCTGATAATACGTACATGGTTTTAAGATTATACGTAAGTTGATATGCCGCTGACGGCGGATTAACAATAAGACTAAATATCAAAAGACCGCCAATAATATTAAGATTAAATGTGACCGTGGCACCGCAGAGAAAGAGCAGGCAGTAAAATAATAGTGTCTCAGGAATACCTGCAGCACGCGCAAGTTCGCGGTTAAAAAGAATCGCCTGGATCTCTTTGTACAATAATACAAGAAAGATAACAACAATTACTGCAACACCCAGTAGAAATAGTAAATCTTGTGATGAGATTATCAAAATATTACCCCAGATAAAATTTAAAGCCTCGGTCTTTGGCCCCGGAATCATACCCATCCCTAAAAATGCTATACCCAGCACAAGAGAAAAGATTATACCAATGGAGATATTCGGATCAAAATCTCCACGATCTGCAATCGGCCCGATGAGTGCAGTCGAGGCAAGGCAGAAAATTATTGCCATTAGCAAGGGGTTAATGTGTAGCAGAAGTCCGAAAATCGCACCGGCGAAAGCTGCATGTGACATTGCTACACCCACAAATGGTATACGCATCATTATCACCCAGACTCCGACAAGACCACAGGTTGCACCACCAATAATTGAGGCGACAATTGCACGCTGAATAAAGTGATACTGAAATATCTCAAACATTGTATCCAACCCTGTTCATATGTGGAGGCATAATTTTATAGTCGTACAATTCTGAAAGCCTTTTCTCTGTAAAGATTTCACTGATCATTCCCGAAGCAATAATTTTTCCTTCCTTTAGCAAAATCGCATCAGAACACACGTGCGGCAGATGACCGAGTAAATGTGTTACAAAGATTATGGTTATTTTCTCTTGTGTGTATATTTGTTCTATTAAATTGATCATATCATTCTGTGCCCTGGGATCAAGATTTGCTGTGGGCTCATCAAGAAGCAAAATCCTGGGATCTTGAGCTAATGCCCTGGCAAGTGAAACCTTTTGCTGTTCACCACCAGATAGATGGCCAATCGGTTTCTTCCTAAGGTGATTTATACCAACTCTTTCGCAAACTTCATCAACAAATTTACGGTCCCTTTTATCAGGCCGTCGAAATAATCCTATCTTTCCATATCTACCCAGCATCACAACTTCATATACAGATATCGGCATGCGCGAGTCAATAAGGGTATGTTGTGGAACATATCCAATGTTCTTACGAATCCTATTAATATTATTCTTATTGATATTTGTATTAAAGATTTTAACAGTACCGCTTCGTAACATACCCAGACCATTAATCAAAGTAAGCAGTGTTGTTTTTCCCGCACCATTAGGACCCACGACTGCGACAAAACTACTTTTTTTTACATTTAATGAAATATTCTTTAATGCAATGTGTTCACGATACGAGATTGTTGCCCTATCAATCTCGATTTCCCAGGTCATTGTAATGCCTGTATAATAGTTGTAAAATTATGCATAAGGGCATCAGGATATGAACCTTTTAAAGGAAAGTTCGTAAGATTAATATGTTTTGCACCAATCTCTTCAGCAATGTTCACACCTGTATCAGGACCACTCTGTAGATTATCTATAACGAGTTTAACTCCCTCTTTTTTTGCCTTATTGATTAGTTGAGAAAGCTTCTTGGGCGTTAAATCTTCCGCCCGTCCATAGGTCATTACAACATCAAGACCCACCCATTTCAAGAATTCCACCTGGAGTTCTGAACTGACGACCTTGGTGTCCTGGATTGATCTTGCTTCTTCTTTGATTAATTTTCCTATGGAATCAATTACCGTTTTATACAAAGCCAAATTTTGAGTGTAATACGCTTTATGATCCTGATCAAGAGAGCATAAGAGAGCAGCAATATTCTCAGCTGCTCTCTTATGTATCTCGGGTACCATCAAATTGCCCTTTGCATCAACCGTATGGAGTGCCGGTTTATTTTCTGCTGCGTCAAGCAGCTTACCAATCCATTTCTCCCATCCATGATTAAGAAAAACCCTTGAATCAATAAGACTCTTGACACTACCAGGTTTAATATCAAAGTGACCCGGGCACATCCCGGCAGGCACAATTGTCACAACATCAATTCTTTCCTTGCCAATCTCCTTGACTATTAACCCAAGTAAGGAAGTCGTGGTTGTTATTTTGATCTTACCAGTTGAAGGTGTCTCACACCTAAGGTTTACTTCCAGAATAAATAAACACAGAAACAACAAAATTATTTTCTTAGGTTTTATCATGAACTCACCGGATCAAAACTTCCACTGGATACCAAAAGTGTAAGTCCGCCCAGGCATTTTATAAAGTCCCGCCGAACCACCCGGCAGATTAACATATATCTCATAATCTTCATCTAATATATTATCAACAGCAAAAAAAGGTTGCAGACCGAATGGTAGTTCATGTATCATTTTACCGTTAAAAATATAATAATCATCAATCGGTTCTTGTGAACTATCAGCAGCAAAGTAATCAGTAACATACTGGCCATTTAAACCAAGACCAAAAGAGGCATAAGACAACTTTACATTGACATCAGTCTTATTCATTGGCCTGCCTGTTGTTTTTTCTTGAGGATCAAGATATGAATGATATATTTCCGCTGATAAGATATTTTTGAAACGGGCTATTAAACCAATCTCGAAACCACGGAATTCAAAAGTTCCAGTATTCATAAACAGGTACATTGGAGGCGGCTCAGGATTTTGCTCAAGCTCAATCAGATTTTTTCCCTTCATTAAAAAGGCAGCTGCCTCAATATTTAAACCCTGAATAATCCTCTGGTTCAATCCCACTTCATAATTCCAGACAATCTCAGGTTCCAGATCAGTATTAGAAGAAGGAAAAAGATATAATTCATTAATCTGTGGCGAACGGAACCCCTTATTTACAGCTGCTCTGATAATTGTCCCGTCGATTGGATGTATCACACACCCAACCTGAGGGCATATATCATCACCGGCGATCTCGTCTTTATTATAACGGACACCGAAGGTCAGGACAATCCTATCAAACAGAATCTGTTCATCATGGAAGAAAACACCGTACTCGTATTTTTGCCAAGGCGCAGAATCCGTCTCAATCCTCTCACCACCTTGCTGTCGAAAATCACCACCGATTGTGAGTTTATTACCATTTAGTAATCCAGCACTACCCTGCATCATAAATCCATTAGTATAATCCCTTGAATGCCAACCATCAGAAAACTTATGTTCACCAAAATTACGGTACGCCTTAACCATTAAATCTAATTGTTGCCATTTACCAGTAGTTGTAAAATCGACTGCCCAACGCTCATAATCATTCCAGATATCTGATGTAATAGTATCTGGGTCAGTCGAGCGCAAAGGTTCTTCTTTATAACCATCAAAATACTTACCGGTAATTACAGCATCAATATTGTCATTTATTTTATAACCCCATCGACCCGTAAAGTTTTTACCATCATACAGTGAGTTATCTAAGTGTCCATCACTAATTCGATAGTCACCCGTAGCATAGAAATTTATCTTGTCAAGGTTACCACCAATTCTTAATCTGTATTGTTGGGTATTAAAAGTACCTAATGATGCAATAACATCACCCTCATATTGCTCCTGCGGTTTTTTTGTAATAATATTTACAACACCGCCAAATGCATCTGAACCGTAAAGGACTGATGCAGGACCCCGTATAACTTCAATACGCCTGACATTATCCATAGGTAACGAGTGAGTAATTGTACAACCGAATAAACCCATTTTCACAGGCCTACCATCGATCAATACCATGATTGATCTTCCACTATCACCGATGCCTCGGATATCAACATCTGCTCTTCCGAAATTACCTGTTTTCTCTATAAACACACCTGGTAAGTTCGCCAATGCATCTGTGCTATTATGAAGATTTAACGCATCAATATCTTCTTCAGTAACAATACTGACGGTTGCCGAGATGTCTTTTAATGCCATTTCATACCTTGTTGCCGTCACCACGATCTCGTCAAGGTAATATGGACCTATTGTATCTATGGCAGCCTCTTCACCTGTAGCATAGTTAGCGCAAAAAACACATATGATTGCACACACTATCATTGATCTAAGCATTTTTTACCTCCTTCCTGTTCGTGTTACTTTTTTTGAAATAATAACACATTATATCGAGAATTGATAAACTGTCAAGTAAAAATACTCACAAAATAGGGGTTGATTTTCATTATATATTGAATATAATTAATCATGGAAATAACTAAGGATACAGTAATCGAAGAAGCTCTTGCCAAATATCCTTCACTCGTTAAGGTATTTATTGACTTTGGTCTACCCTGCCTCGTATGTGGACAACCGTTCTGGGGAACAATTGAAAATCTCGTACAACAGCATAATGTTAATCTTAATGATTTACTTGATAAAGTAAATAAAATAATAAAAGAGAAAAATCTATGAAAAGATATAAATTTTGTCCATTATGCAAAAGTAATTTAATAAAGAAAAAAAAGAATGGAAATTACTATCCTTCTTGTAAAAAGTGTGGTTGGGTTTATTACTCCAATCCATTGCCAAGCGTTGCGGCATTTGTATATAATGATAACGGGGAAATTCTTTTAATTAAAAGAGGTATTGCACCCGGTAAAGGAAAATGGGCATTACCCTCAGGTTTTATTGAGCAAAATGAATTACCTGAAGAGGCAGTTCTTCGTGAACTAAGAGAAGAAACAAATATCAAAGGAAGTATACATAAATTAATCGGTGTATATACTGAACCAACGAAATTATATGGCAATGTTCTGTTAATTGCCTATGATATCAATTGTTTTCAATGCAAACCCAAATTCGGTTCAGATACACTACGTGCAAAATTTTTCTCTGCAGGCAAGCTGCCAGCCATTACCTTTGCAAGCCATCGTGCAATAATAAAACATGGTATAGAAAAAAAGGGAAGTAAAGCTTCATTTATCGAAGTATTAAAATCAAAAATCACCGAAGCAACCATAACCTGTACACAATTATTCTACAAAGGAAGCATGGGGATTGATAGCAAGATTATGGAGGCTGCAAAATTGGTCCCTGGAGAAAAAGTTCAGGTCTTAAATTATAATAATGGTGAACGGTTAGAGACCTATACAATAGAGGAAAAATCTGGCTCCGGGAAAATTATTCTTTATGGCCCTGCATCAAAAAAAGGTAAAGTCGGTGATAAACTCTGTATTCTTTCTTATATATTTATCAGTACTACCGAAGCAAAAAAATTTAAACCGGTGATTGTTATTCTTAACAAAAGGAATAGGATAAAACGAAGACCTATTTAGAATGTATACCCTGTTTTTTCAAACAGGCACTCACAGCTGCGAGGATTGCAAAGCTGAACGAAAAGGATATTCTAAAAGTACTCAATAGCATTGCTCTTCACCTGCCACAAATTTCGCTAAACTCCTCACCTCCTGAGATCGGAATGATGGTTTATAAAACCATCTACCATGTTACAGGTATAGAAGACCCGTTCCGCGAAATCAAAAAGGAATGCACAAAGCACCTCTTATCAATCTATCCAGACTTAAAAAAGAAAATAACATCAGCTAAAGATCCGCTCTTCACAGCATTGAGATTTGCTGCCCTGGGAAATGCAATCGATTTTGGTGCAAACCCAGATTTTGATTTAGAAAAAGACATGGATACTATATTTGATAAAAATTTTGACGAATGTGAATATGATTTATTTAAGGAAAGTTTAAATAAGGCAAAAAAAATTCTTTATATTGCTGACAATGCTGGCGAAACAGTGCTCGACAAATTGCTAATAGAACAAATCAATAAACCAATTAAATATGCTGTAAGAAGCAAACCAATAATAAACGATGCAACTATTGAGGACGCACACGATGCAGGCATTGATGAAATCGCAGAAATTATATCCTCTGGTTGTGATGCCCCTGGAACGATTTTAGATTTGTGCTCGGATGAATTCAAAAAAATCTATAAAGATGCAGATTTGATTATAAGTAAAGGACAGGGGAATTACGAAACATTATCCGGGCAAACGCGTCCGATTTTCTTTTTGCTTAAGGTAAAATGTCCGGTCATTGCCCGCGATATCGACATCAAGACAGACAGTATAATCTTAATTAAAAATAAATATGCAGGATAAATACACATATGGGCCAGTTCCTTCAAGACGGCTCGGATTTTCACTTGGCATTGATCTTATTCCTTTTAAAAATTGTAGTTTTGACTGTATCTATTGTCAGTTAGGCAAAACGACAAACAGAACAATTGAACGAAAAGAATACTTACCTACTGACGAAATATTAAAAGGAGTAAAAGAGATATTAAAAAAGGGCGACCACATTGATTATTTAACATTCTCAGGTTCAGGAGAACCAACATTACATTCGAAGATCGGTTATTTGATAACTGAACTAAAACAAATGACTAAAATACCAGTTGCTGTTTTAACCAACGGCTCATTACTCTTTATGGCTGAGGTACAAGAAGGACTTTCTGGTGCAGATGTAGTATTACCAACTTTATGTGCGACCACACAGGAAATTTTTAAAAAAATAAATAAACCCATTCCAGACATTACTATTGAAAAAGTAATCCGCGGTTTGATAAGTTTTCGGAAAATCTATAAAGGAAAAATCTGGCTGGAGATTATGCTTGTTAAAAGTATAAATGATAGACAACAAGAGATACATAAACTTAAAGAAGTAATAGAAAAAATTGTCCCGGACAGAATTCACCTAAATACTGTAGTAAGACCACCGAGTGAAAAATTTGCCCTTCCTCTTTCAACCGAAGAACTGCAGAAAGTAAAAAATATACTCGGCAATGATGCAGAGATAATCGCCCGTACTAAAACAAAAAGAGAACCCGCCTATATCATAGATATAGAAAAAACAATCTTTGATATAATAAAAAGAAGACCAGTAACACTTGATGATATTTGTAGTGTAACAGGTCTACATAGGAATGAATTAATAAAGTATCTTGATCAATTGCGTCGAGACAACAAAATAAAATTAACCGAACATAATAGCCGAAACTATTATGAAGCGATTCTACAGGAGGTACAATGATAGAACCTAAAGATTTAACCAAGGAAGAACTCTTGAATTTATTGGTTGATGCAGGAAAAAACTGGCTTGCCCATGACGGTCTGTGGTTTCAGGCAGTTGAAAATAAATTTGACATAGAGACTGCAATTGAACTTGATGGCAAAACATGGGAAAAATTCACCCAGATCGAGGCAAAACGTATAATGAAAAGACTGAATATCGAACCTGGCGGCGGTATCCCGGCATTAATGCAAGCACTGAAATTTCGGTTCTATGCCTTTATAAATGTTCAAGAGGTCGTGGAAGCTACAGAGAATCGCTGCGTATTCCAGATGGTTGATTGCCGGGTGCAGGCGGCAAGAAAAAGAAAAAACCTGCCTGATTTTCCTTGCAAACCAGTCGGTATTATTGAATATACGTATTTTGCAAAAACTATTGATCCAAGAATTAAGACACGTTGTATTGCCTGCCCCCCTGACCCTCATCCAGAAGATTTTTATTGCCGCTGGGAATTTACATTGGAAAACAGCTAATCTAAACCTCAAATTAAAATATTAAATATACAGTTTTTCTTCTTATTTATCTTATTATAACCAATTTACCTTTTGATTTCACTGCTTCCTCAAAATAATTTATAATATAGAAGTACACACCGGCTGAAACACGGTTAACATCCCACTGGTAAACCGTTTCTGAAAGGTCACCCGAGTTATGTACCATTCTTCCGCTCATATCATATATTTCAATAACACAACCTGGATTTAAATCACTAAAGGTGACCAGATTGTACCCCATAAAGACCTGGCAGGGGTTGGGAAAAACATACCCAGGGGGATCCTCAATAGTACCTCCCTGTTCATACTCATAAGCACCAATATCGAATATTCCATCAGATGAACGTTCTTCATCCTGACAGTGCTTTATGTATTGACGAATCACATCGTGTTCTGGAAGTACTTCTTGTGGCAACGTAGTTCCAGCATCTACACAAGAAGAGCTTTCGCTAAGATGAAAGTCTTCTGAGCCCCAATCAATAAAACCCGGCAAATCTCCAATTACCATACCACCAGAATCTATAATAGTACCTTGATAATTGCCTCCCTGGTGAGATTCTACCCAACCTGTTTTAAACCAGTTGTTTCTGATATTGAGTATTCCATAGGTATTAAGCATTGCTAACCTGTTACCATCTGCTGTTACATAAACAATATTATTTCTTGCATCGCAGAATTCATCATTCGTTGATAATCGAAAAAGAGTAGTATTTCCTGAGCGCTTTGAGATTACACTATTATTGTAAAAGTAGAGGACTCCTTTTCGATACTGACCTGTATTTGAACCATCGCCACCATAATGGCATATCTGACTATTCCCCTCATCTGTTTGTTCAATAATAATATTACCATAAACAAATGTTTTATTATATAAAGTATCATTGTATATTTCAGGATGATCTGACTCAACAAGGTCAAGCTGGCGATTACCATATTCTATCCAGTTGTACCGGATCACCGTGCCGCAAGATCGGTCCTTAAGATTATTTCCACCACATCCGTCTCTGAGTTGGCCAAAATGATTATACTGAAAAGTAATACCTTTTGCCTCTGTATAATTATTATGCTGGTAATAACTGCCCTCGATTCCATTATCATAGATATGACACCTTTCGACAAGTACATCGCTTGCACTGTGTGATACAAAAAAACCATTACCACAATCATGAAATATGCAATTTCTAATTATGATATGGCTGCCTTCTACAACATAAATAGAAGCAGCATTGTTTGCGTACTCCCTTACTTGTCCCTGATCGTCTGTAAACTGATAAGGCGGACGTGCACATCGGATATCAAGATTCTCTATTATAATATAGTCTGGTATCTGATTCGGATAGCTGGATCCGCCGACATTGATAATACCTCTTTCTTCTGACCAGTAATTGAGTTCCTGCCTTGTTATTGCATTCTGCCCATCAATAATGGGCAATTCGCCTCCCGTATTGGGTACACCCTGAATAACAATATTCTGTGATTCGGTCCCTGTACGAGCAATAACCCACTTCTCATGATACGGAGCAGCTCGGTAACGAATGCGTACTGTATCACCAGGCACAAGAGATTCCCAGGGAACATCACCAATATTTTCGTAAGGCATCCCTTCACCCACATCATAAGTGGTTGCCCATATTTTAACCATATATCCAAGGATAAATAGAACAAGTACACAAGCCGTTTGCATTTTACAAATTCTTATAAACATCTCACGCCTCCTTATTTTATCATTGTAGTCTTACTGTAGGCTTGCTTTTAATTATAGGCTGATTTTATTATTAAAAAAACATCATACTAAAACCCTATTGACAGTCCAGCATAATGTAGTACACCAAATTCCGAAAAGGGAATTGCTGCATAGTCAAAACTATATCTCTCAGCAAATCTTATACCAATACCAGCAGTCAACCCCTTCTGTGCTACTTCCTCTTTACTTATACTATAACCCAAGCGCAGAGAAAGCATCTCAAAATACAATGCCTCTACACCTAAACCGCCAATTATATTGCCATCCTTTTCCCAACTTGCATTCACATATATATCATACGCATAAGCAGGTAAAGCATAGTGCATAAGACCTTTCACTGCAAATGGAAAATCCTCCTTCTCCTGTTCATAGGTAATACCGGTCCCCAGATTCAAAACACTCACACCACAATCAAACCCAGGTATTATATCCTGCACCATTATTCCAGCATCTCCTGCAAAACTATTCGCTGTAACATCATCAAGTTTTTCCTGAACAAGCTTCACAGATACACCTGCTGAAACCTTCCCTATGAAATACCCGAATGAAAATGCAAAAGCACCATCATGAATAGAAAATGGTCCAGTAGGATTACCCAATGCATCGTACCCTGGTATATCACCGGCATGAAGATATGTAATATCTGCACCAATCCCATATCGGTCTGTCTGGTAAACACCCTGTACATGTTCTATTCGCACATCAGTAAACCATTCTATATGTGAAAAAGAAACCCCCCTGGTTTGTTTAAAGCACATACACGCAGGATTATTGTGGATACTATTCATTCCGCCATATGCCAGTGCTACTGATTTAGGTAATGGGTCAATAAGAAGAAACCCCATAGAACTTGCTTCTACTACCGTACCTGTAAATAAAACAAACAATATAAATAATATGCCTTTCTTCATGATATTCTCCTTTTTATCTTATAACGGCATTCTTGCCACTTACTATTTCCTTCCCCTCGGACATAGTGTTATTCCTCACTAACAGCCCTGGTCCAATGTAATTTGTATTGACGATAAAATCGTCTATAAAAATATGATACTCAGTATCCCAGATGCCATGGTCCTGATTACTAAACCCTGAGAGTACAATCTCAGGAACACCGACATCCTGATACTACATCCAGCCATTACACCCGCTTATATCATATTCATCAAGCCATTTTACTGGTTCCTCGCCTTCACCCGCGATCCAGAGAGAGGTCTTGCCATTTTCAACATCTACCATCCACTCGATATAAACCCATTCATCCTCGTGTTCTTCAAAACAGAACGGTAAATCACCGCCTGCATAATCTGGAACTTCACCGTAAATATTTTCAACCACACCTTCCTGGGTTGAAGGAGTATTACAGCCATAAGATACAACCTTGAGCATCATATGATCCTTCCATCTGTAGCCGCTCCCGTTTTCTCCATTGCCAGAACCTAACCACTCTTCAGTCCTCCCTCCAAAATCAAGACAAACGACTGCAGCAGACGCACTACAACAGAATAAAAAATGGCAGTGCCTCCAAAATTCTTCGTACATATGCTCAAATCTCTCTGAATAAGGTTCTGATGGAAGATATATGTAAAACCTGATGTATATTCTCTTGGGACTATCGTCTATCTCATGTATAATGTCGGTCACTCCGTTTGCATATCTGCCTTTATGTATTTTTAAGCATTTACCCGACCTGCTACCTGGACATGATACGATTTGACTATTTCCATTTATATTACCATAACAACATGGATCCCAACCATGCCATTCACTGCAACAACGATCCCCTGGATCAGGAGTACAATCCTGTTCACTACCATCCCGCAAGTCTTTACATGGCCAATCCTCATGCGGCGGCGTATCCTCCCAATCTTCACAAATAAAAGCATCATCATAATTAGGTTCATCAGACTGTGTACAGGTAACTAGCATACCAATACTACTCACAAACAAAATTGCTACAATTAGCCGAATACTTTCAGATCTTATTAGTTCTCTTTTCATCCTCACCTCCTTATCTTATTATTATAATCTTACCGGTAATTTTCTGTATGCCTGCTGACTTACAAAAATATATACTACTTGAAATATTATTCATGCCTCACCCAATAATAAAAGCATCGTTGAATTGTATGCGAATTAGACTTGAATGTCAAGAATTTTTTAAAAAACCAGTTACCTCACCATACCTTATCCATAATCACTTTTCCTTTACGATGGAACTGAACCCCTTCAAGTTCTAAAAGGTTACGTTTTAATTTCAAACCACCCTGAAAGCCCCCCAGTGAACCATTTGCTTTAATTACACGATGGCACGGAATAATAATGGGAAATGGATTTCTTGCTAATGCCTGTCCCACAGCGCGGCTTGCCCTGGGTACTCCGATTTTTTTTGCCAATCTGCCATAGGTGCTCACCCATCCATAAGGAATCTGTTTTTCAAATACTAAAACCTTTTTTTGGAAATTATGAAGTTGTGTTAAATCAATATTATTTAACGAAAATTCGATTGGCTTACCCTTTAAAAAATTTTCTAATTTTTTACAAATCTTATTAATAATAGACACACTACCAAGCACTGCATCTGGATATAACTTTTTAATAATGTACTTTATCTTCTTTCCTGATTCTGGTAGAAATACCCTGGTAATCATTACTTCCTTGTTTTTTACCTTCCACACAATCCCGACCTCACCAAACTGTGACTGCACTATCCTATAGGATAAAAGTATCGATTTAATTTTATACTCCTACTCACACACTCAGCATAATCATGAATATTCTTCAAAAAACACTACCAAATTTCTGTAGCATATCCTTTACCTGAGATAGATTCAGGGTGATAATAAATACAAGAGCTGACCATATCCAATTCTTCATAATTTCCATTGTATAGAATTTAAGAAGATTGTCAAGAAAGGGAAATGCTGAGTCGAGTCCTCTCCACTTTTTTGAAATACTCATTTGTCATTGCTCGCCCCGTTAAATAGCGACTCCAGAAATGGCTAAATATTTTCCTGTAAATTTATTTAACGGGGCGAGGAACGAGATTCCTCACTGCGTTCGGAACAAACTGCGCAATCTCCTAAATAAAGTAACCCTTTGAAAAAACATGATATTACTCATTCGAAGTATATTGAGATTGCGGAAAAAGTCATTTTCTGTCACCCTGTAAATATCTATAATTGTTCAATTTTCCGAAGAATTGTAGTGGCAGAGTTTCCGCCTGAGGCGGATCTGCCTATGGCATGATACTCTGCAAATAACATGTTTTCTAATAAATATGGCGGATTTACAACATTGACATCAAATAAACATTTTGTATAATGATATGAGGTAAAAAAATGATAAATGCAAGAATTAATTATAAACCATTATATATAACATGTGCATTGATTGCGTTGTTGGCATTATCCAGTTGTACAAAAGAACCTGAAAGTGCCTTAGAAGAACCAGGAACAATTTTTTTCCAAGACGATTTTGAAAATGGTGATTATGATGATTGGTTTGATGCATACGGTCCTCCTGAGGTCATTGATAATACCCAGACTGCCCATTCAGGTAGTAGGGCATTAAAATGTACAGCAATATACAATGATGGCAATTCATCCACTTCCAGTATTAAATACTGGTTCCATCCTGGTTATGATAAAGTTCACTACCGCTGGTACTGCAAATTTGATTCGACCTTTGACCAGGACTGGGGCATGCACTTCTGTTCCCTGTATGCAGTTGAAGGCGATAACAAATGGAATCAAATGGGACAGGCTGGAATAAAACCTGATGGCGATGATAGATTTGGTTCTGGTTTTGAGCCCTGGAGCGACTGGGAAACCCTGACCCCACCTGGCAGAATGCAATTCTATATCTACTGGCACGAAATGCTTCCGGATAATAGCGGTCCTTATTGGGGGAATGTATTTTATCCTGACTCATTTATTATTCCAGAAAGAGGTCGCTGGTATTGTATGGAAATGATGATAAAAGCAAATGACGCAGGACACGACAATGGTGAAATAGCTGCCTGGATTGATGGCGAGCTATACATGCACCTTACTGATTTTAACTGGAGAACAACAAACGAATTAAAGATAAAACGTATCAGTCTGGGAATCTATATCCATAACAATCCAAAAGATAACATATGCTGGTTTGATGATGTCGTCCTGAGCACCGGCTATATCGGCCCGTAGAAATTAAATTCAACTTTAAAAGGTTATTCTTTTAGACCGCTAGTATTAACACGATTTGCATTTACCTTTATAACAATAAAAATACTGATATTCCACAAATTCATACTCCAATGATTCAAATATTCTAATCATGGAAGTATTTTCAAAATGGGTTGATCCCATGATCAATTTTACGCCTCGTTTTATTAATCTCTCAATTGCCCGTCCTTGCAGCATCTTTCCAATACCTTTTTTTCTTAACCCAGGTATAACACCAACATAAAAATTACTACCGCATTCACCCTTTTCATCATGAAGCTGAGGCATTGTAATTCCAACTGCCTGGTTTTCAACATACGCTACTTCCCAATCGTCAGGATAAAATCGCCTGGTTTTAACAGCCCCTCTTTTTAATCCAAGAAAGCATTTTTGGGAATCAGATTCAAAAATATCAGGTTGATAAATCCTCCTGAATATTTTGATAAAGTCTTCTTCGCCAACTTCTTTGAGAGATTTATAAGTAACATGTAAATCGGATTTATACACGGAAAGAGGAATTGGCTTACGTTGATATAGCACCTTTTTCAATCCCAAATTGAATTTAAACTTTGATAACACAGCTTGTATTATCTTGAATTTATCATTGCTTTCATGAATAAGACTAAAGATTTTTTGAACATCTAATGACTGCGCTGCTTCAATTCCCTTACATAAGAGGTGTTCAAACACACTCGGCGTATCTTTGCCTTTGACAATTGGGTTAAACAAAAAAACCTGTTCAGGTTCATCGATAATCAATTCCATACCACCAATAAATCTATTACTCTCCTCTACTACAATATGGCTCTGCGGACGATAATCAGACAATTGTGTAAAAGATTCACTAAACTCCTCATCCATTAAATCATACCACTTTTTCTCCTCACCTGTTTGTAAAAAACGTGCCTGCATTAAGATATTTTCCTTGCTACAAAAATCTGCTCACCTGAATAATAATTATATGGTGACTTGTCAAAATTGCCAAATACATTTTCAATTTTGAAACCATGCTTTTCCAGAAGCAATTCCGCTTCGTATCTGAATAGATAAGCCAGTTCGAAAGACCATATCTGACGATGAAAATCACCTTGCTTATCAGTCCATTCATAAAACCTATCTTCTTTAAGTGTTTGATTTACTAAATTGTATTCATCCTCAGCCCGACGTGTTATATAAATGCCATTCTCCTTGTCATAAAATTTATCCAGATACAAACTTCTCTTCACCTGAGCGAGCAAATCATGTCTCGGTGCAAAAAGATCAAGAACAAAAATACCATTATCCTCAAGATGCCTATTTACACATTCAAAACATGCGCTCTGGTCTTGCTTGGTCAACAAACACTGGAATGAACGAAACGCAATATAAATCAATGAGAATTTTTTTTCAAATTAAACTGCTTCATATCACCCTGAACTATCTCAATATTCCCATTAATGGTTATATCTAATTTCTCAATCTTTTTCCTAGCGACATTGAGCATTTCCTCAGAAGCATCCAACCCTGCAATCTTTATTCCCTCTTTTGCAATCGGTATTAATACTCTGCCAGTACCACAGCCGAGTTCAAGTACCTCTCCCTTGCATTTCTTTGCATAATCTACATAAAAAGGAATATCTGAAGCAAAATATTCTGTTTCATAATCATAAAACCTCGCCACCCTATCAAACAAAGCCTCACCCATAATGACCTCCTGACAACCTATTTTACACCACAAACAACCCGCTTACCTCAAATCAATCTTTCTAACATGTTAACATTTTAGCATTATAACATTATAAAATATTCGAATGGAATCAAGTTTCGTCATAAATACCCTTTAAAGAACGATTGACGAATTTGGTAAGTGATTTTATAATATTTTTAAGCTCGTTTTCATATTTTATCCAGTAATACACTCCGTTCTTATTAGTTTCATATCTTACAATTTCTAAACTTTTCAGCTTTGACAGATGATAACATGTTGTTGCATTTGAACGATGAATAACCTTAGCTATTTCAGATAATGACATAGCTCCTTGTTTTAGCAATAAACTGATAATCGCAAATTTAGCTGGCTCACCCATTGCCCGGGCGACACGAGATTCTCTATACAAAACCTCTAACATCGGTCTTTTACCTACAACATTACTTCGCATATTTCCTCCCTTCATATTTTAAAACCTATGTTTATTAATAAAAAACCACTCTATCAAATATTTTTTCTTATTTCATTTTCATTATACAAAACATTATACAATCAATTTTTAAAAAGTCAATATAGCCATTCGAATATTATATAATGATAAAATGTTATAATGGTATAATTTTATAATGTTGGAAGCATGGGGAATTTATCTGGGTCTTTGGGCGGTGATTACGATGTTGTGTTTGTATGAGGGAGTATATTTTTTTGGTGTAATTTTTTTTGATATGAGTTTATATCCACAATAGGCATTTAGGAATTTTAGCCCTGCTTTGTGTAGCATTTGTTTTATCTCTGAAATTGTATATAATCTTTGTGATTCTTTTTTTAAATCTTTCTTCATAACATTAAGTTTACCAGTTTTATCTATGAATATATACTCTCCGCTTTCTCGATGATTCAGGGAATCGTATTTGCTTTCACCAAGAAGATAACCATTATTTATCTGTATCCAGCTCCTTCCACTTTTCCCTGGATTTTTTGCATTTTTAATGTCCATTAATAATTTTCCTTCTGGTTTTAGTGCTCTTCTTATTTTCTGCAGTAGCTTAAAATTTTCATAATCACTAAAAAATCCAAATGTGCCGCTGATTATTATACAGTAATCAAACTCTTTTTTGAAATCAATTTTTTTCATATCCTGGATCACATATTTTACTTTTACATTTTCTTTTTTTGCTTTTTTTCTTGCATGACTTACTAATGATGGCGCAATTTCTACACCTACGCATTTTATTCCCTTTTTGGCAAGAAGTCTTGCATGTTCACCACTGCCTGACCCAAGATCTAGAATTTTGTCTCCTTTTTTACAGTCTAACACTTTTATGATAAAATTTACTACATTTCTATCCCATTTATCTATTCCTTTTATTGTCTGGCGGTGTATTACACGCCAGAAATATGTCCACCAATTCCAGTCCCGTTCAATTATCTCTATTTTTTTCTCCTTGTAATAAACCAAACCTTGCCGCTTGTCCGCAATGCTACAGTCTTTTTTCTAAGATTTCCCCAGGATGCAAGTTCTTTTAAATGAGCCTTTTTCATACATTCTCTTATGTCTTTTAATGTATAACCTCTTTGCCGATGAATCTCTTTTATTCGCTGCCAGGATTTATCCTTCTTTGTAAAACCAATAATTCTTAATGTGGCGATATTCCTTTCAAAAATAGGCGGACAGATGTGAACCTCAAATAACTTATCAGTATCTTGTATAACACAAGGAGAATTATCCTGCCAATTCACAGAAAGCCCATAGATCGTATTCATATCAAATATGAATAGACCATTCTTATTTAAAACCTTGCTGACATTTCTAAAAGTCCTGATTAGTTCTTTCTTCGTAAGCAAATAATTCAAGCTATCAAACCAGCAAGTAACTAAATCAAATTTTTTATTGAAAGATAGATTTTGCATTTTTTGATGAATAAAATCAATTTTGACCCCTGCTTTTTTTGCCCTCATCTTAGCGTACTTTAACATATGTCTTGAACTATCAAGTCCAGTAACTTCTATTCCTTTTTTTGCCATTATATTTGCAAACCTGCCATCACCACAGGCAATATCGAGTAATGTTTTTGGCTTTGCCCTGAATTTCTTTAGTATTCCAGGCAAATATTTTGCCATCCGCTCACTGTATATATATGGACCTTTTGTATAAAAGTACGCAAACCCTTTGTATAAATTCACGATGATATCTCCAAGAAGTTATTCTATGAAATCTAAATCGATTGTCAATAGTAATCCTGGAGATTTTCTGAAAAAGTCAAAAAATTTCCGAATCCCATCCTGAACGAAATTTAAAAGAATATCCGGTGCAGGTTAATCTTGATTCGTGCGCTATTTTTTGTATAATAGCACAAGGAGTGTGCTTTAAGAAATTTGTTGTGGTGAGGTAGTTTTTATTATCACCCTCCCCTTTATCCCCTCCCCTCAAGGGAGGGGAATCAAAAGTGGGAGTGGACGCGAGACAAGTCTCGCTACTCCGTTCTAAAACTGAACTAAATTTTTTAACTCAAGCTCAATAAATTGGGCAACTACATTCTTTTTTCACACATCATGATATTATGTTGAATTTCAAATTCTACTGGCAGGAATTTTTTTGTTACCCAGATGTTTGTTTGGGCGTGCTTTGTTAAACATGGAATCCTTACTTTTGAAATTTCATTTGTGTTAATGGTCGCCAATGCCATATACGGTATTATCTGATCAACCATCCATAAATCTATTGGCGCATTGGATTCGATCTCTTTTTTAAGCGCTCTTGCTGCATCCTCGCCCACATCCTCTGCCCTTTTCCCCTTTCTCCCCAATGCATCCGCACCCAGTTTCCCATTATCAAAATGGGCATAGCTTCTTATAAAACAACCAGGAGAAAAAGCATCTACATATTGAATTTTTGTATTTGCATCTGGAAAAATCTTTTTAAATCCATTAACCATTCTCTCGGCAACCTTTGCATCCCTCAAATGTTTTGAAGCAATAGATACTACATCTGTCTTTTGTAATCCACCACGATCCATTAAATTTATATTTCTTATTTCACATGGTTTAATCTTTACAAAAATTTCTCCACCACCTCTTGGATAAAAACCGTGCCTGCGAATGTCTAAAAAGATTGAAACACCCATTATTCTAAAAATATGACACGCAATATGTTGAAAATATTCAATAGTTGGGCTAAAAGGCACTGCTGTACCGCCCTTTATTATGAGTTCAAGAGCCGATTCTGAAAATATTCCTATTGGTATTAATGTCTGGAGAATCAGGGTTACTGAACCAGCAGTTTTAGTATCAATTGTATATGTTCCGCCTTTGATTTGTGCCGGAGTAAAGTCTACTTCTGTTGAATTGATTTTCAGACCCTGTACTGCAGCACTACATATTTTAGCAGCTGCAGTAATACCCTGGAAATGCTGCGGTCTTAATCCTGGTTTTTCTCTGCCTTTTCTTATATTGAAAATGCGCACGCTCTGCTTGGTTATTGTAGCAAGGGCAATTGCGGTGCGGAGGATCTGGCCGCCGCCTTCAAGATAAGAACCATCGATATTAATCATAGTTATCACCCTCACCCTTCCCTCTCCCATCAAAGGGAGAGGGTATATAGGGAATATAAGAGCCGTCAATTTCAATCATAATTATCACCCTCACCCTTCCCTCTCCCATTAAAGGGAGAGGGTATATAGAGGAACTTGTCGAATGGGCAGCAATCTCATGAAAGTATTGAGAATTAATGAGATTGCCGCGCTCACTTCGTTCGCTCGCAATGACTAGTGGAGTTTCTCGTCAGGCTCATCAAAGGGAGAGGGGGATATTAGCAAGTTTTTCCAGATCCAATATTGTGTTGATCTCATTCGGTTTTTTGTCCTGTCTAATATGCTTTACACGAGCAAATCGCAGTGCATAACCTGAATCATATTTAGGACTTTTTTGTACTTCATTAAATGCAATTTCAACAACGACTTCTGGTTTCACATATAAAGTCCAGGAATCCTTATGAACTTTATACCTTGGTAAATTTTCTGTTAACCAAACCAACATCTTATCAGTTAACCCTTTAAATGTTTTACCTACCATTAAAAATTTTTTCCCTGTTTCATCTAAAACACCCAAATGTAGATTAGATAACCAACCTTTTCTTCTACCATGTCCCCATTCAGCAGCAAGAATAATGCAATCAATTGTATGTACTTTTTTTATCTTGAACCAGAATTTTCCTCTTTTTCCGGCGCGATACGGCGAATTAAATAACTTAACCATAATACCTTCATTGCCACTAATCAATGAATCTTCTATGAATTTTTTACCATCGCTCTTATTTGTTGGAAATTTTCTTGTTGCCAAATAATTTTTGTTTATTACTATATCATCCAGTATTTTCCAACGTTCAATATATTCAACTGGTGTTAAAACATCTCCTTTTATATAAAGTACATCAAAAAATTTCGGCACTACAGGAATTTCATTTCTCATTTTATCAATATCTTTTTTTCTTGTTGTCCTTTTTGCAAGAACCTGGAAAGGTACTGGCCTGCCATTTTTATCAATGCCAATTGCTTCGCCATCGAGTATAAATTCCTTCACAGGTATGGACTTTGCGATCTCGACCAATTCTGGAAAATGAATTGTTAAGTCTTTCAAATTCCTTGAAAATATCTTTACGTCATCTGCTTTTCTATGCAATTGAATACGAATTCCATCAAGTTTATATTCCATTGCAAAATCATCATATTCCTCAAAAACATCTTCTATTGATTCTGCAATTTCAGCAAGCATTGGTTTTACAGGACTAAATATCTTTATTCCCAAACTCTTAATACCCTTGCTACCTTTCTGGAGTAAATAGACAAAAAGTTTACCAATATCAGGTTTATGCATGTATGCGTATTCCATACTGCTGTCTTTAATATCAAAGAACTTAGCAATTGCCATCTTGACCAACCCCTCGCCAGCCCCTTGTTCTACTTCACCTAAAATAAGCGAAACGAGATATTTTTTCTCTATTGTACTTATACGAGAAAAAAGAGGCAATAAAACTGTTATTTTTTCTCTACCTTTTTTCAACTTGGTCTGCTCAAGATATCTATCTATTTCAATCAGGTTTGCTGGAGTTTTTGATCTATCTGGTCGAGTTTTCAATAATTCAAAAAGCCCTTTCCAGACAATATTTAATTTGCCCTGCCTTATCATACCAGCAATAAAATCTACACCTATTTCAGCCTCTTTTCTCTTTAAGCGACCTAGGAAATCGGCTATGATACCAATTTTTTCATTTCTTGATGAAACTCTTTTAATTTTGTTTGAATATTCAACCAATTCTTGAAATAACAATATAATCTCCCTATTTACCGGTAGAATTTGGACATACGACGGTCCTTTAACTTCTTACCTTTTGTCTGGCATTTTGGACAGTAGAATGTCTCCTTATTTGAAAATCGAATAGATAATATCCTCTCTCCGCACCTTGGACAGGGGGTATTTTTATTATTGTGAATATTCAAAAATTCCCTTTTTTCTGAAAACCCTTTGCCTCTAACCTGTTCAATCGCCCATTTCAATACCTCAACAATTGCCTTCTGCAGCGTTTTAATCTCTTTATTATCAAGCTTAGTAGTTATTTTAAATGGTGATATTCGGGCTTGCCATAGTATTTCATCTGCATAGGCATTACCAATACCTGTAATCTTTTTTTGATCACAAAGAAATGATTTTAATTGTTTTGATTCACTCTGAAGTAAATCTTTTAATTTCTCTGTAGTAAAATCATTTTCCAACGGTTCTAAACCAAGCTTTTCAATCTGCTTTAATGATTCATCTTTAGAAATTATATGCATTGACATCCTTTTTTTATGACCGGATTCAGATATTTCAAGCATAGTACCATCTTTAAATCTAATAAGTGCTCCAATCGATTTTTTTATCTTTACTGCAGGTAATACATATTTAATAAAACCATGCAGCATCAAATGGATAATAATTTTGTATCTATTTAATTTTATAATCAGGAACTTACCTCTTCGTTCAATACCCTCTACTGTCTCACCTTTTAAACCTTCATCAAACCCCGTTAGAAAATCAGATGGAAAATTAGACGTAACCATAGATTTGTTAATAAAAGTTTTTCTAACATGTTTTGGTAAAGAAGATATATTTTTTTTCATATCTATGCATGGTGCACGATTTTCTAACGGGGTAAAGGGATTTTTCAGTATATATGGTTTTAAAATCTGTAGCTTCTCTATTATTTTACCCTTTATCTGTGATATTAGATTTTCTCTAAGGACTTCAAGTTCAGGCAACTCAGGCATAGAAAATTATATTGAAGTAATGTTAAAAATCTACTTGTTATTTAACATATACCTGCTTCATCAACTGCCTTTTTCAGTAAAATGGAAACACTGAGCTCCTTTGCCCATTTTTTGAGGTATACCATGTCAAGTCCTGATCCCTGTACCTTCAGAACACCAATAATATCATTCCATTGACGATCTGAAACCTCTTTCCCGATTTTATACCATTCCAATTTATTTAAAATAATATCTTCCGGTGTTGCAAAAAAAAGTTGCTGTGAGGAGCCTTCTGCAACGGTTTTCTGAACTCTACGCAAAAAAGCCTGCCTATCAAATTGCCGATTTTTCAGGATAAACACGTCAACCTTAAACATCGTCTCAAGATGAATAAGGTTAAAGGATGATTGATGCTGAATAGCATCCTGTATCATCTCTATATCTATATAAAACTCTTTCTTCAATGAATCAAAAATATCAGACACTTGTACAGGTTTAATATCAGCTATGATATCCACATCCAATGTTGCACGGGCAACACCATAAGCAGAACTTGCCAAAGACCCTCCTATATGATAAGCAATTCCAAGTTTTTCAAAAACTTTCACTACCTTGAGAGTAACATCAATAATATCAGGAGGATTCATTACATAAGATTCCTTTTTTAACCAGTAAATCTGTAACTCGCTGGGCTAAGATCTCCTCGCCATACAAAAGTAAAATAAAGCGTTTGATACGTGCTTCCTGTGTCTCATTGGCATAGCGTTCACAAATTCCACGCCAAGATAACCGGCGCGTAGTTTTAATTAAGGAATTAACCATCTGCAATCGCTTGGAAATGGGCGCTTTGCGAATCAATTCAATATGAAACTGTTCAGCCTTAGGATGCGTATCAAAAGATAGTGTCTTCATTATTATTTGGATATTAATAAACATTGAATTATATAACAAAACAGTAAGGTGTCAATAGTAGTGAGCATCTTTATCTACAACAATATCTTCAAGCTCTTTTGCCTTAATTATGGGGTCGCATAAACTCATCGAACTACAATAACTTTTTCGGTTTGAGAATGATTTTTCCCTTTAATCTTTATAAAATATACACCTTGTGCTACTGACCTGCCTTGTTCATCATCAGCATGCCAGATAACCTGGTTAATTGAAGATTGGTGATTGGTTAACTGGTTAAATTGTTTAATCATTCTACCTGTGGCATCATATATCTTAATATTATTCACCCTTGATTTACCATAGACAATATTAAAACTGCTGCGGCTTATCCGTGGGTAAACAGATATTTTTGTAGTTTCTTTATCTGAATATTCTGCTATACTGCCTCCTGGTGTTCCACCACAAATTGTAAGTAGATGTGCTATGCCGCTGCTCTTTTGAGTACCAACCAGTACATCCTCATACCCGTCAAAGCTTATGTCATCAATCGACCTTATTGAGTATATTAACCTTCCTTCATTATAAGACCAGATTATAGAACCATCTTCGCCACTAAAACAATAAATTATGCCAGGATTCTGGTTACCTGTAAGCACATCATTTTTACCATCGCCATCCAGATCTTCAATTGCATCAACAGTCCACACATTACTGCCTATTGGATAAGACCAATAAATACTTCCATCAGAGCCATTCAATACATGAAAAACTGTGCCCCAATGTGCAACGCCAATCCCTGGTGTATTAGGCGCAATAAGATCAGGGATTGCAACAACTTTTACAACATAACCGCTCACAAATTGAGCCCATATTCTTGCACCGTTTGCACCGCTTAAACAAAAAACAGAATCGCTCCACGCTCCAGCAACTACATCCGGGATATTATCTCCATTCACATCAGGGATTGAAATCACGGATTGAACATCACCTCCGCAATCATATGACCATAAAGGAGTATACACTACACCACTCGATGCTCCACTCACACAATAAACTTTTTCATCATTACCATTTCCCCAGGCACCACATATTGCATCAGGTATGTTGTCTCCATTTACATCTGGAATCCAGTTAACACTGCCGACTGCATCCTGCGCCGGCAAACGCCAGATAATAGTTCCATCTACACCAGAAAAACAGTACATACTGCGAGGACCTGCAGTCCCGCTAGAATGACCACCAATGCCTGCAAGCACTTCATTGACATTATCACCATCAATATCTGGCATCGGCTTTACAGAATAAACCCAACCGCCCTGTCCGTCAAACCAATGGCTATCATAATACCAGATAATCTGACCATTTGTGGCATCAATTGTATAGACTGAACGATCACCCCATGCTGTACCAAGAATTACATCAGGAATAGAATCGCCATTAAAATCATCACCCTGTGCTAAACAATCGTCTCCCCAAGAACCAGTGGTGGTATCATCTCCAAATCCCCAATAATATACGCCCTGGTTCGAACTATTACCCCAGAATGTTTTGAGATGATGTAAACCATAGGTATCTGTACCATATGATTCAGCAGCAATATCATTAATGCCGTCGCCATTAATGTCAGAAATACCGCTTACACATACTACATTATCAGGAAAATTGGATGACCACACTAGATCGCCTGCCTGGAATGTATTTGTATCACCGGTTGCGCTCAATTGAATATCAGTCGGGCTCATCGGGTCATTAGAATAGAGGTGCATTGTGCCGTTGTAATCACCATAAATTGTCGCCTGGGTAATTATCTGAATTGCAATTGTATCAAGACAATCTATTGTAATAGGAAATGTATTTGTAGTAAAGAACTGGGTATTGTCAAAAACAGCGCTGTCAATCACAAGTGAGGGAAAACCTTCATTAATAATACTGAGATACCAATCAGCTACATAGTTGACTCGGACACTTCCAAAATTATGACTTGTATTGCCGGGATTCAATACAGGATCAGGATACACGCCTCTGCCCTCAAGGCTGACATAGGTCGTGTCTTCATCAGGGTCATTGCATATAATGACTACATTCGAAGAGTAATATGCATTAGTATCAGGATCGAACGTGACTAATATATTAGTATCAGCACTTTCAAATATATCAAAAGGAAAACTCAAAGAAGGAATAGTAAATACAGGATTCTGAGTATATATTGAATCTATACGCAATATAGTATCCCCAGCATTGGCTATGTTCAATGAAAAGCTTAACGAAGAATCAAATGGTATAATGCCAAAGTTATAGCTCATGGGTGTTATTTCGATATCCGGTGTGCCGCCGCCTTGTAAATCTATCTGGTATGCTACAAACCCTGTTGAAGAAGTACCTCTTGCAACAACCCATAAATAATCACCATCCCAGGTTAATCCCCAGGGCCGATTTCCTGGTGAATCGAACGAATCGACTATCTGTTGTGCAGTAACATCAATTTTATAGATAGTGTGGGTACCGCCATAATTACCATCATTACAGACCCAGAGATACTGACCATCCCAGGCAACTCCCCAGGGCTGGGGTAATTCTGGAATGTTAATACTGTCAAGCACCCCGCCGTCTGTTTTGTCGATATAATATGCCCTGCCATTTGGGTCGTAATAGACGCAGCACCAGAGTTGTGTTCCATCATTGGCAAGACCAGCCATATATTCTTTATGTGCAGGTATTGCGTGGACACGTGCACCAGTAATTGTATCAATACGAAATATAGAATCTGTACCTGATATATGGTCATTAACCCATAGATCGCCCTGGTCAAATGTTAATCCATAAGAATCAGCACTCTGCATCCATCGAATTTTTTTGAGAATCGTTCCATTGTCAGGATCTAATTTAAAAATTGTATCACCATTAATACCATAGGCACCGCACCATAAATAATTTCCATCCCATGCAAGTCCAGAAGCATTTAGTGGTGCTTCAATAGCATTAATAACACTCTGGGCAAAAATAAAATTGCCGACTAGTATAAATAGGATAATAATTTTCATATAATCCTCCTTTTAGTTATATTATAAATATTAGTCTTCAAATGTCAATAAAGATATCTTTTTAAGCTTGATAAATCAAGCAACTACAAATTGTGAACCAGGAAACCCGATAAATCAGGCAACTACTTCTAATTTTTAAGGGAAAGAGATTGCTTCGTCATCCAGCCCTTTCGGAGAAAGGGCTGGATTCCTCGCAATGACTCTTTAGACAGAAACGACAATTTTATCGCAGAGCAAGCTCTGCTACTCCAATTTGTAGGTTTATTGAAAAACCACCTCTCCCTTTGCCATATCTACTTTTATTGTGCTCTCTTTTTTAAATTCACCGGCTATTATACATTTAGAAAGCGGGTTCTCAATCAATCTCTGAATTGCCCTTCTCAAGGGACGCGCTCCATAAACAGGGTCAAACCCTTCGTGCGCAAGATAATCTTTTACCTTATCAGAAAATTCAATTTTAAAACCGAATTCGAACACATTCTTTTCAACTTTCTTTAATTCGCGATCAACAATCCCCTTAATTTCTTCGAATCCTAATGGTTTAAATACAATTACTTCATCGATACGATTCAAAAATTCCGGTTTCACACTTCTCTCTAAGATCTGGTATACTTCTTCTTTTGTCTTCTCATAATTATAATCACCACTTTTTAAACCCTCGGTGATTATCTCGCTGCCAAGATTTGAGGTCATAATAATAATAGTATTTTTAAAATCAACAGTCCTGCCCTGGCCATCAGTCAATCTACCATCATCAAGAAGCTGCAACAAAATATTAAAGATATCTGGATGTGCCTTTTCAAATTCATCAAAAAGAATAACTCGGTAGGGTCTGCGTCTTACAGCTTCAGTAAGCTGGCCGCCTTCTTCATATCCTACATAACCTGGTGGTGCACCGATCAATCTTGAAACGGTATGTTTTTCCTGATACTCGGTCATATCAATACGAACCATTGCCTCTTCAGTATCAAACAGAAATTCGGCAAGTGACTTTGCCAGTTCAGTCTTTCCAACACCAGTAGGTCCTAAAAATATGAATGAACCGATTGGTTTATTAGGATCTTTCAGACCAGCCCTGGAGCGTCTAATTGCATCACTTACTGCAATGACTGCGTCATTCTGGTCTACCATACGTTGGTGAATGCGATCTTCCATTTTTAACAATTTATCCATTTCAGATTCAAGCATACGTGTAACCGGTATTCCAGTCCATGTTGCTACAATATGAGCAATATCATCTTCAGTAACCTTATCGTCAATCCCCCTCTGTTTCATCCATTCTGTTCTTTTCTGCTTGTAGTCTTTTTGTAATTTTTCAGATTCATCTCTCAATTCTGCCGCCTTCTCATAATTCCTCATATCCACAGCATCCTTGCCTTGTTTATTGAGCTCCTCCAATTTTTTCTCCATCGCCTTCAAGTCATCAGGCATTGAATATATTTCAATTCTTGCACGCGCACATGCCTCATCAATCAAATCAATAGCCTTATCCGGCAGATAACGTTCTGTAATATAACGGTCAGATAATTTTGCCGCAGCCACAATAGCACTGTCATCAATGACTACACCATGATGAGATTCATATCTACTCTTTAAACCTTTTAGAATTTCAATAGTATCCTCAATTGAAGGTTCACCAACAAAGACCGGCGCAAACCGTCTTTCTAATGCACTGTCTTTTTCTATATATTTACGATATTCATTGAGCGTAGTAGCACCAATGCATTGAAGTTCACCCCTTGCCAAAGCAGGTTTTAGCATATTAGAAGCATCAATTGCACCTTCAGCTGCTCCAGCACCAACAATAGTATGCAATTCATCAATAAAAAGAATAATCTCTCCCTTTCCTTTTTTAATCTCATCCATAACCGCCTTTAATCTATCTTCAAATTCACCACGGTACTTGGAGCCGGCAACGAGTGCACCGATATCCAAAGACAATATTCTTTTGTCTTTTAATATCTCCGGGATGTTTTTTTCAATAATTTTTTGAGCGAGCCCCTCTATTATTGCGGTTTTACCAACACCTGCATCACCAATGAGCACTGGATTATTCTTTGTCCTTCTTGATAATACCTGTATTATTCTCTTGATTTCATTATCCCTGCCAATTACCGGGTCGAGTTTCCCCTGTTTTGCCAGGGCAGTAATATCCCGGGCGAATCGCTCCAGAGCCATATATTTACTCTCGGCATCCTGGTCAGTAACGCGTTGTGTACCACGAATTACCTGCAGAGCCTGGTACAACTTCTCTTTAGTAATGCCGAATTCTCTTAAAATCTTTGCAGTCTCACCCTCACGCTCCTCAGCGATCGCTAAAAGAATATGCTCGCACCCGACATATTCATCCTTCATTCGCTGTGCCTCTGATCGAGATAGAGAAAGCAATTTCTTTGTTCGTGGTGTAATATACATCTGCGCTGTTGCACCACCATACACCTTTGGCCTCATCTCGAGTGATGATTCAATCCTGCGTTGAATAATATCAGGCATTATATCAAGCCGTTTCAGGATTTTAGGAACCAAACCATCTTCCTGTCGAACTAATGCCAGAAAGATATGCTCAGTATCCAGTTCCTGATGATTGTACTCATCAACAATCTCATGGGCAATAGCCAATGCCTCTTGTGCTTTCTGTGTAAATTTATCGTATCTCATACTGATATTTTGACAATTTTTTCAAGAAAATGTTTATCCTTAAATAAGAGCTCTTCAGATTACAAAAGTTTTTGAAAAAATCAAAAATTTCAAATAATACACAATTGACAAATTAGTAAAAATGCCTATAATAATTGATTATGTTAGCGCCTGCTGGTTTATATGCGGTACTGATCTTGCTGATTATATATATCATCTTTCACCGAATCGAGAAATTAAATCATGAAAAAAGACTAAAATCTATTCCCATTCGCATCTGGGTAAATGGTTCACGAGGTAAATCATCAGTAACCAGATTAGTTGCTGCTGGTTTAAGAGCAGGTGGGAAAAGGGTGATTGCCAAAACAACCGGAACGAGTGCACGCTTTATCATTAATAATAATATTGAAGAACCAGTAATTCGATTAGGTATGCCAAATATAAGGGAGCAGATTAGAATCGTAAAAAAAACTGTAGAACATAATCCCGATGTACTTGTTCTTGAATGCATGGCTTTACGCCCGGACTTACAATGTACAGAATCAACCGAGATTGTTAAACCCAGTGCAGTCGTGATTACAAATGTTCGTGCTGATCACCTTGATGTTATGGGACCAACAATTAAGGATGTTGCCAAAACATACATCAGTGCAGTGCCAAAAAATTGTAAGGTTTTTACATCCGAGACCAATATATTTGATGATTTTTTAAATGGAGATCGCAAGAAAAATATAAAAATCTTTGTTTCAAAATCCAAAGGTATCTCTGATGAAAATATAAAAAATTTTTTATATATAGAACATAAAGAAAACGTCGCCCTCGCTTTAGACATTTGTAAGTATTTTGGGGTAGATGAAAATGTTGCTATAAAAGGTATGCATAATGCAAATCCTGACCCCGGTGCATTGAGAAGATATAAGATTCATCTCAGCGGCAAAGAAATAACTATATTATATGCAATGGCAGCAAATGACCCTGATTCAACCTATCACATCTGGCAGTCAATTGATAAAAATTATCCAGAAATTAACCTTCTTATTAACTGCCGCGATGACCGTATTGACCGTTCATTTCAGATAGCCGATCTCATTAAAGTTCACTTGCGAGAAGCCGAGCATTTTATTCTCACTGGTACCGGTACTGATGTTCTGGCGCGAAGATTATATAAAATTATAGACAGAAAAAAAATCCTTAATCTCGGTGGTAAAAATCCTGAGCAAGTAATTAACGAGGTGTCAATTTTTGTAGCAGACAAAAGTTTAATATTTGCAATCGGTAATACAGTAGGATACGGAGAAAAAATGATGGAACAATTTTTACAACATAGGAGTGAACAATGTTAATTGAAGCTGTAGGTATTGGAATGTTCTTAAGTCTTATTTTGACAGAAACCATTGGTCTTGCAGCTGGTGGTATTGTGGTCCCTGGATATATCGCACTGGTTCTTCATAACCCTGTTCAAGTTATAAGCACTATAGTTGTCGGGCTGATTACCTATCTAATTGTCAAATTCATTTCTTTCTACATAATCATTTATGGACGAAGGCTGCTCATTGTATCTATCTTGATCGGTTATCTCATCGCATACATTACTAAGATTTCACCAATGGTTGCTCTGGACACACTGAGTATTAATATAGAAACTATAGGTTTTGTTATTCCTGGTTTGATTGCTTACTGGATTGCAAGGCAAGGTATCATACCGACCCTTTCTGCAATGATAATTGTATCAAGTCTGGTAAGATTGATTATCATAATAATCCATAATGGAGTGGTGTTTTCATGAAGCTACGCAAAGGTAAAATATCTATTCTTTCACTCTTGATTATTACAGCCATTACGATTCTATTAATGGTCCTTGAGTTGAGTTCAAAATCCAAGGTCAAGACAGAATATTTTGATGAAAAAATAGAGGCAGCAGAACTGACCTTACAATCCTTTAAAGCGATAAAAGAAACTGTAGACAGCCTGAATATACCAATCGACCGCATAAATGACCCCAATGAAACAGGACTTATTGGACTTCAGTATTCACCGATCACTACTGAAAGGGGTGACCTCAATGCAAAGCTGACTTCAACCAATCCAAATTTTGCAGCCTTAATAGTCCAGCTACTTAGAAAAGCAGGAGCCAAAAAAGATGATCTGGTTGCAGTCTCTTTTACCGGGTCTTTACCTGGTATGAATATTGCAGTCCTGAGTGCTATAAAAACCTTACAATTGATGCCCATTATAATAACATCAGTGGGTTCTTCAATGTGGGGTGCAAATTATCCTCAATTCACCTATCTTGATATGGAACAGGTGCTCAATCAAAAAGGCATAATCGAATTTAAAACAGCAGTTGCATCAATTGGCGGCGAGGATGATATCGGCAGAGGTTTGAGTCCTGAAGGCAGGGAAAACATTGAGGCGGCAATTGCAAGAAATAATATTCAAATTTTGGAGATTGAAAACTTGGATGATGCTATAAATAAAAGGATTGAAATTTACAATAATATGGGCAAAGTTAAGTTACTGATCAATGTCGATGAACGGACTACCACACTGACTGGACCTGATGTTGGCTCTGGTTTTATTAAACCAAGGCAGATAAAATTTGGTAGAGGTATTGTAGCACAATTTTCACAATCTGGTATCCCGGTGATAAATTTAATTGATATTAACAATCTTGCAGAAAGATTTAAATTGCCTGTAGCACCAATACCTTTACCTGAAATTGGTAAAGGTAATCTCTACCATGAATACAGATATCCGGTTGGTCAGGCAATCATATCTATTGTGATTCTTTTTATCATTTTATTCATAGTACTGAGATATGACATTGATTATTATTTAAAAAGGAGAAAAAATGATTAAACTTCTATTAATACTTTGTGTGTTTTCACAAATAAAAGAGATTAACCCAGATAAAAAATGGGAAATAGAGATAGTTACCAAAAAGACAGAAGAGTACACCTTGCTGACAAAAAATCAACCTGTAAGTTTTGTTGTTGAAGGTCCAACATATCTCAAGGTTTATACAAGAATTCCCTGGCTTGGAGATATTAAAGGAAGTCAACTTTATAAAATTATTCTCCAAGAAAATGATATAGATGAAAGAATAATCACATTGGAATCCGAAAAATCAAGTGTCACAAAAGATAAAAAAGGAAGACCTTTAAGCAAATGGCGTTCATTTTATATCGAGGTTCCTGAAGGATTGAACAAATATAAAGTAATCAATTGGTCTTCACCAAATGATACAATTTTATTGAAGTTCAAATATGAATCACCAAAAAAATGGACAGATATACCAGCCTCTGATTATAAGACTATAATTGAATCAATAGAAGAAGAAAAGATTGTAAAATACTACGAGTTAAAAAAGAATGAACAATTGACGCTTGGGATTAATGGACCCGCAAGATTAAAGGTCATTTCAAGATTAAATTACGATGAGAAAATAATGGGTGAACAGAATTATACGATTCTTGCAGATGATAATGGAAATGTAAAAAGATTCCCTCTGAAATGTTATAAATCTCAGACCATACAATATAAAGATAGAAAGAAGATTGTTCCATCAAATGCCCGGAGTTTTTATGTAAACATACCTAAAGGCTGGCATAATATTAAATTCTCTTTGTCCGGAACTATTGCTCAAAGTGTATCATTACGGTTTCAGGTAGAGAAGAAATGAATATTATATTTTTTTTTATTGCAGTCTGGGATTATTCTTATAATTTTGCCGCAGACGTTACCTATGATAACAATATATTCTCATATTCTTCCGAATATATTGATGACTTTATGAATCAAGTTGGTACATATCGCTTTCCATTCGAGACTTACGATGATCTCATAACAAGTGGCAAACTGAACCTTTTGTTAAGAAACAAATTTTTTGGTAAAAGGACAACAACATTCAATATCGGTATTAGGATTAATCATTATCTAACAAACAACCAAAAAGACTACCAAAGGATAGACATCGGACTAAGACAGTCATTCGGAAAAATTGCCGCAAAAGTATCCTATCAAATTATTCCCAACTATTTGATTCGTTACTATAGAAACCCTCAAGGATCGAGTACTGATTATATCGGATGTGAAACAAAATATCAAACGGTATCCGGTAAACTATCATTTAGCCCAAAACCATCCGTTTTATTTTATGTTCAATATAAACGTAGATGGGATGACTATATTCCTGAATTCGATATTTACGATGCAAACGGGCATATTCTCAGTATAGATTCTGAGATAAAGCTGAATAAAAGAATTACACTTTCGCTTGGCTATGCATTTAGAAATTCTCAGAATGATTCTTCAGCAATTCTCACAACGCCTGATGAATCAGTTCCTGATGGTTCGTATTATCAGCACTCACTCAAAGGGAAATTTACCTTCCAATTTAAAACCTTGTTTTCAACACGACTGTATCTTGGTTATAATTACAATTTTAGAAATTTTACTACAACTTTTGCTGAAGATGCCATGCATTTTGGACGGCAAGACCATATTCATAAGATAACAGCAAGCACAGAATTTCGAATTTTTACCAGGATGTTTTTGGAAATCTTCTATTCAGGACAATTACGGAATGCCACTTCAGAAGTTTTACCCGGCATTGATACTATTAAAGACTATAATAAATATAGACTCGGTGCTGGATTGCATTTTTATTATTAGGAGGCTGAATGAAAAAAATTGTTTATTTTATTTTTCTTGTAGTTCTGGTTATCTTTTGTGGACGTCCTTCACCAGATGAAAATGGCCACGCCTTCAGGATATTGAGTGTTTGCTCGCTTCCTGGATATGCTGAAGACCTCGACATAGTTGATGCACTTGTTTACGTTGCTGATGATCAAGGTGGTCTTCAAATTGTTGACATCAGTAACCCTGAAAATCCCTTTGTTATTGGTGAGTACATGAGTGAGAAAAGTATTGTCGGCGTTGCGGTAAGAGATACTTTTGCTTACCTGGCTGTAGATCACAACCAAGGCGGCATGAGAATAATAAACGTAGCAGATCCTGAAAACCCGGTCTTTGTTGGCGAAGATAACTGGTATTATGGCTACAATGTTGTGGCGCCTCAAAACGACACAATGTTTGTCTATGTAGCAGGTGGCTATTGGTTTGTAGTAGAAAATGTGATTAACCCGCAATATCCTTCATTTGTTCGGCGATGGTCAACACCAGGTAATGTCAGGAGTGTCTATGTAGTTGATTCAATTGCCTATCTTGCCTGCGAACAGATGGGACTACATATCTTTAATCTTGCCAAACCTGACAGCGAAGCGCTGGTTGGTTGGATTGATACGCCATCACACGCAAGGGATGTCTTTGTTCAGAACAATCTCGCATACATCGCAGATGGGCGAGCAGGACTTATTATTATTGATGTTTCCAATCCAGAATATCCCGGGTTAAAAGGCACATATAATACTCCTGACTATGCAAACGATGTTTTTGTCTATAATAATCTGGCATATATTGCCGACGGCGAAGGTGGATTACAAATAATTAATGTCACTGATCCTGAAGATCCTGTTTTCTATGGAGAAATAGAAATTCCCTACGCAAATAGTGTTTACGTGAAGAACGATCGTATATATGTTGCAGACCGAGATATTGGCCTCGTGATTATAATCGAGGAGGAAGAATGATATTTTTATTGTTTGTTTTGAATACATTATATAATGATAATAAAATAACAATACAAGCTTCCACTCCGTCTATGACAAAAATACAAGTTGATTTTTTAGATGTAAATCAAGTTGAACAGCTTCCTATTACCCGATTCATTGTAGCAAATAGTGCGCCGCGCTATAAATATAAAATCTCTGAAATAGATTCTTCTTTGGTACCTAAAAACACTAAAGACATTAATACCAGCCCTGTGCATATTGGCAAACCATTAAACATTAAAAACTGTGATGTCTATCCGATTGTTATTTATCCTTCTTATCTAAACAATAATGTTAAAGAATATTATAGAACTATCGAAATCACATTAAATTATTCGCTTCCAACAAAAAAGCTCCATTTGTCGCCTTCACTCAGCAAAGTATTTAAAAATCTTATTCTCAATTTCGAAGAAAATGAAGACCCCAGCCCATTGGGTTATCTAATCATAACCCCAGATTCATTTGAGGATGAGGTCCAACCCCTTGCCGAGTGGAAAGAAAAAAAAGGCTGGACCGTGGAGGTAAGAACACTTTCTCAAACAGGTAGTTCGCCGACTGAAATAAAGGACTATATCGCAAATGCATATACTACATGGTCTCCACCGCCTGAATATGTATTGTTAATCGGTGATGTTAATCAACTCCATCCCGGTTCTACAACGTTGCCAGTCAGTACAACAGACTACCCATATACGCTAATTGAAGGTGATGATTTTCTATGCGAGTTATTAATAGGAAGACTGCCGGCGAACAACACCAATGAATTGAATACGCTAATCGCAAAGATAATCGGTTACGAAACAGATCCGTATATGAATGATCCAACCTGGTTTAAACGTTCTTTGATGGTAGCAGCAAATTATCCTATAGACACAATGACAACTCCCATCGCAACAAAAAGATGGGTTAGGGACAGATTCTTTAAATATGGTTTTAATACTGTTGATACAGTATATTACCCTCCAGTATCAGGGCCAACAGAAATAACAAATTCTGTAAATCAAGGTGTAACATTTGTAAATTACCGTGGCGGTATTGCTGACCCAGATGGGTGGGTATATCCGAATTTCCACAATACTGAAGTAATTGCCTTAGCAAACGAATGGAAACTGCCAGTAGTGACAAGTATTACGTGTTGGAATGGCAATTTTGGATATGCAACCTGTTTTGGTGAAGCCTGGGTAAGATCAGGTAGTCCAACTACACCAAAAGGAGCGATAGCATTTTTCGGTGCATCCGCAACAATAACCAGTAGCAGATGGAATAACTGCCTTGATATGGGCATTTACTGGGGATTTTTACAAGAAAATATTTCCAATTTAGGACCGGCATTATATCGAGGCAAAATGGAAGTTTTTATGAACTTCCCGGATGATACATCCTGGTTCTCGGGTAGTTCATTCTATTTTCATACCTACAATTTGTTGGGAGATCCTTCACTCGATGTGTGGACAGATATTCCTGATACATTTATTGTGAGCCATTCAAATTCTATACCTGTTGGCACAAACTACTTCTCGGTTCAGGTACAAAATTCATCGTCCCAACCAGTTGAAAATGCAATGGTAAGTCTTTATAAAGATAATGAAGTAAAAGAGGTCGAATTCACGAATTCATCCGGGCAAGCCACATTCAATTTTTCTACATCATCACAAGATACACTCTTTGTTACCGTAACAAAACATAATTTCAAGCCTTATTGCGGAGATTGTCTTGTCAATAGCTCTACTGTTTATGTTGGTTATTATGACCACACAGTAAGTGATCCTTCGGGGAATAATAATGGCGAAGTCAATCCTGGCGAGGCAATAGAAATGCAAGTTACCCTGAAGAATTACGGCACCTCAACACCTGCGACCAATGTATCGGCAAAACTCACGACTACTGATCCACTCATTACAATTACCGATTCAATACAAAACTACAGTAATATCGCTCCAGGAGGAACAGCAACTGGAGCGGCTTATGACTTTGATGTATCGACTAATGCAAAAAATAATCACATAATAAAATTCAACCTTGATATAACTACAAATCAAGGTAATTGGAACTCAAGTGTATGGATTGATGTAAAGGCACCGGAATTTGTTTATCAATGGAACCAGATACTTGATGGTAATGGTGCTCTTGACCCCGGAGAAACGAGCGATATGACGGTCTCTATTGAAAACACAGGTGGACTTATTGGAAATAACATATCCGGTATTCTCAGGTCATTAAATCCTGGGGTAAGTGTAGGTGATTCCATCGGCTCTTTTGGTAATATACCAGTCGGTGATTCATCAGCAAACACCACCAACCATTTCGCAGTGAATGCATCATCATCAATCTCACCCGGGCATGCAGTTGGATTTATTGTAATACTTTCAGGAAATGATAATTTCAAAGATACAGTTGAATTTGCAATAGTTATTGGAGTTGTTGACCAAACCAAACCCCTTGGCCGTGACCTTTATGGATATTTTGCCTATGATGATACTGATGTAGGTTACTCAGAAAAACCCACTTATAACTGGATTGAAATTGACCCGGCACTGGGTGGTTCTGGTGATAGTTTAAGCCTTGGCAATGATGAGACAAAAACAATAAATTTGCCATTCAATTTTAAATTTTATGGTGATTGGTATAATAAAGTCTCTATATGTTCAAATGGATATATTGCAATGGACTCAACATGGATTGCAGACATGTATAACTGGCACATACTAAGTGCAGGAGGTCCTCCCCTGCTCATTGCACCATTCTGGGATGACCTTGACCCCACAGCTACAGATTCAAGTGGCCATGTCTGCTATTGGCATGACGTATCTAATCACAAATTTATTATTGAATATTCACGTGTTCAGCATATCCATAACCCGACAAATCCAACACCAGCAGAGCTCCAGACCTTTGAAGTCATTCTGTTTGACCCTCAGTATTATCCAACTGAAACTGGTGATGGAGAAATATTATTTCAATACAAAAAAATTACTAATGACGACATATGGCATAATTATGCTACAGTGGGCATAGAAAACAGAGAACATACAATCGGTTTAGAATACACGTATGCCAATATTTATCCTGACGCAGCAGCACCATTGGCAAATAACAGGGCAATAAAGTTCACTACTGACCCTCCTGATACATTTCCCGGCATTGAAGAATATAACCAAACCTCTACAAGTAATTCGATATTAGAAGTCTACCCGAATCCATTTAGACAGATAACAGATATCAGATATCAGATGCAAGATGCAAGATGCACGAAGCAAGATATTTCTTTGAAAATCTATGATGTAAGTGGAAGATTGGTTAGGTCTTTTAATCTGGCTTCTGATTTCTTGTCTCTTGCTTCTACTATTTCCTGGGATGGTACTGATGATCTTGGTCGCCAGGTTACTCAGGGTATTTATTTTATAAAATTGGAGAGTAGTGGTTTTAAGGCGATTGAAAAAGTAATTTTACTAAAATAAAAGGAGGTATTGTGAAATATATACTAATTTTTTTAATACTAATATCCAGTGCATTTGCTTTAAACTACCATGGCTGTACACTTGCACCAGACAATTTACATGGCTGGGTTGTTTGTCTTGACACAGCTTTGATCTTCCACACAACAGATGGCGGAGATACCTGGCTACTGCAAGATGTACCTGTTGATTCAACAAAAAGATTTTTTGATGTTACATGTGTTGATCAATATCTCGCTTGGACATGCGGTATTCTTGGTGAAATTCTTCATACTGATAATGGTGGTTTTGACTGGTATCAACAGATTATAGGTTTTTCCAAATATGGAACGAGAATCGAATTCATAGACGAATATCATGGATGGGCTGCTGGTGGTGATGGAGCACTAGCAATGACAACTAATGGCGGTGGTTTTTGGGAACAGATCTTCACTAACTGGGCTGCAAACGAATATTATGGTATCTCATTTGTGAATCAATGGGATGGATGGATGGTTGCTGGATACCCTGACTCAATGCTCACTGGACAAGGTTTTATCGTTCGCTCAACTGATGGGGGATTGACCTGGGATTCTCTATACCAGTCTCTAACATACGAGGACTTTTTTGATGTCCATTTTTTCAATGTGTTTGATGGCATTATTGTCGGTGGTGATGAAGCTGATACTTCAGTTATAATTCTCAAAACAACAGATGGTGGGTTAAGCTGGAATCCGATCAGTGCTCCTGCTAATTCTTATTATCTCCGGGCCGTCGATTTTGTAGGCGATGAAGGATGGGCAGTCGGGAGATTCGGTACTATAATCCACACTACTAATGGTGGTAATTCATGGGCATCTCAAACCAGTCCTGCTACAACCACACTCTTTGATGTTGATTTCACAGATAACTTACATGGTATTGCGTGCGGATATGACATTGTATTATTAACAACAGATGGCGGACAGAATTGGCATGAACCAACCAGCATAGAAAGCATAGAAGAACATCAAAATCCAAAGAATTATGAACATAATATTGATATTAGCTTAGACCTTTATCCAAATCCATTTAGAAAGCTGATAAACATCAGCTTTAGCACAGGGCAAAGTGCAAAGGGCATAGCGTTAAAAATCTATGATGTGAGTGGTAGATTGGTCAGGTTTTTTAATCTGGCTTCTGATTTCTTGCCTCTTGCTTCTACTATTTCCTGGGATGGCATGGATAACAACAACCGTAGAGTATCTGAAGGCGTATATTTTGTACGCCTTGTTGTAGATCGCTTAGGCCAAGAAAATTATCAAAAAACCGAAAAGATAATATTTTTAAAGTGAATTATACCCCCTCATGAATCTCTTTAATTACTCTGTTGACCTAAGTCTCATATCAGATATAATTAGCTAGAAGGATTTATGAAAAAAATTTTAACGGTTTTATTGATTTTCTGTGCAGTTGGTTTTGCCCAGGAAATAGGTGCAAGATATTTAATCATCACACCTGATATTTTTTATAATGATATCCAACCACTTGCCCAGTGGAAGCATAAAAAGGGCATGAGAACAAAGGTAGTAAAACTATCTGAAATCGGTTCTGATTCAACGCAGATAAAAAACTATATTACAGATGCCTACAATACATGGCAAATACGACCAGAGTTTTTATTATTGGTAGGGGCACCCAACTATCTTCCTTTTTTCCCATTTGGCAGTTATAATTATTCAGACAATTATTATACTAATATTGAAGGCGATATTCACAATGACATACTATCTGGCAGATTGACCGTGCATAATACGACTGAAGCACAAACTGTTGTAAATAAAATATTATTATATGAAAGAACTCCTTATATGGACGATTCTTTATGGTTTATTAATGCCTGTATGATAGTAAGGGAAGATTATGATACATATGATGATTCAATATATTGGAGTGATGCTAACCATGCAAAAAACTTGATGCTCAGTGCCGGGTATGATTCAATTGATACCTTATCCAGAATAGCTGGGCATAATACCAGTCATGTTATTCAAGCAGTCAATGCTGGCAGGGCGTTTGTTATGTTTCGCGGCCAGGGAGTGGGTAATTGGTGGAGTCCTTTTGATGTTAATCCTGATGCAACAGCAAATGGTGCAAAACTGCCCATTGTTTTATCCATTACCTGCAAAACAATTGGAACGAGCTCGACTCCAGCAACTGCTGAAAAATGGCTCTTAACCGGTTCACCCACAACACCAAGAGGTGGTGCAGGATATTTTGCCACAACGACCACTCTCAGTGGTGGTGCACATCTAAGAAGCGCAGTATGTAAAGGATTCTTCAGCACTATATTTGAGGATGGCAATACAACTTTTGGTGGGGCATGCGAGGGTGGCAGAAAAAATGTTTATACTCTCTATGGCAATTCAAGCGAATACCGCGGTTTTACAACCCTTGGTGACCCGGAAATGAATATCTGGACAGCAACACCAAAATCTGTTGATGTATTACACGTTTCTTCGCTAAGTGTTGACGACGAATCATTAAGCATATTTGTTGAACTCAACAGTGCACCATTAGAATCGACTTTGGTATGCATTATGCTGGATACCGTTGTTTATCAACATGGATATACAGCTGATAATGGTAAAATCACATTCTATTTTGACAATCTTATACCTGGCGAGATGAACCTTACAGTTACTGGTAACAATGTTTTGCCATACGAAACAACAATACCTGTAATTACAACGGATATATACCTCACATATTGTGGCAATACTATTAATGATTCACTGGCTAATAATAATGGTATTCCAGAAAGTGGTGAAACAATCCTTTTACGCACCATAATTAAAAATATCGGTGCCTCCACTGCACAGAATGTTATAGCAACATTGAGCACAGATAATACTCTGATATCTATTATAGACAGTGTAGTAAGTTTCGGATATATATATTCCCAAGATTCATCTTTTGGATCCAGTCCTTTTGTTTTCAGCATCTCTCCATTCTGTCCGGGTGGGCATAATATCGATTTCAACTTGTTTATGTCAGATGCCTATAATAATACCTGGGGTAGTGATTTTTCTATTATTATCAATAGTTTTAGCGGAGCAACAGGTCCTGACCAGTATGGTTATTACATATATGATGATACAGATACCTTATCAGGTAATGCACCAGTATTTGACTGGTTTGAAATAGCCCCATCCCCGGGTACTATTGTAAGTGAAATCACAAATGAGGATGCTGATACAGTTACCCTTCCCTTACCGTTTACCTTTACATACTACGGTGAAGACTATAACACGATTGGAGTGTGTTCGAATGGCTTTACAGAATTCCCCACATCTACTTTTCGGTTTGGTGAATTCAACACGGGAATACCAGATCCTGCTGGACCAAGGGCAATGCTCGCACCATTCTGGGATGACCTTGATCCAGCTGAAGCTGGTGACATATACCAGTACTATGACGACACAGAACACCGCTGGATTTTTGAATTTTACGAAGTAGATCACTACGGTGGACCGGGTCATTTTGAAACATTTCAGGTCATCCTTTTAGACCCACAATATTATCCAACACCTACTGGTGATGGTGAAATTCTATACCTTTATTCAAATGTTGCCGATGCAACAAACAATACTGTGGGCATGGAAGATGAAACTGAACAGCGGGGTCTGCAATATCTCTACAATAATACTTATGATGCAAATGCCGCACCATTAGTCTCTAATCGAGCATTACTCATTACAACAAAACCACCAGCTGGAACATATAATACACCCTGGCTCCATATAATAGACTATACAATAAACGACTCAGCAGGAGGAAACAATAATGGCATTGTAGAACCAAATGAAACTATTGATGTTTACATCAGTATTAAAAATGATGGAGATACAAGTGCCTATAATGTTACAGGGATATTAAAATGTAATGATAATGATGCTGAGGTAATAGACAGCATTTCCTCGTTTGGAGATCTTGCTATAGGTGCTACTGCAAATAATACTGATGATGCCTATACTGTACATGTTAGTAATAACCCTGCGGACAGCACGATTGGATTTTCACTTCATTTAGAGGGTAATGAAGGGACTTATCAGAAAGACGATTATTTAACGATTTATATATACGGGTTGCCTGGTATTGAAGAACAGGAATTATTAGGTTATGACCAGAGTTTTGGCTTACAGATCTTCCCGAATCCATTCCGAAACAGCGTAGATATTAGATGGCAGACAGAAAATATTGAGATGCAAGATGTAAGAAGTAAGAAGCAAGATATTTCATTGAAAATCTATGATGTTTCGGGCCGAATAATCAGATCTTTTAATCTGGCTTCTTGCCTCTTGCTTCCTGCTTCTTCTGTTTCCTGGGATGCTACTGATGATAAGGGCCGCCAGGTTGCCAGTGGAATATATTTCATAAGCCTGGATATAGATGATTATAAACAAATAAAAAAGGTGGTGCTTCTGAAATGATTTTATTGCTATTCATTTTTACTATAGATGAAAGATATCATACTCTGGACGAAGTGGCATATGAACTCGACTCTATTGCAAATCATTATTCCAGCATCGCATCTCTTGATACAATAGGGTATTCTACGTGTGATTCCCTACCAATCTTTGCAATGAAAATTTCTGATAATGTCAATACAAACGAAGATGAACCCGAACTTCTTTATATTGCATGCCACCATGCCGAGGAAATCCTTGGTATCGAAATCTGCATGTACATGATTAACGATTTAATTAGTAATTACAATACTGATTCAGCAATCACTCACTGGGTTGATAACCGAGAAATATGGTTTGTCCCTTTATTAAATCCAGAAGGACACAGTGTTGTAATGGAATTAATCGACACTACCTGGCGAAAAAATAAAAGAGACAATAACAATAATGGAGTTTTTGATTTAGACTATGACGGCGTTGACCCCAACAGAAATTATGATTTCTACTGGTCAGAAGGAGGAAGTTCTAACCCTCCTTCAGAATATTTTCGCGGTCCTGCACCATTCTCGGAAAATGAAAATATAGTAATACGCGATTTGTGTAGGGCACATAATTTTGTATTCTGCAATACATATCACTCAGCCCGGACTGGACTTGGCGAGGTTGTCTATTTCCCCTGGGTGGGGGAAATAGAAAATCCCGATTACGATATTATACGAGGCATTGCTGATACTTTGTCAAAACTTATAATTAATGACCAGGGAAATGGACACTATATGGCACTTCCGGGTTATGGAGTGGATGGAAGGGCGCGAAATTGGCTGTATGGTGTTAGAGGCATATTTGCTTACTGTATAGAGGTAAGTACAACATGTATACAACCGGGTTGGATGGTTGATGATATTTGTCAGCGTAATCTTGTTGGTGCCTATTACCTTTTAGAAAGAGTATCTACAGGCGGTATAACCGGATGTATATATGATTCTCTCACTGGTGAACCATTAAGTGCGGAAGTGATTATTAATGATCATTACAACCCTGATTTACCGCCAAGGCAGAGTGATTCAGATTTTGGCCGTTTTCTAAGAATTCTTAAAGCAGGATTTTATAACATAGAAATACATAAGATGGGGTATGAATCAAAATTTTACCAGAATATTGAAGTAGAACAAAGAACAATGACTGAATTGAATGTACATCTTAAAAGGATGGGAGGTACATTCATAATGGGAAATAATGATACGGCAATTTCCATAAATCCAAATCCTGTCAGAGGTACGGTTGCCATACAATTAACAAACCCATTATACTTTACTTCTTTGAAAATGTATGATATTATCGGCAGATTACTGAAAAATTTTGACACCACAACAAATGAAATTGTTTGGCAATGTACTGATGAGCTAAATAGAAAAATATCAAACGGTATTTATTTGTTAGTTGGAGAAACTAACGAACAGGTGTTAATAATAAAAAAAGTGGTTGTTCTTAACTAACCCAAAACTCTCGTTAAAATTAATATACAGGCTATCATCCATAATATAAGACAAATTTGTAAAGGTAAATCAGTAATTAAAATCTTCTCAGGAATATCAGCTTCTAATTTTCTATAAGTAAGATAGAGATAGCGAAAAATACCATAAATAACAAATGGTACTGTAAAAATTAGATTTCTTGTATGAAATTTAGATACTGTTTCAGGTGCCAGTGTATAAAGACAATAAGATACAATGCAAGCCGAAGTAACGATTGCAATCATTTGATTTAGTAGATCGATCGAATAATGGGAAAGAATTTTGCGGTGCTTCATAGCATCTTTGCCAAGTATAACAATTTCTGTTCTTCGTTTTGATACTACTATAAAAAGTGCTAATAGTAAAGTACACAAGAGAAGCCAGGAGGATATTTCCACACGAATTGCTACAGCTCCGGCAATTGCCCTTAGAACATAACCTATAGCTACAAACAGAACGTCAAGGATGATAATTTGTTTAATCTTCAAAGAGTATAAAATCATCATCCCCGAATAGATTAAACAAGTATAAAAAAATGGATTATTTACGAGACAAGCAAGAAGAAGTGAAATAATTATCAAAAGAATCGAAATTATCCAGGCAGTTTTTCTTTTTATCCTTCCGGCAGCAATTGGTCTCTTCGCTTTTACAGGATGAAGCTTGTCCTCTTCACAATCGAAAATGTCATTCAGTATATAGATACCACTGCTTAGAACAGAAAAGATAAAAAATGCGAAGATACTCGTTACAACACTTTCGGTATAATAAAACTGTCGGCTGAAAATTAGACCGGCAAAGAGAAATACATTTTTAATCCATTGTTGAGGCCTTAGTAATCTAAGATAATCAATCAATACAACTTCCTCACGTGGATCATTAGAGTCATTAGTACCGTTTCAAATTGAAAATGTTCGACTTTCCAATTCTGTAGGGACACGCCATGGTGTGTCCCTACAACTTTTTTGATGTTTGTGCAAGAATAAAACATGAACTATTTGAAACGGCACCAGTGTAGAATAAGTATTTACCTGCCCTGCCTGCCACATAGAATTTTATTATTACATTGTGGTAGCGATAGCCTACGAGATGTCAATTCGTGTAAAATAAAGATTCGTGCCCCTAAAAGTCTGTAGCGCCTGTAAACGCAAAATTTCTTATCTTAAGTGATGGGACTATTACACCTGAACCAAATCTACTGCCGTAACCAGGTTCTGATGCTACCAGAATACTCTTTTTGGAAATATCATCAAGCCGATTAAAACATTCAATAATATTCTCTGTAAATCTCAAATTCTTTATGCCTCTTGTTATCTTACCCTTCTCAATGAGAAATGTTCCATCCCTTGTCATACCGGTAAATGTCAGTTTACGGGAATCTATAACATTAGTATAATGAAATCTTGTAACCAGAATTCCTTTATCAGTTTCACTAATCATTTTTTTGATACTTTTACTACCGCCTTTCATTGTCAGGTGCAATGGAATTGGACCAAACGGATTTGGTGCTAATAAGGCATGACCAGTAGATTTTTTCTTAGCCTTTGATGCGGTCAAGGAATCATAAACAAGATTTTTGGCAATACCTTTGTCCACAAGGACAAGCCTCTTCTTAGGCAGACCTTCAAAATCAAAAGGGAAAGCAAATCCTGTTTTCTTATAAGGATCATCAACGATTGTTATCCGTTCATCAACAATCTTGGCACCAAGCTTTCCAGTCAAATAAGATCTACCCTCTTCAAATAATTTACCATTAAATGCAAAATCACCAAAAAATTCTAAAAATTCACTTGCTGCAAGAGGTTCAAAAATTGTTGTGTATTGACCAGGAGTAATTGTTATAGGGTTTGCAGACATAAGAGCTTTATCTGCGGCAATCTTAGCAAGGGATTTGAAATCCATATCACCGACATCCCTTATTCCTGATTGTACATAACCTGTTGAATTTTCTCCAGACATAACAATATTGCAAAAAACGTCGTCGCATATTGCGTATGCAAATGTCCCTAAAGAATTACTTATGCAGATCTCAGCTAAACCATTTGAAACCGAACCAAAGCTAGTAAGTGAATATTTTTTTGCAATATCAACAATTTCGGCGACTGCGTTTGCTCTTTCGATATTGGAAAATTGTGCCGTTTTCTTAACAAAAGTCTTTATATCACGATATTCTTTTCTCTTTACTCTTGGAAAAGAAACGGAGTTGCTATTTTCGCGCTGAAACTTAGCAATCTTCTCTGCCCATTTTACTGTTTCCTTTATTTTTTTTGGTTCGAGCGAATTTGTCGAAGCAGAACCTATTTTTTTTCCAAATACTACCCTTATTGAAACACCGCTATTTGATTCATTGACATTCTGGTGAATATAGTTATTAGCAAATCTTGTTAATGCCTGGGCTTGGTTGAAAATAACCACTTCGATTTGGTCAGCCTTAGTATGCTTTAAAGCAATATTAACAACTTTTTTTGCCTCTTTCTTGCCAATCATATAACTCCTTTTTAATTATTTTATCCAAAAATCTGCCGGAGTCAACCTGTTATCTATGCTCTACGCCTTATCTATTCTGCCTGTTTTTTTCAAAAATAAAAATATTCCAGGAATCAAATGCCAAAAAGTAAGATACAAAAGGAAGAAATACTGCAGTTACAAAACATGGAATAATAATAATCATCTTATAGTACGTCATTATTACTTCCTAATTAATGGGGAGTAATTTCACAGAACAGACTGGATTCGTCCACCTCTACTATCTGAGCAGCAACATTAAACTCTGCAGTCAATGACAAAAATTGATGCGGTCGAACTGCTGTCCCTTTGAAACCGTCTTTGCATACAATAACACCATTGCCGGTCTTTTCACTATCGATTTTCCCAAGGAATCCGGCATCTGACTGCAAATAAAACCATTCCAGTCGAACATCCCAAAATTTATCAGAATAACTTGAGAAAAGAACGGTTCCGCCGGGTTTAGTAACGCGAATACTTTCACGGATCAAGTCCTTATGATTGACGTGAAACGCTGAAATACCGTTTTGAATGCAAATGACCCTATCAAAAACCCTATCTCCGAATGCGAGCTGAACCGCATTCATATTTAATAAAATGCAGTTTGAAATATCTCGCAGCATTTTTTGTCCGAGAAACAAGCTGGCGGGAGAAGTATCAATTCCAATAACCAACCCGGCTTTTTGGGTAAGTCGACCGAGTATTCGACCATAACCACATCCCAGTTCAAGTATCTTATCCCCTGTATGGATTTTCTGTAAAACATGATTTACCTCTGCTTCTAAATACTGTTGAACCCGCGGCGGTGCAATTTCATAGCATTGCCTCAGCCGTTTAGCAGAAAGTTTATCTTTGTAATAACTACTCATGAATAAGATATTCGTCGAACAATCGACCAATGCGTTCTTTCTCGAATTTTCCCATATATCATCTTTTATTTGGCTCTTTGTCAAAGATCAAATGGAGTACCAATATTTCTTTCCTTTAAGAAATTCACGCGTCCCTTTTTTCGTAAGTTTTCTTAAATTCTTTATATGGGCATTTCCATGATTTGCCTTCAAAAAATCGAGTTTTTTACACGTTTCAAATTCATTGCATTCCCAGCAGCCATCAATATTTTTTTTCTGGCAGCATTTTCTTATTTTACAAAAGGGATTACCACCTCCACCTCTACATGTATTTTTACATCTTAATCTAACAAGTGCTTTTAAGACATCATAACATTCTTTATAGTTTTTGAACGCCTTAAATGGAATCCCTTTAACAATTATATCGAATTTCTCCTGCCTTAATTCTTTTCTAAGGTCTCTTGCTAAATCAGCAATCTTACCTTTGTACGCAAAACAATCTCCACAATAAAGACCACAATAGGCAATCAATTTTTTGTCTTTTTTATTCATGGTCTGCTCCTTTCTATTCACCTACACCTTTAGTTGTATTAACAAAAAAATTAACCATTATTATATTTTATCCATATGTACAGTAAAGTCAATCTTGCCAAAATACTTCGATCATAAGATAAAATGAATGAAAACAATTCAGATCCGATAGCAGTAACGCAGGCTGTATGCAGCGTATGAGGATTAACGCAGCCTTTAACAATCCATCTGTAATAAAATATTCTAAGGAACGTAAATCTTTCGCATATGTTCCGATTTTTTAATTAGATCTTTCACATAAATAATCTCTTTTTCTTTCACTCCCAAAACATTAGCTATCTCAGAGTTTTCCCATTCTTCTTCTATGGCCAATAAAATTAAATCCAATTTTTCGTAAGTGATGCCTATTGCTTTTTCATCGGTTATGCCAGGAATAATATCTGGCGATGGCGATTTTTTTATAATCTTTGACGGGGTATTTAGATATTTCGCAAGTTCTTTTACTTGAGTTTTATATAAATTTAAAAGCGGCATAATATCAGACGCATTGTCGCATCCATATTTTACAAAAAAACCTATTTTATGTTCACTTTTATTTGCTGCACCAACCACCAACATATTTTCAAGTTCGGCTTGAAGATAGAGTAATATCATTCTCAACCGATGTTTTATTCGATAATATGCATTACATCTTTTAAGTAAAGAGCCAAATTCTTTGTCCTTGAAACCTAAAATGCTCGTTGAAAAAGGAGATTCTCCTGTTTTTATTCTATAGAAATTATATGCTTTTTCAACTAACGATCCTTTTAATCTTCCAAAAAAAGGGAGTTTATTTAATGGAAATAATTTATATATTCCCAGTTTTTTAAGGTAGGGACTTATGTCGACAAATTTTGTTTTAATGTTCATTTCTTTAGTGAAGTTTAGGGCATCATTTATATTTTCTTTTTCTGAATCTTTATCAGGCATGATTAAAGCCAATGTTTTCTCTGAACCGACAGCTCTTTTACACAAAGCAGCAACGACCACTGAATCAATCCCTCCACTAAGTCCTAAAACCACGCCTTCCCTTTCAAATTTTTCCGTATATTGTCTGATGAAATTCTCTAAGAAAAAAGACAATTTTTCTGGTTCAATTATCATTTTAGACTCTAATTTTTTTAATTTGGCATTAAGACTCATTTTTTTACCTACATCATTAACTAAACTATATAAATGTTTTCATTTCATAGGTCCAAGCGAATCGAATTTCACGCAAGATCTACGGGGGTATGAAGTTATCTAAGGCAAATTTAGACGACGTACAGCAAATCCATATACTTATTATTAACCGAAGTTAAAATAAAATCTCCTATACACTACTAATTATTTTATTTCAAATATTATCCTCCCAGA